>Ga0207753_1000029_pt1 | contig 57455 bp, 53 predicted proteins | sample PonA233FremontCA_2_FD_187273 | JGI IMG/M metagenome (GOLD analysis project Ga0207753, IMG submission 187273) | Salt pond sediment microbial community from Fremont, CA, USA - Pond A23 Sediment 3 (SPAdes) | ecosystem: Environmental > Aquatic > Non-marine Saline and Alkaline > Saline | place: USA... | reverse complement strand
CGCATCCAGGCGCTCGTCGCGGTCGTCGACCTTGTCCATCTTGTTGACCGCGACGACGACGGGGACGCCGAGTTCCTGGAAGAAGCCAAACAACTCCACGTCGTGCGGGATTTCGTCGGGTCCCGAGTGGCGGTCGATGATGTCGACGGCAGCCTTCCCGTCGACGACTAGAACGCCGACGAGGATCTTTTCGGCGTTGGTTTCGACGTAGCGGACCACATCGGTTTTGATCCGCTCGCGGACATCATCGGGGACGCCGGACATAAATCCGAACCCCGGGAGATCGGTGATCACGAAGTCCTCAGCGGCCCAGTCGTAGTGGTTCGGCTGCGTCGTGACGCCGGGGCTGCCGCCGGTGTCGAAGCTGTGGCCCGTAATCTCGCGCATCAGCGTCGACTTCCCGACGTTTGATCGCCCGACGAGGACGACCTCCGCGTCGCGGTTCGGACGCGTCTCGAACATGGGAGCGATTGGCCGGTGTCAGGTATAAGCCGCCCGGTCGGCGGGACGGCGCTCCCCGAGGCGTACGAGCGACTTGGGCCCCGTCTCGAAGCATCGAGAAGGCGCTTGAACCGCGCATCCTCGAGTGTGATTGAGAGGGCCGGGGAGCGAGCGCCCGGGAGCGTAACCGTTGTATCGGGCGGTCGCCCCCCGATAGTGGGGTTTATAAACACGGATGGCGAGGCTCCCGGCGTGCGACTCGTTCAGGTAACGATCCCGACCGGGAAACGCGAGACCGTACTCTCGATCCTCGACGAGGAGGGGATCGACTACGTCGTCACCGACGAGTCAAGCGGCCGGGAGTACACCGCGGTCGCGTACTTTCCGCTGCCGACGAACGCCGTCGAGCCAATCTTGGAGACGTTGCGGGAGGCCGGACTCGAACGGGAGGCCTACACCGTCGTCCTGAAAACCGAGACGGTCGAATCGGAGCGCTTCGAAGCGCTCACCGAACGCTACGCCGAGACGGAACAGAGCGAGGAGCGCATCGCCAGACAGGAACTCGAAGCGCGAGCGGGGGAACTCGCCTCCGCATTGCCGACGTACGTGACCATGACGGTCGTCTCGGCGGTGATCGCGACTGCCGGCCTCCTCCTCGATTCGCCCGCAACCGTTGTCGGGTCGATGGTCATCGCGCCGCTCATCGGCCCCGCAATGGCGGCGGCCGTCGGCAGCGTCATCGACGATGCCGAGTTGTTCCGGCGAGGCGTAAGCCTTCAGTTACTCGGCGTTGGCCTCGCTGTCGCCTCGGCGACGCTGTTTGCGGCGTTCGTCCAGGTGGCGAACCTCGTTCCACCGGGACTCGACCCGATCTCGCTGTCGGAGGTCGAAGAGCGACTCGCCCCCAGTGTTCTCTCGTTGGCCGTCGCCCTCGGCGCCGGGGTTGCCGGAGCGGTGAGCCTGACGACGGGCGTGTCGACCGCACTCGTCGGCGTCATGATCGCCGTTGCGTTGATCCCACCGGCCGCGACGGTCGGGATCGGGATCGCATACGGGGAACCGGCCCTGGCGGTCGGTTCGGCGGTCCTCGTCGCGGTCAACGTCCTCTCGATCAACCTCGCGGCGCTCGTCGTCCTGTGGTACAGCGGCTACCGTCCCGAGCAGTTTTTCCATCACGATCAGGCGCGTATCGCGACGCTGAAACGCGCCGCCACCCTCGTCGCAGCCATCGCGTTGCTCTCGGTGTTTCTCGGTGGTGTCACGTACGATTCCTACCAGGCGGCGGAAACCGAACAGGATATCAGAGAGGGCGTGACGACGGAACTCGAGGACCCGGCGTACTCGGGGTACGAACTCGTCGACCTCGAAATCGAGACGGAGACCGAGCGTCTCCTCTTTCATCGGCCCACGACGGTCGTCGGCACGGTCGGGGCCCCGCCCGACGCGACGCGTGGCGGGCTGGCCGAGGGGATCCAAACGCGGCTCGCCGCGGAGCACGGGATCGAAGTGGACGTCCGGATACTCTACGTCGAGATCGAACGAAGCGGCGATTGATCCCTACTGTCGGCCCAACGATGATAGGTCAAACGGCTCTTTGATATTCCGGCGAGTATAGTAACGCGCCCGGCGTCGGGCCGAGTATGCGACGTGAAGGACTCGCAGTAGTGATAATCCTCGTTTCCCTGTTGGCGATGACGCTCGTTGGCGTTGCGGTCGTCTCGCCGATCGGCGCACAGACACCCGAGGCCGCCGCCGACCGGACCGTTTCGATCGACGCGACTGGGGGCGCATCGGCGCCGCCGGACCGGGCTATCGTTCGGGTCCGAGCCGTCGCTGAGGGCGACGATCCGGGCGCGGTTCGAGACGAACTCGCGGCCGAAGCCGAGGCGCTCCGGTCAAACTTCGAGGGGATCGGTCTCTCGGCCGAGGACTACGAGACGAGCGAGTACCGGGTTCGCTCGCCACGGGTCCACCCGCGGGAGGAGGAGACTGTACCGGCGTTCCGGGGTGTGCACAGCTTCGAGGTGACGCTTGAGGACCCCGACAGCGTGGGCGAGGTCGTCGACGCGGCCGCCGACGCCAACGTCGAGGTTGAGAGCATCGAGTTCACGCTCTCAGATGTCGTCCGGACCGACCTCCGCGAGGAAGCGATCGCAAACGCGATGAGTGACGCACGCGCGCAGGCCGACGCTATCGCAAGCAACGGTGACCTCCACGTGACGAGCGTCGCAAGCGTCGACGCGACGCAACGAAACTTCAGCCCGGTGCGCTACGAGGCGGAGGCGATGGCGACGCCAGCGCCCGAACCGGCCCAAACGAGCGTCGAAACCGGCGACGTCTCCGTGGAGTACGCGGTCGAAGTGACGTACAATGCGACGGCGGGCTGATCTGGAGGCGACGACGCGGTGGGTCTGCCTGCGCGGCCGCAATCGACCGTCACTCGTCGAACGGCAGCTCTAGTTCGTAGCCGACGGCCTCGACAGCCGCGTCGAGGGTCGCCTCGACGCCCTCGCCGGTTTCGACGCTCATGTAGTGGTCGGCGTCGGCATCGGTCGAACGGTCGGCCTTGTTACAGACGACGAGGACCGGCACCTCGAACGTCGACTCGACATCGTCGAGCAACTCGAGTTGGTCGTCGAGCGGATAGCCGCATTCGCCACTGGCGTCGAGCATGAAGAGAACGGCGTCGGCCAGATGTGTCAGCGCTGAAACGGCCTGGGACTCGATCGCGTTTCGGTCCTCCGCGGGCCGATCGAGCAGGCCGGGCGTGTCGACCAGTTGATACCGGATGTGGTCGCGTTCGAAGTGGCCGACGTTGAGATTCGTGGTGGTGTAGGGGTAGGCGGCCGTCTCGTTTTTCGCGTTCGTCACGCGGTTGACGAACGAGGACTTGCCGACGTTTGGGTAGCCGGCGACGACGATCGCGGGGTCGTCGGCGCGGATGTCGGGCAGCGTTTTCAGTGCGTCGCGGGCCGCACCGATCGCGAGGAGGTCCTCCTCGACCTGCTCGGTGATGTCGGCGAGGCGGGCGAACGCTTGCTTGCGGAATTTGCGCGCGGTGTCGGTGTCGGAGTTTCTGATCCGACCGTGGTACTCTCGTTTTATTTCGTCCGTCCGCCGGGAGGCCCACATTACCTCCGAGAGGTGCTGTCTGAGCCGGTCGACGCCCTCAACGTCGGTGTCGGCGAGCGTCGCGTCGGCGAGTTCATAATAAAAGCGGTCGACGAGATCGAAGTCCGGCCACGAGGTGACGACGTTGCCGAGGTTGTCCGAGAGGATGTTCGCGGCCGTCTGCAGCATCGACTCTTGGGCCTCCTTGCCCGACTTCGCCCGCCCCGCGCGCGCCGCCCGAGAGAACGCCTTGTCGACCAACTCCTCCGACCGGGGCGTCGTCGGAAGATGTTCGAAGTGCATACCCCCGTTTGTGCGCCGTCACGTATAAGCGGCGTGTCTCCCGCCGAGAGCGAGCCTGTGGCCCGAACTCACAACATCTCGACGGCGTCGTCGACGGAGATGTCGCCACGTTTGAGCGCGCCGAGTATCTCGCGGGTGTCCTCGTCCCCATCGTCCTCGTCGTCATCGGCGGCGATCTCGTCCAAGGTCACCTTCTCCGAGTCGCCGGTGAACTCCGCGAAGTCGGTCCCGTCGGCGAGGGCGGTTCCCTTTTTAACCCGGTAGTTGCCGCCAGGGGTTTCATACAGATCGCCAGGGTGAAAAAAGTACCAGTCCTCGCGATCGAAGCGGACGCCGACGCGGGGTTTCGCACCGAAGTTCCGCGCGAAGTAGACGAGCGCCTCGATCTCTTCGCCGGAAAGGTAAATCGGGTCGCCGGCGGAGGATTTCGCCTCGATCGCGTAGAACGTCCCGCCGTCGCCGGCGAGCACGTCCGGGAGTTCGCGCTCGGTTGCGCTGCCGGAGGCCGGCGCGCGCATCACCGCGAAACCGGCCTCGTCGAGCGCCGTGACGAGTTCGCGCTCGCGGCGGTCGCCCTTCGCGTTCGAGTTCGCCATTGACGGCTCTGGGGGATGGAGTAATTTAAAAAGGGCGGTCGCCGGCGGCTGCGATATTTATTATTCCGCCGGCCCGTACGAGGGATATGTCCGACCCCGGATTCGACGCGTTCGATCACGAGGCTCACATGCGGCGGGCGTTCGATCTCGCCCGCGAGGCCGCCGATCGCGGCGACGAACCGTTCGGCAGCGTCCTCGTTCGCGGCGACTCGGTCGCCATGGCCGATTCGAACCGCATCGTCACCGAAGACGACGTCCGCCGTCACCCGGAACTTCACCTCACCTACCGGGCCTGTCGGGAGAACTCGCCGGCCGAACGCGCCGCGACGGTCATGTACACGAGCACCGAGCCGTGCCCGATGTGCGCCGGTGGGATGGCCCGGGCCGGCTTCGGGCGGGTCGTCTACAGCGTTGGCGGCGACGAGATAGCCGAATTCACCGGCCGGGGACCGTCGGTCCGATCGGCCGAGATCCTCGATGGGGTCACGGAGGTCGTCGGACCCGTGCTGAACGCGGAGGGGCGGGCGGTCCACGAGGCGTACGGCTGGTAGCTTCCACGGTATCGCTCGCAGAACACGGCGTAGTATGCGAAGAGGAGTGTCAGGGGCGTTGAAAATACTGGGTACGAAGACGGGTACAGGTGTTATTTCGCGCCGCGAACGACGTGGCCGTACTTCAGCACCGCCACGAATATCGCCCCGCCGACGGCGTTACCGGCTGTGGCCAGCACCTGGAACACGATATAATCGTTCAGCGTCACAGCCGAGGAGGTAAAGAGGCCAAAAAGGACCTCGACGTTTCCGGCGATAGAGTGGGGAAGATGGAGGATCCCGATCGTCGCGGCCACGAGCCAAATGATGACTATTCGGCTTATCGTCTCCTGGGCGGCGGTGATCAGCCAGGCCATCAGTCCCATCAGCCAGCCGGCGAAGATGCCGGCGACGAGCAGCCAGGAGGGCTCATGGCTGACGAGTTTGTTCGCGATCGTTCCGAACGCCTCCGGCGAGACCACCCCGAGCCCGGGCATGAGCAACACCGCCAGAAAGGTGAAGACGGCCCCGCCGATGAGGTTGCCCGCGTAGACGAGCCCCCACAGTCGTCCCAACTGTCCGAGAGACGCCTGCCGATCGAGCACCGGAATCACTGCGAGGGTAGTGTGTTCGGTGAACAGTTCCGATCGGCCGAGGATGACGAGTATGAATCCGACGGCGTACGCGCTCGCCAGAAGAAGCTCTGTCGAGAGGTCTCCGAAGGTTCCGCCCGACAGCGTCAACAGGACCGCCATGAGGAGCGGCCCGAAGCCGATATCGAGTCCGGCTGAAACCCCCGAAAGCAACAATCCGGATCGTTCCCGCCTCATCTCGTGTAGCCCGTCCTCAATCAGCGAATCCAGCACCGCCGCTGAGGGCATCTGTTGCATGTGGGCCAACACCCCTTGCTCCTCGGCTTCGAGACGATCCTCCTGTGCCATGAGTCTCGTTTATATTTTCACCCAAATAAGTGAGGCGACTCCGGGCTACGTGTTTTATTGCCCGATCGTGAGGCTCAGAACCCACGCGTTGAAGCGACGCTCAGTTCGCGTCCGTCGGCGCGTAGTAGTACTCGCCGGCCCTTTTTTGCTCGCGGTCCTTCTGGGAGCCGGGCTTGTTGATCCGCGGTCGACCCGTCCGCTCGTCGCGGCGGAAGGTCACGTCGAGATTCGAGAGGAACGTGTTCATTCCTTCGCGCATCCCGACCGGCCGGCCGGCGTGGCCGCGCTCGGCGGGCGTTCCCTCGAAGACCTGCAGGCGATCCGAAAGCAGATCGATCATGTAGATGTCGTGGTCGATTACCATCGCCGTCTTGTCGTGGGTCTCAGTGTAACGACGGATAGCCCGCGTCGCGAGGACGCGCTGTTCGACGTCGAGGTGGGCGGAGGGCTCGTCAAGCAGGTAGAGGTCGGCCTCCTCGGAGAGACACGCGGCGATGGCGACGCGCTGGCGCTCGCCACCAGAGAGGTCCGTGAGCTGTTGCTCCATGATCCGATCGAGTTGGAGCGGCCCCGCGATCTCGGTGTTCCAGTAGGAGGTCCCGAAGTCGTCGGTGATCGAGGCTAGGAAGGCGTCGACCCGCATCGGCTGGTCGATCTCGACGTACTGCGGTTTGTACGAGATGTCGAGGGCGGCGTCGAAGCTCCCTTCGTCGGGGTCTAAGCGTCCGGCGAGCAGTTTTGCGAACGTCGACTTGCCGATCCCGTTGGGACCGACGATGCCGAGCACCTCGTTGTGTCTGATCTCGCCGGCATCGATCTCGAGGGCGAACTCGCCCTCGCCGTAGGATTTCCGCATTTCGGGGTACTCGACGAGCGTCTCGCCGTAGCCCTCGACGCGGGGGGCGTGTTCCTCGAACTCGATGGCCTCCGGGCGGATCCGCATATTCTCGTTCTCGAGGTAGCCTCCGAGGTACTGATTTATACCGCCCTTCGTCGATTTCGGCGGCGTGACGACGCCGAAGACGCCGGGTTCGCCGTAGGCGACGTGGAGCGCGTCGGCGAGCAGGTCCAACACCGCGAGGTCGTGTTCGACCACGAGCATCGAGCGATCGTCGGCCGACAGTTCCTGGATAAGCCGCGCCGCAGTCACACGTTGGCCAATGTCGAGATACGGCGTGATCTCGTCAAGGAAATAGAAGTCGGCGTCACGCACCAGCGTCGCCGCGAGGGCGACGCGCTGGAGTTCGCCGCCTGAGAGCGTATCGATCGGCTGATCGACGACGGAGGCGATCCCGAGACGCTCGGTGAGGTCGTCGGCGACGCCGCGCTCGTCGACGCTCGCGAGCAACTCGCTCGTCTTTCCGTCGAACGTGTCCGGAATCTTATCAACGTATTGTGGCTTTCGGGCGACTGTCACCTCGTTTTCTTGGAGATCTTTGAGGTATCCCTGCAGCGCCGTGCCCCGGTAGGCTTCGAGCACCCGGTCCCAGTCCGGGTCGGCCTCGAAGTCGCCGAGGTTCGGCGTGATCTCGTCGGCGAGGATGTGGACGGCGGTCGTCTTCCCGATCCCGTTGGGGCCGAGAATCCCGGTGACGCGGCCGTCTTCAGGCGCTGGTAGCCCATACAGCGCGAAGCTGTTCTCGCCGTAGCGGTGGGTCGGGTCGTCGTCGAGTTCCTGCGGGAGGTTGATGATCTCGATCGCATCGAAGGGACACTTTTCGACGCAGATGCCACAGGTCTCGCCGAGACACAGCTCCTCGGAGATCGAGATCTGATCGGAGCCGCCGGCGTAGTGCTCGCCCTCGTCGTGGCGTTCTTCGCGGGTGACGATACACTCCTCGCCGGTCCGGTTTGGCGGGCAGAAGTTCGCACACTCGTAGTTACACCGGTCGGGCTGGCAGCGATCTAAGTCCACGACGGCGATGCTGTCGTCGGCCATCAGAGGCCAGCCCCGGTTGTGAGCAGGATTCCCCAGCAAACGAACCAGAGCGAAAACGTCATGAAGACGACGTAGAGGTAATCCTTCGCCCCGAAGTCGTCGGTGTCGAGCTCGATTCCGGCTTTTTCGAGGAGCTGGTGGATGGGGAACTGCACGACGACGGCGCTCGCGAGGATGTAGACGCCGAGCGTATCCCCGGCCCCGTCGGCGACGGCCGACGAGACGAGGGCGGCGGCGACGCCGGCCAGACACGCGATCGCCGTGACGGTGATGCCACGGACGTGTGCGGTCCGGCGTTCGGCCGTATCAGTTGCCATACGTACTGTTGTGCCATCCGTCGTCAAAAGCGGTTCGTTCCAGCGACGCCGATGGAGTGACCGGCTTCGGCTCAGCCTCGGACCATACCTGACATGTTTGGATTAACGTTTATACCCGCGGGGGACCTTTTATATCGTAGAGATGCCTGATTCAGACGGGGAAACACTCACAGATCTTCCACCCAGCGCGAAACTCGTCTACAAAGTTCTCGAGTACAATGGCGCGATGACTCAAAAGAGCATCGTCGAGGAATCGATGTTGTCTGCTCGAACGGTCCGCTATGCGCTCGAACGGCTCGAGGACATCGAGATCGTCTCGGAGGACGTATACTTCGCTGACGCCCGTCAAAATCTTTACGAACTGACTGACACCGGCAAGGCAGCCGTCGACGGCGCCGGCGAGGCGGCCGCCTCCGACGACTAAACGGTACCCCGTCATTCGCCATTCACTCCGAACGACACCCACGACAGCGACGGGTACGGCCCGTCCGGTGCCGACTGTGTTTCGCGCACGCACTCGTGCGGTGGACCTGACTGTTCCGTCCGAGCGCCACCGGGCCATCGGAATCGCTGTGGACTCGACGCACTACCGCACCGTGTTCGAGGGGTCCAGACCGCCGAGGTACTTGCCACGCTCGAATTGTTCAGCCCGATCAGTTATACCGGCGATACGAGCAGCAATCCGCTCAAGCCCGTCGCTTGCCGGCCTGAAACGGTGGCTCGGGAGAAGCCCTCATCACAAGGGGCTCAGAGGGGGTAACTGTCGTCACCGCCACCACCGACTGTTCTCGCTTCACCGGTAAGAACCCACGCCTTTTCCGGGGCGGAATGTACGATCTCCCGAGATAGCACCGAATCGCCTCGTGGAGCGCTCCCCCGATGGTAGCGTTGGCGTGCGACACATCTTTGCTATCCTCCCACGGCTTCAGGCCTGTCTCTTACCGATACGTTCCCCGAGTCCCAAAGTGACGTTTTAGACGCTTTCGAACTTGATCTGTAGTCAGAAGATTGCGGTGAGGAGGGATTCAAGCGGTGATACCGGCGACGTGTGCGACGGTATCACTACCTACCGGCGTGGTGTCCCCAGAAAAACCCGCATCGATCGGCGAGTCTCCCAGCGACAGCACCAGCGGCTAGGTCTCACTACCTCGGCTTCCTCTCGGGCCGACTCGCCTCGTGCGTTTGACCCTCTGTCGGAAGCCCTCGCCCTCTCCCCACGGGCCGGGCCTGTTCGGACAGTCAGAAGGATCTCCGATCCCTCACGAATTGAGGCCGGAGCCCCCGGCTGAACGTTACTGAACCGGTAACAAAGAAATTATGTAGTATAAACATAAATTCAGTCTTGTTGGTCAGTAGCCACGACCAACAGCCAGCGATACAAACGAGAGGGGTGGCTTGGTGCCCTACGTCGCTCCTCTTTTGTAAGATCCCATTCTCACGGCTTCTGTACTGAATTCCGACGCAAAGATGGACGCCCCGGACTGCGTCGGCGGTCGTAAATTTCTGCTTATATGTTCGTTTTTAATACATGAGCACATAATGTATATTTATGTATATATCCGAGAGGCCCCGAATGCACTGTAACATAGCGGTCGAGATCACCCTATAGAATATATATCGCCTGGCGATACTCAATACCAAACATACCGACCGAAGCTATTCTATACCGAACTATACCGCTCAGTAACATCCTATACCAGACATATCTCCCAGGTGCGTTCCATACCCCTCATATAAATTTCTTTTAGCATTTCGTATTTGATTTCTCGTGATGTCAAGCGACGCGGAGCACCAGAGTGCGGGAGTATCACGGCGAAAATATCTGTTGACGTCAGCCGCTGCCGTCGGCGGCGTCGGCCTCGCTGGGTGTAGCAGCAGCGACACCAGTAACACCAACAGCGGCGAGGGCGGAAACGGTGATGCCGATAGCAGCACCAGTTCGGATTCCGGATCGTCGGGGCCGTCGACGGTGACCGCCGAAGGCTCGTCGACCGTGTATCCGATTTCGAATAAAGGCAGTTCCTATTGGAACTCGAACTCGCCCCCGAGCGACGGGGAGTACTGGGGATCCAACGACGAGGGGTCGGTTCCGGGCTGGGACCAGATACAGACCGATGAAAACATCGCGGACTACTTTGCGGGACTGTACGGGTTCGAAGCGACCGGCGAACGGTCGAACCCCCCCTTCGGGACGCGGGTGGCGCTGAGTCACTCCGGGACGGGGTGTGAGGCCGTCCGCGACGGGCTCGTCGATATCGGCAACTCCTCCGGGCCGATCACGGCGGAACTCGGCATTAGCGAGCAACAGCGCGATGATAACTACGTCGATCACGTCGTCGGCCGTGACGGGCAGCCCGTCTTCGTCAGTCAGGCAGTCTACGACGCCGGCGTCGAACAGCTCACCGGCGAGCAGATCCGCGGTATCTACCAGGGCGACATCGCCAACTGGAGCGAGGTCGGCGGTCCGGATCAAGAAATCTACGTCGTCGGGCGCGCAGAAGGTTCCGGAACGGATACCACGTTCCGGCTGAACATGCTCGGTGACGCCGAGGCACCGATGGATGTCGACACCCGCCTCGGGCAGAACCAGCAGGTCCAACAGGTCCTCCAGAACAACGACAATGCCATTGGGTACATGGCGCTCGCGTTCTCCGGGCCGGGGATCCAGGCGGTCGCGATCGACTTCGACGGGACAGTATTCCAGCCCGACCCCGACGCGGAGAACACCATCTTCGACGCCGAGTACCCGTTGAATCGGGACCTCCACATGTACACCCGGATCAACGAGGAGACGCCCGACGGGACGGACATGCGGGAGGCCGCCTTCCTCAACATGTTCCTGACCGACTTCGGCCAGCAGGTGTTCGTCGAGGATGTCAACTACATCACGCTGCCGACCTCCGATCTGGACGCCGAAAAGCAGAAACTCCCCGAGCAGATGTAGGCCGATCGAACGCAACTCACCTGTTTTCGACGGATGATACACAATGGATTCATTCACTGATACAGAGGTCGGCGGTTGGGAGGCCCGTGCGGAACGATACTCGGGCCGCGTTCGGACGTTCATCACCGAGACGGATCCGGGTGCGCTGGCCGTCGTCGCTCTATCTATGGGGTCGTTATTGCTCGCTTTCGCCGGATTCCTGTCGGCGTCACCCCTGGCTGCGGTGCCGTTCGGCGTGTTCGTCCTCTCGACCGGGTACGGGTGGGTGCGGCACCAGGCACTCATCGCTCGCGCAGTCACCTTCGCCATGACGACGGTGACACTCGTCACACTCGGATTGATCATCGCCTTCATTTTCGTCGAATCGGCCGCCGCCTTCCGGTACGAGAGCGTGACCGTCTTCGGCGTCTCAGTTCCGGGGCTGGGGATGTTCGTTCAGACGCGGTGGGACGCGGTTTCGGATCCGGTTCGATATTCGTTGGTGCCGATGATCCACGGCACGGCGATGGTGACCGCCATCGCGACGCTGGTCGCGGCACCGCTCGGTGTCGCCGCCGCGCTCTTCATTTCCGAGATCGCCCCGCCGGCCGTTCGCGAGGCCGTCAAGCCCGGGATCGAGGTTTTGGCGGGAATCCCTTCGATCGTGTACGGCTTCATCGGATTCACCATCATCAACCCGTGGGCAGGCGAGGAATTCGCCCTGAACGGCGGCTCGACATACCTGTTCGTCGGGATCGTCGTGGGGCTCATGGCACTGCCGACGGTCGTCTCGGTCGCGGAGGACGCGCTCACGAGCGTTCCGGATTCCATGAAGGACGGGTCGCTCGCTCTTGGGGCGACGGAGTGGCAATCGATGACGTCAATCACGCTGCCTGCGGCCTTCTCCGGTGTTTCGGCGGCCGTGTTGCTCGGCGTCGGCCGGGCCATCGGCGAGACGATGGCCGCGACCGTCATGTTGGCCGGCGTGCAAAAGATCCCTGAACCAATAACTAACGTGTTCTATGGCTACGAGACGCTCACGTCCCTGATCGCCGCCAATTACGGGAACGCGAGCGGCACCCAAGAGAGCGCGCTGTTCGCGGCTGGCGTCGTCCTGTTCGTGACTGTGCTGTCTCTCAGCGTCGCCTCGCAGTACATTGAGGCGCGCATGCGCCAGCGTCTCGGAGGTGAGCGAACGTGAGTCGCGCGACCCAGAACGCGCTCGTCCGCGAGGACCGCGGCGGGTACGAGGCAGTCGCCGCGTCCGCGGTCGGGCTCTCCGGGGTGGTTTTCGCCGTCGGTTTGGCCACGCTCGTCGATATCGTCTCGATCACGACTCCCGTCGGAAACGGCACGCTGTCTGTGGCTCTCGGTGCGGCACTTCTGGGACTCGGTCTGGGAACCAGCGGGTTGGGCCTCGCATCGCGGCTCGGCTACGTCGATGCCAGCCCTCAGCCGAGTGCGGGTGTCGTCGCTGCGACCGCGTTCGCCGGCGTCTGGTTCGTTATCGGCGCATTCGCCGCACAGGAAGCGGGCCTTGGAACGCCGGGGTGGCTGGCGATCGGATTCGTCTCGGGTGCTGCCGCGTTCTTGCTGACGGCGCTCCGGCGGGAGGACGTCGGATCGACGCTCCCGGCCGGGAGCGTCGCCGTCCTCTTTGGAGTGGCGCTCGTGACCGGATTCGCGGGACCGGGGTGGGAGCGCGTTCTCGTCGGGTACAACGCGACGCTATTCGGGGACACGGTCATCCCGGTTGTCACGATGGTCGCGTCGCTGCTGACCGGATGGGCGGCCGCGAAGTCCTACGGTGGCTTCGGTGCCCGGGGACGCAACATCGGTGCATACGTGCTGATCTATCTGATCGTCCTCTCGATTCTGGCGGTTCTCGTCGGTCTCCTCGCGTTCGTCATCATCAGGGGACTTCCCGGGCTCTTGAACGGGGTAGCTGTCGGTGGCGATCAGCTCCTCAGGTGGCCGTTCCTGACGAACGGGGCCTCGCTGCTGGCGGAGGTCCCCGGCGTGTTCCCCGCATTGATCGGGACGGTCTGGCTGGTTATCGGTGCCGTCCTCTTTGCGGTGCCGACCGGCGTCGGTGCGGCGGTGTTTCTTAGCGAGTTCGCAGAACAGGGGCGATTCACCGGAGTCGTCGAAGTCGCAACCAACGGCCTCTGGAGCACGCCCAGTATCGTCTTCGGGCTGTTCGGGGCCGCGTTCCTCATCCCCCGGTTCGGCAATCAGAAGTCACTGATCGCGGGGATGTTGACGCTCGGGTTCATGCTGTTACCGCTGGTACTCATCACGAGCCGGGAAGCCATTTTGGCAGTCCCGGACGAGTACCGTGACGCAAGTGCGGCACTCGGCGTCTCCAAGTGGGAAACGATCCGAAGCGTCGTTCTGCCGGCTGCGATCCCTGGGATCACGACCGGCATCATCCTCGGTGTCGGTCGGATCGCCGGCGAAACGGCACCGATCCTGTTGACGACTGGAGGGGGCGTCCTTCCGGGGAGATCGGCTGCTCCGAACGTGCTCGGCGGATTTCAACTGAGCGCGTCTCCGCCGTTCGTCACGAACCCCGCGCTGCTCGAGGCCACCAGCGCGCTCCCGTATCAGCTATACGCGCTCATCACGGCCGGGCTGAGCGGGAACATCGAGGATCCCCAGCAGTTCGCGTGGGGGCTGGCACTGACCCTGCTGCTCGTCGTGTTGCTGTTCTACGCGGGCGGCATCGCGACGCGGTACTACTTCAGGAAGAAGCTCCACCAATGAGTCAGATAGATCCGGAAAACGCTGCCGAGCAGGAGAACCGAGCCAACGACCAGTCGGTCTCGACGACCGACGGCGAGACGGTCGAGGAAACGCGCCCGGAGTGGACAGAGCACGACACCGACGCCGAAACGAAACTCGCTGTCGAGGGGTTGGACGTTTACTACAACGACGACCGCGCACTGAATAACGTCTCGATGGACATCCCCGAACGGAGCGTAACTGCGCTCATCGGCCCGTCAGGCTGCGGTAAATCGACGTTTTTGCGGTGTCTAAACCGCATGAACGATCGTATCCGGAGCGCCACCGTCGATGGAACCGTCGAGCTTGACGGGACGGACATCTACGACGGCGGTGTCGACCTCGTCGAGTTGCGCAAGCGCGTGGGTATGGTGTTCCAGAGTCCCAACCCGTTTCCGAAGTCGATTCGCGACAACGTCTCCTACGGCCCGCGAAAACACGGCGATATCGAGACGGGGGTGCTCTCGCGGTTGACGGGGCGTGACGGGTCCGAACGCGAAGCGGAGCTCGTCGAGCGGTCGTTGAAGCAAGCCGCACTCTGGAGCGAGGTCAGAGATCGACTGTCCGACAATGCCCTCGGACTGTCCGGCGGCCAACAACAGCGGCTGTGTATCGCACGATGCCTGGCGGTCGACCCGGAGGTCATCCTGATGGACGAGCCGGCGTCGGCACTCGACCCGATCGCCACCTCGAAGATCGAGGACCTCATTGCGGAACTCTCCGAGGAGTACACGGTCGTGATAGTCACGCACAGCATGCAACAGGCCGCCCGCGTCTCCGATCAGACCGCAGTCTTCCTCACCGGCGGTGAGCTCGTCGAATACGACGACACGGAGCGGATCTTTGAGAACCCCGAGAGCCAGCGGGTCGCGGACTACATCAGCGGCAAGTTCGGGTAAAGATCACCGCGAGGAGTCGTCTCCGCACCGGTCTCCCGCGTCGTGCCGGTGTCAAATCACGGGATGCCGGTCGTCGGTTCCCGGCTGTCGTCGAACGCTTATTCTCCGTTGGGATCCGGCTGATACCGCTGTATCGTTTCCTCGAGTTCGGCCCACTCGATGGGCGGCTCTACGCCTTCGAGTTCGTCCTCGAACGACCCGATCCGATCCCCGAACCGCTCCCGCCACGCGGGGTCGGCGACCTCGGCGAGTCGCTGGCCGACGCGGTCACGGCGCGTTGCCAACTCGTCGAGTTTCGGTTCGACGTTCGGCGGCTGCTCGGTGCCCTCCCGATCGGCCCACTCTCGAAGTGCCGCCAGTTCCGTTCGCAGATCCGCGACCAGCAGCGCGGCGACGCGATGTTGGATCGACGCCGCGGCCCACGCGACCGCCGGGTCGGCCCCCGCGCCGGTGCCGTCCGTCGATAGCGTCTCGACGGTGGCTTCGATTCTCCCGAGCGACTCCTCGATCGCGTCGATGTCTTCGGTGAGCGCTTCGACGCGACGGTCGGAGGTTTCGAGCCACGCTTCTACGGGGTCCAGCTCGAACTGAAGATCGTCTGCGTCGCGTTGGACCTCCTTCGCTGTGGCCGTAAGCCGTCGGATCTCCACGGCGAGTTCGTAGAGACCGCTCTCGTCTCTGTCGTCGACGATCCCTTGGAGGTGCTCGCCGAGAGTGGTCGTTCGTTCTTGGATGGATTCGAGCCGGGCTCCGAAGCGATCCAGCCGGGCCGCGACGTGGTCCAAATCGGAGACGGGAGCAGCCGTCTCCCGGGCATCGTTCAGTCTCCCGGCCGCCAATTCGGCCCGTGTTTCGGCGGTCGTCACCACCTTTGACGCGTTCGAGAGCGCGTCGTCGACAGCCGCCCGGCGAACGGTTCCCTCGTCGGAGACGATGGCGAGCGTCTCGCGGATCGTTTCGCGGTCAGCCGAGTCGTCAATCTCGTCGACAGCTGCCTCCAGCGATAGTCCATCGAGCTCCGTTCGGTCACCGTCCTGTCGTCGACTCATATGGGATCGATGTGGCCGGTGTGGTGTTAGTCATTCGATGTGGAGCACGATCGGCGATACGACAGCGCGATCGGGCGCGACCGGGCTAGACGGTTTTAATTAACACAGAACTGCACATCCCGGATACGAGGCTCCCGAGACGCGCCGACGTACGCGGCCTACGACTACACTCGAAACGAAACGACGGGCACAAGCGTTCGGTAATGCGGATCGCGACCCGCCTGGGTGGTTAGCGATACCGGTTACTCGCGCAACAAAAGGTATAAAAGATGTCGAGTCGATGGTGTGTCCATGACGATACAACGACGACGGTTCATTGCGGCAATCGGGACGGGAGCACTTGCTGGCGTGGCCGGGTGCTCACAGCAGTCCGGCGGCGGCGACGAATCCGACGGCTCAGACGACTCCGGTGAGATGGACGGATCGGACTCGTCAAGCAACGGCGGTAGCGACGACGGACCCGGCGTCGCCGGCGAGACGCTGACGCTCACCACGACGACGAGTACCTACGATACGGGGCTGCTCGACGCGATCCATCCCGACTTCGAAGAGATGTACGGCGTCTCGGTCGACGCGGTCGCACAGGGAACCGGTGCGGCCCTCGAAACGGCCCGCAACGGGGACTCGGATATCGTGATGGTCCACGCCCGCGGCCTCGAGGACGAGTTCATGCGCAACGGCTACGGTATCAACCGCCGCGACCTGATGTTCAACGACTTTGTCATCGTCGGCCCGACTGACGATCCGGCGGGCATCGAGGGGATGGGGTCGGCAACCGAGGCGCTCACCGCAATCGCGGACGCAGAGGCGGCGTTCGTCTCGCGGGGGGACAACTCCGGGACGCACACCAAAGAGCTCAATCTGTGGGATGCCGCCGGCACCGATCCGGGCGGTGACTGGTATCAAGAGACCGGCTCGGGGATGGGCGAGGCACTAAACATCGCCAACCAGCAGGGCGCGTACACGCTCTCGGACCGCGGGACGTTCATCTCCCAGCGCTCGGAGATCGATCTCACCATCCTGGTGCAGGGCCCGATCGGGGACGGGCCGGAGATCCTCGCAAACCCCTACGGCGTCATGGCCGTCAACCCGGGCGTCCACGACAACGCCAACTACGACCTCGCGATGGCCTACATCGGCTGGATCACCAGCCCGGGAGTCCAAGAGATGATCTCGGATTACGAATCCAACGGGGAGCAGTTGTTCTTCCCCGAGGCGGTCTCGGAGAACCCCGACTTCCAGCAGTACGTTCCGGACGGCTGGAGCAGCGGCGAATAAAACGACGTGCCGCTCGAGCCAGCCGTCGAACTGCTGCCCGCACTGCTCGAGTTCCCGTTCAGGGAAGGGTATGTCACGAGCATTATCTATGTCTCGCTGTACGTAAGCATCATCGCGGTCTCGTTGAGCACGCTGGTCAGCGTTCCGGTCGCCATCGTGATGGGGTTCGTCGACTTCCGCGGAAAGCAGTTCGTGAAGTCGGTGATCAACACCGGGATGGGGTTTCCGAGCGTGGTCGTCGGCCTGCTCGTCCTGTTCGCCGTCTCGAATCAGGGCCCGCTCGGCTCTCTCGAGTTGATCTTCACCAAGAAGGCGATGATCATGTCGCAGTTCGTGCTCGCGACGCCACCGATCACGGCGATCAGCCTCGCGGCCGTCACCGGCGTGGAGGGAAACGTTCGCGATGCGGCCCGGGTTCTCGGTGGCACCCGCCTTGACGCGGCGTTGGTCGTCATCAAGGAGGCACGGTACGGGATCGCAACGGCAGTGCTTGCGGGGTTCGGGCGCGCGATCAGCGAGGTCGGCTCCGTGCTCATCGTCGGCGGAAACATCACCAGCTCGGACGGGATATCGAAGACGCGTACCCTGACGACCGCGGTCCAACTCGAGGCACGCCAGGGACGATACGAGACCGCAATGGTGCTCGGGGCGGTGCTGGTCGCGATCGTGCTGCTCGTCAACGCCGTCGTCGTTCGGCTCGGCGATACTGGTGGGGTGGGCCGATGATACGCCTCTCGAACGTGTCGCACGCCTACGGGGACGACCCCGTGCTCAATGACCTCTCGATGTCCGTCGACCCCGGGGAGGTGGTCGCGATCATCGGCCCCTCGGGCGTCGGGAAGACGACGCTGTTGCGGATCCTCGCGCTGTTCATCCAGCCGAGTTCGGGAACGACCGAGTTGGACGGGCAAGCGGTGTGGTCGGTCGGCGAGAGCGAGCGACTGGCGCTTCGCCGCCGCATCGGCATGGTGTTTCAGGAGGCGAGCCTCTTCGACGCCTCCGTCGCCCGGAACGTTGAGTACGGCCTGCGGGTCCGGGAGTCGTGGCCCGATCGGCTCTGGAGCCAGTTGTGGTCGGTGCTCGGGTCGAACGGGACGTCCGAGGCAGTCAGGGAGGCCCTCGAAATCGTCGGTCTCGACGACAGACTCGAACAGGAGGCCGGCTCGCTCTCCGGAGGGGAAGCACAGCGGGTCTCGTTCGCGCGGGCGCTGGCGTACGAGCCAAAGTATCTCATGCTCGACGAGCCGACGTCTGATCTCGACCCCCGGAATACGGGGCTGATCGAGGCGGCGATCGGCGAGGCTCGCGAGCGCGGCATCGGCGTCGCGGTCGCGACCCACGATATGCACCAGGCCGAGCGGGTCGCGGACCGGGTGGGGGTGCTCCTCGGCGACGGCTTCACCGAGATCGGTCCTACGGAGAGAGTGTTCGAGGACCCGGCTGACGACCGGACGCGGAAGTTCATCTCCGGCGAGTTGGTGTATTGATCCGGGGAGCCGAACCGACGCCATCGCGTCCTCAAGATGTCGGGCCGATCGCCCTCGGCGACCGCCACAACGAACAGAACAGCTTTTATCCCCCGTTGGTCGAGACAGTATATGGATGTCGGTGTCGAAGCACACTTGCGGGCCGACGACGTGACGTTCGGGGCGGCCGACGCCGAGTTGCTTCGCTCGGTCGAGGCGCGCGAGTCGGTCCGGGGCGCAGCCGAGGTGCTCGGGCGCTCGCGAGCGCGAGCACTAAACCGCATCGCGGCGTTGGAGGAGGGTTTCGGGCCGCTGGTCGAGCGACAGCGCGGCGGCGCTGACGGCGGCGGCAGCCGACTCACCGCGGACGCCGAGACGCTTCTCGCCCGGTTCGACCGCCTGCGAGCGACGCTCTCGGAGACGGCGGCGGTCTCCGAATCGGTCCTCTCCGGGAAGATACTCGACCGCGAAGGCGAGTTTGGATCGGTGAAGACCGACGCGGGGGTGGTTCGGGCGCTACTCGTCGATCGGGTGCTCGCGAACGGCGGCGAGGGTGGCGATCGTGAGGGGATGCCCGAGGACAGATCGGCGCAACTCGACGTCGGCGCGCAAGTACAGGTGAGCGTCCAGGCCGACGCAGTCACGCTGTATCGCCCCCCCGACGCACCCAGCGATGGCGAGACGAGCGCCCGGAACCGCCTCTCTGGAACCGTCGCCTACGTCGAGGCGGGTGAGTCGATCGTCCGCGTTGGCGTCGAGGTGGGCGCTGATGCGCCCCTCGTAGCGTTAGTAACCCAGGAAAGCCGCCGTCGTCTGGGGATCGAACCGGGCATGGAGGTCGTCGCGTCGTTCAAGACTACGGCAACACGGGCCACGGCAAACGATTACTGAACCGGCTCCCGGGCGTCCAGTCGGGACCTCGGCGGCACCCGATATCCGGCTAGCGGGGTGAATCTCAATACCCGACCGGAGGCATATATATCACTATTACCAACCCACAGGTGTCGCCATGTTGATAAGCGATCATCGCATGGCCACCGAAAAGCAAGTCACGTTGCCGCCGGCGTACGCTGATCTCCACGTCGGCATCGCGCTGTTTGACCCGGATTTGGGAGCCGTTTTGGACGCGAACGACTGGGTGGAGACGATACTCGGCTACACTGTCTCGGAGTTGCGCGGACTCCCGGTCGAGGCGTACACCGCGAACACCTACCCGCGGTCGGGTGACGATCTGAAGACCCGACTCCGGGCGAGTACCGGAGGGCGTCCACAGCGGTTCACCTGGCGGGCAAAGCGGGCAGACGGTGAACTCGTCTGGGTGCAGGTCCGCTCCTCGCGTCGGCGCCTGGACGGACAAGAGTGCGTGTACGCCGAGTTGCAGGACATAACCGAGTACTACGACACGTACCACCGCGCGGAACTGTTCTGGCGGGTCCTCAGACACAATCTGCGGAACGAGGCGACGGTCATCTCGGGCAACGCGACCCCCATCGCGGAGCGCGCCGACGCCGAGCGGTTACGGAAGGCCGGCGAGACGATCCGGTTGCGGGCCGAGAAACTCGGGAAGATGGCCGACTCCGTCGAGGAGATCCAGCGGGCGGTCGCCGGGGCGGACACACAGCGGGTCCGAAAGCACGCGACCGTCGCTGTGCGAACCGTCGCAAACGAAGTCTCGGCCGACTACCCCGGCGCAGAGGTCGTCGTCACCGAACGCGAAGGGATGTGGATCTGCGTCGACGACGCGTTCGCCGATGCGCTCTCACACGCCCTTGAAAACGCCGTCGTTCACTCCGAGTCGGTGGAGCCGACCGTCCAGGTCGGCGTCGGCCCCTCGCCGAACACCGGGCGCGTCGAGATCCGGATCAGCGACGGAAACTCGCCGATACCCGAGGGCGAACTCGACGCGCTGTTCGATCCGGACATAACGACGAGCACGTCCCACGGCACCGGAATCGGCCTGTTCGTCATGAAGTGGTGCGTGGAGTCGCTCGGCGGCGAGGTCAGGTTCGAACGCTCCGAGAAGGGCAACGACGTCTACTTCTATTTGCCGCCGGAGGCGTCCCCCGACGAGGGGTGACTCCGGATCGGACGAACGTTAGTCTCCGGCGTCGGTGTCGTCCCTGTTCGCAGCACCCGCGCCGTCCGTGTCTTCCGCGTCTCCAGTGCCGTCCACGTCGTCGGCACCATCCGCGTCGTAGAGCCGCCGAAGCGCCGCCTCGGCACCCGACCGGGTCTTCAGATACCGGCGATCGCCGTCCGGCGTCCGAACCGCGAACCGGTACGTCTCGCTGTCGGGGCGGTACCACCGCTTCTGGTGGCGCGCCAGCGGCCCGTTGGAGGGGGCTCCTCCGTTGGATGTCCCCCCGGTCGGGTCCGTCGGTCTCGACGGAGCGGTTACCTCGGAGTCGCTGAGCGACCGTCCGTGGTCGCTCCGGCTCGACCGTTCCGCTCCCCCGTCGGCCGTCCCAACGAGAATGTCTCTTCCGGGGAACGGCGCCGCGTCGAGGCCGGTGTCGCACTCCTCGTTCGCCACGGCCGCTCGGGTCTTCTCCATCAGGATCGCTTGTGTGTCGATGACGCGTTCGCCGTCTTCGGGCCGCTGTTGATCGTAGCTCCCGTCGGGGTTCATCGTCCAGCGCCGCCGGTTGTCCGCGAGGATCAACTCGAGGTTGAACTTTAGCTGCCGGCGGATGTCGGGGTCCTCGACCGGGGTGACCGCCTCGACGCGGCTGTCGAGGTTCCGGGTCATCCAGTCGGCGCTCCCGATGTAGTACTCCGGATGTCCCCCGTCGATGTCGGCCGCCGACGGGTCGGAAGCCGCCCCGTCGTCTGTGTCGGCCGTCCGTGCGCCGTTCTCGAAGTAGAAGATCCGGGAGTGTTCGAGGAACCGGCCCACGACCGAGTGGACAGAGACGGTCTCGCTGATCCCCTCCACCCCGGGGCGGAGCCGGCAGATGTCCCGGACGATGAGGTCGATGTCGACGCCCGCCATCGACGCCCGGTACAGTTCCTCCACGATCTCGGGGTCCTCGAGGCCGTTGACCTTCGCTACGATGCGGGCTGGACGGCCGGCTCGAGCGTGTCGCGCCTCGCGGCGAATACAGTAGGTGAACTCCTCGCGCATCGTCACCGGCGCGACGAGCAGTTTCCGGAACTGTTCGTCCAGTCCCGGCCCGGTAAAGGAGTTAAAAAGCGTGACGAGGTCCTGGCCGATGTCGCGGTCGGCGGTCAACAGCCCGAGGTCGACGTAGCCTTTGGCGGTCTCGGAGTGGTAGTTGCCGGTGCCGACGTGCGAGTAGAGGGTAACGTCGTCGTCATCCTCACGGACGACGAGGGCGGTCTTCGTGTGGGTCTTCAACCCGATGGTGCCGTAGGCGACGTGGATGCCGTTTTCCTCCAGGCGGCGGACCCACTCGAGGTTGTTCTGCTCGTCGAAGCGGGCCTTCAGTTCGACCATCACCGCGACCTGCTTGCCGTTTTCGGCCGCCTCGATGAGCGATTGAATGACCTGAGAGTCGCTCGCGGTCCGGTAGATCGCCGCCTTCACCGCCAGCACGTCGGGATCGTTGGCCGCCTCGGTGAGAAAGCGCTGGACCGTCTCGTCGAAGTCGTGATAGGGGTGGTGCAGCAGAATATCGTCTTCGTCGATGTGCGAGAAGATACTCCGGGACTCCTCGTCCTCGTTGTCGGTTTCGAACGCCGAGCGCCCGTCCTCGCGAAGCCGCGGGTGGGACTGTGGCGACCAGGGATCGAGTTTCAGGTCGGGACGGTCGAGATCCGTCAGCGAGGCGAAGTCCCGGTAGTCGATCGGCCCGTCGAGGTCGTATATTTCGCGCTCGTCAAGATCTAACTGTTCCTTGAGCGTCTCCCGGATGGCGGGGTCGGCATCCGATTCGATCTCCATTCGGACCGCGCTAGCGAAGCGGCGTTGCTCGAGCACGTCCTCGATCATCTCGATGAGGTCCTCGGCGACCTCCTCGTTCCGGCGCACTTCGGCGTTTCGCGTCAGGCGGAACAGCGCCGTGTCGAGTATCTCGACGTTCGGCAGGAGGAGATCGAGATTGTGTCGGATCAGTTCCTCGACGAGGACGTACCGTGCGCCCTCGCCTGCCTCGATCAGGCGGGGCCGATTCGGCGGGATCTTGATCCGGGTGAAGGTCGGGTCCTCGCTACCGTGCGGGCAGGTGAGCACCGCAAGCGACAGCGATCGGTTCGAAATGAACGGGAACGGGTGGGCCGGATCGAACGACAGCGGCGTCAGCGTCGGCTTGATCGACCGCTCGAAATGCCCGCGCAGCGCCGAGCGCGCATCCGCGTCGAGGTCGTCGTAGGCCACGACCTCGATGCCCGCCCGGGCCAACGCCGGGCGGAGTTCCGTCTCGTAACAGTCGGCCTGTTCGCGCAACATCGGTTTGAGCTGTCCGTGGATCTCCTCCCACTGCTCGAGGGGGGTTCGGCCGTCGACGGTCGTCTCCGTGACCCCAGCCTCGATCTGTTGTTTGAGCCCGCCGACGCGCTTCATGACGAACTCGTCGAGGTTTCGGGTGACGATGGAGAGAAACCGGATCCGTTCGAGCAGCGGGGTCCGGTCGTCGAGAACTTCTCGGAGGACCCGCCGCTGGAACGCGAGTTCGCTCAATTCGCGGTTTAGATACAGCTCCGGATCGGTCGGGTCGACGTCGTCGGGCTCGTACGGTGCAATGTCGTGGCAATCGCTCATGACGGTCTGTCGGGCGTTGCGAGCCGCGGTTCGACGATGCTGTCACTCGAGCGGGGGCGGTACGTCTCGGGCGGGCCGACGCTGATGAACTCCGAATTGCGGTAGTCGTAGGCGGTCAACCGGCCCCCGTAGACACAGCCCGTATCGAGGCCGACGGCATAATCACTCTCGAAGGGGTCCGCGAGAACGGTGTGGCCGAAGAAGACCCGTGGCGACTCCCGGCGCGTCTCGAACCAGAATGGGCGCTCGTACCCGCCCTCCGGGGCGAGCGAGCGGGTGTTCAGGAGTTCGGTGAGCGTATGCTCGGCGACCGGCTTTCGGTGGTCGATCCCGCCGTGGACGACCACGGCGTCGTCCCACGAGATCACGACCGGCAGCGAGTCGAGGTACGCGAGGTCGTCATCGGCCAGCGAGTCGATCGATTTTCGACCATCAAGGAGTTTCTGTTCGTTGTTGCCCCGGACGGCGAGAAGGTTCGAACGCGATTTGACGATATCGAGGACACCCTTGCTATCGGGGCCTTTCCGGACCAGGTCGCCGACGAAAACCACGAGGTCGTCCTGATCGGGGGCCAGCGAGTCGAGGAGCCGTTCGAGCGTCGCCCGGCAGCCGTGAACGTCGCCGACGACGTAGATGTTGTCCCAGTCGTCGCCGTCGAGTGTCCGGTGGCTCGCATCAACGTCCGTATCGAGCGTCAGTTCGGGTACCATGAGTAACGTGTGCGCCGTGTGGCGGATATCGAATGAACCGGCGTCAGTTATTTAGACCGTTATATGAGCCATATATAGGTATATGTACCGGTACGTGTACTTTTGACTCTACGTAAAATAGTTACACGTACAGAAGTGGGACCATCGCCGCGACGCCGGAGAGGACGCCGACGAGCAACTCGCGGCGACCCCCGCCCGGCAGGTCGGCGCCGGTGTCGAGCGCCTCGGGAATGAACTCGGTCACAACCAGATACACCATCGCACCCGCGGCGAAGCCGAACCCGAAGGGCAGGAACTCCCGGGCCCACGTGACGAACACGAACGCGATGACGGCGCCGATCGGCTGTGGGAGACTCGAGAAGACGGCCGCCCCGACCATCCGCCACTTCGAGAGCCCCATCGCTCGCATCGGGATGGCGATGGCCGTTCCCTCGGGGATGTTGTGAATCGAGATGGCGATGGTCATAAACACCGCGAGCAGCGGCACCGAGATCCCGAGAATCGGGAGGCCACTCTCCAGGCCGAGTTCGGCGAAGGAGACCCCGACCGCGACGCCCTCGGGGAAACTGTGGACCGTGAGGATGCCGAGGATGAGGACGAGTTTCTTCAGGTCGGCCTCGGCGAACGCCGCAGCCTCGAGGGGGGCGTCCTCCTCGCCGAGGGTCGGGTCGTCGGTCCCGCCGACGTCGACCGAGTCGAGCACCCGGTCGGCAACCTCGACGAGGAGAACACCCACGAGGAGGCCGCCGATCAGGAGCGTTGGGATCCCCGCCGACGAGTAGGTCAGCCCCTCGTTGATGAGGCCAAAGAGCGACGCCGAGACCATGATCCCCGAGGCGATACCCCACAGCGCGACGTTCCACCGGTCGCTAAAGTCCTCGACGAAAAAGAACGGGATCGCGCCGAGGCCGGTGGCGAGCGCCGTCATCAGTCCGGCGACGAAGACGAAGGCGATGTTCTCCACGTGTACTCCGACTTCACGTTCGGTGGCAAAAAGAGTTTCTAAGAAGCAAATATATTTTTGGTTATCCTAAAACACGCTGTCCGGTGCGGTCCAGACTCCGGGGTCCGATCGCCTGTTAAATACGGACCGCGCCCCTCACCTCGGGACGTTCCCCGGCAGCGGCCCTCCCGTTGCCCCAGCGTGACCGGTTCGACCGGCCCGTTTCCTCATTCCGAACGGAGGGCGGACGCCGCCGGAATGCGCCGGGCGTCTCTCCGTCACCCCGTCAGTTCGAGTTCGATGACGTTGCCCGCCTGCTCGAGGACAGTCCGGATCGCGGCCTCCGTCTCGCCGCCGGAAACCCGACTCACGGGGCCGGTAATGCTGATCGCGGCCGGCCGCTCGTTCGGCGTCGACAGCGGGCGGGCGATGCAGGCCATCCCCTCGACGCACTCCTCGCGGTCGTAGGCGATCCCCTCGGCGCGGATCTCGTCGAGTTCCTCGAATAGCTCCGTCTGCTCGGTGATCGTGTGCTCGGTCACGCGGGGGAGGCCACGGGACTCGACGATGGTCTCGACTCGCTCCTCGGACAGCGTCGCGAGGATCGCCTTGCCGAGTCCCGTCGCATGGAGGTTGGCGCGGCGGCCGGTCTGGGTGTCGATGTCGACGGCGTCCTCGCCCCGAGACGTGTGGATGTAGACGCCCCAGCCGTCCTCCTCGAACATGAGGTTCGCGAGTTCGCCCGTCTCGTCCGCCATCGTCCGCAGCTGCGGACGGGCGGTGTCGTAGACGCCGTCGTAACGCTGTGCGTAGCCGCCAAACTCCAGGGCCCGAAGTCCGATCCGGTATTTGTCGTCGTGTTTGACGACGAGGCCGTTGGAATCGAGCGTATTGAGGTGTTTATAAACGGTGCTCTTGGCGACCGAGAGGTGCGTCGCGAGCTCGGTGATGCCCGCCTCCCCGCCGAGTTCGATGAGCCCCTCGAGCATCCGGATCGAGGTCTCGGTCGCCCGGACGCGGTCGTCGTCCATACTGCCACTTCGATAGCTCCGCTGATAAGCGTTGTTCGATCCCCGGTTTGGGGGTGCGTTCACGTCTGCGAAACGGCCAGCGGCCCCGCGTTCCAACCGCGTTGTTTCATACTCCCGAAATAAGCGGGGGAGCGGCCATATAACCCGCATATACCGATATTAGACGCCCATGTACCGGTCCAGCAGCCGTTCGCCAGGAAGAAACATAGATTATTCGACATATTAATACGGGTCCAGCCCATACATACATTTGATGTCACAGAAGCAAGCCGACGACGTCGAACTGCTGCGACTGAAGAACAGCCCGCGACGAACTGACCTGCAGAAGGCGAACCGACCGGTCGACAAACTCCTCGAGCTGTTTCGGTAACGACTGGAGGCGGCGTTGCGGACCTCCCTCGCGGTACCGATTTTCTCATTCTGACACGACGCTGACCCGGATCGTGCGGTGTGTCACTACCTGATTCAAGCAGAGAGAATCTCGCCCTAACCAGTAGTTGCCGAATCAATTCTCTCTGCGATTAATTCTGGACACATAGATTAAAATAAACGCCGATGTCGACCCCCATATGAATACGTATATAAATGAATTCCACCAGCCTCTCTGACATCTACCGGAGCCCACACGATCTGTTGGCAGTCATCGACACTCAACCCGAGGTTCGGCAACTACTGTTCACGGCGAGGAGGATGTCATAGCGTACCTGGCACGATCCCATCCGGTCGACGGGTTGGGAGCCAGCGGGAACGCGGCGAGCGGGCGCTGTACGTCTGGATTCTCACACCGCGTAAGCGAAGCTTTTTATCTGGAACGAACGACCGATGAGATATGAGCGCGACCCGGTTCGTAGTACGTTGACCCCGAGCGCGCCCTATTTATAGCGCGCACGTGTCCCGTGACTACCGGCCGGTCTCCGCGAGACAAACCATGAGCGAGGTTCCAGACAGCTACGACCCCGAGGAGGCGGAGCGGAAATGGCGCGACGAGTGGCTCGATTCGGACGTCTACGGGTACGACGACGACCCCGAACGTCCCGACTACATCATCGACACCCCGCCGCCGTACCCGACCGGTAACCTCCACATCGGCAACGCGCTGGGGTGGTGTTACATGGATTATGCGGCCCGGTACCACCGGCTCCGGGGGGACGACGTGCTCTTTCCGCAGGGGTGGGACTGCCACGGCCTCCCGACGGAGGTGAAAGTCGAGGAGAACCGAGACATCCATCGGACTGATGTTTCCCGCGAGCAGTTCCGCGAGTGGTGTGTCGAGCACACCGAATCCCAGATCGGCGCGATGAAGGAGACGATGTTGACGCTCGGGTTCTCACAGGACTGGGACCACGAGTTCCGAACGATGAACGACGACTACTGGGGGGAGACCCAGCGGTCGTTCGTCGAGATGGCCGATTCGGGCTACGTCTATCAAGACGAACACCCCGTCAACTGGTGTCCGCGCTGTGAGACCGCCATCGCCGACGCGGAGGTCGAAAACGAGGACCGCGAGGGCACGCTGTACTACGTCACGTTTGAGGGGGTCGGCAACGACGGTATCGAGATCGCAACGACCCGTCCGGAACTGCTCGCGGCCTGCGTCTCGATGGCCGTCGACCCCGACGACGAGCGCTACGCGGACCGGGTCGGCGATACGTTCGAGGTGCCGCTGTTCGGCCAAGAGGTCGAGTTGATCGCCGACGACGATGTCGATGGCGACTTCGGGACCGGCGCGGTGATGATCTGTACGTTCGGCGACAAACAGGACGTCGACTGGTGGATCGAGCACGATCTCGACCTCCGCGCCGTCTTCACTGAGGACGGCCGGCTCAACGAACTGGCCGGCGAGTTCGAGGGACTCCCGATCGACGAGGCCAAGACCGAGATCGCCGCGGCGCTCGAAGAGTCGGGCCACCGCAACGACACGGAGCCGACCGAACAGTCGGTCGGGCAGTGTTGGCGCTGTGACACGCCGATCGAGATCCTCTCAAAGGAACAGTGGTTCGTCGAGGTGAACCGCGAGGAGATCCTCGAATCCGCCAAAGCGGTCGAGTGGTTCCCGGAGCACATGTACACCCGCCTAGAGGAGTGGACCGAGGGGATGGAATGGGACTGGGTGATCTCCAGACAGCGCGTCTTTGCGACGCCGATCCCCGCCTGGGAGTGTACCGAGTGCGGCCACGTCGAGATCGCCACGGGCGAGGCGGTCCCCGTCGATCCGACGACCGAGGAGCCGGGCGTCGGCGAGTGCCCAAAGTGTGGTAGCGACGAGTGGACCGGCGAAACGGACGTGATGGACACTTGGATGGACTCGTCGATCTCGCCGATGTACGTCGCCGACTGGCCCGAGGAGAGCTTCGAGCCCGTGCAGTTGCGCGAGCAGGGCCACGACATCATTCGGACGTGGGCTTTTTATACTATCCTCCGGACGACGGCGGTCACGGGCGAGATTCCCTGGGAGGACGCACTCATAAACGGGATGGTGTTCGGCGACGACGGCAACAAGATGTCAAAATCCCGTGGGAACTTCGTCCAGCCCGAGGAGGTCGTCGAGGAACACTCCGCGGACGCCTTCCGACAGGCGATGGCGCTCGGCGGCCAGCCCGGAAGCGACATTCAGTTCCAGTGGAAGGAGGTGACCTCGGCGACCCGGTTCCAGACGAAACTGTGGAACATCACGAAGTTCGCCGCCGAACACATCGACGAATCGACGCCGGAGATCAAAAACCCGGCGTACCGGGACGCCGACGCGTGGATCCGATCGAAGTGCGATCGGGTCGCCGAGGAGGTTGCCGCGGACATGGACGAGTACCGCTTCGACAGCGCGCTCCGCCGGGTCCGGGACTTCGTCTGGCACGACTTGGCCGACGATTATCTCGAACTAATAAAGGGTCGGCTCTACGAGGGCCGCCCCGGCGAACGGCGGGCCGCCGAGTACACTCTTTACACCGCGTTGAGCGCGTCGTTGCGGATGTTGTCGCCCTTTGCGCCGTTTATCACCGAGGAAGCCTGGGAGCATCTTCCCACGGAAGGAAGCGTCCACGGGGCCTCCTGGCCCGAGATCGGCGAACGGGACCGTGACGCCGAGGCCCGCGGCGAATCGATCGCGGAGATCGCCGCGACGATCCGCGGATGGAAGTCCGACGAGGGCAAGCCCCTAAACGCCGATCTCGACCGCGTCGAGGTGTATCTCGACGAGAAACGCCCACTCGACACGTACGATCTGGCCGACACGGTCAACGGCCCGGTGTACATCGAGGCGGGGTCGCCGAACGTCGAGTTGGTTCCGGTGGCGGTCGATATCGACCACAGCGAACTCGGGCCCGTCTTCCGCGATCAGGCCGGCGCGGTCGTCGGCCGCCTGGAATCGGCCGACCCGGTCGAGTTACAGACCGAACTCGACACCGCGGGCCACGTCGAGTTCGAGGTCGACGGCGAGTCCGTCGTCGTCGAACCGGAGATGTTCGATGTCGTCAAAGAGCAACGCGCCGAGGGCGGCGAGACGGTCACCGTTCTTGAAGCCGGTGAGGCGACGGTGCTGGTCTTCGAGTAGCCGACCCCGTCTGTGTTCTGCGCCGCTTTGAACCATCATTTTTATTCCCTGACCCGTGGGGAACACCCTCGTGTCCTCGGTGTGCAGATACTGCGCCCTTATATACCCGTGCTCGCGTTCGGGGCTGTTTGGGAACCACGACGAGTGCAATACTGGTAGCTATTAATCGAGTCTAACTATACACTGGTAGCTTCGAGCGGTAGATGTGGGAACTTCGTTCCGGAAAAAACAGGTTTTAAGTACCACGCAGTATTTCAATGCGATATTGTGTCAGTTGGTACACCAACACAAGGGCTGTCGGTTCCGTGGGGTATCCTGCGGAGCGTTCGGAAACTCCGGAACGCACAGAGCCGTGACGGCTGTGCGATCGGGTGCGATCACGCCCGAACCGACGATAGCCGGCTCCCGTGGTCGAGCGACGGGGCCTACGGCGGTTGGGGCGGCGGGGCGTACCACGGCACTGACGCCGACAGCGACCGCCGGCCCGTTGTCTTCGTCCACGGCAACCAACGCGACGCCTGCGATTGGGCCCCCCACGCCTCATTTTTTCTCCAGCGGGGCTACACCGGTGACGACCTCTGGGCGATCACCTTCCGGGAGGGAACCTCGACCCACGAGTCGATGGCCGAACAGCTCGACGACTTCGTCCGGAATGTAACATCCCACACCCAAACCGACGCCGTCGACATCGTCGGCCACAGCCTCGGTGTCACCGGTCTCCGGTACTGGCTAGCGAGTCGTGGACGCTTCGGGTGGATCGACACCTTCGTCGGCCTCGCCGGTGCGAACCACGGGACCGTCCTGAGCACGTGGTGTGCCGAGACGGGGTTTCAGGGCGGTGCCTACGGCAGCAGCGAGTTCTTGCGCTCGGACTACAACGAGATCCCGGGCCACCCGCTCGCGAGTCTCAATGCCGACGAGACGCCCGGTGATATCGACTACTACACGCTTCGGGGCACCGACGACACCCTCTTTTGGCGCTGTCCGGATAGCCCCGTCCTCGAAGGGGCGACGAACGTCGAACTCGAGACCGATCACGACGGCGTCCGCCGCGACCAGCGGGCGATCGAGCACGTGTTCAAATGGGTCTCCGGAACCCACCCATACAACATCCAACATCAGGTTGCGGTGCCGTAGTCGGCGCCCGGTTCCACCCCTTCGCGGTCCGTCCCCCATCGCCGCGAGCGCCTGTACCGAGCAGTATCTCCCGCCCCATCTCAATCGGTGCTATATCCGAGAGGATGTGGATACACTTCTGTCGGGCCTGTCCCCGTCCGCAGGACGGATACGTGTTCCACCCCACCAACTAGTGCATGTCTGTGCACGTCGCAGTTGTCGGTGCGTACGGGAGTGCAGGCGTTGCTGCCGCCGAGCAGCTCGCGGACACCCCGAAAATCGAGTTGACGCTGATCGACGATGGCGACCCGGGTGGCGGGCTCTGTATTCTCCGCGGGTGTATGCCCTCAAAAGAGGTCCTGTCAGCCGCCGAACACCGCTTTGCGGCGCGTCACGACGACCGACTCAACGGATCGCTCCCGGATATCGATCTTGAGGCCGTCATTAGAACGAAAGACGAACACACGTCGAACTTCGCCGCCCACCGTCGCACCGCGGTTGAGCGACTTGAGCAGCGCGACGGCGTCACGCTACTCAACGACACTGCACGGTTCGTCGATGATCGGCGACTCGCCGTCGGCGATCGGATACTCGACCCGGACTACGTCGTGATTGCAACCGGGTCGACGGCCAATATCCCGTCGTTGCCGGGCATCGGCGGTACCGAGGTGCTGACGAGCGCGGATGTCCTGGACACGACCGCGTTCGGTAAAACGGGGGTCGTGATGGGGTTCGGGTACGTCGGCATGGAGCTGGTGCCGTATCTCAGCGAGGCTGCGGGAATGGATCTCACGGTAATCGAACATGACGCACGCCCACTTGATGAGGCGGATGCCGCCTTTGGCGATGCACTACTGGAGTACTATCGTGACGCCTTCGATATCGACGTTCTTGCGCACGCCGAGGAGCAACGCATTGAGACGACGGAGGCGGGCGGGGTCAGGCTTCACGTCGACCACGACGGCGTTAAAAAGACAATCGAGGCCGACCAAGCGTTCGCATTCACCGGCCGTCGTCCGAACATCGATAGTCTGGGGCTGGAGGCAACGAGCCTCGATCCGGGCCGCGGGTGGGTCGACGACTCGATGCGTGCTCGCAACGACGACCGCGTCTTTGTTGTCGGCGATGCCAACGGAAAAGAGCCGATTCTCCACGTCGCGAAAGAACAGGGTGCTACGGCAGCCGAAAACATCCGCCGGCACCGCAACGGCGACTCGCCCGCCCAGTACAGGAATATCCATCACCACGTCGTCTTCTCAGGGCTGGGCGTGTTGCCGTTCGCCCGGGTGGGGCACTCAGCGGCGTCAGCCGACGCGGCGGGCCTCAGTCACCACGTCATTACGCGAGAGGCCGCGAGCGATGGCGTCTTCACGGCCAAAAACGTCCCCGAAGGGCTCGCGCGGCTCGTTGTCGGCGTCAACGGAACGATTCTTGGCTATCAGGGTCTCCACTATCACGCCGACGCGATGGCCAAGACGATGCAGTTGGCCGTCGAAGGGGAGATGCAGGTCAGCGACGTCCCCGACCGGGCGTACCACCCGACGACGCCCGAGATTCTCGACGGGCTCTTCCGCGACGCGGCGGCAGAACTCGCAACGTAGCGTTCTATCGTCATCCCATGACACGCTCCACGAGTATTAAATAGGCTATTTGATACATCTCTTTCGTCCCATGTTTATATCGGGCTGGAGGACTCGTTTTAAATTTCCTTTGACCATATATACGATAGAGTACACTAAACGTTACAATTCGATGTCGAGGGTGCCGAACTTCTGTCAGACTACACCGGGCCGGTTTTGGGTGTGATCTGTCCGCTCTCTTTGACTCTTTTGACGAGCTGATTTCCATCGTACTCCTCGAGACGAGCGGTAATATCAGTTATATCCTGTACGCCTCGGGGCTGGAGATACCGCATACACTTGAGCCCGGTCTCGTGGAGATCCTGTGACGGCGCGGCTGTCGCCTGTTCAGCAACCCTGAATGCGTAGTCATGCTCGTGGGCCCCGTGGGCCGTATAATGCACGCATATATTCGTCATAAATCCAACTAGAATCACGGTATCGATGTCGTACGTCCGAAGGATGTGCTCGATATCCGTGCGGTGGAAGAAATTGTATCTACGCTTGACGATCACGTACTCCGCGGGTTCCATGTCATCCTCGTCTATCGAAAGGATCGGATCGAACTGCTCGGCACGCGTTCCGACGATTCCGTGTTCCGGCTCACACGATTCGATCTCTGCGCCGTAATCAGCAAAGTCGGGTCGGTGTAGCTCTTTGCCCCAAATGATCGGGATATCAGCGCTTCGAGCGTGCTCGACGACGGTGTTGATGTTTTCCATCACGGCATCTCTACCCCCAGGAATCGATGCCGCACCCGAACTCATCGCTTCCTCACTTTCAGAGGTGGTTTGTTGCGGATCAATAACTATCAACGCCGGATTGTCACCGATCGGATCGTCAGTTGTGGGTATCATTTTACAATAGACTGTTATTTTGAACGGTATTAAGTATACTTGTGTTGTCTATACATACTGTAGGCCACAGTATCAATCAGTTTTTTCGATAACTACGTGTCACTCCTGATCGAACACGGGTGGCGGGGGAACTGGACGCCTACTCGTGAGACGGCCCCCATTCAGACCACGGGATGTCGCGGCCGGGGTATGCCGTCTTCATAAATGGCCAGTCGTCTGAAATCCACTTCCGGAGGCGGCTCTCGATAGCACCGGCGAGCCCCATCTCCACGGCGGCCTCGGCTGTCCAAAAATAGATTGCCGCCTCGTACTCATCCCTCCGCGTGGGCTGCACGTAGAGGCATCCCAACTCCACGCTCTCACCGGGATCGCAAACCGAATAGGTAAACGAATCACGGCGCTGGTGTTCTTTTTGATGCCAGGCGACGTCGATCCGGTTCTGTTCGAGTGTGAGATCCGATGACGGCCACCGATGGTCCGGGCCGAACGTTCCTCGGATCCGCTCACGACTCGCCATCACTGCCGCACAGTCCATCTCCGCATCTGTAATTCGCAGCGGTCGAATAACGAAGCGTTCAGTTTCGACCTGTTCTGGAACGGGCGTATCGTTTGCGATGAGGTTTGGTGTCTCGAATGGCATATGACGTGGTCTCCGGTACGTCCGCTTAGAGTCTGTCGTCCCAACTGCCCTTATTCGGGAAGTCGAGGAACCTATCCAGCTTTGTCCGCGCATCGTCGAACACCGAAGAGCCGTGAAAGACGAGGCCAACATCGAACGCGTACTCCTGTAGCCGCTCAAGATAGTACTCCGCGCGCACCAAGTCGTCGGAGTAGATGCCCTCTACTGGTATAAAATACCCTTCCGGAAGCCCCCGCCAGTCCGAACCGATTACCGCATCGCCCATGACGGCCACCGGTTCGTCGGCAGCGACGAGCGCGTAATTGTCCTCGCAGTGGCCGGGGATATGGACCGCGGTGAACGGTCCGACGGACGCCTCGTGTGAGAAACGCTCGTCCGGCCGATGTTCCGTTTGGAGCTCCGACTGCTCGGGGACACATGTTTCTACGTCGTACTCTTCGACGACCGCGTCGAATCCGCCGACGTGATCGTGATGAGCGTGTGTCAGTATCACCCGTTCGGGCGTGGTTTCGATCGACCGTAGCCGACTCAGTAGCGCTTCGGTCGCTTCGCTGGGCCCAGTGTCGACCAGCGTTGGGACCTCCCAGTCAAACAGAAACGAACGATAACGCGCCGGTTCGTTCGTCAGTGTCAGGTCGAACACGCCGTCCACGACCTCTGTGATCTGGTCCGTGGTGTCCGGGATTGTCATCTGTGTATCCGGTCGTTCTCCGGGTGTGTGTGCAGGCTTGACGGCAAAACAAGTACTTCGCTCATCAACAAAACTTGGCCTCGAAGAACCTGGTTACGGCATTGGCTCCCAACATAGCTGTTGTATCGCTAGCATCGTCTACTGGCGGTGAAACCTCGACTAAATCCATCGCCGCAACGTCATCGCACGCCCCGAGTAGATCCATCGCTCGTAAGAACTGGACACTTGTCAGCCCCCCTGGCTCGGGCGTCCCGGTTCCTGGCGCATACGCCGGGTCAACGGCATCGATGTCGACAGTCAAATATACCGCCTCGGTATCCTGACTCGCGTGATCGATAGCCTCCGCAATCACCGCATCGATACCGTCCTTGCGAACGTCTCGGGCGTACTTGACGAGCAGCCCCTCCGAATCAACGCGGTCTCTGAACCCCTCTCGCTCGTACCCACGGATCCCGATCATAGCGTGATTCCGATAGCTCCCGGCGGGCAGGTCGTTGATGCGAGCCATCGGCGAGCCGTGCCAGTGATCGCCATACAGCTCGTTGCCATCGATCGTGTCGCTGTGCGCATCCAGGTGGATGAGTCCGACGTCACCGTCAACCGTCTCAGCGAACCCATCGAACGCTGGATACGTCAGGTAATGATCGCCACCGAGCATGATCGGGAAAGCCGTCTCAGCGATCGTCTCGGCGTATCGCTTGACCTGTTTTCTGGTCCGTTCGACGTCGTTGGGGACGGTCGGTGCATCTCCACAATCGCACAGCGTTACCGCCTCGTGGGCGACGTGCCGATCCGTGTCGGCGTTGTAGGCCCCGTCAGCGCCTCCGGCGAAATGGTCATACCAAGCACTCGCCTGTCGGAGCTCCTGCGGCCCGTACCGTGTTCCCGGTCGCCGAGAGACGGCCCCGTCAAACGGAGCGCCGAATACGGCCACATCGGTGTCAGCGGTGAGCTCCGATGGGTCCGCTGCAGGAGCTTTGAGAAATGTTCCAGTGTTTGCAAACGATAACTCCGGGACGTCGTTTTGATTCGTGTCTGTCATGGGTGCTTCCGTCTCGTATTCAATTGGGCTGATATCCGACTCATTCCCATAGGCCTCCGGCGAGGTAGTCTGCGATCGTCAGGCCGACGAAGGTGACTATAATAAACAGCAGACTGATCACTGCGATCACCGGCGAGTAGCTATATCTGAGACTCGTGAAGATCTGTATCGGCACTGTCTGTATGCTGAACCCCGACAGTAGCCAAGCGATAATGTATTCGTTCAGGGACAAGATGAACGCGAACAGGAACCCGGCGATGACGTTCGCCCTAACGAGCGGGAACGTGATCGTTCGAACCGTACGTAGCTGTGAGGCCCCCAAATTCCGGGCGGCTTCCTCGTAGCTTTGATCTAAGTCCGCCAGCCCCTGACTGATCAGAATAAACGGGAACGGCGTCAAAAAGATCGAGTGAGCGATGATCAGATTCCATATGTTCCCGGAGATGCCGATGGCGATAAAGAAGGTCATAAACATCACTCCGACGATCACCGGTGGGAGCATGATCGGAACTGTTGCAGCAGCGGCCAGGGCTCGGCCGAACCTGTAATCGTGACGGTCAAGACTGTACGCCGCGGTTCCTCCGACAGTAGTTGCGATGAGGGCTGCCGGAATGGCAACGACAACACTGTTTCGAATGGCATCTAGCCAACTGGTGAGCTCCCCGAACCACCGCAGCGAAACCCCCTCCGGCGGAAACACGAGGAATTCGCCGCTTGTGAAAGCCATCGCACAAATAACCACCAGCGGCATGAGCACGAACAGCAGGACGACCCATGCGAACACGCGCATGATGCCTGCCGTGAGTCGGTCCCTAACGTTTGGGTCAACGCCGTCAGCGATACTCATATCGATGCCCTCCGCTCTCCACCGAGCAGATACCAACCGACTGCGAGGATGGCGCCGACAACGAGTAACAACACGATACTGATCGTGGCTCCGTAGGGTATGTTCCCTTCAACCCCGACTTGATTGCCGATCAACACTGCGAGGGTCCATTGCGGTGGGTTACCGAGGATCCGTGGAAGGACGTACACGCCCAACGAAAGCACGAAAACCAACATCGATCCACTGACGATCCCGCCCTTTGTCAGCGGGAGTGTAACGTTCCGGAAGGTTGTAAGCGGCCTTGCGCCGAGGCTCCGCGAAGCCTCCTGAAGACTATCATCAACCTCACGGATGCTTGTATAGAGCGTCAGTACCATGAACGGCAAAAACACGTAGACCATGCCCACGACCAACGCCATGTAACTCGGGACAAGCGCGACAGGTTCCTCAAGAATGCCGAGCGATGATGCGACTGTCGGAACGATGCTATCACTCGATAGGAGGACCTGCCACGCAAACGCCCGGATGATGAAGGTCAAAAACAGCGATGAGATTATTATCGAGAGGTACACTCGGCGCCACAGCTCGCTATCCAAACTAGCAATGTAGTATGCGAGGGGGTAGCCGATCACCAAACAGGAGGCGGTTGTCAACCCCGCAACTCGGAGGGTGTATATCATCCGCCCTTGGAACAAGTCACTCCCGAAAAACCGCACATAGTTCTCAAAGGTGAACGCCGGTTGAAAGAAGCCCCCCTCGATATTTTCGAACGTACTTACCACTACCAACAGCAGCAGAGGAAGCACAAAGAACAGCGCTAACACGGCCGCTGGATACGAGACGATCAGGTACTTCGTCCGCGGCCAGATATCGTTCTCGATGATACTCTCACCGAGCGTTGGTTCTTCGGTACTCATTGAGCTAACAACAGACAATCGGTGGCTGACAGCCGGAGTTGAATATCGTCGTCCTCTCCGGCATTTGTCTCATCGACTCGCTCGACGGCGATCACAGAGTCGCCGGTACCCGTATTCACGTGGTATTCGATCTGATCGCCGGTGTATCGTTTGACAGCGACTGTTCCGTCGAACACCGTGCTCCCGTCTCCAGAGCCATCTGCAGCCGTCTTTCGGGTATCCACTGACAGGTGTTCCGGGCGAAACACGGCGGACACTGAGTCCCCGAGCGCAACGTCTTCGGTGTCTCCGGATTTCATCACAGCCTGGCCGCAGTCGACGGTGGCGAGACCGTCTTCGATAGCCGAGACGGTCCCGGAAAAAATGTTGGCAGTTCCAACGAAGTTGGCCACGAAAGGGGTAGCCGGATTCGAGTACACGTCTTCCGGAGCTCCGATTTGCTCGAAATCCCCGTCGTTCATTACGACGATTCGGTCAGACATCGTCAGCGCCTCCTTTTGATTGTGTGTGACAAGTATCGTCGTAATATCCAGTTTTCGCTGAATGCGCCGCAACTCGACCTGCATGGTCTCGCGAAGTTTCTTGTCCAGACTCGCAAGCGGCTCGTCGAGCAACAACACGTCCGGCTCTGGGGCTACAGCGCGGGCAAGTGCGATTCGTTGTTGTTGTCCTCCGGAGAGTTGGTCGGGCATGCGGTCTCTCGTCTTCGGCAGCTCAACCAACTCAAGCATCTCATTAACCCGGTCGTCGATACGGTCGCTGTCGTAGCCACGAACTTGCAGTCCGTAGCCGATGTTTTGGGCTACAGTTTTATGCGGAAAAAGGGCAAAGTCCTGAAACACCATCCCGATGTCACGCTTGTCGGGTGGGACGGTGTTCACACGGTTGTTATTTATACCGACGAACCCCTCTGTGGGCTGCTCGAATCCAGCAATAGTGCGCAGTGTCGTCGTTTTGCCACAACCGCTCGGTCCAACAAGCGTAACGAACTCGCCATCATCGACGACAAGCGACACGCCGCTGACCGCTTCAACGTCTCCGGGGTATCGTTTCGTGATACCTTCAAGAACAACACGTGACATGCTATTGTCCTTGGACGATGAGTTCGTTCCACAGTTGATTGACTAACTGCTCCTGTTCGACGTACAACTCGAAGCTTGGAATGATAGCCTCCTCGATACCCGGACCAGCGGCGCGAGCGTACTCCTCATCGTTGAGAGAACTGTGTTGCTCTTCGATCGCTGGGAAGGTGAACAACTCCCTTGTGATCCGATCTTGCGTCTCGGGACGCGAGGCGTACTCGATCAGCTGCTTTGCTGCTTCCGTGTTTTCGGTCGTGCGGGGCGATACCCACCGGCCGGACCCGAGTACGGAACCCTCATCAGGAAACGTGCTCTGAACGGGAGCGTCCTGTGAGACCCGAAGCACACGTGTAATATCGTGGTACAGCATACCGGCCGGAATCTCACCACTGGCGAGACGTGACTGAAAATTCGCTTCGTTCGTGTACCACAGCGCCGACTGGGGAACGATACCGCTTAGCTCCTCGAACACTTCCCTGATCCCGTCCTCGGTGTCGAGTAGGTCCTGCCCGCTCAGTCGAACTTCCGCGGTGATATCCGGCAGAAACCCGGTAACTGCCGGCGACATCATCGCGAGTTGCTCTTCGTACTGTGAATCCCACAGCGAATTCCATGACGTTAACGGTCCGCCAAACTCTTCGGTGTTGTGAACGAGATTAATAAACCATCCCATCGACCCGACGCCGATGAGATCCCCGTCGTCGTGGGTCATCAGGTCATCTTCGATGAACTGCGTATTCTCGAACTCGTCTGAAGCCCAGCGGTGCCACAGATCAGAATTAATACCGCGCAGAACCCCAGGAACCGTCATTATCAGTAGGTCGACCGGCGCATTGCCGTTGCGGACGGCACCCTCAAGATTGGGGATGACCTCCGCAGCCCCTCCCTGTGCCTCAGACTGTACCGTAATCTCAGTTTCTTCCTCAAACGGTGCAAAGAGAGTCTCGTCGAGAATATCTTTGAACGCGCCACCAAACACCGATACCGTCAGAGAGCCCGGCCCACTGTCGCCGCCGGCCCCGGAACACCCCGCCAATGCAGCCGTTCCGATTCCAGCGGCTGTCGTTGCGAGTATTTGCCGCCTTGATCGCCACGAGTCCGTTTCGCCCACCGTGTCCTCGCGTATCGACTCGGTTGAATCCTGATGTCTGTCTTTTTCGCTACCCTGTTTCATTTCATTCATACGTATCGTATGTTCCAATTTTACTTGAGGTATTAAGGTCTTTTCCTGATATAGGTATAAGAAACAGATTAGTGCGTTCAGACATGGGTTGTTACTGTCTACCAGTACTGTATCAGTCTCCCCGGCACTGATTATACTGTATAAATTTTTTAAACATTGTCCTCATGCAGAGGACATATCGACACCGGTCACTTTTATGAAACTACTACTGTACGATCGTGCGAGTATAGTACATATGCAGAGAGCCGGCATCAACGCGTGTAGAGAGCCGGTATCAACGGGCTAGGACGGGCTGCCGGCCGCGTGCTCTATCGATGGGTTACTCTATTGATACTTCTGCCTGGATCGGCATTCGATCGAACCCGAGTTTTGAGGCCTTCGGCTTCGGAACAAGTGCATCCTGTTCGAGACTGAGGTCTCGAATAGTATCAAAGAACGTCCGCAGTATTATCGGCGCCTCCATCCGGGCTATCGGTGCACCGATACAGCTGTGTGCCCCACTGCCGAAAGCTAAGTGTTTGGGGTCTCTGTGCGGACAGAACGCGTCCGGTTCGTCGAAACGGGCCGGATCACGGTTTGCGGCTCCGATCCATAGGATCACGGTTTCGTCCGCCGGAATAGTCGTTCCATCCAACGTAACTGCTTCAGTTGTCTTCCGTGCTCGGGCTTGGAGCGGGCTCCTATACCGGAGTACCTCTTCGACTAAAATCTCGAAATCGTACTCGTCGACGTTTCCAACGAGGTCGTGTTCGTCTAATATATAGATCGCGTTGCCCAGTAATTCCGACATCGTTCCTTGGCCGGCAAGCGCGAAGTCGAAACAATTCGATCCGATCTCCTCGTTGGTAAGATCCGTCTCCTGGGCTAACTCGGAGATGAGATCGTTTTGCGGGCTTGAACTGCGTTCGTCAACCAGCGTCTCAAAGTACTCGGCAGCCGCAGTCATATGCTTTCCTTTGACGCTTCCCTCCGCGCTATCTTCGCTCGTCATGACAGACCGAAACGTCTCCAACCACTCCAGAAGCTGTTGATGATCTTCCTGTGGAATGCCGACGATACTCATGATAACACGGAGCGGAACCGGAACGGCAAACTCGTCCACGAAGTCGAATTCACCGCCGTCGTCTAGCGCAGTATCTAGTTGTGCCTCGGTAATAGAGACGATAGATTCCTCAATTCCTTTCAACATTCTCGGGCTGAAGTATCTGAACAGCTCTCCTTTCACCCCCTTGTGCTCCGATCCATCGGACCAAACCATCGCGGTATCGAAGTACGATAATGCGTTGTTCGTCCGATCACCCGCCAACGGCGGTCTGATGAGCTGTTCGCTGTTCTGTAAGCCCTCTTTTACCTGTTTGTAACTGAATACATCGTACACACCGCGATGGTCGTCGTACTGTACTGACGACGCACGGCGGTTTTTGTGATACCACGCGAACGGGTCATGTAAGGCTTCAATAGAGCGTAATCCTCTCGGCAGCGAATCATCAATATTTGCGTCGAAAGCTTTCGAACCAGACCCCATATTCAAACAGGACTTATCCTAATTATTTAAGAGTTTTCGAGATATATGCATATATTATTAAAATAGTCTGTATAACACGGCTTGTTCAGCACTATCCCACCGGTTAGTGATTGTTGGTACATGTACGTACTGTTTAAACAACTGAGTTGATGATGCGTACTTGATCACGTTTGTTTCGGAGACTAAGCTAATATCCGTATTAGCTAAGAGATTTCTATAGTGAACGCAGATTTAATATACGAAGCATTTGATTATAAGCGAGTGAAAGCAAAAATCACAAATATACTGTCCGAAACTCGCACGACCCTACCCGGGCCTGACGGATGTCACAGCCATCTTAGCGTAGTTGATCTGTTGTGTGAGCTTCGAGTCGCAGCACAATCATGATCGTGATCCATTCGGAGGTTCCCATACGATCAGATTCGAAGCCAAAGGCCAGCGATATACTTGAACGGATGGCGGTCGAATCTAGAAAAGAGCCCGGCGTTATCGATTACAGAGTAACATTCGACATCGAGAGGCCGACAGTAGCCCGGATAATTGAGCAGTACAAAGATTGGTCGGCCGTCGAGTCACACGAGTCAAGTAGCCATCTTGAGCGGTTTCAAGAATCTATTGAGCCACACATGCGCTCTGAACCACACCTATTCCAATATGAGGTAACGAACAAGATCGAAGCGGAGGGGCCATAACTCGCGATGGGGTGTCCAACAGCCACATCCTTGGCTGGGAATTTAAACCGCTGACCACCAGCGTCCACGTTGCCCGATGCAACACAGACGGGGGTATACGCTCGTCTCTCTATCACGAAAAGAACGAGTTGACGATCGCTGATTCGACACCCGTGGCAACGACCACGGCGCTCTCGTATTTATTAGGAGTAATCGCCCCGGGCCCGACTCACTCGAACCGGGCGATCAGTTCGCTCCCCTCGACGTAGGGGAAGTCGTTGCGGTCGGCGTACGCCCGGGCGGCGGCGGGCGAGAGCGCGCCCCCCGTCTCGTCGTCGAGCATCTCGCAGACGACGACGGCGGGTTCGATACCGGCCGCCTCGGCGAGGGCCAACCCGAGTTCGGTGTGGCCCTCCCGGTCGGCGAGGCCACCCGGTGCGGCCCGAAGCAGGTGAACGTGCCCGGGGGCGCGGAACGACTCGGCGAAGCGCTCGGCGTCGGTGGCGATAGCGCCGGCCGCGCCGTCGCCCGCAACCCGCTGTTCTCTGTCGATCTGCCCCGCGGCGGCCCCGAGTTCGGAGATGGTGAGTGCACGGTCTTTGTCGGTGATCCCGGTGAACGTCCCGCGGTGGTTCACCGTAATCGAGAACGACGACCGCTCGTCGTAGCCCAACTCGTGGTCCGCACCGGCGGGGTGGTCTACGAGTTCTTGGGCGAACGGCAACTCCCAGGTCGCACAGACCGACTCGGGGAGCGCAACACAGACCAATCCGCCGGCGTCAGTCCGGAGGCGGGCGACATCGTCAGGGGTGACCGCCGCGGCCGGGTATATGAGGTCGACCTCGCCCTCGCGGTCGGTCGCATCGTGAATCAAAACGGGCTGTTTGGCCGAAAACGCCGACACGGCGGCGTCGACGCCGTGATCGGCGGCCGCGGTCTCACTGCTCCGAGACATGGACCTCGAGTGTGTCGTCGTCGTCAATCGGAAGCGTTTCGCGGAGCTTCTCCGGGGCGATCACTTCGAGTTGGTCGGCGTCGTGGTGGGTGCGCTCGGGGGCGATGACGTGGGCTTCTTCGTAACGCTCGCTGCCGGCCGTCTCGACCGTTGCGGGCCAACAGAACGCGGGGCCGTAGGTGCGTTCGTCGTCGGCCCATCCGTCGATATCGACCGGGTCGAGGGCGTCCATCCGGGCGCGCATCCGGGCGCTGTCGTCGCTCAATTCGACGTTCAGCGTCCCGGGGAACGGCTCGTAGCCGAGGCGCTCGCGGAACTGCCGCATATACCCGGGTAGGGAGATGTAGTGTCGCCCCTCGCCCATGCCGCTCGTGACGGTCCCCCGGAGCGTCACGTTGGCGTCGCCCTCGAAGAGCCGCCGGTAGTCGGCGTACTCGCGCTGGAGGGCGCGCTCGCCCTCATCGGTGATCGAGACGACCTGCCCGTCGCCGGTCACCTCGCGGGTCAGATACTCGGCATCCTCCAGGCGCTGGAGCCGTCGGGAGGCGGTCTGGTTCGACGCGTCGAGCCGGGCGGCCAACTCCGAGCAGGTGACCGTCGTCCGGCCCCCGAGGGCGCCCTCGAGGGCGACGAGTTTCAACGTCGCCAACTCGTCGTGGCCGACGTGCTCGGTCGTCTGTGACATACCCGAACGTACGGCCCCCGCGTTCTTAACCGTAACGAAACTGGAATGCGTAACAAAAATGAGAAGGTACGGCGAGGCTGCTCAATCTGGCTAGGTGAGCAACAGTCTAAACGGTGTCGGAGGCGGCCACTCGCGGCATCAAGACTCTGCGTAAGGATCCTCCTGCCAGAAGTCGCTGCCGCCTTTTAATTCCGGCACCATCGTGTCCGGATCCCGCGCCAGCAGGGCGACCCGGGACGCCTCGACGTCACGGACGACCGGGTGGGTTGGCAGATACTCTTGGACTGACTCGGCGAACGCGAGCACCTCGGCGTGGTCGGGCATCACATCGCGGTCCAATCGGTCACGCGAGTTGCCGACGTGCATGTACGCCTTCAATTCGACGAAGTCGGCGTCGGCGCGGTCGTACATCGCCGCGTACCACTCGGGGTGATGTGTGTTGTCTCCCGACAGTAACGTCGTCCGCAGTACCGTGCGCGTCTCGTCCTTGGCAGCGAGCACATCGAGCGTCTCAATGAGCCGGTCCCAGGCGTCGTCTTCGACCGCTTTCACGACCTCGTCGAAGGTCTTCCGGTCGGCGGCGTCGACGCTTACGTACAACTGCGTCGGATCACACCGCTCGATGACCTCCGGACGGGTCCCGTTCGAGACGAGAAACGTCGTGATCCCTCGGTCGTGAAACGCCTCCAGAAGCTCCGGCAGGTGAGGGTACAGCGTCGGCTCGCCGTCGAGAGAGATGGCGACGTGACGGGGCTCCATCGCCTCCTCGAAGGCCGTCTCGGGGACCGCGTCGTTACCGCCAAAGCCGCTGAGGAGTTTTCGCTGGAGTTTGATCGAGGCGTCGGCGACGGCGTCAGGGTCGTCCCACTCCACGTCGCCGAGTTCGTAGGCGTGGCCGGCGTGGTCGCGCCAGCAGAACACGCAGCGCTCGTTGCACTTGACGACGGGCGTCATCTGGATGCAGCGGTGCGATTGAATGCCGTAAAAGTGATTTTTGTAACAGCGGCCCTCGCCGCGGAGGGCGTTGGCCGTCCACCCGCAGGTCTGGGCGGCGGTGTGGTTCTCGCTGTGGTAGTCGGGATCGTCGACCTGCTTGGGCATACGATCCCCTTGACGCACAGCGGCCTAAAGCCCATGGTCCGTCGCGCTGGGTGATCGACGTTTCGATCCGGGCGACGACGGGGCGCTCTTCGAAAGCCCCTTTATTCGGTGGCGGGCAAAGAGAGGTATGTTCATCGCTCTGCGCGAGGAGGTCGAAGCGGCCCTCGCGGACGCGCTCGCCGACTGCGGCTACCCGGCCGACGACCTCGGTATCGAGGAGCCACCCGAGGAGCGCGACGCCGTCTTCGCCTCCAGCGTCGCCTTCCGACTCGCCTCGGCGGCCGGCGCCCCGCCGCCGGAGGTCGCCGCCGAACTGCACGCGGCGCTTGACCCTGACGGGTACGACTACGTGGGCGGAGTCGACGCCGAGGGACCGTACCTCAATTTCCTCCCGAGCGAGGCGTACTTCCAAGGGACGCTGGAGGCCGGCCAAGACGAAGCGTACGGTTCCCTGCCCGTCCGTGACACCTCCGTCGTCGTCGAACACACCTCCGCGAACCCGACCGGCCCCGTCCACGTCGGGCGGGCGCGCAACCCGATCGTCGGCGACGCCGTTGCGAACCTGCTTTCGTACGCCGGGTACGACGTGGATCGACACTACTACGTCAACGACGCCGGCCGGCAGATGGCCGTCTTCACGTGGGCCTACGAGACGTTCGAGGAGTCCGAGCTACCGGAGCCCGCCCGCGACCGCGCCGAGTACCGGATGGTCCGGTACTACCGCAAGGGCAACGACTTTTTAGAGAACGCTGATCCCGATGCGGTCGAGGCCGCCGAGGCCGAGATCGAAGCCATCATGCAGGGCCTCGAGGCCGGCGACGAGGCGACCTACGAGCGCGTCACCGAGGTCGTCGACACCGTGTTGGACGGGATGCGGCGGTGTCTGGGACGGCTCCCCGCCGGGTTCGACGAGTTCGTCAAGGAGACGCGGTTCATGCGGGACGGCTCGACCGACGATGTCATCACCCGTCTCAAGGAGCACGACCGGGCGGTCTACGAGGACGACGCCTGGCAACTCGAGTTCGCGGATATCGACAAGAACCTCGTCTTCCTCCGCTCGGACGGCACCTCGCTGTACACCACGCGGGATCTGGCCCACCACGAGTGGAAGTTAGACACCTACGACCGCGCAGTAACGGTACTCGGCGAGGATCACAAGTTGCAGGCCCGCCAACTGCGGGCGGCCCTAGAGGATCTCGGCAACGACACCGACCCCCTTGATACGGTGATCTACTCGTACGTCAACCTTCCCGAGGGCAAGATGTCGACGCGGGCCGGCACCGGCGTCCAGCTCGACGACCTGCTCGACGAGGCGATCGATCGCGCCCGCGAGGAGGTCGAAGAGCGGCTCGACGACCGGCTTCGCGACGACGACCTCGACGAATCTGATGTCGAGCGGATCGCCGAGCAGGTCGGTATCGGCGCTGTCCGCTACGATATCGTCTCCAAACAGCCCGCGAAGGCGATCACCTTCGAGTGGGAGCGCGCGCTTGACTTCGAGGCGCAGTCAGCCCCGTACGTCCAGTACGTCCACGCGCGCTGTCGCGGCATCGAGGCCGAGGCCGAGGGGATCGAGCCCGAACTCGACATCTCGGCGCTGTCGAGCGACGCCGAGCGCGAGTTGCTCTCGACCATCGCGCGCTTCCCCGGCGTCGTCGAGAGCGCCGCCGAGGCCCACGAACCACACCGGATCGCGACCTACACCCGCGAGGTCGCCGACCGATTCAACGGCTTCTACCGGGAGTGTCCGGTCGTCACGGCCGACGAGGAGACGACCCGTGCGGCGCGGCTCGCACTCGTCGTCGCCGCCCGCCACACGGTCGCCAACGCCCTCGACATCCTCGGGGTCGACGCACCCGATTCGATGTGACGGCAAGGGCGGTCGATACGCCGGAGCGACTGACGGTGGCAGGTGTGATCCCTTCGATGGCATCTACAGAGAAAACAAGGCGAGTGCCTCGGGGCTTGACCCCGAGGCGGTTCACGGGCTCCAACGACTTGCGCAGCCAGGTGCCATGATGCACTATTTGCACCGAACGGGCTCAAAGCAACCGATACGTTCTGGTTGTGGCAAGTTTTTATTCATTTGCCCAATATAAGATATACAAAGAGACGGCAGTGGGGATAGCGGATGACGCCGGCTTGAGTCCATGTGTCGTCGATTCAATATGACCGCTCGGCAGAACACGTACTACTGGTCGGTGATGTTGGCACTCATGACGGTGTTCCTCTGGAGCCTCTCAGCCCCAGGTGCTAAATTCGTCAATCAGGAAGCGAACTACCTCGCATTGCCGCTGGTACGTTTCGGTTGCGGAGCAGTCGTGTTCGGCGCGTGGTTATGGTACGATCGGGACAGCTGCCGGACTCACTTCGCGGACCTCGCAAGCGGTGACGACGGATCGATCTATCGCTTTGGTGCGATAGTGTTCCTGTTCGGTGTGTTTCTCCTGATATACGACGTCACGTTCCTGTTTTCGATTCAGAACGGCCCGAGTATTCCCGCGAACGTGATTAACTATCTGTGGCCGTTATTATTTCCCGCCCTCGGCGGACTCGTGTTCCGCCGTTCTGACTCGAAGTTCGGCTGGTTCGAGTTGGGCGTCCTGTCGGTCGCGTTCTGTGGCGCCGCGCTGATCGCAGGGGGAACTCCGAGCACGGCTTTTGCGGACGCGCGGATCACGTATCTGCTGGCGTTCGTCGCCGCCCTCTCAGCGGGCGTGTACATGAACTTGCTCTCTATGGCACAGGACTTCATCGACTCGACGCCACTCATTTTTTTTATAGCTGTCTTGGTCGCACTCGTAGTAGAGTCAATAGCGATACTGGCAACGGGAGCACCCGTGCGGTTCGACCGCTCTTCGCTCCCGCTCGTCTTTCTCTATGGGTTCGGGACGTTCGGTCTCGGACACTTCACGTGGAGCCAAGCGATCAACCTCGGGGAAGACGTCTTGATTTCCTCGTTGGCGTACCTGACACCCATCCTGAGCACTATTTTTTTACACGTGTTCGTCGATGCACCGTTCACCGAAACCGTCGCGTTCGGCGCCGTTCTCATCATCGTCGCACAGGTTCTGCTCAATGATACGTTCCGTCACCTGACATCACTCGGTGGAGCACTTATAACGATTTTTCTCAGCACGCTCTTTTTGTACGTCGATCCATCGAGACTCGGGAACGAGTTCCTGTCCGCATCGATCACGAACCTCATCGGGACAATCTTCGCTATCCTCACCGGATTCATGCTGAACAGGGTCTGGAGGACCAACCGCAAGGAGAACGAAAAGCTCAATCAGATCAACGCCACGATCAGGCGGCTAATCGAACGTGTTGAGGAGGGAGACCTCACCAAAGACGAAATTGAACGCGCGTACGGAGCGGTCGACGGGTTGATGATTGCGATCATCGACCTGAACTATGCACGGGGATCGGAGGCGATCGGGCCGTTGACACGGGAGGTAAATGAGGAACTGTCGAAGACAAGAGAAACCGTTACCACCCTCACCGCAACCGCCGATGTCGACCCCGAGACCGAACTGCGCGACGTGGAGTCCGATGTGAGAGAATGGCTTATGCTGAGTCAGGAACGCGTCAAACGCGGAGAAATGGTGATTCTCGCCCTGCTCGGGGTGGTGACAGTCGTGACGTTGTTATTGAACGCTGGCGATTCGTTCTTCGGGCACCTCGTCGTCATCGGGCTGAGCGGCGGCATCGTCTTCACGTTGCTCAAAATCCGTGACTACAATCACAACCGCGCCGGCCAACCAACAAGACTTCTGTTCGAACAGCAAATTGTCACCGAGATACAGCGTTCGCTGTACTTTCCGCGAGAGGAATTCACGTACGCGCCCGAAGTCGCCGAGTTCATTGGGTCCGACGAGACAGTTCGAGTCGGAGACGCCGACGGTACGGTAGGCGAGGAGTTGCGAACAGTCTCGGAGGTCGGGGTCCGTCACACGGTCCGGTACGGCGTCCTCTCGTTCGTCCTCGCTGCTATCGGGATAGTTGTTGTCCTCCTCTATCTGCAAACAGTCTGAGACTGTTCGGCCGGATCCGCACGTTCGTTCTCGCTTTCGTTTTCGCCGGCCTCCGTGTGCTCCGTCTGCGAGACGGTCGGGGCCCCCAGAGTGTACGCTCGGTGGAGACACACCGCGGCGTGCCCACGTGCATAGACGTACGGATACCACCACTCGGATCCGCGCCAGCAGATTCATTCCTCCGGAGACCGAACTAACAGTTGGAGGATTATATACAGCTGTGCCCCCCCACGTCGTCTCACTGTTGCCGTCCGCAACCGAGATCGTGGCCGCCCTCGGCGTCCAGCCCGTGGCGACCTCTCACGAATGTGACTACCCGCCGGTGGTCGCGGACACCCCCTCGGTCGTCGACTCGCGCATCGACGCCGAGGCGTCCAGCGCCGAGATCGACAGCCAGGTCCGCGCGTCGGCCGACGAGGGCGGTGTCTACCGAATCGACCGCGAGACGCTCGCGGCCGCCGATCCGGACGTCGTCATCTCACAGGGCATCTGTGACGTGTGCGCCGTCGACACCGTCGTCGTCGAGTCGGCGATCGAGGAGATCGGACTCGACTGCGAACTCCTGACGACCGATCCCCACACCGTCGAGGACGTCTTCTCGGACGTTGAGGCCATCGGCGAGGCGCTCGATCGCGAGGCGCAGGCGACACAGCTTCTCGCGGACCTTCGGGAACGCGTCGACCGGGTCGCAACGGCGGCCGCGGAGCGCCCGGAGCGCCCGACGGTCGCTGTCCTCGATTGGCTCGAGCCGCCGATGGTCGCCGGCCACTGGGTGCCCGAATTGGTCGAACTCGCCGGCGGTGAGTGCGGCCTCGCCGACCCCGGCGAGGCCTCGGCACCGCAGGGGTGGAACGAGATCCGTGAGTACGATCCCGAGGTCGTAGTCGCCGCACCCTGCGGGTTCGGGCTCGAACAGACCGCCGAGAACCAAGACGGCCTGCTCGACCGCGAGGGCTGGTCGGATCTCCGGGCTGTTCGGGCGGGTCGCGTCCATGCTATCGACGGCAACCATCTCATGAATCGCCCCGGGCCGCGACTCGTCGATAGCCTGGAGACGCTCGCGGCGCTTTTGCATCCGGAGGCGTTCGATGTGCCGGAGTCGTGGATGGCCCAGCCGTTCGACGCACGCGGACGGGGCGTCTGAGAGATGGCGATCGAACTCTCGGAATCGCACCGCGACGCGATCGTCGATCACGCCCGCGAGGGCGCCCCGGAGGAGGTCGTCGGTGTCCTCGCCGGGACGCATGGCAAGGACGCGAGCGTCGAGCGACGCTATCGGGCAACGAATGCGGCCGAGACCCCCGAAACCCGTTACGAGATCGCTCCCGAAGCGGAACTCGAAATCCTCGAACGGATCGATGGGTCGGGCCTCGATGTCGTCGGGTTCTATCACTCTCACCCGCGCGGACCGCTTGAGCCGAGCGCCACCGACGCAGCGCTCGCGGCGTGGCCGGGGCACTCGTACGTTATCGTTTCGCTTGCTGGCGACCACGCCGAACTCGGGAGTTGGCGCTGGCGGGGCGAGCGCTTCGAGCGCGAATCGATCCGCGTCGTTCGGTAGTCTTAGACGCGACCGGTTCCGCCGTTCGATCGCCGTCTCATCGCTCGATTTCCCCTGGCGTGTTAACGCAATGGCGAGGCGGGTTTGGATACTCGAATGAGTTCTCAGACGACACACACGGTAGACGCCGAATCGAGGCGGTCAGTTGACGGCGCGTCGCTGACGGACGAGGCCGCACCGACGGGGCGAAGCTCGAGCGGCGGCAGGTGTACACGCGTTTCGACGGGGCGAAGCTCGAGCGACGGCAGGTGTACACGCGTTTCGACGAGGCCGACGCCGCCCGCCTCGAAGGGATGTCGGACACGTTCGAGCGGATCGCCGCCGACCTCATCGAGGAGTTCTACGACCACCTCGGGGCTCACGAGGAGAGCGTCGCGATGCTCGATTCATCCTCGAAATCCCCGTCGGGCAAGAGCTGAAAGACGAACACGGACCCGACTACCACGAACGACTCCGACTTGAAGTCCACGGCAACCCGAAGTGGGACGACCACGATTGGTCGGGGAAACCCACACCCTCGCGAACGTCGCAAAGAAGTGCGCACGAACCCGCAAGTTGCCTCCGTGCGTCAGTAGCCGAACCGTTCCAATTTTCAGTAGCTTTCAGTAGTACGCCGTAAGAAACGGGTACACTGTTGGACGACTGGGCCGCGTCCATCGCTACTATCCGCATTCGACTCGGGCACGGCGACAGCAGGCGCTATGACAGCCGACCCACCACCAGTGATCGCCGTTGCCTGTTCGGGTTCGTAGGTGACGATTCCAGACCCAAACGTGAGCCGCGTGCCAGCGTCAGACGCCGCGTCTGACGTGGATCGCAAAGCAGAACTTCGCTCACCAGCGGAACGGCCAGCTAGCACGATTTCAGAATCCCCCGTATAGGAGGACGTGAAACCGTGGTCTAGCTTGTCCGTCTCGCTGAAGAACACGCGAGCCACGTTCAGTGCCCCGATGTAATCCCGGTCGCCCTCAAAGCCACACCGGGCATTGTCACACCGGAAGTGCCCGCCCCACCAGTGTTCTTGTTGGTGGTCGGGGGACTTGCAGCTGTGACCGGTCGAACCACACCGGGGACACGACCGACTCGTCCCTGCTGGGTAGACCCGTTCGACAGCGAGACCAGCACTTGCTGCCCGATACTCGATGTTCTCTATGATGTCCCGTCGTGCCCACGATGACAACTCCCACGACAACGTGCCTTCGTCGCTTGGCGGTGAGAGCGAGCGCAAATCCTCGTGAACAATGGCGTCCACGTCGTAGGCGAGTGCAAGTGCGAGGACTTGGTTGGCTATGTCGTGTGCCAGTTGCTCACGCTTGTGTCGAATCTTGTTATTCACCCGTTCGTATTCGCTCTGGATATGCGCGAATTCGTCAGTATGCGAGCGACCGTCACGGCGCAACGCGGCAAGGCGGTCGTTCAGGCGGGTTCGTTCATCATGAAGTTGTCGCATCTTCTCGCGGTCAGTGAATTGTATGAACTGTGGCGTAGACAGTTGGTCACCGTCGTCAGTAACCACCACGGCAGTCATGTCTTTTTGCACCCCGGCGTCAAGCGCCAGCACGCAGTCACCGTCGCCAGTCGACTCCCCGTGTTCGACTTCGACAGGGAAAGACAGTTCGTAGTAAGCGTCTCCGTTTTTGCGATGAGCGGGCTGAAACTCAGGAGCCGAAAGATCGCCGTGGGAAAGCAGGTCATGAAACGCTTCGTAGCCGCCACGCTCGTACTCCGTCCACGACCAATCACCTCGTGTCTCCGGCGACAGTGTATCCGGTGTTTTGAGTCGAATCGCCAGTGTCTCGTTGTCGCTGTCGTACTGATATTGGACAGATTGCCCGCTCGTTGGGCCGTCATCCGCAGAGAACGACAATACACCGCTATCGTACTCAGGACAGTCCTGTATCGCAAGATACGTGCCTGGATACGTCCCGTAACGGTCGTAGTGGCTGTTGAGTTGATCGATGAGGATGTCCACGTAGCCTGACGAGAGGTAGTCACCGTCGTTCCAGAGCTGATCTTTGATGTGTCGGCGGTGGATACGTCGGATTTTGTGGTCGGGCAACACGCTCTGTATGGATTGAAAGGGGTCTCGACGGTCGGCGTGACTCCGGAGGGTTTCACCGACTTTCTGCAAGATGCACCGTCGAATCCGCGAGGGGAGATACAGGTCGAGTTCTTCAAACGGTTCGTGTTCATCGAAGTATTTCCACGCCTGATGCGATGCGTCGGCAATGCCGTCCAGATGGATAGGCGTCCAGTGGTGTTCGAGGACGTGATTGGCGACACGACGGGAGAGTGTTGCCAGTCGCTCGAATCGTTTGTCGTCCTCATCTGGGAGGCGGATCGGGAGCGAAAGGTGGTCACTCATCGGGTTTCACCTCAGATTCGACGGTGTTGACGACCTGTTGTTTTTTTGAGGATCTCATACCGTAGAGTTTGCCGCTGAAGTTGGCGACGAGTTTGATGAGGTCATCAACGAGTTCTTGCTGTGCTGATTTGTTTGTCTCGTGTTCAATGACGGTGACGGTGACACCGTAACAGTCGAAATACCTCTCAAGATACGAGAACCCAAAGCGGGTGAGTCTGTCTTCGTAGGTGACGAGAATGCGTCCGTAGTCGGCCTCTTCCACAGCATCAAGGAGTGAGTTGAGGCCACGGCGGTCTTCGTTCAGACCACTCCCAACGTCGGTGTAGGTGTTTTCGACGCTCTAACCGTGGTCGTGAGCGTAGTCTGCGAGTCGGTCGAGTTGCCGGTCGAGGTCGCCGCTGTCTTTCTGACCGTGGCTTGAGACGCGAGCATAGAGGGCAACACGGTCTGTTGGGCGAGTATCGTCTGCAAGTCGACGGAGTTCTCGGTGTGGAATCCGTCGCTCTCCGCCCGGTGTTCGGGTGTAGTCAAGGTCGCCGTTACGGCACCAACGTTTCACGGTCTGAGCGTGAACACCGAGTTCATCAGCGAACTCGCCAATCGAGTATGACCGTGGCATTCTGATGTTACTATTTACTACCAGTAGATACTTATAAATGCTGGATTTTGTAACAGTTATCCAACCCCCAACGGAGTAATCCTCGTGTTTTAGCGCGGAGAGGATGTCAATCCTCGACAACTGTTTTGACCATCGTCACCGGCCGGTCGGCCATCCGCGTGACCCGGTCGGCGACACTGCCGAGCAACCGGCGGTACTCGCCCGAGCGGTTCTTTGAGCCGATAACTGTGAGGCCGACGTCGGCCTCGTCTGCGTACGCGAGGATTTCCTCGTGGGGGACGCCGTGTCTGATGGTGGTCTCCGTCTTGACGCTCTCTGCCTCGGCGGCCTCGACGATGGCCTCGATCGCCTCCTCGCCGGCCTGTTCGAGGGCGCTTTCGAGGCCCTCGAACTCATGGACGTACTCGTCGCCGGAGTAGGAGGTGTAGGTGTCCGTGTCGACGACGTAGAGGATATGCAGGGTCGCGTCGTACTGTTTGGCGGCGTTGATCGCGTGTTCGACCGCCTTGTCCATCCCTGGGCTGGCGTCGGTCGGTAACAGAACGCTATCGTACATACCCGTTGTTCCGACGCCGGGGTACCTATCTTTTTTGCCGGTTCCCGACCCCTCCCCGGGGTCGACATCGATCCTCGGAAGCGACGATTCCGCCCGGCCGTCATTCGAACCGATTTACTTGTTTCAGGCACAACCGCAGAGCGAACCAGATGTACGACGATATCATCGTTCCGACTGACGGCGGCGAACAGATGGACGCGGTCATCGACGCGGCGGTCGACATCGCAACCCAGCGGGGCGCGCGGATCCACGCGCTTTCCGTCATCGACAGGGGCGTGTTCCTCACGCTTGAAGAGGGGCTGACCGACGCCGTCGACGAGGAACTCACGGCCAGCGCCGAGCGGGCCGTCGAAGCAGTCACGGACGCCGCGACCGCGGCGGACCTCGAAAACGAGGGCGTCGTCCGGCGAGGCCGCCCCGGCGAGGAGATCATCGCGTACGCCGACGAGATCGGCGCTGAGCTCATCGTGATGGGTTCGCACGGCGCCGACGGCCACGAGCGACGGATGCTCGGCAGCGTCTCCCAAGACGTCATCACCGAGACGGACTGCCAGACGCTCGTGGTCCCGCTCGGACCGGCGTAGGCCCGCAGCCAGTATCGACGATATCGGCTGCCGTGGGGCCGGTCGCCCCCAGTGGGAACGCGGTCGCCCCTCGGGATTTATGAAACGGTGCCGACATCCTCCGGTATGTCCGACCCTCCCAACGCCGCCGCCGGCGAACTCGCTGCCGACGTGCGAGCCGGCCGTCACACCGCCCGCGAACTCGTTGCGGCGTCGCTTGACCGTATCGACGCCACCGGCGAACTGAACAGCTTCATTACGATTATCGAGGAGTCGGCCCGCGAGCGCGCCGACTCGATCGACGCGCGGGTCGAAGCGGGTGCGGACCCCGGGCCCCTCGCCGGAGTGCCGGTGGGGATCAAGGACCTCCGGACGCGGAAGGCGGGCGTTCCGAACACCCTCGGCATACGGGCGCTCGCGGACAACGTCGCAAGCGAGGATTCAATCGGCGTTGAGCGCTTAGAGGCCGCTGGCGCGGTCGTCGTCGGAACGACGAGCACACCGGCGATGGCACACACTATCAAGACCGAGAACCGCCTCGTCGGGGCGACGTCGACGCCGTTCGACGCCGAGCGCTCCGCCGGCGGCTCCTCCGGGGGGTCGGCCGCGGCGGTGGCCGCTGGCTCCGTCCGGCTCGCCACCGGGTCGGACATCGGTGGGTCGTTGCGGGTGCCTGCCTCGTGCTGTCACGTCATCGGCCTCAAACCGACGCTCGGCGTCGTCCCGGAGTACACGTCGATGGACGGGTTCTGTGCGATGACGCCGACGTTCGTCGGCGGCCCGATTGCCAGGTGCGTCGAGGACACGGCGCTGTTGCTCGATGTCTTGGCTGGCTACGACGGCCGCGACCCACTCTCAGTCCCGCTCGGTGATCCCGACTACCTGGCGGCGACCGGTCGGCCGAGCGGGGAACTCTCGGTCGCCTACAGCCCGGATCTCGACCTCCAGCCGGTCGAGTCGGCCGTCCGGGCGGTCGTCGGCGAAGCGCTTGAGGACCTCGCGTCGGCCGGCGTGGGCGTCGAATCGGTCGATGTCGACCTCCCACCCTACCGGCGGCTCTCGAAGGCCTACGTCACGCAGGTCGGGGCCTTCTTCGGCGCGTTCGCCGAGCAGATCGAGGCCGAGCACGGGATCGATTTCGAAACCGCGGCCATTGCGGACACCGCCCGGGCGACCGCAACGCTGGCGGAGGGAGTCGAGACGGTCGAGGAACGGCTGTCGAACGTTCCCCGGACCGATGCCTACCGAGCGATCGAGGCGGCGCTCGGCGACCACGACGCCCTCGTGACGCCGACGCTGACCGTCCCGCCGTACGGCAAACACCTCGCCGACGGCTACCCGACCGAGATCGACGGCGAGTCCGTGCGGGGCGTGCCGACCGACGCGATGTTGACGTGGGTGTTCAACCTGACGGGGCATCCGGCCGCGTCGGTTCCGGCCGGCTTCACCGAGGACGGACTGCCCGTCGGCCTACAGGTCGTCGGCCACCGGTACGCCGAAACGGACGTGTTGGCGGTCGCGGCGGCACTCGAACGCCACCGGCCGTGGGCCGACGCGTACCGGGGGTTGTTCGATCGCATAGGGTAGCTGATAGCCGATAGCCGTTTATAAAAGCCAGCGGCTACACTTTTATTGGATGCATTCGGATGCCCCGTATGGACGATGCCCTGTTCAAGCGGATCCTGCTCCCGCTCGCAGATCCCGACGACGCTGAACGAACTGCGCGGGCGGTCCGTCCCTACATCGACTCGGAAACAACACTCGTTATCACGCACGTTACCCAGGGTGAGGCTGCCGGGACAACGATCGCGACGGGACGAGACCACTTCGCCGAGGAAACCTACGAGACGTTTGTTTCTGTGTTGGGCCGACAGGATCTGCAACTCGAGTGGGTGACGCTCGAAGGGCGCACCGTGTCCGAAGCCATCACCGACGCCGTCGGTACTGTTGAGGCGACACTCGTCGCGTTCACGCCCAGAGACCTCGACACATGGAGTCGAACACTCGCCGGCGATCCCGGGGGGAAGCTGATACGGGAGGCTGACATCCCAGTGATGATCTTTCCCAGTCGCAGCGAATGAGGGGCGAGACAGAGTTCCCCGAACGAACCGGGGCGTCTCGGGCACCTCCGAACTCAGGCGGATCGCCACCGCCCGCCGATCTCCGTCCGCGAGTAGTCCTGATACGCGCCGTCTCGAAACGAACTGACCCGGCCGGTTTCCTCGCTTAACGTCACACTCCACAGCACCTCTTCACGGGTGGATATCTCCAGTGCGCTCAGATGCTTCGTCCCCATCCAATCGGCGGAGTCCATCTCCATGCTGTCGGCCAGTCGCTCCCGATTCGGGGTGCGAACCCGAACCATCTGTTCTTGCACAGTACCATCCGCGGCGACGAGAACGGCTCCGTCGCAGCGAAACGCCACGTCCCGCGCCACGTTGACAAACGTTTCGGGCGACTCCAAGACACCCCCACATCGCTCAATCGGCCACCTATTCGCCCCGAGCGGATCCGTGTAGTCCTCACATTCGACATCGGCAACAACGAGAAAATATAGACTCGGGCCAGCAGCGTACTGCTCGTCCCATCTGGTAAATTCGAGACTCAGCGCCTCACAGGTGAACCTGATGAGGTTCATCAGATCCGGACTCGACTTGTAGCTCACTTGATTTGCGCTTCGGTCGGTCATGTCCCCGAATTCTACACCATTATTAAATATATAATTATTTGAATCCTCCCTGAAACGAATAACTGCTGATGTCGATTCGTCCGTGTGGTGTTCAAATCGGGATACGGCATCCATCGGACTGCCGTTGAGCCGCAAACGGGCTGCTGGCACACTTTGGCAATGTGCAGCCCGACTGCGCCCCGTTTTCGGCCTCCGGGCGTCGCGTCGTGCGTTCCGCTCCAATTTGGACTGAGCGTGCAGTCAGCCGAGCGGAGAGTACACTCCTTTCCGCGACAGGGTCCGACAGTGCGAAGTGGTTCAAACTTCGATCAGGCCCGCTTGACCTCCCTGGTGGAAGTCACTGGGTCATCATCTTCGCTGCTGTGCTCTAATCGTCGTTTCATCAGCTCAGCCAAGAGATAGTTTGTTAGCTGAAAGTAGGCGCTAAGCCCCCTTCCTCAGCGAGCGCCGACCGAACGGGAGGCGCGAGCAGAGAGGGGATACAGCGTTCACAAGAGCAGCGATTCTGATGTACGAACGAGAGCTTCGCTCTCGTTAACGCCTGTGGAGACTGCGCTCCCTGTGGATACACCTGTGTCTGCAAAGCGCGTCGTGGAAGCAGGAAGCCCTACCCTCAAGGAGCGAACGGCG
>Ga0207753_1000028_pt1 | contig 58892 bp, 48 predicted proteins | sample PonA233FremontCA_2_FD_187273 | JGI IMG/M metagenome (GOLD analysis project Ga0207753, IMG submission 187273) | Salt pond sediment microbial community from Fremont, CA, USA - Pond A23 Sediment 3 (SPAdes) | ecosystem: Environmental > Aquatic > Non-marine Saline and Alkaline > Saline | place: USA... | reverse complement strand
CCCGCCTCGACCTCGAGTCCAGACTCGACGGCGCGCTGTCGAAGGCGGGGATCGACGACCTCTACCGCCACCAGGTCGACGCGATCGACGCGATCCGCGCCGGCAGGAACGTCGTGCTCGCGACGCCGACCGCCAGCGGCAAGAGCCTCGCGTACACGGTGCCGGCGTTCGAGCGCGCCATGGATCACGGCGGCCGGACGCTCTACGTCGGCCCACAGAACGCCCTGATCGCCGACCAGGCGGAGACGCTCTCGGAGCTGGCGCACGGTCTGGGGTTCGGCAGCCGGGTGTCGGTCGCCGAGTACACCGGCCGGCTGTCGAAGTCCGAGAAGCGCGACGTCCGGGACCGCCAGCCCACCGTCGTCCTCTCGAATCCGGACATGCTGCACTACGGGATCCTGCCCCACGCACACCGGCTGTGGGAGTGGTTCGCAAAGTCGGTTGAGACGGTGGTGATCGACGAGGTTCACGGCTACCGCGGCGTGTTCGGGAGCCACGTGGCGCTGACGCTCCGCCGGCTCAACCGGGTGTGCGAGCGGTTCGGGAGCCGCCCGCAGTACGTCTGCTGTTCGGCGACCGTCGGGAACCCGGTCGAGCACGCCGCACGGATCACCGGCCGCGGGCGGGACACGTTCGACCTCGTCGACGAGGACACCAGCGCGACCGGGGCGAAGCACTGGCTGCTGTGGAACCCGCCGGAGTACGACGGGAGCAGTGGATCCGACGAGGGTACCGGTGCCGGCGATGCGGCATCCGGTGGGGCCGACTCCGGTGGCAGCGGCCGCCGGCGCTCCAGCCACGTCGAGACCGAAGACCTGTTCGTCGATCTCGTCTCCCGCGGGTTCCAGACGCTCGCGTTCACCCGCGCCAGACAGACCGCCGAGCGGTACGCCACCGAGAGCGCGTCGGACCTCCGCGAACGCGGCCACCGGGAGGCGGCGGCGTCGGTGACGGCGTACCAAGGCACGCTCCGCGACGACCGCCGCCGGGAGATCGAGGCGGGGCTCCACGACGGCTCCGTCCGGGGGGTGTGGTCGACGAACGCCCTGGAGCTCGGGGTCGACGTGGGCGAACTCGACGCGGTCCTGATCGACGGCTACCCCGGCACCCGGATGTCGGCGTTCCAGCAGGCGGGGCGGGCGGGACGGGGCGACGACGACGCGGTCGTGATCCTGGTCGGCGGCGAGGACCAGCTCGACCAGTACCTCCTCGGCCACCCCGAGGAGTTCTGGGACGGCGACCCCGAGCGGGCGGTGTGTGACCCCGAGAACCCCGAGCTCCTTCCGGACCACGTCGCGTCGGCGGCCGCGGAGAACTGGCTCCGGACCGAGGACGCGGCGCACTTCGGCGACCCGTTCCCGGGCGTCGTGAGCTCGCTGACCGACGCCGGGCGGCTCGACCGCCGGGAGACGGACGCCGGGATTCGGTGGCTCCACGCGGGCGAGGGGAGCCCACAGCACGGGATGAGCCTCCGGACGATCGAGCGCCGGGAGGTGGACCTCCTCGACGACCGCTCCGGGGAGGTGATCGCGTCGCTCTCCCTCTCGGACGCCCTCCGCGACGCCCACCGCGGGGCGGTCTACCACCACCAGGGCACGACCTACGAGGTGGTCGAGTTGGATCTCGACCGGGACACCGCCGTGTTGCAGCCCACCTGGGCGGACTACTACACGCGGGTGCTCCACGACAAGGCGATCACCGTCGAGGAGGATCTGAAGGCGAAGCCGCTGCCGGACCGGCCCGACACGGAGGTTCGCTTCGCGACCGTGGAAATGCGCAAACAGATCACGGGGTTCGAGCGGCGCGATCCCCGGCGCGGCGAGGCGATCGGGCGGGAGACGCTCGACCTCCCGGAGACGACGCTCCGGACGACGGCGCTGTATTTCACCGTCCCGGCCGGGACCGAGGTCGCGATGCGCGACGCCGGCGGGGAGGACGGGTTCAACGGCGGGATCCACGCCGCCGAGCACGGGGCGATCTCGCTCTTTCCACTTTCGTTTCTGTGTGACCGCGGCGACATCGGCGGGCTGTCGACGCCGTACCACCCCCACACCGACCAGTCGACCATCTTCATCTACGACGGCTACCCCGGCGGCGTCGGGCTGACCGCGAGCGGCTACGACGAGATCGGGACGCTCCTCACCCGGACCCGGCGGATGATCCGCGACTGTGACTGCGCCGACGGCTGTCCGGCGTGCGTCCAGTCGCCGCACTGCGGCAACGCCAACGACCCGTTGTCGAAGCCGGAGGCGCTGCTCCTTCTCGACGCGCTCACGGGCGTCGACCGCGGAGGCGACGCCGGCGACGAGTGATCGCCGACCCGCGGACGGCTCGGGGCCCCGACGGGCCTACTCGAAGCCGTCCAGCCGCGCCTGTTCGCCGTCGTCGTCGTCGCGACTTTCCCGGCCGTGGTTCCGGGCGATGGCCGTCGCGGCGTCTCTCCCGCCGGAGAGCGAGGCCCGGTCGGCCACCGCCGGACGGGCCAGTGCGTCGGCGGCGTCGGGGCGGACTGCGCCGAGTCGCTCCCGGAACTCCCGCTTCGCCGACTCGTACTCCACGATCGGCCGCGGATACGTCTCGCCGACGTCGACCCCACACGCCGATTGGACCGCCAGTGGGGTCCGCTCCGGCCTGTCGAGATGCTGGTCGGGCAGCGGCTCGAGTTCCGGCACCCACTCCCGGATGAACTCGCCGTCGGGATCCTGGTCGCGGACCTGTTTCCGGGGGTTGTACAGCCTGAGCGTGGGTCGTCCGACCAGCCCGCACTGGGACTGCCACTGGGTGTAGTTGATCGACGCCACCGAGTCGACCAGGTGGTGGTGGTACCAGTCGGCGCCGACCTGCCAGGGCTGTTGGAGCAGGTGGTAGTAGAACGAGACGCACAGCGCGCGCATCCGGAAGTTGAGCCATCCCGTTTCCGCCAGACACCGCATCGACGCGTCCACCATCGGGTAGCCGGTCTCGCCGGCTTTCCACGCCGCGATCAGGTCCGGATCCCGACGGCCGGCGTTGAACCCCTCGAGCACGGGGTTCACGGCGGTATCGAGCCACCCGGGCCAGTCCTCCAGCTTCTGCTCGTAGTGTTTGTTCCAGAACAGCCGGGAGACGAACATGTCGACCCCGCGGCACTCGGGGGCGGTGGCGGTGACGTACTGGTAGACCTGCCTGACGGAGAGACACCCGAACTTGAGATACGGCGAGAGCCCGCTGGTGCCGTCGCGGGCGTCGACCGGCGACGAGATGCTCCCCGGATACTCCCGGATCCGGTCGACGAACTCCGCCAGTCGCTGCCGGGCGGCCGTGGTCCCGCCCTCCGGGACCCTCGACTTCGTGGGGGTGACGCCGTACGCCGACTCGATCCCGTCGACCGTGACTCCGGTGTCGATCCCGTGGACGCCGACCGTCTCCGGGTCCCACGTGTGGTGGTCGCCGGCGAGCCACGCCTCGACGTGGTCGCGCCACCCGTCCCTGGGGCGCTCGACGCCCCGGACCAACCCGTCGCCGTCGACGAACGTCACGTCGCACTCGTCTCCGGCTTGCCGATCACGCCGGGCACCGTACCGTCCGCTCGGCGTGTCGACGGTGACGATCTCCCACCCCGCGTCACGGAGCCGTCCGAGGACTTCGATCGGATCGCCGTGGGCGAGCGTCAGTCCCGTCCCCGCCACCGCGCGGTACTGCGCATCGAGGTCGACGAGACACTCGTGGAGGAAGCCGATCCGGCTGTCACACGCCAGCCCCCTGTCGCCGTAGAACCCCGGATCGAACACGAACACGGGGAGGACGTGGTCGGCGTCGGCGGCGGCCGCAACGGCCGGCTGGTCGGTGACCCGGAGGTGCTCGCGGTGCCAGACCACGGTCCCCGACTCGCCGTCCGGCGGCGTCGGTATCGCGGCCTCACGCGTTCGGTCGCGGAGCGCGGTGGGAGTTGGGGCCGCCATTCCGCCCCCGAGGTTACGGGCGTCGCCCGTCGGACGGAGGCGACTCTCGACCGTCCGTCGATTCGGCCACTGTCGGCACCTGGATGGTGAAGACGCTCCCCCGCGGGTCGTTGTCCGACAGCCGAATCGACCCTCCGAGTGCGGTCACCGACCAGTAGATCAGCCAGAGCCCGATGCTGTTGGCGTGACGTAGCGGCGTCTCGGTTCCGTTCTTGATGATTTCCCACTCTTGGGCCGGGATTCCCGGCCCGTCGTCGGCGATCACTATGTCGATCGTGGCGTCGGTCGAGGAGTGTTCGACCGTGATCTCGACGTGGGGATGATCCTGATCGGTGTGTACCACCGCGTTCTCGACGATCTCCTCGAAGGCGATCCGGAGCGCCCCCCCGTTTCGGATCGCGATGTCGTCGGACACTTCGATCGTGAGATGGATCTCCGCGTCGTCGTACTCGGTCCGGTATCCGTCGACCAACGTCGTGAGTTCGGACAGTCCGAGCGCGGACGGCTCCGCCTCACCGCCGAGGAGGTCCCGGAGGGTCGCGGTTCGTTCGCTGATGTCGTTGAGCGCGGTCGCCCGTTCCCGAATCGCCCGGATCGCGGCGCGCTCTTCGGCCCCGTCGACGCCGGATTCGAGCAGGTCGGTGTACCCCTCGATCACGTTGACCGACGTCCTGACGTTGTGGCGGAGAATCCGGTTGAGAACCCCGAGGATCTGGTCCGTGAGCTGTTTCTCGGTGATGTCGGTCTCGATCGCAGCGAAATGTGTCAGTTCGCCCCGATCGTCGGTGATCGGGACGATCCGCTGTCTGCACCGGTACCGTTCACCGCTCTTCGTGCGGTTCGTGAGCGTCGCCTCCCACGGCTCCCCCGACCGGATCGTCTTCCACATCCGGTCGTAGAACGCGTCGTCTTGGGTTTCGGACCGGAGCATTCGGGGCGTCTCCCCGATCGCTTCCGCGGCCGCGTACCCCGTGACCCGCTCGAAGGCGGGATTCACGTACTCGATTCGCCACTCGGCGTCGGTGATGAACATCACCTGGTCGGACAGTTCGGTGGTGGCCTCGAACAACGCCTTCTCCCGCTGGTTGAGTTTGGCGCCCGAGACGTCCTCCTGAAACCCCAGGAAGTGGGTCACGGCCCCGGTCCCGTCCCTGATCGGAGAGATCGTCACCCGGTTCCAGAACAGCGATCCGTCCTTCCGGTAGTTACGGAGTTCGACCGTAGTCGGTCGCCCCTCCCGGATCGCCGCTCGCATCTCCGCGACCGGCTCGGATCGGGTGTCCTCGCCCTGAAGGAACCGACAGTTGTGTCCGACCGCCTCCTCGCGGGTGTACCCCGTGAGTTCGACGAAGGTGTCGTTCACGTAGATCAGGGGGTCGTCGTCGACGGTGACGTCGGCGATGGTCACCCCGATCGGCGACTCCTGGGCCGCGGTTTCCTGGAGCGACGTCGGCCGATCCAACTCCGCGTCGTCGATGCCCACCATGGAGGTTTGGACCAGCGTCTCGTCGTTCCATGCCACGAGCGAGCTTACCGTCGCCGCATCGATTCGGGTCCCGTCGAGCCGTTCGACCTCCACGGTGACCCCGTCGACCGCCGCGTCGTCGTGGCGGAGCCCGTCGAAGTGACCGACGAGTAACTCGCGGTCCGCCTCCACCACGAACGCCTCGGGCGAGCGACCGGTGACCGCGGCGGGCGAGTCGGCGCCGACGAGCCTGCAAAACGCGTCGTTCACGTACCGGATGGTGTCGGCGGAGTGGATCATCACCGGTCCGACGGCACCCCCAGCGACCATCTGTCGGAACAATCGGAGGCACAGTATTGATTGTTTGGGTGGCCGTCGCCACTCGTCTCCCACGAGTCGTAGCGACCTACACCGACCGGTCGAGGAGTGTGTTGGTGTACAGCGTCTCGGCGGGCACCTCCGCGGCCGGGAGCCGCTCGCCGTCGAGGGTGGTGAGGATCCCCTGTTCGGAGAGCCACCCCACGAACGCGGCCCACCGATCGCCGTCCATTCGGCCCCACTCCCCGTCCGACGCGAGGAACGCCTCCGCGAGCCGACGCTGGCTCTCCCGGAGGAACTCGGGGTCGTCCTCGTCAATGCCGGTGGCCGTCTCCCGCAGGAGGTCCGCGGCTTCCGCGGGGTTCTCGGCGGCGAACCGGTACCCGCGGGCGCTGGCGTCGAGGAAGGCCGCCAGCCGGTCGGGGTCGTCCGCGATCGTTCCCGGATCCGCGAGGAGCACGGGGGTGTAGCCGTACGGAACGCCGTACTCGTCTAGGTAGAAGGGCGTCAGTTCGACGTCGTCGCGTTCGGCCAGGAGTCCCTCCCACGGCATGAACACCCACGTCGCGTCGGCGTCACCGTCGAGGAGCGTGTTCCAGATCCCGAGCTTCGGCGGGGTGACGACGTCGAGGTCGCCCTCGCCCCCGTCGTTCCGCACGAGCTGGCGGACGATGTGGTCCTCGAACCGGGCGTCGTAGGAGGCGTAGGTGGCGCCGTCGAGGTCGGCGGGGCGGTCGATCCCGCCGTCCCCGAGCGTCACGATCGCGCTCCTGTCGACCTGCGCGATCGCGGCGACCGCGGTCAGCGAGGGATACTCGGGATGGGTGTGGTAGCTGATCACGCTCTCGGAGGGGCCGATCGCGAGCGTCGCGTCACCGACGGCGACCCGCTTCGCCGGCGTCCGCTCGTAGTCGTCGGTCGCGGGCGAGTGGATCGAGAGGTCGATCCCCCGGTCCGCGTAGTAGCCTTTCGACTCGGCGACGTAGAACCCCGTATGGTTGGTGTTCGGGGTCCAATCCAACGCGAGGTCGATGTCGTACATTCGTCGGTGGTACCACACAAAGATACATAGGCGTGGCGGAGAGCACCCCGCAGACCGCTCCGCCGCCGAGTCCGGCGGTCCCGATGCTGGTCTCCGCGCGGCGCCGCCATCCCGGACCGACAGTTCTTTTAGGTCGCCCTAAAGAATCCGAACCGATGCAACAGGACATCTGTGTCGTGGTGCCGACGATCCGCGAGTACGAGTGTCTGCGGGCGTACTTCGAGAACGCCCGCGACCACGGGTTCGACCTGGACCGACTCTTCGTCCTCCTCGTGACCGAGGACTTCTGCGACGTCGAGGCGATGGAGCGGATGCTGGCTGAGGAGGGCGTCGACGGCGCGGTCTTCGACGGCTCGCGCCGGCAGGCGTGGTTCGAGGAGCGCGGCGTCCCGGCGTTCTCCCACCTGATCCCGGAGGCCTCCCACGCCCAGACCAGTTTCGGGCTGCTGTACATGTGGGCTCATCCGCGGTTCGAGCGGGGCGTGTTCATCGACGACGACACCCTCCCGCACGAGGAGTGGGACTTCTTCGGCCGCCACCTCGCGAACCTCGACCGGACCGACGAGGTGGAGTCGGTGCGCTCCGACGAGCGGTGGGTGAACGTGCTCTACCAGAGCGCCGACGACAACGGCCTCTACCCCCGCGGGTACCCCTACGCCGCGATGGACGAGACGGTCGAGACCGACCGACGGCAGCTCGTGGACGTGGTCGCCTCCCAGGGGCTGTGGACCAACGTCCCCGACCTCGACGCGGTCCGGATCCTCACGGACGGCGACCTGCAGGGGCAGGCGCAGACCCGGACCGAGAAGTCGGATTTCGAGGGCGACTTCGTGGCCGATCCGGGGCAGTACCTCACGGTCTGCTCCATGAACCTCGCGTTCGAGCGGGCGGTCATCCCCGCGTTCTACCAGCTCCCGATGGACGAAAACGAGTGGGACGTGGGCCGGTTCGACGACATCTGGTCGGGGGTGTTCCTCAAGCGCGCCGCGGACGTGCTGGGGAAGGACGTTCTCACCGGCTACCCGCTGTGTGAGCACAACAAGGCGCCGCGGTCGACGTTCGACGACCTGAATAATGAGGTCCCGGGGCTCGAACTCAACGAGCACGTGTGGGAAGTCGTCGACGACGTCGGCGGCGACGCCACGACCTGGCGCGAAGCCGCCACCGCGATGGCGCACGCGCTGGCCGACGGCGACTTCTCGGCGTGGACGAACGGCGAGTTCCTCAACCACTGCGGCGACTACTGGCTCGACTGGCTCACGTGTCTCTCCGAGCTCGAACCCGCGGCGGCCGAGGACCGTACCGCGGACGCCACCCTCGCCGATGACTGACTCGGAACCGGAAGGTATAAACGATTTAGGCAGACCTAAAACGACTATGCACGATCCGAACGACACACACAGAACACGCAGGAAGTTCCTCGCGGCGGCCGCCGCGGCCGGCGTCGTCGGCGTCGCGGGGTGCAACACGCCCGACGAGGGAGGGGACGGGACCGAGACCGAAGCGGAAACCGAGACGAGTGGCGGCGACGGCGGTGGCGGCAGCGCCGATCCCGACCAGATCGGGTCGGGGCGCGGCCCCTTCGGCGACCGCGAACTCGGCGGCGTCTCGATGGAGGAGATGCCCGACCTCGAGGGCGAGTTGACCGTCTACTCCGGCCGCGGCGAGGCCCTGGTCGGCGAACTGGTCGGATTCATCGACGACCTCTACCCCGATCTGACGATCCGCCCGCGGTACAACACCGCGGCGGAACTCGTGAGTCAGATCGAGACCGAGGGACAAAACAGCCCCGCTGACGTGTTCTATTCGGTTAACGCGGGCGCGCTGGGGACGCTCGCGGACCGCGACCGGACCCGGGCCCTCCCCAGAGAGGTCTTGGAGTTCGTCCCCGCGAACTTCCGGGACCCCGACGGCGAGTGGATCGGCACCTCCGGGCGGGCGCGGTCGGTCCCGTACAACACGGACGCGCTCGCGGCGTCCGACATCCCCGAGGACATCATGGCGTTTCCCGACACCGACGCGTTCGAAGGCGAGGTCGGCTGGACGCCGACCTACTCCTCGTTCCAGGCGTTCGTCACGGCGATGCGGATCCTCGAAGGCGAGGACGCGACCCGGGAGTGGCTCGTCGGAATGCAGGACCTCGGCGCGAGTACCTACGGCGACGAGTTCCAGATCGCCCGCGCGGTGGCCGACGGCGAGATCGCCGTGGGGCTCGCGAACCACTACTACATCCAGCGCGTGCTGGCCCGCCGGCCGAACGCGCCGCTAGACACGGCGTTCACGCGGAACGACGCCGGCGCGATCTTCAACGTCGCCGGGGCGTGCGTGCTCGACACTGCCTCGGACGCGACGCTGGCGTCGAACTTCGTCCGCCACCTCCTCTCGGCGGAGGCGCAGGACTACTTCGCCCGCGAGACCTTCGAGTACCCGTTGGTCCCCGACGTCGACCCCGTGGGTAGGCTCCCCACGATCGACGAACTCAATCCCCCCGAGGGGTTAGACCTGTCCGAACTGTCGGACCTCGAAGCCACGGTCTCCCTCCTCCGGGAGACCGGGGCGCTCTGAGGCCGACCGGAGCACACGAATGGCTGCGGAACACCAATCCACGGGCGGCGAGTCGGACGGGGAGAGCCAGCTTCCGCTCGGCGCGTCGATCGCCGCGGCCGCGGTGTCGGCGGCGGTGCTTCTGCCGGTGGTGTGGCTCGTGGGGACTGGCGTCGGCGTCGGGCTCGACTCGGCGGTCGCGTTGCTCACTCGCCCGACGACGCTTGAGGTGTTCGTCAACAGCGCGCTGCTCGTGGCGCTGACGACGGCCGCGTGCGTCGCCATCGGCGTTCCGCTGGCGTACCTCACGGTCCGGACCGACCTGCCGTTCCGTCGCTTCTGGACCATCGCGGTGTCGCTGCCGTTGGTGATCCCGAGCTACGTCGGCGCGTTCGCGTTCGTGTCGGCGTTCGGACCACAGGGCGACTTCCAGCGGCTGCTCGCGCCGCTCGGCGTCGAGCGGATCCCCGAGATCTACGGCCTCGAGGGCACGGTCCTGATCCTCACGCTGTACACCTACCCGTACGTCTACATCACCGCGCGGGCGTCGCTGAAGTCGATGGATACCACGCTGATCGACGCCGCCCGGACGTTGGAACACGACCGCTGGGAGACGTTCCGGCGGGTGACGGTCCCGCAGATCCGGCCCGCGGTGGCTGCGGGCGCGCTGCTGTCGGGGCTCTACGTCCTGGCGGACTTCGGCACCCCGGCGATCATGCGCTACGACGTGTTCACCCGCGTGATCTTCGTGGAGTTCGGGACCTTCGGCCGCGACACCGCGATCCTGCTGTCGCTGCAGCTCGTGGCGGTGACGGTCTTCATCCTCTGGCTCGAAGCCCGGGTTCGGGGCGAGGAGCGCACCACTGCGGGGGGTCGCTCCCGCGCGCCCGTCGAACTCGGCCGGTGGCGGTACCCCGCGGTGGCCCCCGTGGCCGCGGTCGCCGGCCTCGCGCTGGTGGTCCCGGTCGCCATCCTGGTGTCGTGGCTCGGCGCGTCGTCGGGGGCGACGCAGCCGCTCGCGTTCCGGTGGTCGTACGCGTTCAATTCGGTCACCGTCTCGGCTGCGGCCGCCGCCGTGGCCGTGGTCGCCGCGGTCCCGGTGGCGTACCTCTCGGCGCGGTACGGCGGCCAGCTCGCCGACGCGTTCGAGCGGATCTCCTACGTCGGCTACGCGGTCCCGGGGGTCGTGCTGGGGCTCGCGCTCGTCTTCTTCGGGAGTTCGTACGCGACGCCGGTCTACCAGACGCTGTACCTCCTGGTGTTCGCGTACGTGATCCGCTTCCTGCCGCAGTCGGTCGGGTCGCTCCGGGCGTCGTTCCTGTCGGTGGATCCCGAACTCCCCGAGGCCGCGCGGACGCTGGGGCAGTCCTCGGCCGGGGCGTTCCGGCACGTGACGCTTCCCCTGGTGGCTCCGGGGCTGTTCGGGGGGGCGGCGCTCGTCTTCCTGACCACGATGAAGGAGCTGCCGGCGACCCTGCTGCTTCGACCGTCGGGTTTTACCACCCTCGTCACACACATCTGGACAGCGTATGAATCGGGCTACTTCGGACAGGCGGCGATCCCGGCGCTCGTCTTGCTCCTCGTCTCCGGGCTCTCCATGCTCGTGATCCTGCGACAGGAGGGGTACGATGTCCAATAAGGGCCACTCCCGGGTCGGTGCCGAAGCGGACCGCGGCGCCGACACGTCCACCGAGAGTCGCGCAGACGACACCGGAACCGGAACCGCTCCCGGCGCCGACGGCCGTGCCGGCCCGTCCGCCGTCGACGACCCGAGTGCGGGGGTCGATACCGCGGAATCGGTCGGCGGCGACGTGGTGTTGGAGCTCGACGGCCTCCGGAAGTCCTACGCGAACGAACTCGTCGTCGAGGGGCTCTCGCTGTCCGTCCGGGAGGGTGAGATCCTGACGCTTCTGGGGCCCTCGGGGTGCGGAAAGACCACTACCCTCAGGCTGATCGCGGGGCTGGAGCGCCCCGACGGCGGCGCGGTCCGCCTCAACGGCGAGTCGATGTCGGGATCGTCGTTCGTCGCCCCCGAGGACCGGGGCGTGGGCGTCGTGTTCCAGGAGTTCGCGCTGTTTCCCCACCTCACCGCCCGGGAGAACATCGCGTTCGGGCTGAAGGACCAGCCCGACGACGAGGTCGACCGGCGGGTCGACGAGCTGCTCGAGCTCGTGGACCTGCCGGACCAGGGCGACAGCTACCCCGACCAGCTCTCCGGCGGCCAACAGCAGCGGGTGGCGCTGGCGCGCTCGCTGGCGCCCGAACCCGACATCCTGCTGCTCGACGAGCCGTTCTCGAACCTCGACGTCGACCTCCGAGTGGAGATGCGCGAGGAGGTCAGAGACATCATCAAGCGCACCGGGGTGACGGCGGTCTCGGTCACCCACGACCAGGAGGAGGCGCTGTCGATCTCCGACCGCGTGGCCGTCATGACCGACGGCCGGATCGAGCAGATCGGCGACCCCGAGTCCGTGTTCCAACACCCCGAATCGCGGTTCGTGGCGGCGTTTCTGGGGTACGCGAGCTTCGTCCCGGGGTACGTCGCCGGCGACGTCGTCGAGACCGACCTCGGGAGCGTCCCCCGCGAGCAGATCCACGGGCTCGCGCCGGAGTACGACCACACCAGGATCGACCTGCTGGTGCGCCCCGACGACGTGAGCGCCCGCCCGGCCGGCGACGACGCGGGGTGCGGTCGGGTCGTCGGGCGGCGGTACCTCGGGCCGACGTTCCTCTACCAGGTCGAACTCGACACCGGCGAGTCGATCCAGTGCATGCACAACCACGACGAGAACATCCCCGAGTCGGGACCGGTCGACCTCGCGATCGACGCCGACCACGAACTCGCGTGGTTCCCGCGGGAACAGCGCCCCGAGGACGACTCGCGGTACGGCGACTGATCCGTGTCGCGACCGCGCCGGCTCCGGGAGCGTATCGGAGTCGACGTGGGCGGCGACGATAGCAGTAGGCTCCCGGACCGCCTCGGCGTCCGCGACCACCCGGAACGCCTCCTCGCGGCAGTCCTCGTGGTCGCCGTCGGCGGACTCGTGTACGCGCTCGCGATCGACCTCTTCCACTACCACTCGGTCAACGACGACGAGGGGGTGTACCTCTACCAGGCCGCGATGCTGCTCGAGGGGAGGCTCTTCCTCCGGCCGGAGCCGGTTCCGTGGGAGGCGGTCCGGCCGTGGTTCTTCGTGGTCGACGAAACCGACGCCGGAGTCCGGCTGTACGGCAAGTACTCCCCGGTCGCGCCCGCGATCTTCGCGGTCGGCCGGCTGCTCGGCGACTGGAACCTCGCGCTCGGCGGCGTCGCCGCGGGCACCGCCGCCGGCGTCTACGCCCTGGGGTCGGCGGCGTTCGACCGCCGAGTCGGGGTGGTCGCGATCCCCGCGCTCGCCGGCGCGCCGCTGTTCCTGTTCACGTCGGCGACGTTCCTCTCGTACGCCCCGGCGACGATGCTCAACGTCGCGTTCGCGGTCGCGTACGTCCGCGCCGCCCGGACCGGGAGCACGCGGTGGGGCGCGGCCGCGGGCGTCGCGATCGGGCTGGCGTTCTTCTGCCGGTCCTACACCGCGGTCCTGTTCGCTACGCCCTTCGTGGCGCACACGCTGCTCTCGCTTTCGGTCGCGTGGCGGCGCCACGCCCGAGGCTCGGCGTTCCGGAGCGTGCTCCGCCGGTCGGTCGCGATCGCGGTCCCGGGCGCGGCGTTCGTCGGACTCACGCTCGGGTACAACGCGGTCGTGACCGGCGACGTGCTGACGTTTCCGTACGCCGCGTTCGCGCCCAACGACGGGATCGGGTTCGGGACCCGAGAGATCCTCGGCTACGAACGCGACTACACGCCCGCGCTCGCCGCCGAAACCGCGGCCACGGCCGCCGACTACGTGTTCACCGACTGGGTGGCGGCGGGGCCGATCGGCACCGTCCTCGCCGCCGTGGGCGTCGCCGCCGCGGGGCGGCGGACGTGGATCCGAGGCGGGCTCCGCGACCGCTTCGCCCCCGCCGACGGGATGGCCGACGACGAGGTCGCGGCCCTCCTCGTGGCGGTCGTCCCGGCGGTGTTCGTGGGCGAGGCGTACTTCTGGGGCACCCACAACGGGCTCCGGAACGGGCTGATCGACCTGCTGGGGCCGTTCTACCACTTCGACGTGCTGGTGCCGGTCGCGGTGTTCTCGGCGGCGGGCGCCGTGGGCCTCCTCCGGGGGCTCGCCGGGGGGCTCCGCCGGCGGACGACGCGCCGCCGCGCCCGACTCGCCGTGCTCGTCGCCCTCGTCGTCGCGGCTCCGGTCGTCGCCGCCGCGGAGCGCGGCGCGGTCGAGGGGCCGCTGGCCGCGAACGAGCGCCGGACCGACAGCCTCGAAGCCACCTACGACCCGTTCGAGAGCCGCTCCGTCGACGACGCCGTGGTGTTCACCCCGGACACGTACGGCGACTGGCAGGCGCACCCCTTCCAGTACCTCCGGTCGGACCCCGGCTTCGACGGCGACGTGATCTACGCCACCGACGGCGGGCCCGAGCGTGATCTGGCCGTGCTCGCGGCGACCAACCGGACGCCGTACCGATTCACCTACCGGGGCGTGTGGACGGGTGCGGCCGCGCCGGTGACTCCGGAACTCCGGCGGCTCCGCCAACTCGACGGCCGGGCGGTGCGCGCCCGGACGACCGTCGGCGTCCCGCAGTCGGCGGCGAGCGTGACGGTCCGGCTCGAGACCCCCGAGGGGTTCGCCCGGTACACGGTCCCCGCGGCGGCCCGGGAGAACGGGACGGTGACCGTGCGGTGGCGGATCGGCCCCGACGTCGCGCGCGCGGACAACCTCCGGTTCAAGGCCGGCTCCGACGGCCCGGCGGTCCCGCTCGCAGCGGGCGGCGCGGAGACCGACCTGGTGGTGACGTTCGTCGGGACCGGCGGCGCGAGCCTCACCTACAGACAGGAGGCGACGGTCGACAACCGTGATGCGGGGGTGAGCGTGGTGTGGCCGCCGGAGACGCGGGTCTGTCGGCTGACGGCCGAGTGCGGATACGAGGGGACGTGGGTCGGCGCCGACGGCGACTACGTGGGCGGCGTGTCCGTGGAGACGGCCGCCCGGGCGGCGTCGTGACCCGCTATGCTCCGCGGCGACGGGTCACTCGGGTCGCAGCGGCCCCGTGAAGCTCACGTTAAGCAGCCCGTTCCGGGCCGCGTACTCCAGCCGCTCGTCGAGCGGCATCTCCCCCCAGTCGTCGGGTCGGTCGGCCGGCGCCACCTCGTCGAGGCGGTCGACGAGCGATCGGTTCAGGAACCGCCCGTTCTCCCCGCAGTTCGGGCAGGTCAGGAGGATCAGTCGGACCCGGTATGAGCGGTCCTCAGCGTGCTCGCAGGTCGGGCAGACGTACGTCTCGGTCACTACACACCCGTACGTGCTGAAGTAACTCGAACCTATCGGCGGCGACGGAGGGTCGGCGCGGGGCGGGACCGGATCCGGCGGTCCGAGACCGCCGACGCTCGTGGAACCCCCGCGGTTCCGGGCGATGCGTCCGCTTCGCCGGAGGCTGTCCGGCTGCCGGCAGACAGGCTTTACTACCGCGGCGACGAACGTCATCCGTGTCGCTCACCGTTAGAATCGATCCACACGTTCACTCGGAGGCGTCGTACGACGCGTCGGATCCCTCGGAACTCATCCTGGAGCAGGCCGCGGACATCGGCCTCGACGCGGTCGTACTCACCGACCACGACGTGATCTACGAGTCCGTCCGAGCCGCGGAGTTGGCCCCGACGTACGGGCTCGTGGGGATCCCCGGCGTGGAGGTGTCGACCGCCGACGGCCACCTCCTCGCGATCGGCGTCGAGTCGATGCCGCCGCGCCGCGCCCCGATGGCCGAGACCGCCGCGTGGGTCCGGGAACGCGGGGGCGTCGCGATCGTGCCGCACCCGTTCCAGCGGAGTCGCCACGGCGTCCGAAAGCGCCGGCTCCGCGGGGTCGATCCCGACGCCATCGAGGTCTACAACTCCTGGGCGTTCACCGGGTGGAAGAACCGCCGGGCGCGGCGCTACGCCGCGGCATACGGCTACCCCGGCGTCGCCGGGAGCGACGCCCACAAGGTCGGGTACGTCGGGCGCGCGTACACCGAGATCGGCGTCGACGGCGTCGCCCGTGCGGAGTTGACCGCCGACACGGTCATCGACGCGATTCGCGACGGTGCCACGAGCGTCGAGGGGCGCCGGACGCCGATCCCGACCTCCACGCGGCACTACGCCCGCGCGGGAGCCCGCAAGAGCCGTTACTACGCGAAACACGGCGCGACGAGGAGTGGCTCACTCGCGAAGACCGGCGTGATCGGGACCGCGCGGACGCTCTACCGGGTCTCGCCGCTGTCGCGGAAGTGAGCCGCACGGCCGCGGGCGACCGCGAACGGCTGCGACGTTCGTCCGAACGCCGGGGATGGCGACGTCCCGACCCCACGAGACGGGTTCCCAGCAGCCGGGAACGGACGGGGTCGCTCTTCGGAGAGCCACGCGTTCGGGGGTGTATGGGTGGCATTCGCGCGGAGCTCACGGTCGAATCGCCGGGCGGCTGTCCGGTCGCACAGGCGTCGGCTGCGGGCGGCACGGCGACGTCCGTCACCGAGTCCGTCGCCGCCGGTCCCGACGAGCCGGTGACCGAGGAGTTCGTGCTCGACCGCGGCCTCGACGCGCCGGCGGAGGCGGAACCGACGCCGTTTCGCGAGGTGTTCGCGTACGGGGACGAGCGCGTCTACCGGTTCGACCGGCCGCAGGGTCGGACGTGTTTCTGTGCGTGTATCGAGCGGTTCGGGTGTCCGGTCCGTGACGTCCGCGCACGGGACGGGCGACTGACGGTCGCGTTCCACGCGCCCGACGAGGAGACGCTCCGCAAGGTGGTCTCGGAACTGGACGACAGGTGGTCGGCCGTGTCGATCCGGCGGCTCCTCCGATCGCACGGCGACCCGTCGGACGATGATCCCGTCCTCGTGGACCGGAGTGAGCTGACCGACCGCCAGCGCGAGGTGTTGGAGACCGCACACGAGATGGGGTACTTCGAGCACCCGAAGGGAGCCAACGCGGGCGAGGTGGCCGCGGCGCTCGATCTACACCCGTCGACGGTCACCGAACACCTCGCCGCCGCACAGGGGAAGCTCCTGGCGTCGATTCCGGGGTAACCCCGACCCGGTCTCACTCGGACTCGGCGCTCACCAGTTCGTCGTACCGCGCGCCGGTCTGCTTCAGCGTCGCCGTCGAGTAGAGCCGTTCGTGATCGAACGGGAGGTGGTCGGCCGCGAGTTCGTCGATCTTCGCGTCGACCGCGTCGGCCTCCCGGCCGTGGATCATGGTGAACAGGTTGTACTGCCACTCCTGCTCGGGGCGTCGCGGGCGGTGGTAACACAGCGTGACGTACGGGATCTGCCCGACCGACTCCCCGAGCGCGTCGAGGTCGCCGTCGGGGACGTCCCAGACCACCATGCAGTTCGCGTCGAATCCGGTGACGATGTGGTTGACGACGCACCCGATGCGCTTGATACAGCCCTCGGCGAGCAACCGGTCGACCGCCGTCACGACCTCGCCGACGTCGGCGTCGATCGCGTCGGCGACGTCGCGGTACGGGGTCGCAGAGAGGGGGAAGCCGTCCTGGATCTCCACCAGCAGCGCGGCGTCGAGTTCTGAGAGCCCCGCGGCCGCGTCCTCGGAGATCCGCGTCGCCGACGCGTCGGTCGCGGCCACGCTCTCGCGCGCGAAGGCGTCGTCGTTGACGACCGGGAACTCCAGGTCGATGTAGTAGTCGGTCAGCATCGGGAGCACCAACACGTCACACCCCGTCCGGGACTCGATCTCCGCGAGGATCGAATCGCGCTTCGCCCGGGACCCGGCGGTGACGACGAACCACATGTTCCACTCGTGGTCGCGCCGGTAGTTGTGGTTCACCTGCCGGTAGTCGTTGATGACCTCCGCGACCGCGTCGAACCGCGCTTCGGGCACCGACACCGCGGCCAGCGTCGAACTCCCGATGACCGGGGGGTTCAGCACCGCCCCGAACCGCCGGAAGACCCCGCGGTCGCGCAGCCGCGTCACGCGGTCGAGCGCCGCCGACTCGTCGATCCCGAGTTCCTCCCCCACGACGCGGAACGGCCGCTCGACCACCGGGAAGCCGCTCTGGTACTCGTCGACCAGGGCGGCGTCGACCGCGTCCAACTCCGCGCGCCAGTCGTCGTCCAACGCACTCATTACTCGGCGTTGGCTCCGGACGAACCTACCTATTTCGGCCTCGATCGATCGTGATGGTTCGGCCTCCCGGCGACCGGGAACCGAACGGGCCATTTTTGACGCTCCCGACCCAACGGATTCGTATGGCACAAGCGCCGGAGCCCGCCGAATTCGGGGAGTGGCCGTTGAAACGACTCATGACCGAGGTCGTCGGATCGGGAGTCAAGTCCGCCGAGGATCTGTCCCGGCCGCAGGCGAAAGACGCCATGCGACGGATCCTGGCGGACGAACCCGACCACGTCACGCTCGGGGCCTTCTGGATCGCGAACCGGTGGAAACACAACGTCGCCGAGGAGCTCGCGGCCTACACCGACGTGCTCGCGGAGGACGTGGTCGACGCCGAGCCCGACGCCGACCCGGTGGATTGCGGTGCCAACTACGACGGGAAGGGCGACACCGCGATCCTCGGCGCCGCGGCCGGGATCGTCGCCGCCGGCGCGGGCACGCCCGTGGTGGTTCACTCCGGCGACCGCGTGCCGACCCAGAAACAGGACGCGTACAAGCACGTCCTCGACGAGCTCGGGGTCCGGACCGAGATCGACCCCGCCGAGAGCGCCGCGATGGTGGACGACGCCGGGTTCGGGTTCTACTACCAGCCCGCGTTCGCGCCGCACGTCGACGCCCTCTTCGATCGCCGGGACCAGGTGGGCGTGCGGACCTTCCTCAACACGGTCGAAACCATCCTCAACCCCGCTCGCGCCGACGTGCACCTGGGGTCGTTCTACCACCTCGCGTTCGCCAAGAAGATCACCGACACCTTCGACCTGATGGACGCTGCGAGCCCCGACCGCGTCGTGATGTTCCAGGGGATGGAGGGCTACGACGACATCCGGCCGGGGTACACCAAGGTTGGGGAGTGGACCGACGGCGAGTTCACCGACTACGAGATCGAGACGCCCGAATACGGCATGGACTTCGAGTACGAGGACCTGGAGGTCGACCCCGACGACGTGGCCGGCGACTCCGCCCGGCTGACCGAGGAGATCGTCGCCGGCGACCGCACGGACCACTTCGCGGACGCGGTCGCGCTCAACGCCGCGTTCCGGATCTACGCCCGCGACGACGCCGACACCCTGGCTGCGGGGCTCGAACTCGCCCGCGAGAGCATCGACGGCGGGGCGGCCGAGCGCGTCTTGGAGGATCTCAGGGCGTTCTAGCCCCCGCTCCGCCGGCGACGGCCGGGAGTGGACACCGTTTTGTGTCCGTCGCGCCACGATCTGGATATGGTAGACGACTCCGACTACGAGGATCCCGACAACCCCGCGGTCACCCTGCACACCACGAAGGGCGACGTTACGCTGGAGCTGTTCGAGCAGCGCGCCCCGCGCACCGTCGAGAACTTCGTGGGGCTCGCGACCGGTGACATCGAGTGGAGCGACCCCGAGACCGGCGAGACCCGCACCGACTCGCTGTACGAGGGAACGATCTTCCACCGCATCATCCGCGACTTCATGATCCAGGGCGGCGACCCCGAGGGGACCGGCCAGGGCGGCCCCGGCTACACCTTCGACGACGAGTTCCACGAGGACCTCAACCACGACAAGGCGGGGATCCTCTCCATGGCGAACCGCGGCCCCGACACCAACGGCTCGCAGTTCTTCATCACGCTCGGCCCGCAGCCCCACCTCGACGGCAACCACGCGGTCTTCGGCCACGTCATCGACGGGATGGACGTCGTCGAGGAGATCGGCACGGTCCCGACCGACAGGAACGACAAGCCCATGAAGGACATCGAGATCGAGTCGCTCGACGTGGAATAACGCGCACCGGCGCCCCGGGCCGGTCCCGCGATCCGTTTCACTTTCACGACGCTCCCCAACACTTCTTAACCGTTGGGGAGGTACGCCTCCCCAGAGAATGACTTCGTTTCAGTCGACCCTCGAAGACGACGGCGGGGGAGACGGCGTCGCCGCCGAACTCGCGGAGGGCCAGCGCGCCATCTCCATCGCGGAGTTCTTCGATAAGAACAAGCATATGCTCGGGTTCGACTCCGGGGCCCGGGGGCTGGTCACCGCGGTCAAGGAGGGGGTGGATAACTCGCTCACGTGGTCGACGCCGTTCGTCTACCACGACGACGGCGAGACGGTTCACCGCCCGATCGGCGAGGCGGTCGACGGACTGATCGAGAACAACCGCGAGGAGGTGATCACCAAGCGCGGGGGCGACCTCGAGAAGCTCCGGGTCGACGGGATGGAGGCACTCTCGTTCGATACGGAGTACGAGGTGGGGCTCCAGCGGGTGAGCAGCGTCTTCAGGCATCGCGTCAACAGCGACATCTACCGCGTGACCGTCGAAGGCGGTCGGGAGGTCGAGCTGACGGACTATCACAGCGTGTTCGTTCTCAGGGACGGTGAGATCGTCTCCGTCGAGACCGACGACATCGACGACGACGACTACATCGTCCTACCCGAGTCGGGGTGGGACGGGGCGGACATCGATCGTATCGACCTCGTGGCAGAACTGATGGAGCTCCCCCTGGAGCGTACCGAACCGATCGGCCTGTACGGGGTCGAGCAGCTCATCGACGACCACTACGAGGCGATACGGGAGCGGGTGAGCGCTCAGTACCGGATGAGCGACTTCCGTAAGTGCGATCGTCTGCCGTTCAATCTCGTCAGGGAATTGGACCTCGACCCGGAAGCGTACGGGGACTGTGAAATCGGCTACCGACACGGATCGAACGACATTCCGGCCGTCCTCCCGGTCGAAAGCGACCTGGCCGAACTGCTCGGGCTGTACGCGGCCGAAGGGTGCGTGACCGGCACGGACGGAGACCACGAGAAGGTGTACCTGTCCCTGGGCGCCCACGAGACGGAGCTGATCGATCACGCCGAGGAATTGGTTCGCTCGGTGTTCGGCGTGGAACCGTCGACCGTCGACGCTCACGACTCGGCGGTGAACGTGGCGATCCCGTCGAAGGCCGCGGCGTTGGTTGTGAAATCCGTCCTCGACGGCGGAACGGGGGCGAGAGCGAAGCGTATTCCCCGATACGTCTTCGACTTCCCCGCCGGGCTCCGGGAACGGTTCCTGCTCGGGCACGCGGCCGGTGACGGGCACCCGACGGAATCCATCATCACCGTCCTCCGGAACGGCGGCACGGTTTCGGACATAGACGAGAATCGGATTACCCTTTCGACGGCGTCCGATCGGCTCTCCTCGGGGCTTCGGTACCTGTTCTCGTCGATCGGGTACGACGCCACTCACGAATACAACGAGGCGGAGACGCGGGTCATCGACGGACGAGAAACGGACTTCGGGCATAGCCACCTGCTGCATGTCCGGACCGACCAGTCGTCGGTGTCCCGGGGACGGCTGCCGGCCGCCGAGGCAGTCTCGTCGGTCGATGATGCGAAACTGGCGTACAATCTCGACGGTCGACAGCGTCGCGTCGGTATCGATCACGCACTCGCGCTCGCGGACGGTGGCGACCTAGAGTTTGCGGGCGAGGGGCGTGCAATCGCGGAGAGCGACCTGGCTGCGCTTCCGGTGACATCCGTCGAACGGATCGACTACGACGGCGAGTGGGTGTACGACGTCTCCGTGCCCGGCGACCAGAACTTTATGGCCGGGACCGCGCCGCTGGCGTGTCACAATAGCCTCGACGCCACCGAGGAAGCCGGAATCAAGCCGGATGTCTCGGTCGAGATCACCGAATCCGGCGACTACTACAAGCTGATCATCGAGGACAACGGTCCGGGGATCACCCGCGAGCAGATCCCGAAAATCTTCGGGAAGTTGCTGTACGGGTCGCGGTTTCACGCCAGGGAGCAGTCGTTGACGCCGGATCAGAAACTCCTCGTGCGGCGCGATGGCGACGTCAAATTCGTCCCGATCGGCGTGCTCTGCGACGCGTACCTTCCACGGGAGGGCGAAACGACGGCCCGGATCCCGGACGACATCGAGGTTCCGTCGTTCGCCCGCGAGACGCACGAGATGACCTGGCAACCGGCCACACACGCGATCCGCCACGAGACCGACGAGCCGGTGTATCGGATCGAGACCGCCCGGGGTCGGTCGGTCGAGGTCACGGGGAACCACAGCCTGTTCTCGGTGTCGTCCGACGGTGGGACGAGGGAGGTGAAAGCCGGCGAGTTGACGCCGGGTGACACGGTGATGGCGCCGCGGCAGCTGCCAGGTATGGGTGGGTCAGTGACGGAGATCAACCTGCTCGATCACATCACGCCCGATCAGCTCGACGGTCGGCGTGTGTACGTCTACGGCTTCGACGAGGAGACGCTGGCCGAGCTCCGGACCGACGACACCGTCCGGAAGAAGCCGTCGCCGGACAGCGACCGGCGGCGGTACTACTACCGTCACGACGGCGTCGACATCCTCAGAGACAGCTTCGAGCAGAACTACATCGAGGACGGCTACCTGCCGGCGGAGACCGTGCTCGCGCTCGGGTGGGAGGACCGAGCAGCAGACTGCGAACTGCGGACGTACCGCGTCGGCGGCGAGCAGACGACGATGCCCGTGACCGTTCCCGTCGACGACGCGTTCGTCGAGCTGCTCGCGTACTACATCTCCGAGGGCCACGTCGGCCCGCAGCAGGTCGGGTTCACGTTCGGGTCACACGAGTCCGAACTGATCGAATCCACGGAGCAGGCGATCGCCGGGCTCACCGGATCGACAACGACAGTCGAACGCGAACGGAACGCGACGCGAGTGAAGGCGTTCGGGTCGCCGCTCGCGATGTTCCTAAGATCGGTCTGCGGCGACGCCTCGGAGAACAAACGAATCCCGTCGTTCGTCTTCGAGTTGGACGACCGACGACAACGTCGGTTCATCGCTGCGCTGTACCAAGGTGACGGCTCGGGTTCACACCCGAGCAACGAGCTCTCACACACGACGACGAGCGAGACACTCGCCAGGCAGCTCTCGACGCTGTGGGGGATGCAGGACGTCGTCGCGAGTACCGAAGTCCAGACTGATACGGGCGGATACGCCGACGACGGCAGCACGCGGTACCGGACCAAGGTGTACGGAGAAGACACCGAGCTTCTGGACGGCTTCGACGCCGAAGACCCGGCTGAGCAGCGATACAAGCGGGTGCCGACATCGCTTCTGGAGGACGTCGCTGTCAGTGATAGCACGCACGAGACCGTCCCGGACACGATCTCCGGACTCCTGATGGGCGCCGGCGTCGGGTCCAGCATCGAACACGCCCGCGAGTATCGGTCGTTGATCGAAGCTGCGATCGACGGGGAGCAGGTCGACGCGCCGCGGTATGCGCACAACCTCAAATCGAACGGCCTGCTCGACGAGGAAGGACATGCGACCGACCGGCTAGAACGGCTCTGGGAGACTGTACAGGGCCTCCACGGACTCACCGACACGGACGTGTGTCTGCTTCCGGTCACGTCAGTCGAGGAGATCGAGCCGCCGGAGTACGTCTACGATATCTCGGTACCGGGCGCCAGCGGCCACGACGAGAACTTCGTCGTCGCGAACGACGGCCCGTTGTGCGTCAAGAATAGCCGCGGACAACAGGGAATCGGTATCTCAGCGGCTGTACTGTACGCACAGCAGACGTCCGGGAAGCCAGTCAAGATCACCTCCCGAACCCAGAGCTCCGACCGGGCGCAGTACTTCGAGCTCATCATCGACACTGACACCAACGAGCCGGAGATCTCCGTCGAGGAGGACCGCGCCCCCGGCGAGTCGGACCTCTCGCCCACGCACGGCACGCGGATCGAGATGGAGATGGAGGCGAACATGCGGGCCCGGCAGCAGCTCCACGACTACATCCAACACACCGCGGTCGTCAACCCTCACGCGCGGTTGGTGCTCGACGAACCCGGCCTGTCGGAGCCGAGGCAGTACGAGCGCGTCGAGGGCGCGAGCCTCCCCGCCGAGACCGAGGAGATCCGGCCCCATCCGCACGGGGTCGAACTCGGGACGCTCATCAAGATGCTGGAGTCGACGGAGTCGTACTCCGTCTCGGGGTTCCTCCAGGGGGAGTTCACCCGGGTGGGCGCGAAGACGGCCGACAAGGTCCTCGACAGCTTCCGGGATCGGCATTTCGGCCGCGAGATGGGGTGGTCGGTCCCGGACGCCCCCGACGTGGACCTCCGGGGGACCGTCGAGGACGCCGTCGCCAACAAGGGACGGGAGGCGACGGCGGCGTTCGCGGAGCGTGTCGCGGAGACGGCATCGAGCCGGGAGCGGACGGCCCACGCCGACCTTCGGGAGATCGTCGACACCGTGGCCGACGACATCGAAGACGAGTTCGGGACGACGTTCGGCGACACCGTCCGCGGGAACGCGGTCGAGGCGGCGTGGGGCGTCCTGACGGTCGACGTCGACGCCGACCTCTACGCCATCGTCGACGGGGCGACGAGCACCCGGAAGGACGACGCGACCGTCGCCGGACTGGCAGAGCGGCTCGGGGACAAGTTCCGCGAGGCCGGCGGGCGACACCGGGTCACGCGGGCGGCGCTCGTCGAATACGTCGACCGCTCGGCCGACCAGTTGGTCTCCGAGGAGATCTCGTTCGGGGAGACCGCCCGGGAAAACGTCGTCGACGCGGTGTGGGACCGGATGCGGACGGTCCCCGACGAGGTGCCGAACGTGCGGGCGGTCGCCGACGACCGCGACGTGACCTCCCAGCTGTTGGAGGCGATGCGGGAGACCGACATCCTCGCGCCGCCGACGAACTGCCTCTCGCCGATCACCGCCGAACTCGTGGAGGCGGGGCTCCGGAAGGAGTTCGACGCCGACTTCTACGCCGCGGCGACCCGCGACGCGGAGGTCCACGGCGGCGACCCGTTCATCGTGGAGGCCGGAATCGCGTACGGCGGCGAACTGGCGGACGGGACCGTCGGGCTGCTCCGCTTTGCGAACCGCGTGCCGCTGGTCTACCAGCGCGGGGCGTGTGCGACCACCGACGTGGTCAAGCGGATCGGGTGGCGGAACTACGGCCTCGACCAGCCCGGCGGGTCGGGGATGCCCAGCGGCCCGGCGGTGGTCATGATCCACGTCGCCTCGACGAACGTCCCGTTCACCAGCGAGTCGAAGGACGCGATCGCGAACATCCCCGAGATCGAAGACGAGATCGAACTCGCGATCCGGGAGGCCGCCCGAGAACTGAAATCCTACCTGAAGAAGCGGCGTTCAATGGAGAAGCGCCGGGAGAAACAGGACGTGCTCGGGCGGATCCTGCCGGAGATGGCGGACAAACTCTCGGAGGTGACGGGGCGCTCCCGCCCGAACATCGACGGCGCCCTGGCGCGGATCATGAACAACGTGAGCGTCGAGCGCGAGGTGGACGGCGAGACGGTCACGGTGACCGTCGAGAACCACTCCGACCGCGCGGAGGAGCCGGAGATCACCGAGATCGTCTCCACGGAACCGTCGGACCTCCCGGCCGACGCGAGCGTCGTCGACCTCGACGGCGAGTGGTTCATCACGTGGACGCCCTCGGTGCCCGCGGGTGAGACGGCCGAACTGAGCTACACCGCCGCCGACGCGGAGTTCGACATCGACGTCGACGGGATCGAAGCCGAGAAGCTGACGATCGAGGACCACGCACAATGAGCACGAAACAGGACGACGACCTCGCACAGGAACGCCTCATCGACCTCGCCGCGGAGTTCTACGACCAGTTCGCGGGGGGCGAAGTCCCGCGGATGGAGATCCCCACCCGGACGAAATCCAACATCGTCTTCGACGAGGAGTCGAAGGTGTGGGTCTACGGCGACCGCACGTCGACCAGATCGGCCAACAGCGTCCGCGGCGCCCGGAAGCTGCTGAAGGCCGCCTACGCCATCGAATTCCTGGTGAACCAGCTGGAGGAGGGTCGTTCGTCCACGCTGCGCGAGCTGTACTACCTCTCGGAGTCGTGGGACAACCAGGAGGCGCAGTTCTCCAGCCAGGACGAGTCCAACCAGCTGATCGAGGACTTAGAGATCGTCGCGAAGGTGACCCGCGAGGACTTCCACATGCGCCCCGAGGAGTCGGGCGCGACCCTGATGGGCCCCCTGGAGCTCCGCGAGCAGACCCGCCGCGGCGAGCGGGAGATCCACTGTCAGAAGGACGTCGGCGAGGGTGGCTACCAGATCCCGAACAACCCCGACACCATCGACTTCCTCGACCACGACATCGACTTCGTGCTCTGCGTGGAGACCGGCGGGATGCGTGATCGGCTGGTCGAGAACGGGTTCGACGAGGCGTACAACTGCCTGGTGGTCCACCTGAAGGGCCAGCCCGCGCGGGCGACCCGCCGGATCACGAAGCGGCTCCACGACGAGCTCGATCTCCCGGTGGTGGTCTTTACCGACGGCGACCCGTGGTCCTACCGGATCTACGGGTCGGTGGCGTACGGGTCGATCAAGTCGGCGCACCTCTCGGAGTACCTCGCGACGCCGCAGGCGCGGTTCGTGGGGATCCAGCCCGAGGACATCGTGGAGTACGACCTCCCCACCGATCCGCTGGCGGATTCCGACGTCAACGCCCTGGAGTCCGAACTGGAGGACCCGCGGTTCGAGACCGACTACTGGACCGAGCAGATCGAGCTCCAACTCGACATCGGAAAGAAGGCCGAACAGCAGTCGCTCGCGGCCCGCGGGCTGGATTTCGTCACCGAGACGTACCTCCCGGACCGGCTCGAAACGATGGGCGTGTTGTAGGTCGGCGCCGGGACCGCCCGCGGGTCGGCGCCGGGACCGCGGGTGCCGAGCCCGCTACTGTGCGTCGGCCAGCCGCGCCACCCGCGACACGGTGTCGGCGTCGGCCGGCGACTTGTCCGAGCGCACACCGACGAACCGGGGAAATCGGAGCGCGTACCCCGACGCGTACGTCGGGGAGGGTTGGATCTCCTCGTACCCGACCTCGAGGACCACCGCCGGGTCGATCGACACCGTCTGGCCGTCCTCGCTCTCGACGTGCGGCTCCAGCCGCTCGGTCAACGACTCGAGCGTCTCGTCCGTGATCCCGGTCGCGACCTTCCCGATCGTGGCGTAGGGCGCGTCACCGGGGTTGTCGGGTCCGTCGGCCTCGCCGTCCTCGACGCGCGCGGACAGGAGGAAGGTCCCGAGGAGGTTCGCGCGCCGCCCCTCGCCCCACTCGGCCCCGGTGACGACCAGGTCGAGCGTCTCCACGTCGGGCTTCCGCTTCAGCCAGTTCCGGCCGCGCTTGCCGGGTTCGTACGCCGAGCCGGGCTGTTTCAGCATCACGCCCTCGTGGCCCGCGGCGAGCGCCGCGCGCTCGGCGGCGGCGACCTCGTCCGGATCGGCCGTCCGGACGGCGTCCTCGACGGCGCCGGTGCCGCCCAACAGCTCCCGGAGTCGGCGGCGGCGGTCGACGAGCGGCGACCCGAGCAGGTCCGTGCCGTCGGCGTGGAGACAGTCGAACGCCCGGAGTTCCACCCGTACCTCCTCGCGCATCCGCTCGACGTCGTACTTCCGGCGGAACCGCCTGAGGACCTCCTGGAACGGTAACGGGTCGCCGGCGTCGTCGACCGCGACGACCTCGCCGTCCAGCACCGCGGGCGCGTCGATCTCGCGCTCGACGAACTCCACGACCTCCGGCAGCGGGTCGGTGACGTCCTCCATGTTCCGGGAGAACACCCGGGTGTCGGCACCGTCGTGGTGGACTTGCACCCGCGCGCCGTCGAACTTCGTCTCCACGACCGCCTCGCCCCACGCCTCGATCGCCTCGGTCGCCGTGCCGGCCTGCGCGAGCATCGCCTGCACCGGGCGGCCGACGTCGAGCTCCGTCGCGTCGAGCCCCGGCCGACCGTCGTTGCGGGCGACGACCGCGACCCGCCCGTAGTCGTTCGAGACCTGGAGCGCGCGTTCGACCGCCGCGACGGCGTCGTCGCTCGGGGTCGCCTCCCCGTGGGTGGTGTCGGCGTCGTCTCGGTCGGGGTTTTCGTCCGCTCCGTCGTCGAGGAACGCCGCCGCGATGGCGTCCCTGACGGTTCCCTCCCCGACGCCGATCCGCATCGTCCCGAGGACCAGTCGGGCGAGAAACCGGGCTTCCGTCGACGACGCGCTGGTGAACAGACCGAACAGCGCGTCGATCCGGCGGTCCTCGCTCCCCGCGCCGCCGGCGGTCGCGACCTCGCGGAGCCTGGCGTCCACGCCCGCAACCGTCAGCACCTCCGAGGTCCCGTCGCCGAACGCGCCGAGACCGCGCTGGCCGCCGAGGTCGTACGCCGCCGCGACCGCCCCGATCTCGCCGACGTCGGCGAGTGCCGTCTCCACGTCGTCGGCGTCGACGTTCGGCCCGGCCGCGCGGGCGATGGCCTCCCGGAGGAGCGCGGGCCCCACGTCGAGCGTCCGGCCGTCCCACGCCGGAAACACCCGCCCCTGGAGGAACCGGACGACCGTGGCGAGGTCGTCGCCCGCGTCGCGGATGAGGTCGGAGACGCCCGCGACGGTGGCGTGGTCGCCCGGCTCGTCCTCCAGTTCGGCGGCGCGTGCGGCGAAGTCGGCGAACTCCATCGGCCCGAGCTACCGACTCGCGGAACAAGAGTCCGCCGACTCCCTGCCGGCGTCGAGGCCGGGACCGACGGAAACGCGGGATTCAAACCCCTCGCCCGTTCACGGGGTGCTATGACCGAGGAGCTCGCGGCCGCGGTCCGGGACGCGCTCGCCGTCGACGTGGAGGCGTTCGAGGCGCAGGCGCGGACGGAGGCCGAGGTGGTGAAGTCCGAACTCCGGGACGGAACCTTCAACAACCACCAGTCGATCGTCGGGCTGGAGTACGAGTTCTACGCCGTGGCCGACGGCCGGTGGGAAGCCTCCGACGACGACGGCGTCCACGCCCTGATGCGGGTCCCGCGTCGACTCCTGGAGCTCATCGGGTTCGAGAAGGAACTGGGGCTCCACAACGCCGAGATGACGGTCAGCCCGCAGCCGCTGAACGACGACGGACTCCGCGCGCAGGAGTCGGAGGTGCGGGCGCGGCTGGCGGCCGCCCAGGACTGCACCGCCTCGGAGGGGATCCGGCTGGTGAGCGACGGGATGTGGACCATCCCCCCGGCGGGCGAGACCGCCCGCGGCTACCTGACCGACAGCGTCGAAGCGGAGGGGGTGCGGATCGCGACGAACATGAGCGGGTCGGTCCGGTACCACGCGATGGCGAACGGGCCGACCGCCCCGGCGGAGACCACGGTCGACGCGCCCAACGTGTCCCTCTCCGCACGGACGGTGATGCCGGAGTCGCTCATCACGTCGATCCAGCCGCACTACCAGGTCGCTCACGCCGACGACCTCCCCTCGCGGTTCAACTACGCGCTCCGGGTCGCGGGGCCGCTGCTCGCGCTCGCGGTCAACTCCCCCTTCTTTCCGCCGGAACTCTACGACGACGTGGGCGCGGCGAAGATCCTCTCGGACACGCACCTCGAGAACCGGATCACGGTCTTCGAGTCGGTGCTCAACACCCCCGGGGCGAAGAAGGTCGCGTTCCCGGAGGACCTCTCGACCGTCGAGCAGGCGGTCGATCGCGTCGCCGCGGACGCCACGAGGGTCCCGATGCCGGTGCCGGAGGGCAACCGGTTCGACGACGAGTTCGCGACGCTCCGCCGGAAGCACGGCACCTACTGGCGGTGGGTCCGGCCGGTGTTCGAGGGCGCGTCGCGGTCGGCCGCCAACGCCCGGATCGAGTTCCGCCCCATTCCGGCACAGCCGACCGTCCGGGACACGATCGCGTTCCAGGCCGCGTTCGCGGGACTCATGGAGAGCCTCCCCAGGCGACAACACCCCGCCACCGACCAGGGGTGGTCGACCGCGAAGGGGAACTTCTACGCGGCCGTCCGCGAGGGGATCGACGGCGGCCAGCGGTGGATCTGCAACGACGGCGCCGAGACCATCGATCCGGACGCGGTCTACGACGACATCCTCGCGCACGCGGTGGACGGACTCACCACCGCGGGGTGTTCCGAGGCCGAGGCCGAGGCGTACGTCCGGCCGCTCCGGGCGCGGGTGGAGGCGCGGACGACGCCCGCAGACTGGAAGATCGGCCGGGTGCGCGAGCACCTGGCCGACGGCGACGAGTTCGCCGACGCGGTCACGCGTATGCAGCGCGAGTACGTGCGGCGACAGGAGGAGACGATGCTCGACGGGTCGTTCGCGGACTGGATGTCGTGAGAGCGGGGAACGGGCGGACGAGCCGGGCTACAGGAGGTCGTCGAAGTCCTTGTGTTGGGTGATCTCGACGCCGTCGTCTTCGGTGACGACACAGACGTTGATGCCGTTGCCCGAGGCGAGGTCGCGCTCGACCGCGCTGTCGATGGCGTGGGCGGCGACCGACTTCGCCTCCGCGATCGTCAGATCGTCGCTGTACTCCTGTTCGAGGACGCCGAGGGCGTACTGGCTGCCCGACCCGGTGACCGTGTACTCCTCCTCGAGGATCGATCCCGCGGGGTCGATGCTGTAGATGTGTGCACCCTCGTCGTCGACGCCGCCGAGGATCGGCTGGACGATGTAGAACGCGCCGGACCGCAGGAAGTTGCCGAGGAGCGTCGACAGCGCCTGCATGCTCATGTCCTCGCCGCGGCGGGACTCGTAGAGCCGCACCTCCGCGCGGATCGAGGAGATGAGCGACTGCGCGGCCGACACCGACCCCGCGATGGTGAGCGCGCCCATCGGGTGGATCTCCTCGACCTTCTGGACGTTCTTCGAGGAGACCATGCGGCCGAGGCTCGCGCGCATATCCGTCGCGAGCACCACGCCCTCGTCGGTCTTGAGCCCGACGGTCGTGGTTCCGGTCTTCGTTTCCTTGTCGCCCATCCCGTCGGCGCGACGGTCGGCTTCGGGGAACTCACCGATCTCGGGGGAGAACACGCCCGAATGGTCGCCGTTCAGCGAGTCGAGCCCGGTCGAGAGGTCGTCGGTCGTCGGAGTACGCATTACCGAGGATTGCGGCCCGCCGCTGATAAATGCCACCCTTCCCACCGCTGTTGCCCGTACCGGCAGTCGACCCGTGGAGATCGGACGCGCGGGCCGGTCCCACCTACTCGGCGGGGGTCTCGGCGTTCCGGACGACGAGAACCGGGCCCACCGACGCCGACGCGACGCGCTCGGACTCCTCGCCGAACACGAACGAACTGAGCGACGGCGCCCGTTCGCCCATGATGACCGCGTCGTGGTCCGGAACCTCGTCGATGAGGGCGGCGAACGGCGCGTTTCCGACCGCGGTCCTGGTTTCGACGTCGATCCCCTCGCCCCGGAGGACCGCCGCAGCCTCGTCGAGTCGTTCCGTGGCGGCCTCGGCGGGCCCGGCGAGAAACAGCGTCACGCCGATGTCGCGATCGCCCACGAGTTCCGTCACGAACGACAGGATCCGGTCGACGGCGACGTCGCCCGACAGCGGGACGAGGAGCCGATCGACGTCGCCGGTGACTCCGGAGATGGCGCGGACGTCCGCGCCGACCTCGTCGGCGATCCGGTCGACGGTCTGCTCGCGGTCGCGCGTGAACACGAGCCGGTGATCGGCCGCGCCGCCGGCCGCCCGGAACTCCTCGCTCAGATCCTCCAGCGCGCTCGTGGCGCGGTCCTCGTACTGGAGTCGGGCCTGGTCCGGCGGCGTCTGCTCGGGCAGCACGTGGTAGCCGAGCACCGTCACGTCGACGGTTCCGAGCAGGTTCATCAGCCCCGGCGAGACTGTACCTCCGTCGAGCACCGCGACGGGAACGAGAACGCGGGTCATCATAGCGCCCCCTTGAGAGAGACGTCCCGAGCGTAATAGAAGTACCACCCGGTCGCCGCGAGGATGAGCACCGCCCCGACCGCGATCGACAGCCGGTTCATGAACCCGATGAGACCGAAGCTCGCCGCCGCGCCCACGACGGGCACGACCGGCCCACCCGGAACCCGGAAGTCCGGGTCGTACCACTCGGGCTCGTCCCGACGGATGGCCACCAGGGCGACGCAGATCAGCCCGTACATGATCAGGTGGAGGAAGGAGGCGACCTCCGCGAGCAGTTGGACCTCGCGGGTCGCCGCCAGGACGATCACCGGGCCGCCGGCCATGCCGAGCGCGACGTGGGGGGTCCCGTACGTCAGGTTGATGCGGCCCGCCCACCGCGGCAGGAGCGCGTCCTTCGAGACGCCGTAGATCGCCCGGGAGGTGCTCAGGATCGACGCGTTGGCCGAGGACATGGTCGCGAGCAGCCCGCCGAGGACGATCACCAGGGCGCCGCCGACCCCGAGCAGCTCGCGGCCGATCTCCACCATCGCGGTCTCGCCGAACGCCCCGAGTTGCTCCCGGGTGAACACGCTGGTCGCGACGAGGATCGTCAGCACGTACATGACCGTGACGATGAGCACGGAGCCGATCATGGCGAGCGGGAGGTTCCGGCCGGGGCGCTTGATCTCGCCCGCGACGGTCGCGACCTGCGCGAAGCCGAGATACGACGTGAAGACGAGCGCCGAGGTGGAGAGGATCGGCAGCGCCGCCCACCGGTCGTTCTCGGTCCCGCCGGTGGCCTCGGCGCCGACGACCCCGAACACGTCGAGGAGCCCGAACGCGAGGAAGGCCACGAGCATCGACAGCAGTAGCGCGACGATGCCGTTCTGGAGCTTCGCGGCGTTTTCGGTCCCGGTGAGGTTCAGGACGGTGAATCCGGCGCCGGACGCCACGGCGAGCACGGAGACGATCCCCCCGGGGTTTGCGCCGATCGAGATCCCCACCACGGCGAGTGCGTCGAGCGCGTAGAACCCCAGCCCGACCAGGTAGAACGCGGTGGCGAAGACGAGGCCGAGCCACAGCGAGAGCCCGACCACGGTCCCGGCCAGCGTGCCGAGCCCCCGAGAGATGAAGTAGTAGCCCCCGCCGCTCTTCGGCATCGCGGTGGCCAGCTCCGACGTGGGCAACGCGACCAGCAGCGCAATCACGCCGCTGAGCGCGAACGACGCCATCGCGGCCGTACCGACCTCCGCGCCCGCGAGCCCGGGGAAGACGAAGATGCCGGCCCCGATCATCGTCCCGATGCCGATCGCGAGCCCGCCGGCCAGTCCGAGCGTGCGTTCGAGCTCGGCGTCGTCGGTGATGGTCGCCTCGTCGGTTTCAACGACGGATTCGGCGACCGGCGCGTCCCCCTCGACGTTGGTTCCACTCGGCTTTGCACTCATACGGTCACGCGTCCCGCGGCTGGTCGGTTAATCATTGTGCCGCTGGCGACCTCGCCGACCGGGTGGCGGCGCGCGTGGTCCGCAGCGGGGCGGCGCTCACCCCGAGCGGCTCCGGGACGTGACTCACCCGTCTTGCACACATCCGACCGCCGGTGTGTGAACTCCCGGATGAGACTACCGCTGTCGGCTATCCCCTCCCCGATGAGGACACTTACGCTTCCGGCTCCGCCAGAAACGCGTCGATCGCGTTGCCGCCCTGGAACCCCTCGGCCAGCCGGCCCGTGACAGTCCCGTTCTCGAAGAGCAGCAGGGTCGGCACGCTCGTGATCGAGAACCGCTCGATCAGCGGCGGGTCGTCGCGGGGGTTGATCGTCGCCACCACCAGATCGTCGTGAGCGCGGGCTACGTTGCCGAGGACGGGTTCGATCCCGGCGCACACCGAACACCCGTCGGTGTAGAAGTCGACCAGGACGCGGGTGTGAGCGTCGACGAGGCGGTCGAGGTCGGCCTCGGTGTCGAGGTCGATCGGTCGGTTCGGCGGCGACTCGGTCGGGAGGTCTGCGTGCATAGCGTTGGGTTGGCACCCGAAACGCATATACCGTCGGCTGCCGGGTCGGCTTCGCGCACACCCGGTAGCCGGCCTGAGGCGGTGGGAACCACTTGCACGGCGGCCGTACGCGGCGCGAGCGACCGCTTCGACTATCGTGAGCCTTAAGTACCGACCCCGGCTTGTTCCGGACGCAATACGCTGCAGGGAGGTCGACTCCCGAGTCCGTCAGGGCGACAGTGAGCGAGACCGCGCGTTGCGGTAGCCAAGCCTGGCCCAAGGCGCAGGGTTGCTAACTCTGTGGCGTTCACGCCTCCGGGGTTCGAATCCCCGCCGCAACGTCACCGGACATCCAAAAGCTATGAGTGCAGAAGAACCAGACGACGCCGCCGACGAGGAGGACGAGGACCTCCAGTACTTCGTCAGGATCGGGGCCACCGATCTCGACGGGACGAAGGCTGTCGAGCGGAGTCTCAGAGAGATGAAAGGAATCGGCAAGCGCACGGCGCGCATCGTTACCGACGCCGCGGGCGTGGACCGCCACGCGACGTTCGGCCTACTCGACGACGACGAGATCGACGCGGTGGTCGACGCCGTCGAGAACCTCGAAGACCACATCCCCGAGTGGATGGCCAACCGGCGGAACGACTTCTTCACCGGCGAGACCACCCACGAGACGGGATCGGACTTGGAGGAGAAGCGGCGCCACGACGTCAACCGCATGAAGATGATCGACTCCTACAAGGGCGTGCGACACAAGCGCGGCCAGAAGGTTCGCGGCCAGCGGACGAAGTCCACCGGCCGGACCGAGGGAACGATCGGCGTCAACGTCGAGGCGATCAAGGAGGAGGCGGCCGAGGAGGCCGCCGCCGAAGATGACGACGACGGGGGACTGTAACCGATGGCAACCGGAAACAACACGAAGCGCTACGAGACGCCGAACCACCCGTTCCAGGGCGAGCGGATCGCCCAGGAGGGAGACCTGCTCGGGCGCTACGGCCTGCGGAACAAGGAGGAGCTGTGGCGCGCACAGTCGGAGCTTCGGAACTACCGACGTGAGGCTCGGCGCCTCATCGGCGAGGCCCAGGGCGACCTGACCGCCGCGGAGGCGGCCGGCGGGGAGTTCCTCGCCCGGCTTCGCCGTTACGGCATCCTCTCGGAGGGCGACGACATCAGCCGGGTGCTCGGGCTCGACGTCACCGACATCCTGGAACGACGGCTGCAGACGGTCGTCTACCGAACCGGGCTCGCGAGCACGCCGAAGCAGGCGCGGCAGTTCATCGTCCACGGTCACGTCACCGTCGACGGCGCCCGCGTCACCCGGCCCTCGAAGATGGTCGAGGTCGCCGAGGAAGACGGCATCGCGTTCGACGACACCAGCCCGCTCGCGGACGAACTCCACCCCGAGCGCGCGGAGGGACAAGAATAATGAGCGAATCAGAGACCACCAGGGACAAGTGGGGCATCGCCCACGTCCACGCGTCGTTCAACAACACCCTCATCACGGTCACCGACCTGACGGGCGCCGAGACCATCGTGAAGTCCTCGGGCGGCGCCGTGGTGAAGCAGAACCGCGACGAGGCGTCGCCGTACGCCGCCATGCAGATGGCGGAGGCGGTCGCAGAGGAGATCAAGGCCGCCGGCATCGAGGGGCTCCACGTCCGCGTCCGCGGTCCGGGCGGCAACGACATCAAGAGTCCCGGGCCGGGCGCGCAGGCGACCATCCGGGCGCTGGCTCGGGCGGGGCTGGAGATCGGCCGCATCGAGGACGTCACACCGATCCCGCACGACGGGACGCGCGCACCGAAGAACCGGAGACTGTGAGGCGATCCGTATGACGAACGACTTCGAGGTCGAGTTCATCGAACGCGGCGACCGGTCCGCGCGATTTCTCGTGCGTGACGCGTCGCCGGCGGTCGCCAACGGCATCCGCCGTGCGATGGTCGCGGACGTGCCCACGTTCAGCATCGACACCGTCCGGTTCGTCGAGAACTCCTCGGTGATGTTCGACGAGATGATCGGGCTCCGACTCGGGCTCGTCCCGCTCACGACGCCCCTCGGCGACTTCGAGGTCGGCGACGTCGTCACCCTCGCCCTGGACGTCGAGGGACCGGCGACCGCGTACTCCGGCGACATCGAGTCGTCGGACGCGATGGTCCAGCCCGCCGACGGGAACATCCCCATCATCGAACTGAAGGAGAACCAACACCTCGAACTGGAGGCCGACGCGGTGCTCGACACCGGGAAGTCCCACGCCAAACACCAGGGCGGCGTGTCGGTCGGCTACCGCCACCTCCAGCGCGTCAAGGTGGTCGGCGACGCCGGCGAGTTCGACGCCCAGGAGCCGAACATCCTCCGCGGCGTGATCGAGGAGGCGGCGGCCGAACACGCCGACGCCGACGCCGAGAACGGCGACCTCGTCCCCACGGACGCGTTCGACAACGACCTCACGACCCGGTACCCCGGCAAGGAGGTCGAGGTCCACGACGTCCCGGAGGCGTTCGTCTTCCACGTCGAGACCGACGGGTCGTTCAGCGTCGAGGAACTGGTGCTCCGCGCCGCCGAGACGCTGGGCGACCGGGCGGCCGAACTCGAAGAGAAAGTCGCGATCTAACAGCACAGCACGATGTCTGTCCCTTCACTCACCCGACGCTCGCCTGCTCCGCCGCGGACGGCGGCCGGCAGTCGCGTCGCCGGTCCCACGCGTGGACCGTCGGCTCGCGGGCGTTGCCAGACCGAAAGGAGTTTGAAGGGCCACGCAGTAGCACGGAGTGCGAGCAGGGATAGCCAAGTCTGGCCAACGGCGCAGCGTTCAGGGCGCTGTCCCATAGGGGTCCGCAGGTTCAAATCCTGCTCCCTGCACTTCTGTGCTCGACCGAACGGGAGAGCTACGAGTGCGTACAGGAGATTTGAACCACGTGAGTCGCAGTGGCCGAGCAGTGCGAGGCCGACCGTCTCCCGGCGGTTCAAATCCTGCTCCCTGCAGTCTCGTACTCGATTACACGGGAGAGTCGCCGGTGCGGTTCGTCGAACGAGCCGCCGAACCGACCCACTCCGGAAGTTCACAGGAAGTACATTATGAGTAAGACGAATCCGAGACTTAGCAGTCTCATCGCCACGCTGAAGGCGGTTTCCCGCGATTCAGGTGCTGCCGTCTGGCAGGACGTCGCGGACCGCTTGGAGAAGCCACGGCGCACCCACGCGGAGGTCAACCTCGGGCGGATCGAACGGTACGCCCGCGAGGACGAGACCGTCGTCGTGCCCGGCAAGGTGCTGGGCAGCGGTGTGCTGCAGAAGGAGGTTACAGTCGCGGCGGTCGACTTCTCGTCGTCCGCTCGAACCAAGATCGAACAGGTCGGGGACACGGTTCCGCTAGAGGAGCTGGTGAACCAGAACCCCGACGGAAGCAACGTGCGGGTGATCCGATGAGTCTCGCCGAGTTCGACGCCGACGTCGTGATCGACGCGCGGAACTGCATCGTCGGCCGCGTGGCCAGCGAGGTCGCACAGCGCGCGCTCGACGGCGAGAAGATCGCGGTCATCAACGCGGAGGACGCGGTCATCACCGGGTCCGACGAGGACGTGATGGAGACGTACCGGACGCGGACGGAGGTCGGCTCCGACCGGGGGCCGTACTACCCGAAGCGTCCCGACGGAATATTCAAGCGGGCCATCCGCGGGATGCTCCCGTACAAGACCGATCGGGGCCGCGAGGCCTTCGAGAACGTGCGCGTCTACGTGGGTAACCCGTTCGACGAGGACGGCGAGGCCCTCGACGACACCACGCTGGATCGGCTCTCGAACATCAAGTTCCTCTCGCTCGGGGAGGTTTCCGCAAACCTGGGTGCGAACGTCACATGGTAACCAACACATCGGGAAAGAAGAAGACGGCCGTCGCCCGCGCCACCGTGCGTGACGGCGAGGGTCGGGTCCGCATCGACTCCCAGCCGGTCGAGCTGTACGAGCCGGAGACCGCCCGCCTGAAGATGCTGGAGCCGTTCCGCATCGCCGGCGAGGACCTCCGGTCGCAGGTCGACATCGACGTCAGCGTCTCGGGCGGGGGGTTCGCCGGCCAGGCCGACGCCGCGCGGACCGCGATCGCCCGCGGGCTGGTGCAGTATCTCAACGACGCGGAGCTCCGCGACGCGTACATGGACTTCGACCGGTCGCTGCTCGTCAACGACGTGCGACAGTCCGAGTCGAAAAAGTGGGGCGGTCCCGGCGCGCGGGCCCGCTACCAGAAGTCCTACCGCTGAGGTGATCCACCCATGATGATACCCGTCCGGTGTTTCACCTGTGGCAACGTGATCGGCGAGCACTGGGACGAGTTCAAACAGCGCGCCCGCGAGGGCGACGAGGACCCGGCGAAGGTTCTCGACGAGCTCGGCGTCGAGCGGCACTGCTGCCGCCGGATGATGGTGTCGCACAAGGACCTCGTCGACGTGGTCGCCCCCTACCAATGAGCGGGGGGACACAGTACAACCGGTACGAGAAGGCCCGGATCCTGGGCGCGCGAGCGCTGCAGGTTTCCTACGGCGCGCCGGTGCTGATCGAGACCGACCAGAACGAGCCGATCCTGGTCGCCGCCGAGGAGTACGACGCCGGCGTCCTGCCGTTCACGGTCAAGCGCGAGGGCAACTGAGATGACGCGCATCACGAGTATCGCGCTCCGACGCGTGCTGGACTCCCGGGGCAACGCTACGGTCGAGGCGGACGTGCTGACCGAGTCCGGCGGCTTCGGCCGCGCCGCGGCCCCGAGCGGAGCGAGCACGGGCGAGCACGAGGCGATCGAGCTGCCGCCCGGCGAGGCCATCGCGGCCGCCCGCGAGCACGCGGTCCCGCGCTTGGTCGGCGAGGTCTACGCCGGCAACCAACGCGAGGTCGACGCCGCGCTCCACGCCGCCGACGGCACCGGGAACTTCTCGGAGATCGGCGCCAACAGCGCGGTCGCGATCTCCATGGCGGCGGCGAAGGCTGGCGCCGACGTGCTGGGCGCGCCCCTGTACCAGCACCTTGGCGGTGCCTTCCGCGGCGACTCGTTCCCGATCCCGCTGGGGAACGTCGTCGGCGGCGGCGAGCACGCCAAGGAGGCCACCCACATCCAGGAGTTCCTGTCGGCACCGGTGGGCGCTCCCAGCATCTCGGAGGCGGTCTTCGCCAACGCCGCGGTTCACGCCCGGATCTCGGAGATCCTCGACGACCGCGGGATTCCCGCGGCGAAGGGCGACGAGGGCGCGTGGGCGCCGCCGATCTCCGACGCCGAAGCGTTCGCGGTCGTCGGGGAGGCGGTCGACGACGTCGAGTCCGACCTCGGGTTCGAGATCGGGTTCGGGCTGGATATGGCCGCCGCGGAACTGTACGACGACGAGGACGACGCCTACGTCTACGGCGACCGGACCCGCTCGACCGCCGAGCAGGTCGACTACGTGGCCGAGATGGTCGACGAGTACGACCTGGTGTACGTCGAGGATCCGCTCGACGAGAACGATTACGAGGGCTTTTCGGAGCTCACCGCCCGCGTCGGCGACCGCACGCTGATCTGCGGCGACGACCTCTTCGTGACGAACGTCGAGCGGCTGCAGGACGGGATCGACGCGGACGCCGGCAACGCGATCCTGGTCAAGCCGAACCAGATCGGGACGCTGTCGGACGCGTTCGACGCCATCGAGCTCGCGACGGAGCACGGCTACGAGACGGTGATCTCACACCGTTCCGGCGAGACCGAAGACACCACGATCGCACACCTCGCCGTCGCCACCGACGCCGGGTTCATCAAGACCGGCACGGTGGGCGGCGAGCGAACCGCCAAACTCAACGAACTCATCCGCATCGCGGACGACGCAGTATGACAGACAACGACAACGACGCGGTCGAAGTCGTCGACGACGAGTCCGACCCGGACGCGGCCGGCGAGGACGAGGAGGCGACGGCCGAGGCCACCACCGACCAGACCGAACCGGCCGCCGAGGCCGCCGCGGCTGCCGACGAGGCCGCCGCGGCCGCCGACGGCGAAGCACCCGACGACGAGGCGACGGGCCCGACGTTCGACGAGGACGTGATGCCCGACGAGGAGGCCGACCTCCTGATCCCCGTCGAGGACTACCTCGCGGCCGGCGTCCACATCGGGACGCAGCAGAAGACCAAGGACATGGAGCGGTTCATCCACCGGGTCAGAGACGACGGGCTGTACGTGCTGGACGTCAGCCAGACCGACTCCCGGATCCGGACCGCCGCGGACTTCCTCGCGAACTACGACCCCGAGCGCATCCTGGTGACGAGTTCGCGACAGTACGGCCGCTTCCCGGCGACGAAGTTCGCCGACGCGGTCGGCGCCCGCGCCCGAACCGGACGGTTCATCCCGGGGACGCTGACCAACCCCGACTACGACGGGTACATCGAGCCCGACGTGGTCGTGGTCACCGACCCGATCGGCGACGCCCAAGCGGTGAAAGAGGCCATCACGGTCGGCATCCCCGTCATCGCCATGTGTGACTCCAACAACCAAACCGGCAACGTCGACCTGGTCGTCCCCACCAACAACAAGGGACGGCGGGCGCTGTCGGTGGTCTACTGGCTGCTGGCGAACGAGACGCTCGACCGCCGCGGCGCCGACACCGTCTACGCCCTCGACGACTTCGAAGACGAGATCTGAGCGGCGTTCGAATTCGATACTTTTCGCGGTCACCACGCTCCGGAGCCGCAGGCGCGTCGGTTCCTCGTCGCCACCAGCTCCCGTCGCAACAGGGTTTTGGCCGCCCGTCCCTTCGGGGTGGTATGGATCTCCAGCGGAGCGTTCAGGCGGTAGCGAACGCGTCCGGGGACGGGTCGGGCGGGGTCGACTGGGAGGCGGTCGTGACGGCCGCGAGGGGTGCGACCGACGCCGGCTCTCTGGAACTGACTGCCGCCGAGCGCGACGGGTACGCCGCCGACGTTCGCGACGCCCGCGACCGGCTGCGGTCCGTCGGCGGCCTCGACTTCGACGTTCCCGCGACGGTCGAAGTCCAGAACCGCCACCACTGGATCGACGCGAACGTGGCGACGTTCCGGCGGGTGATGGCGCCCGTCGAGTCCGAGGTGAGCGTCGCGTTCCCGGCGGCGGTGAGCGTGTTCAACACCGGATCGATGACGGCCGTGCTCTCCTTTCTGGCGTCGCACGTGCTCGGACAGTACGACCCCCTGCTCCTCGCCGACACCGACGACCACGAACTCTACTTCGTCCACCCAAACATCGTCGGTGGTGCGCGCGACCTCGACGTCGACTACCCCAGGTTCCGGCGGTGGATCGCGTTCCACGAGGTCGCCCACGCCGCGGAGTTCGGCGCGGCACCCTGGCTCTCCGACCACCTCGAGGCGCGGATGGAAGAGGCCCTGGCGGAGCTGTCGAGAGGTGGATTCGACCGCGACGCGTTCCGCGACCTCGACACCACGATGACCGCCGTCGAGGGGTACGCGGAGATGCTGATGGACCGGGCGTTCGACGCGGAGTACGCCGACCTGCGGCGGAAGCTGGACGCCCGTCGCCGCGGCGGCGGGCCGCTGACGAGGGTTGCGCGCCGGCTGCTCGGGCTCGGGATGAAGCGTCGCCAGTACGAGCGCGGCGCGGCGTTCTTCCGTGCGGTCGCGGATCAACGCGGCGTCACGGCCGCCGCCGCGGTGTGGGACGCGCCGGCCAACCTCCCCTCCGACGCCGAGTTCGACGACCCCGCGCGGTGGGTGGCGCGCGTGGATCCGTAGCGTCGCGGTGTCGCGACCGGCAGTCGCAACCGTCATACTCTTTCTGTCCCGACGCGTATCCGGGTGTATGCGCGTCAGAGACTGGCAGGACATCCTCGCGGACGTGACCGAGTCCGACGCCGACCCCGACGGGTGGCGGGCCATCGCGGGCGACCGCCGCGACGGGCTGGGGGAGGACCTCTTCTTCGGCCACCCCGACGAGGGGGTGTACGCGCTGAAGACGTACACGAAGAACCCCGCCGAGCTCCGGGGCGTCGGCAGCCGAATCGCCCGCCGGATCGACGACGACCTCGACTCGCTGTTTCCCAAACGGGAGCGCGACGACGCCGGGCGGTTCGGCGTGCAGTCGCCGCCCGAAGACGAGGAGGACGCCGAAACGATGGCAAAGCGCTTGGAGGAGACGGTGAAGATCCACGCCGAAGCACCCACCGGCCCCGACGACTTCTTCACCGACGTGATGGATGCCCTCGACAGCCCGGCGTTCGGCCCGATGGAGTACGAGTTCGACGGCCGGCCGGACCGCCTGGACGACCTCGCCGACGAGTTCGCCGACGCCGACGACCTCCTGTCGAAGGACCTCGACCAGCTCGTCGAGGACGACGGCGTGGGCCGCGGGTTCCAGTGACGCCCGTCACGGTCGGCCCCGAGCGCCGATCCGCGCGGGACGCTTCGGCGGCGGGACGACCCGGAAGGAGGTGTCCGTGGTCGGACCCAGCCTGACCGACGCGGAACGCGACGTCGCCAGCCGGCGGCTCAAAGCCGGGTTCGTCGGGCTGGTGGCGGCCTCGGGCGGGCTCACCGCGCTCCAAGCCGGCGGCTCGCTGCCGGTCGTCGCCGCGGGGCTGGTGGGTGGCGCCGCCCTCGGCGGCGTGTTGCTGTGGTTCCTGCTCCGGTGGTGGGCGGACTTTCTCCCGTCTCCCGACCGGGGGCGGAATCAGGGTGAGCGGTGAGCGGGGCGCCCGCCACGGCCCGGTGTGGCGACACGTCGGCACCGGCGTCGGTCTCCACGTCCCGACGCCGCGACACCCCGAGCGGGTGCGGATCCCGACGACCGATAGCGTCTTGACTCGCGACCGGTAGGGTGGTGACGTGAAACTCCGTGGCCGCCTCGTCGAGGTGGGCGAGGAACGCGAGGTCGACACGACGTACGGGTCGCGGTCGCTGGCCGAGGTGACGGTCCGGCCGGAGCGCGACGACGCCGACGCGGCCGAGGGCGACGCCGACACGGTCGCACCCGGTTCCGGGACCGTCCGGCTCACGCTCTGGGGAAAGTGGACCCACACGGCCGAGCACGCCGAACCCGGAATGGAGCTGGTGGCGACCGGAGTCGAGGCCTCGGAGTACCGCGGCGAGACGGGCTACGCGACGACCGGCGACTCGCGGATCGTGCTCGAGCCCGGCTTCCTCGTCGACGTGACCGACATCCGGTCGTGGGTGCAGTGCCCGCGGATGTACTACCTGAACAAGCTGTCGGGAATCCCGCTGAACTACCCCGTGGTGAAGGGGACGATCGTGCACGAGGTGTTCGGCGACCTGCTCCGCGACCGCGACCTCGACGCCGCGATCGACGAGCGGGTCGAGGAGGCGGGGCTGGAACTCGGCCTGCTCGGCCGGGAGGCCGACGAGGTTCGCGACGAGGTGCGCCGGAACGCCGCCGCGATCGAGGGGTGGCTCGCGCAGGGCACCCTCACCGAGGAGGACGCGTGGCGCTCGGAGTACACGCTGATCTCGCCGACGTTCGGGATCAAGGGACGGGCGGACGCGCTCAGGCGCGGGATGCCGGTCGAACTCAAGACCGGGAAGAACACCAAGCGGGAGCCGCGGTTCCAGGACAAGATCCAGGCGGCGGCCTACGCCCTGATGCTCGACGAGCGCGGCGTTCCGGCCGACACGGGGACGCTGCTCTACACGAAGAACACGGCGCTCGAGCGAACCGAGGAGACCGGCGACCTCTCGCCCGCCAAGGAGTTCTCGATCGGTACTGGATTGCTGGAGTTCGTGGTCCGGACCCGCAACGAGATCGCCGCGATGGAGTTCGATACCGAGGTGCCGACCGGGTACGAGGCCGACGCCCGGTGCGAGTACTGTTTCGAGCAGGACACGTGTATGGTGGTGTCGGGACGGCTCGCACAGGAGTCGAAGGCCGGCCGGATCGGCGACGCAGTGCCGGAGGCCGAACGCGACTACTTCCGGCGGTTCTATCGCGCGATCGAAGCCGAGCGCGGGGCGGTCCACGCGGAGTACCGGAAGCTGTGGGAGCAGTCGGCCGCCGAGCGGGCCGCCGACGACCGGGCGCTCGTCGGACTCGAACCGCTCGACCGGACCCAGCGCGACGACGGCCGGTGGGAGATCCGGGCTCGGAAGCCCGACGAGACCGTCTCGAAGCTCCGCGAGGGCGACGTGGCGCTGGCGAGCGACGGCGATCCGGTCGAGGGACACGCCGAACTCTGCCGGATCGTCGAGTTGGGGACGGAGGTGATGGTCACTGCGGACGAGCCGCTGGATCTCGCCAGGCTCGACGTCTACCCCTCCGAGATCGGGGTCGACCGGATGCTCACCGCGCTCCACGACTTCGTTCTGAAGGGCGATCCCGACCGGAAGGACGTCCTGTTCGGGCGCCGGGAGCCGACGTTTTCGGACCGCTCGCTCGGCGCGGAGGGTGAGCCCCGGACCTACGTCGACAACAACGCGGCCCAGAACCGCGCGGTCCGGCGCGCGATCGACGCGGAGGACTTCGCGCTGATCCACGGCCCGCCGGGGACCGGCAAGACCCACACCATCGCGCGGATCGTCGAGGCGCTGGTCGGGCGCGGCGACAGCGTGTTGCTGTCGGCATTCACCAACCGTGCGGTCGACAACGCCCTGGACGCGGTCCGGGAGCGCGGCGTGACCGACGTCGCCCGCGTCGGCACCCGCCACGGCGTCCGCGAGGACATGCTCGACGTGCGGTTGGATCAGGGCGGCGAGCCGAACGAGCGGGCCGCGGCGCTCCGGGACTCCGCCGTGGTCGCCGCGACGACGTCGACCTGCGGGTCGCGGGTGATGCGCGAGCAGTCGTTCGACGTCGCGCTGGTCGACGAGGCCTCGCAGCTCACCGAACCGGGGACGCTGGCTGCGGTCTCCCGGGCGGACCGGTTCGTCCTGGTCGGCGACCACGAGCAGCTCCCGCCGGTCGTGCAGAGCGGGGCACGGAGCGCCCCGGATTCAGCGAGCGGCGAGGCGCCACGCGCCTCGGAGTCGGGGAGCAGCGCGGAGCGACGCTCCGCGGGCAGTCGTGGGGCGGAGCCGCACGACGACGGCGATCAGCCGCGGGCCGGCGAGGCGCCACGCGCCTCGGAATCGGCAAGCGGCGATCAGCCGCGAGCCGGCCTCCGGACCTCGCTGTTCGAGCGGCTGATCGACACGTTTCCGGCGGCGTCCGTCCTCCTGGACCGCCAGTACCGGATGGCCCAGCGGATCCAGGCGTTCCCCTCCCGGGAGTTCTACGACGGCGCGCTCCGGCCCGCCGACGGCGCGGTCGCCGCCCAGCGGCTCTCGGATCTCGGCGTCGACGAGTCGGTCCTCCCCGCCGCGCTCTCCGACCGCGTCGCGTTCGTGGACCCCGACGGCGAGCGAGCCGGGAACACCAACCCGATCGAGGCCGACCGCGTGGCGGAAGTGGTCGAGTCGTACGTCGACGCGGGTGTCGACCCCGACGACGTCGGGGTGATCGCGCCGTTCCGAGCGCAGGTGGCGGAGATCGCCCGCCGGACCGACGTGACCGTCGACACGGTGGATCGGTTCCAGGGGTCGGCGAAGGAGGTGATCGTGGTCTCGTTCGTCGCCACCGGGTCGCTCGACGGCCCGATCTTCGAGGACCACCGGCGGGTGAACGTCGCGCTCACGCGGGCGCGGAAGGCGCTCGCCCTGGTCGGCGACGCGGAAGCGCTCGAAAGCGAGCCGTTCTACGAGCGCATGGTGGCGTGGGCCACGCGGTGATTCCGGCTACGACTCGCCGACCGCAACGTCCTCGTCGCCGTCGTCGCCCTCCCCGCCGATCGACTCCAGCACGCGCTCGTGGAACTCCTGCAACACCGCGCTCTCGTCTTCGGCGAGGACCACGTCGCTCGCGAGCAGGGTCGCGAGTCCGAACGCCCGCGGGGTCGGGGAGTCGAGTTCCGCCGTGACCACGTCAATCTCGTCGCGCCGGAGCGCGCCCACCACCTCCTCGATCCCCGCCACGTTGAGTTTGTCCTCGACGATCTCGCGGTAGGTCTCGTCGATCACCGCGAACTCGTCGAGGTCCTCGGCGAACGACAGGAGCATCTCCGCCGACACCTGCTGTTCGGCCGCGGACTTCTCGTAGCCCTTGTACCGCTTCAGGATCATGAGCGAGCGGGTGGCGTTGATCCGGAAGTACCGCTGGAGGAGGTCCGTCCCGTCGAGCGCCGCCCGGAGGTCGGCCCGAACCGTCGCGGGGTCGAGATCCCGCAGCACCGCCCCGACGTCGACCTTCCGGTTCAGCGGCATCGACAGCGAGAACCCGTTGTCCGCGACCGCGACCTGGACGTTGGCGTTCGAGCGACGCGCACACCGCTGGGCGACCAGCCGCGAGAGCCCGTCGTTGAACCGCCGGCCGTACGTGGAGTGAACGTAGAAGTGCCGACGGTACTGCTCCCGGTCGAGCACCTCCTCGACCACGAACCGATCGTCGGTGGCGACGCTGTCGACCCCCGCGTACCGGCGCTGCTCGTCGAACAGCCGGGTGATGGCCCGAACGGAGTTCTCGTCCACCGGGAAAGTCCGGAGCCACTCCCTGACCGCCGGCGGGCCGCCCCCACTCAGCCGGTCGACGAGCTCCCGCTGGAAGACGGCGATCTCACGCCCCAGGTCGTACGACAGCGGCAGCCGCTCGGAGAACCACGACGGGACCGTGGGTTGGGCGGCGGTCCGATCGACGTACACCTTCGACCCGCGTCGGTACCGGTACTCGAAGCGGTCCCCGCCGAGCACGAACACGTCGCCCTTCTCCAGGGTGTCGAGGTAGTTCTCGTCGAGCTGGCCGAGCCACTCGTCGCCGCCCCGGAGCAGCACGTCACACGTGAACGAGTCGGGGATCGTCCCGATGTTGGTCATGTAGATCACGCGGGCCAGCCGCCCGCGCTTGCCGATCAGCGGCGCGCCCACGTCGAACTCCGGGTGGTGGTGCTCGCCGTCCGGCGGGTCGTTGGTGTCGCGCCACACCTTCGCGTAGACGTTCTTCTCCTCCAGGCCGTCGTAGTCGGCGGTCAGGTATTTCAGCAGCTGCTCCCACTCCGCGTCTGCGTAGTTCCGGTAGGGGTACGCCCGCCGGAGCGTCCGCAGGATCTCGCCCTCTCTCCGAACTGCGGCGATCGCCATCCCGTACACGTGCTGGGCGGCGACGTCCTGCGGCGTCTCGGGAACGAACACGCGGTCGACGAACCCGGATTCGGCCTTCCGCAGCATCACCGCACACTCCACCAGCTCGTCGCGGTCCAGCGCGATCACCCGCCCCTCGACGGTCTGGCCCAGGCTGTGGCCCGCACGGCCGACGCGCTGGAGCAGCGACGCGACCGACTTCGGGGAGCCGACCTGCACCACCAGGTCCAGGTGCGGCATGTCGATCCCGAGCTCCAGGCTTGTGGAGGTGGTCACCACGTCGAGCGAGCCCTCCTTCAGTCCTTCCTCGACCGCCATTCGACGTTCCTTCGAGAGGCTGCCGTGGTGACACCCGGAGTTGTCGTGGTCGTAGGCGTCGAACCGGCCCCGGAGATTCTCCAAAACGCGCTCGGCCCCCGATCGGGTGTTCGTGAACACCAGGGTGTTGTCGTGCGACCCGATCAGGTCGTGGAGCCGGTCGTAGAAACCCGACTGGACCTCGGATCGTGGGGTGTCGATCAGGTCGTCGGTGGGACATTCGAGTTCGAGGTCGAAGTCACGGACGAAGCGGGTGTCGACGATCTCGTGATCCCTGACTGCGCCGGCGTCGTCGCGGCCGACCAGGAACTCCGCCATCGTGTCCAAAGGCTCGACGGTCGCGGAACACCCGATACGTGTCGGGGAGGTGTCGGCGAGGGTCTCCAGCCGCTCCAAGGAGACCGACAGGTGGGTCCCGCGCTTGTTCTCCGCGAGACTGTGAATCTCGTCGACGATCACGTACTCCACCGACCGGAGCTTCTCCCGGAACTTCGGGGCGTTGAGCAGGATCGAAAGCGTCTCCGGCGTCGTGTTCAGGATGTGGGGCGTCTCGTCGAGCATCCGCCGTCGCTCGGCCTCGTCGGTGTCGCCGTGGCGGATGGCGTGGCGGACTGCGGCGTCGCCGCCGTGGTCGTCGACCCGCGCTTCGATCCCGTCGAGCGGCACCGTGAGGTTGCGGTGGATGTCGTTCGCGAGCGACTTCAGCGGCGAGACGTAGAGGCAGTAGACCGCGTTATCGAGGCCGTCGTCGGACTCGCGCGCGCGTCCGAACAGGTCGTTCAGGATCGCGGTGAAGCTGGCGAGGGTTTTCCCGCTCCCCGTCGGCGCACACACCAGGGCGTTGGTCCCCTCGTCGACGAGTGGGATCGCCTCCCGCTGTGGCGGGGTGAAGAAGCCGCCGTTGTCTCCGACGTACCGTCCGAACTCCTCGACCCACCACTCCCGCACCGGAGGTTCGAGCCGTTCCAGTACGTCCCCGTCGGCGACGTCGACCGCCTCGGGATCGAACGGGAACGGTTCCGGGGCGCCGGCCCTATCGTCGCCGTCGGCCGCGGCGGCGCGCTCCGCGGCGTCACTCAGGAGGTCACGCCCGATGTCGGCCATCGTCCACTCCTTGGCGGCCACGGGTAAGTGGGTTCTGCCCGCGACGGTCCGCTCTCTCACCACCTCAGGCTGGCGGCCGGCGGTTCGTCACACGGATGCGTCCCGGATCCCGTAGCGTTCCTCGCGTTCGACGACGGCGTAGCCCTGCGCGCCGAGCGCCTCGTCCCGATACCGTCGCGCCACGATTCGCTGCGGGAGCCGACGCAGCCCGAAGCGCCGGTCGGCGGCGTACTCGTACTCGACGGTCGTCCCGTCCTCGCCCCCGGATACCGCCGCGGTGTACGTGGCCCACGGCCGGCCGTCGACCGCGGTGGTGATCTCGACGACGCGTTCCCCGTCCGCCCGGGTCTCCACCCGGGTCTCGACCGTCATCGCGACCGACCTGCGCCCGAACAGGTACGAGATGTGGTACGTGGTTCCGTCGCCGTCGGTCGTGACCTCGTCCGCGATACCCCACTGAAAGACGAGCATCGGCGGCGTCGGACCGGCGAACGAGTCGACGACGGCGCCCGCGTCGTCGTCGGTTTCGAGGCGGACGACGCCGCGTGACTGGATGATCGGCACGCGCACCACGAGCAGGAGCACGGCTCCAACCACGACCCCGGCCGCCAGTGACGTCGCGGCGTACGTGACGAGGAAGGCCGTCGCCACGAGCACCGAGAGGAGCGCACTCAGCGGACGTTCGTACCGTAGATACCGGTTCGCCACCCGAAGGGCGTCGCTCGACCGCTCGACGGTCCGTGTGGAGGGCATCGACGGCCGTTGCCCCGAGAACTTCTTAAGCGTCCCGACCGATCCCGTCCGTCCCGAACGACCCCGTCCGTCCCGAACGACTATCAGGCACGCCGGCGTGGCTCCGACGATGCGTCTCACGTTTCTCGGGACGGGCAGCGCGATGCCCGTCCCCGACCGGGTACAGACCGGACTCCTCGTCGAGTCCGACGGCCGATCGCTGCTGGTCGACTGCGGCAGCGGCGTCCTCCACCGGCTTGCCCGCACCGACGTCGGGTACGAGGGGGTGTCGTCGGTCCTCCTGACCCACCTCCACCTGGATCACGTCTCGGACCTGCTGGCGCTACTGAAGGCCCGGTGGCTGGCGGGCGAGGAGTACCTCGAAGTGGTGGGCCCCGCGGGCACGAAGTCGCTCCTCGACGGGCTGCTCGGCGTCCACGACTACCTCGACGGCCGGGTCGATCTGAGCGTGCGCGAGGTCGGGCCCGCCGGCTTCTCGGTCGCGGGGGTCGACGTGACGGCGACGCGGATGGACCACTCGATGGAGTGCCTGGCGTACCGATTCGCGGGCGACGACGGCGACATCGTCTACTCCGGCGACGGCGAGGCGTCGGCGTCGCTCGCGTCCTTCGCCGACGGCGCGGCGGTGCTCGCACACGACTGCTCGTTCCCCGACGACGTCGACGTCTCCGGCCATCCCACGCCGGCACGGCTCGGGGAGGTCCTCTCGGGACACGGCTACGATCGGGTGTACCTCACCCACCTGTACCCTCACACCGAGGGCCGTCACGACGAGATCCTGGAGTCGATCGGGCGCCACTACGACGGCGACGTGCGGTTCGCGCGGGACGGGCTGCGGGTCGACGTGTGAAGTTGGGACCGGGCACCTCGAGGGGGGATAGATAGCATAGGCCGCACTGACCGGCATTGCAGCGACAGGCACGATCCCCGGTGCCATCTACGAGCGAACTGGGAGCCTCTTGTTGGTCACGATCGTCCACGGACTCGTCAATTCAATCGGGATCGCCTTGGCGCTCGCCACTCTCTAGGAAGGAAGGGCACGAGCTGTCTTATTCACTAGTACCTCTCCGAGGGACGGTATCTCGACGAGGGTTCTGTCACACCCTCGACAGCATCAGTCCGACTTCGCGACCGGCGCGTCGATGTACTCGTCGTTGACGACCCACTCGCCGTCCTCCTGGATCATGTATTCGCCGTAGTAGGGGACCCGGTTCGCGACGGTCTCCCGGAACGTCTCGCGGATCTCCTCGCGGGTCATCTCCCCCATCGATCGGAGGTCGTCGTTCCGGTTGAGACACCCCTTCAGGTAGCCCTCGTGGGTCACCCGGACCCGGTGGCAGTTCGCACAGAAAGTGGGGTTCTCCACGGGGTCGACGATCTCGACCATCCCGGCGTCCGATCCGTCGTCGATTTCCGGATCACCCCCTACGTAGTAGCGCTTCCGGTTGTGCATCTCGCGGGTCTCCACACGATCGGCCTTCTCTTCCAGCCAGTCGTGGACGCGCCCGATGTCGATGTTCCACTCCGGCTTCCCGGTGAGTTCGGGCATGTACTCGATGAGCTGGAGCTGGAGTCCGGGGTTCTCCGCGACGTGGTCGACCATCCCCTCGACGTAGCCCGCGGTGTGCTCGAAGACGACCATGTTCAGCTTCACGGGGTCGAGCCCGGCGTCCACAGCGGCTTTGACCCCCTCGATGACCTTCTCGTAGGCGCCGGACTTGGTGATCTCAGCGAACGCGTCGGGGTCGATCGCGTCCTGGGAGACGTTCACCCGCTGGAGACCTGCGTCCTTGAGATCCTCCGCGCGCCCGGGCAGGAACGTACCGTTTGTCGTCATCGACGCCTCCATACCCTCGGGAACCCGCCGGATGATCTCCTCCAAGTCGTCTCTGAGCATCGGCTCCCCACCGGTGAACTTCACCTTCTCGACGCCGAACTCGGAGACGACCTCCAGAAAGCGGACGACCTCGTCGGCGGTCATCTCGTCGTCTTGGGGATCCATCGGGCCCCGCGTGTCGCCCAGCCCCTCGTTGTGGCAGTAGACGCAGTCGAAGTTACACCGGTCGGTCAGCGAGACCCGCACTCCGGAGACCTCCCGGCCGAAATCGTCTTCGAGCATTGGTTCAGCCTTCGCACCGACGCTAATAAATCCGGTGTCATCAGCCGGGGGTACGTAACCGTATTACATTACATTTTGGCGGAGAACACGCGTGAGGACACCGGTAACAGTCAATCCGCGGCGGTGACGAGGCCGCACGCGTTCAAAACCCTTTTCGCCCGTTCACGCCACACGATGGTATGGACGAAGACGCCGTCCGCGAGCGCCTCCAGTCGGTCGTCGATCCGGAACTCGCCGGCGATGGCGAGGCGCAACGCGCCCCGGGGACGAGCGGGCAACGCACGCGATCGGACATCGTCTCGCTCGGGTTGGTCAACGCGGTCGAGGTCGACGACGACGCGGGTGTGATCCGGATCTCGCTCGCGCTCGGGGCGCCGTACTCCCCCGCCGAGACCGAGATCGGCTCCCGGGTTCGGGAGGTGCTCTCGGACGCCGGCTACGACGTCGAGCTGTCGGCGCGGATCCCCCCCGAGGTCGCCCCCGACGAGGACGTGCTGCCGGACGTCGAGAACGTGATCGCCGTCGCGAGCGGGAAGGGCGGCGTGGGGAAGTCGACGGTGGCGGTCAACCTCGCGGCCGGATTATCCGAACTCGGCGCCCGCGTCGGGCTATTCGACGCCGACATCTACGGGCCGAACGTGCCGCGGATGGTCGACGCCGACCAGGCCCCGAAGACGACCGGCGAGCAGACCATCGTGCCCCCGGAGCGGTACGGCGTCAAGCTCATGTCGATGGCGTTTCTGGTCGGCGACGACGACCCGGTGATCTGGCGCGGCCCGATGGTTCACCAGCTCCTCACCCAGCTGGTCGAGGACGTGGAGTGGGGCGAACTCGACTACCTCGTGTTGGACCTCCCGCCGGGGACCGGCGACACCCAGCTGACGGTGCTGCAGACCCTCCCGCTCACCGGCGCGGTGATCGTCACGACGCCCCAGGCGGTTGCGATCGACGACGCCCGAAAGGGGCTGGAGATGTTCGGCAAGCACGACACGCCCGTGCTAGGGATCGTGGAGAACATGTCGTCGTTCCGGTGTCCCGACTGCGGGTCGACCCACGAGATCTTCGGAACGGGCGGCGGCGAGGCCTTCGCGGCCGACAACGATCTTCCGTTCCTGGGATCGCTCCCGCTCGACCCGTCGGTTCGGACCGGCGGCGACAGCGGTCGGCCCGTCGTGCTCGACGACGGCGACACCGCCGACGCGTTCCGGGTGATGACCGAAAACACCGCCGACATGGCGGGCGTGGTTCGGCGGCGACGGGCGGCAGATCGTCGCTGACCCGGCACTGACCAGCCGCTGACCCGACCGGCGTCGACGCTCCCTCGGAGCTGCGTCTCGGACCGCCGACCCGGGCCCGGAGTCTCCCGACCCGACACCTTTTGATGTCGGGCGACCACGACTCCGGTGTGGACGCGAACCAGGAATCGCTCGCGAACCCGTTCGGGATGGACGCGGCGTGTCGGAACTGCGACGGTCTCTGCGACGTCCGGACCAACGTTGTTCACGGGTACGGCGACGTGGGCGGGGAGTTCTGCTTCGTGGCGGAACGACCCGGTGAGGGAGCGGATCGAACCGGCGTCCCGTTCACCGGCGACGACGCCGGGCGGCGGCTCCAGCGGATCCTGGGCGAACTGGGGTTCGCGCGGTCGGCGCCCGACGCCGACGAGCCGGAGCTACAGAACGCCTTCGTGACGTATCTCACGCGGTGTCGCCACCCCGACCGGCCGCCGACCGACGACGAGGTCCGGACGTGTGAGCCCTACCTCGACGCGGAGCTCCGGATGATCAACCCCGAGATCATCGTGCCGATCGGTCAGCGGACCCTCGACGCACTGGCCACCGACTACACGACGAACCGTCCCGGCGACGTCGACGTCGCCGCGGCGCACGCGACCACCATCCGCGGCCGCGGGTTCGAGCTCGTGCCGATGGTTCCCCTCTCGGAGCAGACCGACGCACAGACCGCGGCGTTCGTCGACCACCTACTCGAGAACGTCTTCTCGCGGGACTACCGGCAGACGAAGGGCCGCCGGGGGCGGTGACCCTAGTGACGGCCGACACGGGGGGTCCGGAACGCCGCGAAACGTCGGGTTCAAGACCGGCGGCCGACTTCGTCGAGTATGACTGTCGTGGCCGTCCTGGCCGACCCACCGCGTCCCGGACTCGCACTCCCGACCCTCGCCGACACCAGCCCGCTGTCGGAGGCGGAGGCGGCGGCGCTCGCCGCGGCGATGCTGAAGGATACCCTCCGCGCGGTCGAGGCCTCGGGCGGAGAACTGTTGGTGAACTACCGTCCCGACGACCTGCTTCCGGACGCCCACGTCGATCCGGGAGTGTCTGCCGAGGCCGAACTCCGATCGGTCGCCGAGGACGCGCTACGAGATCCCGAGGCCGCACGGTTCGAGATCCAGGTCGGCTCGACGCCGTCGGCGCGGGCGGGCAACACGGCGACGCACCTCCTGGAGCAGGAGGCGGTCCAGTCGGTCGCGATCGTCCGCGGCGACGCCCCGCTGCTCCGCCGGTCGACGGTCGACTCCGCGGCGATGAAGCTCCGGACGAACGAGGTGGTGCTCGGACCGTCGACCGACGGACGGGTCTACTACGCGGGGTTCACCGCGCCGATCGACTTCGAGGGGGCGTTCACGACGCCGGAGCTGGAGACCCTCGTCGACCGCGCGAACGACGCCGGGGTCGACACCGAGTTCGTCGGGATGCTTCCGACGGTCAGAACCGGCGCCGATCTCGCGACGCTGGTGTCGTCGATCCGGGCGCGGTGGCAGGCCGGGCGCGTGGTTCCGGAACACACCGCGGAGTTCGTGGTGGAGACGGGGCTGACGGTCGTCGGGGACGGCGACGAGCCGGCCGTCGTCCGGGAGTGAGTCTCGGGTCGGAGCCGACGGTGGATCCCCGGATCGTTTATACGCGGTGCCTTGCAACGTAGCGGTGAAACGTGGCATCACCTCTGCTTCCGGTCGTCGCTCTAATTCTCGTCTCCGGCATCGCAGTCCAGTTGCTCGCCAGACGGCTCCAGGTTCCGAGCGTGGTGTTCTACCTGGCGCTCGGACTCGTGCTCGGCCCCGAAGGCATCGGACTGGTGACGCTCGACACGTTCGGCGACGGTCTCAGTACCGTCGTGGGGCTCGCGGTCGCGATCATCGTCTTCGACGGCGCGTTCGCCCTCCGTGCGGAACGGATCCGCGAGGCGTCGACGACGTCGCTTCGGCTGGTCACGATCGGGGCCGTCGTGATGTTCGTCGGGACGACGCTCGCGGTCCGGATCCTGGAAGGAGCCGCGTGGGAGATCGCGTTGGTCGTCGGGGCGCTGCTGGTGGCGACGGGGCCGACGGTCATCACGCCGATCCTGGAAGTCGTGACGGTCAGAGAACACGTGGCCGCGGCACTCGAGACCGAGGGCATCGTCAACGACGTGACCGCGGCAATCGCCGCGGTGGTGATCTTCGAGACGCTACTCTTGGACGATCTCGGCGTCCAGTCGACCCTGATCGCGTTCGGCGAGCGGCTCGGGATCGGGGTCGTGGCGGGGCTGCTCGCCACGGGGCTGATCTACCTCGTGCTTCAGTACGACACCGCTCCGGGAGAGGGGCCGCAGGCAGCCCGGTTCCTGGTGTTCAGCGCGGCCATCGGATCGTTCGCGCTCGCGGAGACCTTCGCCGCGGAGGCGGGCGTCGCGGCCGCCGCGACTGCGGGGATCGCCCTCGGGAACCTGGATCTACCCCACCGGGAGACCATCGAGGAGTTCGCCCGCGACATGACCCTGATCGTGCTGGCGTTCGTGTTCGTCTCGTTGGCCGCGCTGATCGATGTCGGCGCGATTCTGCAGTTGGGGATCGGCGGAGTGCTGCTGGTCGCGATCGTGATGTTGATCCTGCGCCCGGTCGTCGCGCTGATCGCAACTGCGGGCGTAGAGCGATTCACGCGGCCGGAACGGCTCTTTTTGGCGGCCATCGGCCCGCGCGGAATCATCCCCGCGAGCGTGGCGACGCTCTTCGCGATCGAGCTTGCGACCACGGGGAACCAGGCGGCAAGCCAGCTGCTGCTCGGGACCGTGTTCATCGTGATCGGGGTGACGGCCGCGATCGAGGCGGGGCTGGCGCGACAGATCGGCGACTTCCTAGGAGTGACACCAATGCGCACAATCATCGTCGGCGGAGGCCGGGTCGGTCTGGCGCTCGCCACACGGCTGGAACGGCGCGGCGAATACGTTGTCGTCGTCGAAAGCGACGAACAACGCAAAGAAAAGGCCCGGGATGAGGGATTTACGGTTCACGACGGCGACGGGACCGACGCCGAGATCCTCCGGGAGGCGGGAATGGAGGAGGCAAAGACCGTCGTGGCGGCGACGGAGAACGACAACGCCAACCTGTTCGTGGCCCAGACCGCCAAGACGAAGTTCGAGATCGAGAACGTGTACGCCCGGGTCAACGACTCCAAGAACATGCCGGCGTTCGAGGCGCTCTCGGTCACCGCCATCGACAGCCCGATGGCGACGGCCTTCGCGATCGACAACGAGATCGAACGCCCGGAGCTGTCCCACTGGATGCAGGACCTGAGCGACAACCACGACATCCAGGAGGTCGAAATGACCGCGGAGCGGTTCGTGGGCGAGTCGATCCGGAGCCTCAACGACCGGATCCCGCGCGGGTGTATCGTCGCGGAGATCGGACAGGGGACGGACGCTCACGTCCCCGACGCCGACGAGATTCTCGAGTACGGGGACCACATCACGTTCCTCGGGGACGCGGACGCAGTGAAGGAGGCACTCGAACTGTTCCATCCGCACGATTGAGCGGGGCCACGTAGCGGATCGACCGGTCCACAACCGAAGGCTTGTAATCACGGGGCGGAAATGATCGAACGTGGTGGGATGGCGGAGTGGACTAACGCGCCTGCCTTGAGAGCAGGTGGCCGTCAGGCCTCCTGGGTTCAAATCCCAGTCCCACCGTACGAATCCGCGAGCGACAGCGAGCGGTATTGCCGGGTACGCTGGGATTCGAAGCAGGGAGCGAGCGAAACGAGCGACCGTGGTTCAAATCCCAGTCCCACCGTACGAATCCGCGAGCGACAGCGAGCGGTACTGCTGTTACGACGGGATTTGAAACCGACGAGTCGCAGCGTGCGAACGGAGTGAGCACGACCGTCTCGGCTCAGTTCAAATCCCAGTCCCACCGTACGGATCCGCGAGCGACGCCTTCTGAAGCGGCGTACCCGCTCAGGAGCGCTCTCGCACGTGGGCGCTGGTGTCGGCGTCGATGTCCAGCTTGTCGGTGCCGCGGATCCAGTCGAGGTAGCCGCCGAGGCGGTCGGCGGCGCGGAGCGCCTCGATCGTGTCGTACTCGGCTCGGAGTTCCCCGTTGGTGAAGACCGCGTGGATCTGGTCGTGACACGGGCGACAGAGCAGCACCGTCGGGCTCGTCGCTCGCTCCTCCGGCCGGAGGTGGTGTTCCTGGACGACCTGCGGATCCGGATGCCGCTCGTCGGGGACGACACGCCGGCACAGCGCACACGTCGTCGGCACGGGCTTGAGTCCGGGCTCGAGAGTCATAGTTCCCCGGTAGGTCGGGATCCCCTCGGAATTTGCCAGCGTGAAGACGTAACGGCTTTGTCGCGGCCGCCGAAGGCCACCGTATGGATTGGCCACACGATCCCGACGGCGAACTCGGCTCGGAGGGCCGGCGCAAGTACGGCCACGCGGTGCTGGCGAAGAAGGTCGACGAGGAGGCGGACTTCCCGCTTTCCCGCGAGGAGTACGTCGAGCAGTACGGCGACCACCCCGTCCGGCTGGACGACCAGCGGGTGGTCGCGGTCGCGGACATCTTCGAGCACGTCGAGCCCGACGAGTTCGGGGACTTCGTGGCCTTCCACCGGGCCGTCGGGAAGGCGATGCGGGAGCACGGCTACTGGGTCTACGACGGGCCGGGCGAGTCGTAGGCGCCCTACCTCCGGCCCAGGAGCCGCTCCCACACCGACCGATCGCGCTTCCGTTCGGCGAGCAGGACCGAGCACTCGACCTCGTAGAGTACGTCGAGCACCAGCGTCCCCGAGACTAGGCGTGAGAGCAGCCCGCGTTCGGTCGCACCGATCGCGATCGTCGTGGCGTCGGCGGCGTGGCGCTCGATCGCGGCCTCGACGTCGCCGGTCTCGACGATCAGGTTCGCGTCCGCGAGATCGTTGTCCGCCGCCCACTCCTCCAAGAAGGCCTCGCCGGCCTCAACGTCGTCGGCGACGTGGAGCAGCGAGACCTCGACGTCGTACTCCGCGCCGAGTGCGGCGACCGCGCTCGCGGAGAGCTCCGAGTCCGGGCCCCCGGCGGTCGGCAACAGGATCCGGGAGGGGTCGAACTCCCGGTCCTTCAGCACGAGGAAGTCACACGGGAGCGACGACGCGAGTTCGTCAATGGCGCTCTCCGCCCGGCCCGGCGCGCCGTGGGAGTCCGGCCCCCACCCCATCACGGTGAGGTCGGCGTCGTAGGTCCCGGCGGCGTCGAACACCTCCTCGAAGCCCCGGTGTGAGAGCACGGTGTGTGTCTCCACGGGTACGTCGAACGCCGCGGCGGTCTCCTCGGCGGCGTCCAGAAGCGCCGCCGACTCCGAGAAGTCCATGTTCTCGCGCGCGGATTCGAGCGCGGTCTGGTCCGGGACGGTCTCGATGTGGACCGCGACCAGAGTTCCGTCGCGTTGCTTCGCCATCGCGCCGGCAAGCCTGATGAGGCTGTCCTCGCTCTCGGGGTTCGCGAGCGGGACCATCACCCGGTAGTCGCCGCCGTCCGGCTGGACCGAGGTCGCGGCCGACACCGCCGCCTCGGGCATCGACTCCGACTGTGAGACGACGTACTGCCCGAGGATCCCCTGTTTCGTCGCCCTCGTCCGAGCGTACGCGAGGTACCACACGATCGCCCCCGCCGCGATGACGAACGACAGGAGCCGGGCGTTCGGGTCGACGTAGATCAGGAGCGCAAACGAGAGTACGGTCCCCAGAATCGGCACGACCGGGAAGAGCGGCACCGTGAACTCCGGCTGGTAGTCTTCGGGATCCACGAACCGCATCGCGATGAGCGCAACGTTCAACAGCCCGTAGATGATGAGGTGGAGCCCCGACGCGGCCCCCGAGAGGAGGTCGATGTCCGCCACCAAGATGAACAGGAGGATCAACCCGCCGGTGACGCCGATCGAGCGGTACGGCGTCCCGAACCGGGGGTGGATCTCGTTCAGCGCGGGGGTGACGAGCCGGTCTCGCCCCATCGCGAAGTTGATCCGCGAAGAGGCTAGGATCGATGCGTTCGCGCTGGATGCGGTGGCGAGAAGCCCGCCGAACAGCAGCGCGCCGGCCATCACCGCACCCTGGACCTGTCGGCCGACCTCGACGACCGCGATCGGCTGCGTCTCGCCGGGAGCAACGTCGGTCACCAGGTCCGCGATGAACCCCTGCGGGACGGCCGCGCTCATCACAACCAGAACCAGCGCGTAAATGACCGTCACCAGCACGACGCTGCCGATGACCGCCCGCGGGAGGTTCTTACCCGGATCCTTGATCTCCTCGGCCACGCTCGTGATCTGGACGAAGCCGAGGTAGGAGACGAAGATGAACCCGGTCGTGCCGAGCGTCTCGGTCACCGTGCTCCTCGTCGGGAGGTTCTCCGGCGCGGCCTGCAGCGTCCCCAGCAGGGTGAACGCCGCGAGGATGGCGATCAGGATGACCACGATGACGTTCTGCAGCCGCCCGGTCTCCTTCGCGCCGACGTAGTTCACGAAGACGAAGAAGGCACCGCCGATCAGCGCGGCGATGGTCACCGCGTCGAGCGCGATGGGTCCGATCCCGAACGAGCCGCTGACGCCGAAGATCCGCGAGATGTACCGGCCGAAGCCGACCATGTAGAACGCGCTGGCGAACGCGAGCCCGAGCCAGTTCGCCCACCCGGTGACCGAGCCGAGCAAGGGGCCCAGCGCGTGGTTGACGTAGTAGTACGCCCCGCCGGACCGGGGCATCGCGGTGCCGAGTTCGCTCGCGGACAGCGCGGTGAACATCGCGATGACGCCGCCGAGCACGAACGCGATCGAGGCGAACGAGCCGGCCCGAAGGATCGCGTCCCCGGGCAGCACGAAGATGCCCGCACCGATCATCGTGCCGACGCCGATGGTGAGTGCCGCGAGGGGGCCCAGATCCTTCGCGAGGTCCTCCTCCCCACTCACACCGGATCACCGCCGTGTGATCGCATCGTGAGTGGGGAGGAGTACGGACCGCTCACACCGGATCACCGCCGTGTGATCGCATCGTGAGTGGG
>Ga0207753_1000027_pt1 | contig 61865 bp, 65 predicted proteins | sample PonA233FremontCA_2_FD_187273 | JGI IMG/M metagenome (GOLD analysis project Ga0207753, IMG submission 187273) | Salt pond sediment microbial community from Fremont, CA, USA - Pond A23 Sediment 3 (SPAdes) | ecosystem: Environmental > Aquatic > Non-marine Saline and Alkaline > Saline | place: USA... | reverse complement strand
GTCTCCACCGCCGGCGAACTGCTGAAGAACGCCGAGGACCTGCTTGAGCAGGACATCCATCCGACAGCGATGATCAAGGGCTTCCATCTCGCGAGCGAGCGCGCCCGCGAGGAGGTTGATAACGTCGCCTACGACGTCGACCCCGAAGACACCGATCTGCTCAGGCAGGTCGCCGAGACGTCGATGACCGGCAAGGGCGCCGAACTCGAAAAGAACGTTCTCGCCGAACTCGTCGTCAACGCGGTCCAGGCCGTCACCGTCGATGCCGACGACGGCGAGACCATCGTCGACCTTGAGTACGTCAACACCGAGACCCAGACCGGCCGCTCGGCCGGCGAGTCCGAACTGCTCAACGGCGCGGTCATCGACAAGAGCCCCGCCCACGAGGAGATGCCGGACTCTGTCGAGAACGCTGACGTGCTCCTCATCGACGAGGCGATCGAGATCGAGGACACCGACGCCGACGCCAGCCTCCAGCTCGACAGCCCCGACCAGCTCCAGACGTTCATCGACAAGGAGGAGGAGCAACTCAAAGAGAAGGTCGACGCTATCGCCGAGGCCGGTGCGGATGTCGTCCTCTGCCAGAAGGGCATCGACGACCTCGCCGAGCACTTCCTCGCCAAGGAGGGCATCCTTGCGACCTCCCGCGTTAAAAAGAGTGACCTCTCGTTCCTGCGTGAGGTCACCGGCGGCGACGTCGTCTCCGATCTCGACACGGTTAGCGGGGCGACGCTCGGCTCCGCGTCCGTTGAGTACGACGAGAGCGATGAACTGTTTTACGTCGAGGGGCTCGCCGACGAAGCCCACGGCGTGACGCTCTTGCTCCGCGGGTCAACCGAACACGTTGTCGACGAACTCGAACGCGGCATCGGCGACGCGCTCGACGTCGTCGCACAGACCGTCTCCGACGGCCGTGTGCTCGCCGGCGGGGGTGCCGTCGAGGTCGAGGTCGCCCGTCGCGTCCGCGAGTACGCCGACAGCGTCTCCGGCCGCGAGCAACTCGCAGTCGAGGCCTTCGCCGACGCCCTCGAGCTCGTCCCGCGCGTCCTCGCCGAGAACGCCGGGCTCGATTCGATCGACACGCTCGTCGACCTGCGTGCGGCCCACGACGACGGCGACGAGGCCGCCGGCCTCAACGTCTTCACCGGCGACGTTGTCGACACCTTCGAGGCTGGCGTCGTCGAGTCGGCCCACGCCAAACAGCAGGGGATCTCCTCGGCCGCCGAGGCCGCGAATCTCGTCCTGAAGATCGACGACATAATCGCCGCCGGTGACCTCTCGACCGAGGGCGAAGAGCCCGAGGGCGGCGCTGGCGGTCCCGGTGGCATGGGCGGCGGCATGGGCGGGATGGGCGGCGGCATGGGCGGCATGATGTAATCGCAGGAAACGCACGCACGCCTCCATCGGCCGACAGCCTCCCCCTGTTCTCGCTATCCGCTTTCTTCGCCGCTTTGCTCTTCCGGTGTTGCGTTCTTTCCGTCCCGTGCTCCAAGACGACCCTTTTTGTATCCGACCGCACATACCGACCGACAATGACTCTCTCTAAGGAGGCGACATCCCGCCTGGCGGACATCGTCACGCTACAGCCGACGAAGAACGGGGAGTTACAGGACCGCTGGGGGCTCGAAAGCGGCAGCGAGGTTCACAGCTATCTCGAATCGGAGCTAAAAGAGTACTACTATCGCGACGAGGACAGCCTGATCCGGGCGACGCCGGAGGCAGCAGAGCTTGTCGGGATCGATCTCGACGACGACGTGGTGGGAGTGCCGCCGCTGCAGGCCGAGGTCATCGACACGCTTGCCGGGCCGGACGAGGAACCTCAAAGCGTCGTGTCGGTGTTGCACGCCCTCGAAGACGACGGCGTCGAGACCGACGTCGATTCGGTCCGATCCGCGCTCCGGGGGCTTGCGGACAAGGGAATCGTCAAGATCGTCCGAAAGACCGTGCCGACGTTCCGGCTCGCGGTCGAGCGGGAGGCGATCGACATCGAGGTACTCGACGCGCCGACCGGGGACGCCTAGCGTCTACGTTCCCGTTTCCGGTCGAGTAGCCGCTTGGCCGCCCGCCCCGGCCCGCCCGCTATCGGCCATTCCCCGTCGCGCCAGGTCGGCGGTTCGGGCTCGAATGCGGGACACGACCCCGAACACTCCGCGGCGGTCTGGGGCCGATCCTTCGCGGCACACCGCGGGAACGGCCCCGTCGGGTCGGTTAGTTCAAAATACCGGCAGTCAGGGCGCATCGTCCCCGCGTAGGAGCGCCAGCCGCGTTCGTAGGCCCGCTCGGCGATCTCGAGGCGCTTCCGGCGTTTCCAAGCGGGGTCAGCATACTCGAAGCGCGCAGCCGAGGCGTCGTCAGTGGGGCGGTCGAGAATCCGGATTCCAGGATCCGTGGTAGCCAGCGCCCGTGGCCGCCAGACCGGCTCGAAGGACCACGATCCGGAGTTGGGGGAGACAGCGAGGATGCCTACCTCGACCGGCATCGCCTCGAGTAGCGCAGGTTCGACCCCGTTTCCCGTGGCTTCGGTCGCCAACCAGACCTCGTCAGCGAGCCCGAGCGCCACATCGTGTTCCAGTTGCTCGCCGAGCCGTCGCGCCGCCGCGGCGTCGAGATCCGGCTTGTTCTCAATCGCGACGATCCGGTCGACCCACTCCGGGTAGCGGTAGCGCCGCCTGATCTCGATCCGGTTTCCGTTCCGGCGCGTCTCGATGAACCCCCGGTCGTCAGCCTCGTGGATCGCCTCCCGGACGTACCGCCAGGGGTAGCCGGGATGGGGGAGACACTTCCGGTAGTACGCCCACGATGCCGGGGCGTGCCGGGCGACGAACAGCAGATCCGATCCGAGACGGCTCTCGCCGAACGGTGCTCGTTCCTTTACTCCCGAGTCGGTAGGCTCGACGACGATCGTGTCCCAGCGACGGCGCTTCGTTCCCAACTGCCGGGCGACGATCGGGGGCGTCCTGTCGGCGGGTCCTGGGGGCCAATTTCGCTCGGCCCACGCACAGACGCGCAACTCGAAGCCGAACTCCTTCACGGTCGCCACTCCGGTGGCTCACGGGGTAAGCGATTCGGCCGTCGAAGGCGGTCAAAAACGAAAATAAAACGGAACGAAAACAGATCTGACTGAAGCGAAGCGGGACGAAGTGGAAGCGAAGTGGGACGGGAGTGGATGCGTCGGGCACCGGGCAGACCCGACGCGGGCGGGCGCGTGGCGCGGGCGTCGGAGCGTTCTGCCATCACGACGAGAAAAGCGTCGTTCTGGCAATCATACATAGGTCGTGACGACGTATAAACCCTCGCGTATACGCTCCCGTCATCGACGGTCACCGAGCGCCGGAAACTCCTCGCGAACCTCGGTGACGCGTTCGGGCGGGCAGGCCGCGTGGACGACTGTCGGTCCCGCATCGGTGGTAGCGACCGGGGTTCCCCACGGGTCGTACACCGACGATCGACCCACGAGATCGGCCGCCTGGAACGACCCGGAACCGTTGACCGCGCCGACGTACAGCAGGTTTTCGACGGCCCGGGCCCGCGGCAGGAGCTTCCAATGCTCGACGCGGGGGTAGGGCCACGCGCTCGGCACGAGGACCATCGTCGCGCCCGCCTCAAGCAGCCGCCGATACAGCTCCGGAAACCGGAGGTCATAACAGGTCGTAACGGCGACGGTGTGGCCACGCACTTCAGCCGTCTGGAGCCGCTCACCGGGGACGAGCAGGTCGGCCTCGGCCGAGTCGTAGCCGAACAGGTGGTGTTTCCGATACACCAGTTGTCGTTCGCCATCGCCGTCGAACAACACCGCAGTGTTCGCGAGGCCCTCCGTCGCCGGGACGGACTCGCCCGCGGCAGCCGAGGCGGCGAGGTCCTCGACGACAGTTCCGGCGAGCACCGCAACGTCGTGTTGGATCGCAGCGGCGCGTATCTCGCGGTGGGTTCCGCCGCCGATCGGCTCGGCGTTGCGCTCGTAGGCGTCGAAGGCGAAGTAGCCGACATCGAAGATCTCCGGTAGAGCCACGCAGTCGGCCCCCTCGGTCGCGGCCGAACCGATCGCTTCGATCGCCCGGTCGACGTTTCGGTCCCGCGCGGCCGGCTCAACGTCGATCTGTGCGAGCGCGAGGTTCATGTCTCCGTTCGCTCGCGGACGGTCGACTCGAGGCTCGCCAGTTCGTCGTCGAGTTTCCGCTTGAAGTAGGTCTCGACGCCCGGCAGCCGCCCCTCGACCCGAAACCGGTTCGTGACCCGGGTCCCCGCTTCGGTGGGCTCTAAGATGTGCTCTCCCTGCACGTTCATCGCCTTCGATCGACCAACGAACCGGACATAGGCCGGCCTGTCGATCTCAACGTCCTCGGTTTTGACTTCGATCGTCCGGTTGATCCGCGGGATCGGGAGCGAGACGTACCAGATAGCGGTCCGATCGCCGGTCGTCTCGAAGTCGGTGACGACGCTTATCGACCGAGCCCGTGTCTCGGGATCCGAGATGACATCCCACACCGTTTCGGGGGGCGCCGGGATGTCAAATACACGCTCGATGCGGGCAGTCATACATGCAGGTTGGGAGGGACACGTATAATAACAGCCGTTCCGGGAGCGTCTTGCCGGTCGTCGGTTCACTCAGGGGTAACGCGCCACGTCGTCGAGCGGGCCCGAGACCACTTCTCGATGTCGACGTCCTCGGAGTGTTCTGCTAGCCTTGGAAGCCGCGTGCCGACCTGCTTCGCCGTCAGGTCGATCGCGTCGGCGATGTGTTTCGACCGGAGGTACTGCTCACCACCCTTGGCTCGCTTCCGCAGGTACGCGAGGATCCGCTCGTCCTCGTCGCTCAGTTCACTCATACCTGTGGTTACGGCCGCGAGCGGCTTAAGACCGTTCCTTCCGGCCACCTCACGTGTAGAGGTGGTAGGCGGCAACCGAGAGCGCTCCGGCGATCATCGCAACTCCAAAGGCCGCGCCGGAGGCGAGTTGATTGCCGGTGAGCCCGAACACCGTAAGCCCAACCGCACCGAGTACGGCCACAATGCCGAACAGTACTGGGAAGCCGACGCCCTTGTCCGTCGAATCGGCGGTCTCCATACCGGCGTCTACGGTAGGACAGGTATAAACCCCGCCGATCCATCGGAGACGGGGGGCGAGTGGCTCACTCAAGCAATTGTTCGAGTTGATGACGGCGCCGGTCGATGTCGAAGGAGGGGTCCACGCCGCCTTGGACGTGGAGCCGATCGAGAAGCAACAGGGGGTCCGCGCCGGCGGCCTCCGCCGCCGGAACCAACTCCTGTAGCGCGCGCCGATGTAACGCCAGCGAGTCAAGCAGTCCGATCGCGACCGCGAGCGGGACCGCTGCCTCGGCGTTGGTCGGGAAGGCACTCGAGATCAGATCGAAACGCGGCTCGGGCGGTGCATCGGTCGCGGCGAGCGTGAGGCACTCCGGGCACAGTGCCGCGCGCTCGGACTCCTCGGGGACGTGGGGGCGATAGTCAGAGGGAACCTCGAAGACGACAGTTCGGGCACCGCAGTTCGGACAGTCCATACGGAGCCTATCGGTTCGGGCGGTATGAACGGGACGAAACGCCGGCGAGGACAGCTCGACCTGGGATCGTTGTTCAGTCGTCGGCCGGGACGGTCTCGACCTCGGCCTCGGCGGTTTCCGCCGCTTTCTCCTCCGCTTCGTCCTCTTCTTTCTTCGCCTTGATCTTTTTCATCCGGAAGATCTCCTCGCGCTCCTGCTCTTCGAGTTTCTGCTCGATGTACTCTTGAGCGCCGTGGAGTTCGGGGAGGAGTTTAAACTCAAGCGCGTTGACCCGGCGTTTCGTCTTCTCGATCTCATCGAGCATCTTCTTCATCGCCGTTTCGACCTCAGCGGCGAGGATAATTGTCTCCAATAACTCCTCGTAGGCGTCGGCCGCCTCGTCGATGCGCGCCGACGTGCCGACCAGCCCGTAGCCGCGCTGATCGAGCGATTTCTTCACCTTGGTCGATTCGATCTGCGGGACAACCACGCCCATGATGTTTTTCGACTGGCTCGTGATTTCGGGGTGTTCCTTCAACGCGGCGGCGGCCCCGCGGACGGCGACATCGCCTTCCATCGCTCGGGCCATGTTGATGTTGCGCTGGGCGCGCTCGTAGTTGTCATCTAGGTCCGACCGGACGTCCTGGGCCTGGTCAAGAATATCCATGAACTCCATAATTAGGCCGTCCCGCTTCTTTTCGAGCGTGTCGTGGCCTCGCTCGGACAGTTCGATGCGATCCTCGATGGCCATGAGGTTCTTCCGAGTCGGTTTGACGTCCTTAGACATCTGTTGAAAGCCACTTTCTTCCCGAAGGGGTTAATTCTTTATCATGCAGCCCCCCGCAGTCGCTCAGGAGACGTGACACCGTCACAACGGTGGCATCTCGGAGCGTTCGGTGCTACCTTTTCAAGCGCGCACCCGCGTAACCGAGCATCCCGACGACGCCGACTGCGAACACCAGCGCAAGCGGCGTCAGCGGTCCCTCACTGACACCGCTCAGAACACCGTCGTTCGGTTCGACCGTCGCCGAGAATCCGGAGAGATTCGTCCCGTCGCCCCACTCGGCGCTCGATCCATCTGTGCTATCGGCCGGAACAGCGGTTCCGCTGACCGAGTAGCCGTCCGGCGCGACGAGGACGAACGTCCGATCGGTGCGGAACCCGCTCGCGAACGGCTCCTCGACGATCAGACGTTCGCCCTCGACGGCTGCGAGGTTCGTCCACGATGCCGACAGGCGGATCACGCCTGTGCCGTCAGCGGTCTCGACTGTCCGGTTGACCTCCGAGATGGTCATTTCGCGGCCAGTCCGGTCGGCCGTTCGATCGGCAACGCGTGACAACCGATTGTCGAACCGCTGTGTGGCGTTGTCGGGGGCCTCACGAAGCGTTTCGAACGCGGCTTCCTCGTCGCCGCCGTCGAGTTCGTAGGTGAGTGCGAGCGATACCGTCGCGTCGCCGTTCGGCTCCAGTTCGATGATGAACGCGGATGGATCCTCGGTGGTGGGGTCGGCGCTCACGAGTCCCGGAGTTACGCCGGCCGCGAGCAGCAACGCTGCACAGACGCCAACGAGAAGTCGATTTCCAGTCACGGTCACTCGTCCCCCTCGTTCTCGTCTTCTTCTCCCTCCTCCTCATCGTTCTCGTCTTCTTCTCCCTCATCCGGACCGTCTTCCGCATCGCGCTCGTCGCTGTCCGGGGCGTCCTCAGCTCCGTCCGTCTCATCCTCGAACTCGATTTCTAACTCGCCCTCCCGGTCGCTGTCCCGAACATCGATTTCGACTTCGTCGTCCTCGGGCAGCGTGACGGTGATCTGTCCGTCTGCGTCGGTCGTTCCCGCGTCGTCGCCGTTAACGTGGACGGCCGCGTCGGCGACCGTTCCGTCGCTCCCGCTCACTTCGAGCGTCACCGTCGCGCCCGGTGCTGGATCCCCGGAGACGATCTCGGCAGACAGTTCCTCGTCAGTGTCCTCCTCGTCAACGTCCTCTTCGTCGGCTTCTTCCTCCTCCTCAGCTTCCTCGCCGTCCGCCTCAGCTTCATCGTTCGCTTCGCCGTTCGTTTCGTCATCGACATCGTCCTCGTCGACATCCCGCTCGTCGACATCGATTTCGGCAGGGGCGAGCGTGCCGTCAGCCTTGGACTCAAACGTTACCTCGGCTTCGAAGCCGCCCCGAACGAGCCTGACGTCGAGTTCATCGTCGGTTGGAGCGTCGAACGAGGCCGTCCCGTTCGCGTCAGTAGTGCCGACACGCTCGTCGTCAACGAGCACCATTGTGCCGGGGACGCCGGACCCGTCGTACTCGACCGACACCGTCGCGGTGCCGTCGTCGACTGAGCCGGTCACGGACAGCCGCTCGCGGATCTCCGCGTCCTCGGCTTCCTCAGGGGAGGTCGACCGCACCGCAAGTTCTAGTTCGCCCTCGCGATCACCGTCCGTAACCTCGAACTCGGCCTCCTCGGCGTCGGGCAGCGTTACCGTGATCTGTCCGTCTGCGTCCGTCTCGCCGACCGCTCGGTCGTTGACTTCGACACCCGCGCCTTCGACAGGGTCGCCGCCAGCGGTTACCGAGAGCGTCAGAGATTCGCCTGGGTCGGCGGTTCCGTCGATGATCGTGACCGACAGCGGCTGGCCGTTATCATCTTCGCCGGGCTCTAGCTCCTCCTCGAACTCGAACACCTCGCCGGTCTCCCCGTCGACGCTCACCTCGGCTTCGCCGGCCGTCTCCGGACCGGCGAACACGAAGGCAAACTCGTAGTACCCGTCGTCGTCGCGCTCGACGGACCGAAGCGTCCACTCGCCCGTCGGGTCGGTTGAGAGTGGCTCCATCGCCGCGGCAAGCGCATCGCTTTGGTTCACATCGAACCCGCCGTTACCGGGCTGCCCCCGTTCGAACTCGCGGGATCGCTCCCCGTCGTCGTTCTCCACTTCGATCGAGAGCCCATCGTCGACCGCGAGCGAGAATTCCCCGCGCCGTTCGCCGGTGTACTGTGCGAGCAACCCTCTCGTTCCGGGACCCGTCAGCCCGGCGAGCCGCTCTCGGGCCTCGGCGTTTGCGCCTCGATCGTATTCCGCCGATCGGAGCGCAAGTGCTGAGACCTCTTCCGCGCGGTCGTCCAGCCGGTCGAAGTCACGGTCGACTGTGTTCGCGCGTGAGGCGAGCACAGCGAGCCGCTGGGCGTACTCCGTCCGGGAGATGTTGCCGGCTTCGTAGGCCGTCGTCGTCTCCCGTTGAGCCGTCACGGACGCGTTCGCCCGTTCGCGAAGCGATTCGGCCCGGTCGGCCAACACTGCCGCGCGCTCCGATTCGTTCGCGTTCTCCAGCGCCGACTCGATCGACGCTTCCTCCACGTCACTGCTCACCTCGTCATCGGTGACTTCGATGACCGTCGCGAGCTGCTGGCCGGTCGTTGCCTGGTTCCCGCCTACGTCGTCCGTCTGCGCGACTGTGCTCGAATCCGATCCGGCACCCGACGATCCAGGGACGAGTGCCGCGCCCGGAGCCGATCCCATTATCAGCCCGAGCACCACGACCACGGTCAGTAGTTGTGTCCGTCTCATCGATGCGACCCAGGGGCCATACCTGTATATAAACAGTCGACCGTGGCGGCGCGTTTCGGGCGTTTGTAGCCGGTTTCGGACTGTTGTAGACCGTTGCAGCGAGTTTCGTGCTTTGAGATGTGCGGGTTTAATTCACGCAGGGGGCGAACCATCGGTCGATGCGACGCAGGCTGGCAGCAATCACACTAGTCGCGTTCGTGCTCATCGGCCTCGCGGCGGTCGGGGCGGTGCTGATCGACGGGACCGAGCCGGACGAACGAGGGGTCGCACTCGCACAAGAGCAGCCCGATCCGGACAACACCGTCACCAGGATCGAGCTTCAGCCCGGCGGGTCGGCGACGTGGGCGGTTACGTTCCGAACCCGGCTGGCGACGGACGAGGACGTGGCCGAGTACGAGCGGTTTCAGGGGTCGTTCCGCGCCGACACCGGCCGGTATCTCGATCCGTTCGAGGAGCGCATGCGCGGTGTCGTCGATCGGGCGAACGACAGCCACGACCGCGAGATGCGTGCGACGGCGTTCGACGCCACCACGACGATTCAAGAGGTCCCCCGTCGCTGGGGTGTCGTGACGTTTCGGTTCTCGTGGGCGGGCTTCGCAGCGACCGAGGAGGGCCGTGTCGTGATGGGCGACGTCTTCGACGGCGGGTTTTATATCGGTGAGCAGGACGTACTTGAGGTCGTCCCGCCCAGGGGGTTCGTCGTCGCCGAGGCTGATCCGTCGCCGGACGAGGTTGGCGATGGTCTCGTCGAGTGGCGTGGGCGGGAGGATTTTATCGACGGCCGACCTCGCGTCGTCGCTGAACCGGCCGATGAGACCGGGGCTGGCCGGTTCGCACCGCTCGACGATCGAGGAACCCTCCTGCTCAGCGGGTTCGTCGCTACGTTGCTCGCACTCACCGTTGCCTACAGGTTCCGTGGGCGCCTTCGATCGCCAGCGGCCGGGAGCGATGAGTCGCCCTCGGCGAACGACAACATCCCGTCGGCGGACGATCCATCGGGGGCGGCCGATCGTACCGTCGACTCAGGATTGTTGACAGACGAGGACCGTGTCCGGCGGGTGCTCGGCGAGCACGGGGGGCGAATGAAGCAGTCGGCGATCGTCGAGGAACTCGGTTGGTCGAAGTCGAAGGCTTCGCGCGTCCTCTCACGGATGGCGGACAACGGCGCCGTCGAAAAGCTTCGAATCGGACGTGAGAACGTGATCGACCTGCTCGACGACGAATAACAGGGGCTCGGTCAGTCGGCTGCCTGGGCGACTTCCTCGTCCTCGCTCTCGACGTAGTACTCCTCGATAAGATCCTCGTCGATCCGGTTGAGCGACTCCTTGGGGAGCCCACTCAGGAGTTCCCAGGCGATGTCGAGCGTCTCGTCGACATCGCGGTTCGTGTCGTGGCCCTGTTGGACAAACTCCTCCTCGAAGGCGTCCGCGAAGTCGAGGTACTTGTTGTCGAGCTCCGACAGCGCCTCCCGGCCGACGATGTTCACGAGGTCGCGGAGGTCCTCCCCCTCCGCGTACGCGGCGTACGCCTGATCGGAGACATCCGCGTGGTCCTCGCGAGTAAAGCCCTCGCCGATCCCGTCGTCCATCAGCCGTGAGAGGCTCGGCAGGACGTTGACCGGCGGTTCGACCCCCTGACTGTTGAGGTCCCGATCGATGTAGATCTGACCCTCGGTGATGTAGCCGGTCAGGTCCGGGATCGGGTGGGTGTCGTCGTCGCCCGGCATCGTGAGGATCGGAATCTGCGTGACGGATCCCTCACGGCCCTCAATCCGGCCGGCGCGCTCGTACAGTTGCGCGAGGTCGGTGTACATGTATCCGGGGTAGCCACGCCGACCCGGGACCTCCTCGCGCGCGGCACCGATCTCACGCAGCGCCTCGCAGTAGTTGGTCATGTCAGTGAGGATGACCAGCACGTGGTAATCCTCCTCGAAGGCGAGGTACTCGGCGGTCGTCAGCGCCATTCGCGGGGTGACTGTCCGCTCGACGGCGGGGTCGTCCGCGAGGTTCATGAAGACGACCGAACGCTCCAGCGCACCGGTTCGCTCGAAGTCGTCCATGAACTCGTTGGCCTCCTCCTGGGTGATGCCCATCGCACCGAAGATGACAGCGAACTCCGAGCCCTCATCGCCTTCGTCTTCCTCCTCGGGGACGGAGGCCTGCCGGGCGATCTGCAGCGCCAGATCGTTGTGCGGCAGCCCCGATCCCGAGAAGATGGGGAGCTTCTGACCGCGGATTAGGGTGTTCATCCCGTCGATCGCGGACACGCCGGTCTGGATGAACTCTTGTGGGTACTCCCGCGCGGTGGGGTTGATCGCCGCGCCGACGATCTCTCGTTCCTCATCAGGTTCAATCTCGGGACCGCCGTCGATCGGCTCGCCAGATCCCGAGAGGACACGTCCGAGCAACTCCTCTGTCAGCGGCATCTGCAGCGTCTCGCCGAGGAACCGGACCGACGAGTCACGATCGATCCCGGAGGTCCCCTCGAACACCTGAATCGCGACGAATTCGGATGTCGATTCGAGCACCTGTCCGCGGCGGACCTCGCCGTCCGGCGTCTCGATTTCGACCATCTCGTCGTAGCCGACCGGTTCGTCGATGTCGGCGAACACCAGCGGACCGCTAATCTCCGTTATTGTCTTGTATTCTTTTTGCATGGTCAGTAGTGCTCCCGAAGTTCGTCGGCGATGTCGTCTTTCAGCTCGTCGATGTAGTTCTCGAAGTCTTCCTGCGTGTTCATCCGATTGAGCCGCGAGATTGACTCGACGTCGACGATCTGCTCGACGGGGACGCCGGCCTCGAGCGCTTCGAAGGCCTCCTCGTTGAAGTGCTGGATCGCGGTCAACATGAGGTAGGTCTTTTCGGGCTCACAGTAGGTGTCGACATCGTGGAAGGCGTTCTGCTGGAGCCACCCCTCGCGGATGTAGCGGGCGACCTCAAGGGTCAGCTGCTGGTCATCCGGCAGAGCGTCCTTACCGACGAGTTGGACGATTTCTTGGAGCTCACTCTCCTCGTCAAGGACGTCAACGGCCCACTGCCGCACTTCGGGGTACTCCTCGTTGACGTTCTCGCGCCACCACGGATCGAGCTGTTCGGTGTACAGCGAGTACGACTCGTTCCAGTTGATTGAAGGGAAGTGTCGCCGTTCGGCCAGATCCGCATCCAGCGCCCAGAAACACTTGACAATACGTAGCGTGTTCTGGGTGACAGGCTCCGAGAAGTCCCCGCCGGGCGGCGAGACAGCGCCGATCGCCGAGATCGAGCCCTCGCTGCCGTTGAGGTTCTGGAACTTGCCGGCACGCTCGTAGAACTCCGAGAGGCGGGCAGCCAAGTACGCCGGGTAGCCTTCCTCGCCGGGCATCTCCTCAAGCCGCGAGGAGATCTCCCGCATGGCCTCGGCCCACCGCGAGGTGGAGTCGGCCATGAGTGCCACGTCGTATCCCATGTCGCGGTAGTACTCGGCGATCGTGATACCCGTATACACACAGGACTCACGCGCCGCGACGGGCATGTTGGACGTGTTCGCGATGAGACACGTCCGGGACATGAGCGGCTTGCCGGTCTTCGGGTCCTCCAGTTCAGGGAAGTCCTCGATGACCTCGGTCATCTCGTTGCCGCGCTCGCCACAGCCGACGTAGACGACGATGTCCGCGTCGGCCCACTTGGCGAGTTGGTGTTGAGTGACCGTCTTCCCGGAGCCGAATGGCCCCGGAATCGCCGCAGTGCCGCCCTTCGCGATCGGGAAGAGACCGTCCAAGATGCGCTGCCCAGAGATGAGCGGCGTCGTCGGCGTCTCCTTCTCGACCGTCGGGCGGGGTTCCCGAACCGGCCACTCCTGACGCATCGCGATCTCCTCGCCGTTGTCGAGTTCGGCGATTGTCTCGTCAACGGTGAACGACCCCGACTCGATCTCGGTGACCTCGCCGCCGTCGTAGCCCGGCGGCACCAACACCTTGTGGTCGATGCTCTCGGTCTCGGGAACGATCCCGACGACGTCGCCGGACGTGACCTCGTCACCGACCTCGACCTCGGGGTTGAACTCCCAGGTCTTCTCGAGGTCGATGCCGGGTGCGTCGACACCGCGGTCGAGGAACGCCCCCATCTTTTCTTCGAGAACGTCCAACGGCCGCTGGACGCCGTCGTAGATACTGTCCAACATGCCCGGTCCGAGATCGACGGAGAGCGGCTCGCCCGTGTTCTCGACGGGTTCGCCGGGGGCGACGTCGGACGTCTCCTCGTACACCTGGATAGTGGTGATGTCCCCCTCGATCTCGATGACCTCGCCCATCAGCCCTTCCTCGCCGACGTAGACGACGTCGTTCATCCGGGCACCGAGATCGGTCGCGGTCACGACCGGACCGCTGACGCTCTCGATTACGCCCTCGTCTGTGGTTTCGCTTGCAGTTGCTTGACTCATGATTACTCGTCCATCAGGTCGATGCCGATGGCGCGTTTGATCTGCTCGCGCAGATTACCCGAACCGGTCCCGCCACCCAGCGTGACGACGACCGGTTCGACACTCGTTTCGACCCGTTGTCGAACTGTGCGTGACAGCTGCTCAACGTCCTCGTCGTGCATGACGACGATCCCGACGCCCTCATCATCGAGCGCCGACGTAACGGCGTCGTCAAGGCGCTCCGCTTTTTCATCGACCGGCACGTTCTCGAACCGGCGGACGCCTGCGAGGCGAAAGCCGGTCGTGAAATCCGGACTGCCGACGACGGCGATTTCCTCGCTCATGCTCTCAGTTCCTCTTCGATCTCTTCGACGGAAAGCCCGGCTTCCCGTCCACGTGCGATCGCCCGGATATTATCGGTTTCGCGTTCCTTCGCGAGAATGTACGAGAGTACCGGGCAGACCGACAGCGGATACCGATTCGAGAGCTTTTCGGAGTACTCCAACAGCGCGGTATCGAGCGCGTGCTCGAATTGAATGAGGCTGTCGATGTCCTCGAGGCTTTCGAGTGCCTCGACGAGATCGTCACCATAGGTGCTCTCCCGAATGCGCTCGACCAACTCGTCGGTGTTCGATACGAGTTGTCGCAACTCGTCTGCGCGGAACAGCCGCCCACCGTCCATGAAGTACGCCGCAGGATCGATGTCGGCATTACTGCGGGCGATGCGAAGCGCGTTCCGAACGTTTCGGAAGTCGATTTCTGCCTGCAGAAACTCCCGATACAGGGCCGTCGGCGTGTCCGGCTCCGGGGTCCCGATATTGTCCATCAGGTGCGAATAAAACGCGCGGTCGACCGCGTTTTCCAGCGGTACGAGCACGTCTTGGCTCTCGTAGTCCGAGAAGGCCTCGTTGAGTGGATCCGCAAAGATGGTGTTTTCCAGCAGATCGACTACCTCTTCGATGCTCGTCGCGTCGACCAGGCGGTCGAGAGACCGCTCGGAGAACTCGCCGGTCCGGATCAGGTCGTCCTGAATACTCTCACGATCCGCGTCGGTGTAGATGCCGCGAATGACCGTTTTGACGTTCCAGGTATCGAACTTCCGGAGGTAGTTTGCGACGTATCCGTACAGGGGGCCATCGGACCACGTTAGTAGATCGTCGAAGTGCTTTGCGAGGTTCCTGTTGAGCGCGTACTCGACGAGGTCGATACCCGAGTGACGCGCACCCAGCGCGTTCATCTCGGCCTCGTACTCGGTTTCCTCCATGAACCGAGCGATTTCGCTCGGGCCCATACGTACCAACTTTCGATAGTCGTCCTCGTCGAATAGCTTCGCCCGTCGCGATCGGACTCGCGCAGTGACGTATTCGTAGTTCGAACTTCCTTCGGTTTTGACGCTCATTCTTCGAAGAGCCGTGCGCTGATTTCGCGCAGGTTATCGTCCCAGATCTCTTCTAGGATGGAGTCGAACGTGTTGCTCACGCGAACTCGGGACTCTTCGGCCTCGACAGCGACGCCGCCGAGACACTCGATCGATTCGCCGAGATCAAAGCCGTCGTAGTCTTCGAGGATTGCCTCCAGCAGTTCTTCGTCGTCTGCCCGGCCGTGGACATGAACGACGTTCGCGTCGCTGAACTCTTTGGCTGCGACATCCAGAAGCGTCCGAGTCAGTTCCGCACGCTCATCGCCGTCGATGGCGGCGATCCGTGCTTCGACGTCCTCGCGGACCTCTTCGATGACTTCACGCCGAGCATCGAGGCGCTCCTGCTTTGCCTCAAGCTTTGCACCGGAGATCCTCTGTTCGCGCTCCTGCTCGATCCGCCGTTCGGCATCGCGTTCAGCCTGCTGGCGGATCTCTTCGGCGTCGCGTTTCGCCTCGGAGACGATCTCGTCGGCACGTTCTTCCCCCTCTGATTTGATCTCGTTCGCACGTGCGCGGGCTTCGTCTCGAATGTCCTCTACGACCGTATCAAGACTCATTGTTTGGAAAATTGAGTGCGGTTTAGACGACGAAGACGACGACAAGCGCTAGAATAACGAGCGTCTCCGGCAGGACAGTCATAATCAGCCCTCGGCCGAAGAGATCCTCGTTCTCCGCGATAGCGCCCATGGCCGCAGCGCCGATACCACGCTCGGCAATCCCTGCGCCGAGCGCGGCAAGACCGACCGCCAGTGCGGCCGCGCCGGGCGCCGTCAGGGCCGGACCGCCTTCCGCGCCTGCTTGAAGTACCGGTGCAACACTACCAACTTCCGTAGCAAGTTCTATCATATGTATTGGTTTTTGTTGGTCGACTTGTTTCCGAACGATTTCATATGTTCCTACAGTGCTCATAAAGCTTCTCAAATACAGTCAAGCGATGTGTCTTCCATCGCATACGGGCCCGTACAGGTGGTTGCCGAGTGTTCGAAAAATACGCGCTTCGAGGGGTATGCCTCGACGTCAGTCCTCGGTCGTGTAGGTCCGATCGTGGCCGAATGGCCGATACTCCTTGCCCCCTCCTTCGTAGAATTTCCCGAAGAACTCCACGTACTCGAGACGAACTCCCTGAAGCCCGGCACTCGTGACACCGAGTGCGAGCACGAGCAGGTGCCCGATAACGAGAACGAGGGCGCCGACGAGCACGGCCGCGATACCGCCGTGGACCAGGCCGGGAGACATGATTTCGACGACCTCGTGGCCGTGGAACATCGTTCCGGCACCCTCCGGCATCCCGCCCAGACCGAAGTGCCAGGCGTCAACCGTCTCGCCGCCGTGAGTCTCTTCGGTGACGTACACACCGAAGACGAGCAGATTGACCACGAAGGCCATCCCGGCCTTCGCGAGCAGCACTGCAGCGATCCGGGTGTAGGAAAGCACGTTCACGAGCACGTTCAGGAACTCGACGCCCTCGATCGGCTCGCCGGCGACGAGCAGCGCGAAGCCAAGAACGAACAAGGCGAGTCCCGCAAACCCGATGATGGGGTCGAAGCCGGTAAACCCGAGCGCGAACGGATGGCCAGCGAAGACGCCGCTTTCGGCAGTGGTGAGCAGATCCGGTGCCGCACCGGTCGGCGGCGCGTCAGCGAAGACCCACGCCCACAGGCCGAACATCATCAGCAGCCACGAGCCGCTCTCAAGTACCGCATCGCCGACACCGTGCGAGAGGTTCTGATAGAAGTCGATCATCCAGCCAACGGCGAGGTGGACCATTCCGATCAGCAGGCTCACGACGAGCCACCCGATCGCGTAGTTGGCGTGGGTCGGGGTCAGCCCCTTGTGGATCGGCGGACTACCGCCCCAGACGATCTCGCCGAGCTGGTGGAGTCCGAAGAACTCGCCGTACAACACGCCAAACACGCCGGTGAAAATACCGGCTGCGACGCCGACGCCGCCGAGTGATCGGATCGCGTCGGATTCGAACCGGCTCATCAGCAGATATCCAAGTACGACGTAGAGGATTCCATATCCGAGATCACCGATCATGAACCCGAAGAACGCCGGAAAAGTCAAAAACAGGATCAGCGTCGGATCGACCTCGTCGTAGCTCGGCCGGTTTATAACGCCGACAAGTGTCTCAAACGGTTTTACCGGATCGGGATTGCTCTGTATGACCGGCGGTTTGCCGCCGCTCATCTCCGCGCCACCGTCGGTGGCGACCGCTTCGCCGCGGCCACTTTCGTCGACCGACTGGCGATCGTGAGCGTGGCCATCCTCATTGTAGGATGCGCGTTCGAGTTCTTCAACCTCGACGTGATCGCCGACAGCGTCCTCGAGCGCGTCTTCGATATCCCAGCGTCGTTCGGTCGGAACCCAGCCCTCGGCGATAAAGGCGCTCTCGGTTGTCGCGAATGTCAGCGGCGCCTCCCGTTTTTGAACCTCGATCGCGAGCTTTTCCTCGGCAGCGAGCAGAAAGCTCGAGACCTCGTGGCGGACGTCTTCGACTTCGCTTTCGACGGTCTCGAGTTCTGATCTGATCTGCTGCTGTCGGTGCTGGAGGTCTTCGATATAGTCCTCGGGGCTCGTCGCCTCGTCTTCGGCACCGACTTCCGGGACCTCGTACTCGGTGAACGACACGCCAACGAGGGCGTCCTGTATATCGATCCGCGGGTAGACAAAGAGAGCGAGGTACGGGTCCTCCACGAAGAGTTCGTACTCCTCAACCGCGTCCGCGTCATCGAGCGCTGCCCGGATCTCGTCGGCGTTGCCTTCGCCGACCGCCGCGGTCAGTGAATCGTATCCGGCGAACAGATCGAGGTCGAGTTCCAACTCCGCGAACGGACGAGCGGTCTCGATGCTGTCCTCGATCTCGCGCAGTTCATCCTCCAAGCCCGTCCGTCGGTCATCGAGTTCGTTGACGCGCTGACGGGTCTCCTCAAGTTCCGACTCAAGCTCATCGTCGCCGATGATACGCGCTCGAGCGTCATCCTCGGTAACACCGAGGGTACTCTGAAGAGCACGGACGGTAACGAGCTTTTCCGCGGCTTCCTCCGCGCCTTCGACCGGATCCCCCGGATTGAACCCCTCCCAGGTACCGTCGTACTCGGTGACGTGCAACAGGTTCTGATCGTGGATGGCTTCGATAGCATCGTCCATCACACGCTTGGATCCCGTGACCGAGATCCGGCTCATCCGCTCAGGTCTGAGCATGCACCGCCTCCTTGAACAACTCGACCGTGTATTCGACCACCTCGCCGTGTTTTTCCTGCGCACGTTCTTCGAGCGCCTCGCGTTCCTCTTGACCCTTCGCGAGAATCTCGTCCCGTTCAGCCTCTATTTCCTCCCGTGCTTCCTCTAAACGGGCCTCTTTCAGCTCCTGTGCTTCGGTGCGGGCTTTTTGATGGATTTGGTCGGCCTCCTCTCGCGCCTCCGCGATCAGAGCCTCGCGTTCTTCTTCGGCGTCAGCGATCATCTCGTCAGCCTCGCTTTCGGCCCCTTTGATTCGATCCAGAACCTCTGGCCTGGCCATAATTATATCATCTACGGGTTCGGAAAGCGGCTATTTGATATTTGCGGAACGGAGCCATCAACGTAGAGGGACTATGATTCGGTGGAAACCGACCGACAGGCCGTCTCCGTTCCGTCCTCGCACATCGTCGAAAGTGTTTGACACGCCTGTTTGTTACCCTGTGAGCAGAGCCGCTCCAGCACTGCAACCGTTCCACGCTTGTCGGTATCTGATTCCTGCATGGAAACGACACTCAAGGACTGTGATTTAAAAAAAGCGGGTCGGATGTCCGTTGCGAACGCACACCCTTTGCGGGGGACTGTAGGACACACGACTCCCGAACAGAATGCGCGTCCCAGAGCAGCATGACCTGCGACACAAACTGGGCTACCGTTAGGCGCGCTTCACTAGTCGATGTAGCCGAGCGCGTCCTCGATGCGCCCCAACTCCGGTCCGGTCGTTTCATCGCCAGCGATGTAACCGTTAGTGTTCGCGATCAACCCGGAGCCGACGAGCGGGCCGCCGTAGTTGATCGTCCCGATGTCGGCGTAGACGCCGAAGAGATCCTCGAGGAAATCGAGCGTCTCGTCGGTCGTTTTGGGGTGACAGAGAACGCCGTTTTCAGTTACCACGGCGGCGGTTCCGACGGTCCGGACGCCGGCGACCTCCGCGCGCTCGACGGGGACATCGAGCGTATCGCCCACCGCTCGCACGGCGTCCCGGGAGAGGTCGGGATGGACAAGCGCGCCCCGGTCGTTCGCGAGGACGACGTTGCCGGCGGCGTTGATTCGACCGGGCAACTCCCCGATCAAAAGATCGGTGGCATCCTCGATGCGGTTGCGCTCACGGTCGGTGACGCGTTCGCTGACGAGCAGTCCGTTCTCGTTGCCAACTGCGAGCGCGCCGACAGTACCGGATCCGGCAACGGTCGTCGGCACGGCCGGCACGTCGAGTTCGGCTTCGAACTCATCGCGAAGAGAGTCCTCTATGTCCGGACGGACGAGCAGGCAGTCGTCGGTCGCCCGGCCGAAAACACCGACGTAGGCGGACCCGGAGAGCGCCGCGCGGAGCACGTTATGCGGTCTCTGCTTCGACGACGGCCTCGCCCTCTTCCTCGAAGCGAGCCGCCCGGACGCGAAGCTTTCGCGGCGGGTTCGACCGGCCGCGCTCCCAAACCGACTCGTTGATCGAGGGGTCCAGTCGGACCGCATCTTCCTCGACGTTAAAATGCTGTGCAAGGTGCGATCGGACGAGGCTCATTGCCTTGTCCGCGCGGTCGGTGTTCGAGCCGGCGAGGACGTCCCGAAGCGGGACGGTCATGACGCGCTCGTCGAATTCGGCGCTCATTCGTCCGTGTCGCTCCGGCGCCAGTTGCGGCGCTTGTGATTGCGCAGCGTGTCGCGGTCGGTCTTCATGATGACCCACGCGGGGACGCGGTTGTTCTGCTGTTCCAGCTTCCCAAGCCGCTTCTTTTTTGCCTTCGACTTCTTGCCCATAGTAGAGGACTGTTCCGTCGCTGTGTTTAAATCATTGTTCCTTTGGAAGCGAGATTTTGAGTGACAGTGGAAGGTCTTGAAAGCCCGAACGGCGAACGGAGTGAGCCGCGAGGAGAGCGATACTCCAAACAGTAGCGAGGAATATCGGAAACGCGAACGGTGGGGGAGCAACGCGACGAACCGTGGAGTGCGAGACCGTGAACGCCGAGAGGCAGACCTCATGGTTGGGGGATCAAGGTATCGGTGAATTACATATATCATCGTATAATATTTATATAATAAATAATCGCGGGTTCGATTGTGTGCAAATTACAATACTGTTAACATTGGGACCCGCCCCAAGGGCGATCCGATGGTCAGCGTATAATCAACGTCACGATCGTACGAGCCATCGTGGCAAGCCGTGTAGGAAAGAGCTTGCAGCAGGCCGTGTACGGGAAATATAATTGATCGCAAGAGGAGCGCGACAGGCAGCGAGCAAATCCACGGGAGGGGCGGACGCTCTGTCCGGCGGGCCGAGGGGGTCAGTTCTCGGCGGGCGCGGCAGGGGGCTCTTCGATGGCCCTGCCGTACTTATCGCGGAACTCCCCGATCATCTGGCCCATCTTCGCGTACCAATCGTTGAGCATCCGCTGCATATCGTCCGCGATCTCGTCGGGGTCGGTGGGCCGGAAGACGTGGTAGTAACCGCCCTGATCGTAGTTGATCTGATCTTTCTGTACAAACCCGCTCTGGAGGAGCCGCTGAACCGACCGGTACGCCGTTGAGCGCTCGCGGTCGACCTCGGCGGCGATTTCATCGACGGTGAGCGGCTCCGAGCGATCCGTCAACACTTGGAAGATCTCCCTGTCAAGGCCCTTCAGGCCGTGGATACACTCGAGGAGCCCTTCGCACTGCATGTCCTGTTTGAGATACTCGCTCATTGCGTCCGCCATATCTATCTGTAGTATCCACCGGACACTGATAAGTGTTTGTACAGTCTACACAATATTGCCGCCGTCTGTGACGCGTCCCGATTCGGCGGGTAGGTTCGGGGACTCAGGCTAGGGGCGTCACTCCCCGCCCATCGCGCCGAACACCGCGTCGGCGTCGGCCGGCACGTCGAAATCGTGGAAGTGCTCGCCCTTCTCCTTCGAGAGGATATTCAGCGCGGCTGCCGCGCCGTCACCCGCCGAAATGATCGCTTGCCACTCTTCCGTCCGAACCATCGCGCCCGTCGCGTAGGCGTCCTCAATGCTCGTCTCCATCGTGACCCCAACGTCGACGACATCGCCGTCGAACGCACAACCGAGCGACTCGGCGAGGTCGCGGGCCGCCCCCGTTGCCAACACGACGTAGCGCCCGGCGTACGAGTCCCCGTCAGTTTTGGCCGCGAACCCCTCATCCGTCTCGTTCAGGTCGTTTACCTCTGCCTCAATGCGGTCGACGCCGAAGCTATCGACCTGCGAGCGGGCGGTCTCCATGAACGCCGAGCCATCGACTGACCCGATCCCGAGGTAATTGAACAGATGCGCTTTTTGCATCCACGTTTCGTCGGTGTCGAGACAGACCGTTTCCAGCCCGTTCTTTTGTACAAAGAGGGCCGCGCTCAGTCCGGCCGGGCCGCCCCCGACGACGAGTACGTCCGTGTCAGTTTCACTCATACCACCGGCAGTTTGTACCCGTCCGGCAAAAGTATCCGGTTACACCGGTGTCACTTCGTTACCTCTCTGGATCGTTCGATAGCGCCTCCGATCGGAGGCGCTCACACCGCTCAGACCCGATTTCTAGGTCCGGAACCGGCGTCGGGGTTCCCTCCGAGTCGACCGCGACGAAGACGAAGTACGAGTCGGTGGTTCGCTCGCACTCGCCGGTTCGTGGGTTCTCTCGAAACGCGCGCAGGCGGATCCGGACGCTCGTTTGACCGGCCTCGTAGGCGTACGCTTCAATGACGCAGGTGTCGCCCTGGGGGACCGGCCGCTCGAAGTCCAACCCATTGATCCGGGCGGTAACGCAGGTCTCGCCGGCGTGTCGCATCGCGGACATCGCGCCGACCTCGTCCATCCACTTGACGACGTTGCCACCATGGGCGGACGTGTAGTTGTTCGTGTCCGTCGGCTGGACCCGCTGGCGGTTCTCTATGTACGTCTCGCTGACTGTCGCCATACCGACCGTCGGGCCCGTAGGAACATAAGTTCGGGACGACCCGTACGATCGGTGTGACCGACGCTACCGGCTCCGCGAGAGCGCAGCCGGAATCGCCGCCGTGATCGTCACCGGTCCGTAGCTTGCAGCCCTCCATTCCGGGGGAAGCTGGTGGCTCTCGGTTATGCTGTTCGGCTACGCCGTGATCATGCCGGCCGTGGCGATCCGTCTGGGGGATCACAAGAGCACCGCCGAGTGATAGAGCGGTGATATCGCGTTGACAATCGAAGATGACGATCCGAGGACCCGCTGGAGACGCTTCGGGCCTGGTACGATCGGGGCGGCTCAGTCGGCTGGCTCCGGGGTGTCGGGAGCCCGTCTGCCGCCGAGCGTGTACAGCCAGAGCGAACCGAGCCCGATGCCGTAGGCGGCGATGATCGGCACCCCGAGCAGGAACATTGTGAAGATTCCCCGCGGCGAGAGGAACGCCCCGGCCGCGAGGACGGCGATAGCGAACTCCCGCCACCGCGTCCGGAAGATGCCGTAGGGGACGATCCCGCCCTGGTGGAACAGAAGCATCGTGACCGGGACCATCACGAGGATGCCGATCCCGACGGTGAAAAAGAAGATCATCCAGCCGTAGTTGCTGATCCGATAGGCGATCACCATCCCGGCGTCCAGCACGTCGGAGGCGAGCCACGAGATGGCTGCCGGCGCGATGTAGAGAAAGCCAAGCAGGCTGCCGAGCAGCATCGCCGTCAACAGGCTTCCGCCCCACACGAGGAGGACACGCCGGTCGCCGCGGGCGAGACCGCGGTCTTTCAGCGCCGGCCACGCGTAATACAACAACAGCGGCAGTGTCGAGGCGACCCCGAATATCACCGAGACCTTGATCATGAAGATGAGCGCCTCGACCGGATGCAGCGTGACGATCGAGACCTGCTCGGCGGCGAACTCCGATGGCATCCCGCTGACAAAACGCTCGTGGAGGATGCCGATCCCGCCCTGATACAGTATAAAGAACGTACCGGCCATGACGGCCGCGAACACGCCGACGAGGCGGAACGACTTCGAGGTGATGCTGTCGAGGATGAACTTTATATCGTACGCGTACCCGCCGATGTCGTCCTCGTCGACATCGTCGTCGCTGAACACGTCGAGCGCGCCGGCGCTCCGCTCCGCGAGGCTCCGGCCGCCTGTCTCCGCTTCGGCTCCGGCGGTCTCGCCCCCGCTCGTGTCCGCTTGCCGCGGGAGATCCTCACGGTGTTCCCGCTGGTTTCTCGCGGCGGTCCCGGCCCCGGCAACCTCTTCGGTATGCTGGCCTTGGCCGCGCTCCGCTCGCGGCGGGATGTTTTCGTCTCCGGTCGTCCCCTCGTCCTCAGATGCCTCCTCAGCGGCCGCCTCGGCCTCGTCGAACCGATCGAGGATCGCTTGGGCGCGATCGGGGTCGTCTTGCTCCATCGCGGCCCCGGCGAGGCCGACTGCCTCGTCCTCGTCCATTTCGGTGAAGACCGCGGCCGGGACCGATCGGATGCCCGCAAGATCAAGATCGGCCACATCGATCTCCTCGGGATCGAGCCGCGAGAAATCCGGTTCAGGCTCCTCTAAGCCGTCGTAGACGGAGTACGCGAGCCCGAACGCCGCGAAGACGAGACCGTAGATCGACCCGACAACGGCGAGATACATCGTTTCGGCGATGCCGTACCCCGCTCTGGGGGGGAGAATCCGGTACTGCGATCCGACTGCGGCGAGCAGATCGTTGACAGCCGTGGCCCCTCCGTAGGTGTAGAAGGCGTAGATCGAACCAACACCGAGGACGAACAACGCGACGAGGACGTTCCAGCGTTCGGCGGCCGTCCGCCGGAGATCGATCGACTCGCGGGAGCGCTTGGTCGTGACGACGATCTTGGAGAGATACAGCGAGATGCCGTACAGCACGACAAGCGGCACCGCCCACATGATCTGGGTGAACGGGTCGGGCGGTGAGAACAGCGCGCCGAAGCCGAAGATGGCGACGACGGCGTACTTCCACTTGTCGCGAAACGTCTCGTAGGGGACGATCCCAGTGTACGAGAGCGTACTCATAAACAGCGGCAGTTGCGCCGCCAGCCCAAACGACAGCGAGAGCAAGAACACGAACTGCGCCCACATCGAGATTGAGTACGTCGGCTCAAAACCCGCGCCGACGGCGTTGTCGGCGAGGAAGGCAAACATGATCGGGAAGAAGAGATGATACGCGTAGGCGACGCCACCCACGAACAGCCCCGCGCTGACGAGGCCGAAGCCAACCCCCTTCCAGCGGGGAAGGTTCTCCGGCCACCGACCGCGGTTCTTCAGCGAGTCCCGGCCGAAGTACGCGAGCGCCGGCAGCATGATGATGACGCCTGACACCAGCCCAATCTTCGCCTGCAGGAGGATGACCTCAAAGGGCGTGATGGCGACGACCACGATATCGGGGTGGGCGTTCAGGTCCTGTTTGAGGATGTCCCAAATGTAGAGCCGTAGCGCAGTGAACACTCCAAGAAATCCGATCAAGAAGACGATAAACACCTTCTGGAGGTGTTTCTGTGCGGCTCGAAGCAACGTGCCGAGGTGCGCGCGGCCCTCCGACACCGTCCGGGCGACATCGTCGTCTACGGCGCTGGACACATCGGGATGTACTTCGTTCGCTGTTATCAACCTTTTCCGTTCAACCGGGATCGCGGCCGTCTCCGACTGGTCGAGAGAGAAAGCTTACAAACGCCGGCGTCCGACAGTCGATAATGGCAGAGACTGCCGACGGGAGCTACGATGCCGACGATGGGTTGGTCGGCGAGGGTCCCAAGAGCGACGAGGAAATGCCGCTTGCGGACCACATCGAGGAGATGGTCTATCGGCTCGGTATCGTCCTCGTCGTGATGGCGATCATCTCGGGGGTCGTCTTTCCGTTCGGTGAGCGGATTATCAACTTCCTGTGGTACTCCGTTCTCCCCGGCGGAGATATCGCCCGCCCGCGAGTGTATCATCCCCTCGGGCTCATCCTCGCACGGCTGAAGATCGCGACGCTCGCGGGGTTCGTCGTCGGCCTTCCGGTCTTCGTCTATCAGACCTACCTCTTCATGCGCCCGGGGCTCTATCCGAAGGAGCGTCGTTACTATCTCGCCTCGGTCCCGGCAAGTCTCGTGTTGGGCGTCTTCGGCGTGCTGTTCGCGTACTTTCTCATCCTGCCGGCGATCTTTACTTACTTCCTGACGTACTCTCAAGACGCCGCTGTAATCGCCTTCGGACTGACGGACACGTTCGATCTCATCGTGTTGATGATGGGGCTTTTCGCCGCCGTCTTCCAGATCCCACTGTTCGTGATGCTCGCGATCATGATGGGGCTGACGACCCGCGCGTGGTTGGCCGCAAAGCGGCTGTACTTTTGGGGGGCATTCCTCGGGATCGCGTTCCTCTTCAGCCCAGACCCGACGGGGATGGCGCCGATACTGGTCGCTGGGACGATGATCGGGCTCTTCGAGGCGACGCTGTTCGTCCTCCGGTGGGTCAGACGGTCGGCGTAGTCAGTCCTCGGTCCAGGGGAGGGGGACTCGCCGGCGTTGCGAGCGCGGTTGAGTTCACCGATCGATCTCGACTTCGGTGTACGACAGCGCCGAGCGCTCCAGTGCGTCCTGTAGGTTTGCCATCCCGCGCTTGGCGTCGAACCCGACCCCTTCGAGATGGTCGTTGGCGCGTTCGGTGGGTTCGAGTTCCCAGTGACCGTGGAGTGCGATCCCGTCGGGCCGGTCCCACCCTCTGACGTGTGTCTGCCACCACTCGTAGGTTCGCCCCTTGGCGGTTCGCTCCTCGTGAACGACGCGAGCGAGGTTGAGCACTTCGCCGCGTTTGTAGTAGGAGAACTCCCAGTTCGGCGCGTATGACTGCCGGCCGAGAGCGGCTTCGATCTCTTCGAGGGGCGCTTCGACGAGGAGGTGCCGCCCCGAGGGCGGGTCTCCGGCAAAGAACCGCTTGCGGATCTCCCGGATGAGAAACTGGATCGTGTCGGACGGCAACTGGATCGCGTCCCGGACATTAACGGAGACGGGCATACGAATCGGCTTGATAATCTTCGCGAACCCTGTTAACTGTTAGCATTCGATCGAAGCCCGGTTCTCACTCGCCGGCGGCCGACCCCTGGACCTGCCCTAACAGGTCGAGTTGGTGGGTGAGATACAGCAACTCATCGGCCTCAAGCTGCTCGCGTCGACAGTTGAGCCACCCCTCAAGATCGGCCCGAAACGCGTCCCCGGCCACCTCGCCGACCGCTGCCTCGACAGTGTCGAGGATGCACCGAAGAAAGTACGCCTCATCAGCGGGGTATTCGCCGTCAACCGGACGAACAACCCAATCGGACCCGGCGGCGCCGAGGAGCCGTGCGCCCTCGATCCCCCGGAGCCGTTCGAGAACGTCCCCGGCCGCCCGGCTGCTGCCGCCCGGTTTCGCATCCATATGCTCGTGATAGTGCTGCTCTATCGCCCGGTCGACCGGGTGGCCCGGCCGGAACCGCGTCCCCCCGTCAAAGGTGATCGGGAAGTAGCAGAGCCCGCCCGGTTCGAGCGCGCCGAGCAGCGTTCCGAGCCCGTCTAGCTCGAGAACATCGAGCAGCGCCGCGCCGACGAGGGCGTCGAATGCGCCCGGCATTCGATCGGCGTAGGCGACGGCCTCGCCTGCGACTGTCTCGAGTTCGACGTGTCGGCCCGAATACTCGATTTCGAGCGTGTTGCCGCCGGATACCGACGCGTGACGGTCGGCGGCCCAGGACCGCAGATGCGATCCGACGGCGTCAACGTTGTTGGCGTCGACATCGAGAGCGACGTATCGGATCTCTCCTGGCGGCAGCACGTCCCACTCGAGAAGGCGGGCGGGCATCGTCCCGATGCCCGCGCCGACCTCAAGAACGCGGATCGGTCCCTCGCCGGCATCGGCCCGCTCGGCCAGCCGATCGCGGAGTATCCCGACGAGGCGGCGATCGAGCGCGCGGTCGTCGACGGTGCGCTTCGCCCGGAGGTACCGCCGAAAGTCATCTCTCATGCTGGCACCTCGTCGGCGAGGACCGTACGAAGTAGGCGACGGACGCGGGCCGTCGTCTCCGTCCAGTCCGGGTGGCGCTCGTAGCGTCGCCTGGCGGCCCGCCCCATCGCGGCCAGTCGGTCGGGGTCAGCCGCGAACCGTGCTATCGCCGCCGCGACCGCGTCCGAGGCGTCCGGATCGACGAGTATCCCCGTCTCACCGTCGGCGACGACCTCGGCCGCCCCGCCGGCCCGCGAAGCGATCGCGGGCAGGCCAAAGCTCATCCCCTCGAGATAGACGATGCCGAACCCCTCGTACTGGGAGGGGACGGCAAGGACGTGGCTCGATCGGAGTGTGGCTGAAAGCGCCTCGTCGGACAGTTCACCGGCTATCCGAACGCGTTCGCCGAGGTCGTGGTCCCGGACGCGACGCCGGACGGTGTCAATGTACGCCTCGTCGGCCGGTCGACCAACGACGGTCAGTTCCGCCTCGGTGCTGGAATCAGCCAGCCCATCGATGAGCGTCGTCAGCCCCTTTCGAGGCGTGACGGTGCCGACGAAGACGATTTGCAGGGGCCGCTCACGCGACCGACGATCGATCGTCTCCCCGTCGATATCGGGGGCGAACCGATCCCCGGCCGGCGGCGCAACGACGGTCGATTCGGGATCGACACCGAGGCCGGTGACGACGCCTTGGGTGGCCGAGCTGTTACACACTGCCCCGTCGACGGTTTCGAGGTACCGGCGCTCGACCGCGCGATACACCGGCGAGAGCCGCCGGGATTCGCTCGCTCGCAGGTGGTGGACGACGCTGACGACCGGGTAGGAGAGATGACGGTTCGTTCGAACCAGAGAGGGGTGGGCGAGTTCGTCCTGTAGCATGACGTCGACGTCAACCTGGAGTTGCTCCCGGAGTCGTCGGGAGGCGTTGTCGAGCAGACCGCGGCCGTAGTCCCGCCAGGGAAGTTCGACGATGTCGACGGTGTCGCCGGCTCGGCGGAGCCCCTCGACAAGTTTTCGATCGTAGCGGAAGCCGCCCGAACGGCTGTCGATATCGCCGTACAGCGTCAGACCGACGTTCATACCGACGCGTCGTATGTGGCGGCAGCGGTGTCGTCCTCCCAGACCGTCACGGCGAGTTCTGTTACCGTGTCGTCGTCCACAGCGTCAGTCACGCGCTCGAAGACAACCCGCGCGAAGCGCTCGACACTCGGGTTGTACCCCTCGAACGCCGGGCAGTCGTTGAGCAACTCGTCGCGGTAGCGGTCGGCCAACTCGGAGAGCGCGGCGTCCGCGTCGTCGATATCGACGAGGTAGTCGTACTCGTTCAGTTCGGGGCCGCGGAACGTCATCTCGATCTCGAAGTGATGCGAGTGTGGCTCCCCCTCCGGCCCCGGGTTCGGGACAGTAAGGAAATGCTGTGCGACGAAGTCCGTCGATACTGTCGTCGAGTACATATGATAGACAACGGGCGGCAGGCACCTAAAGCCGGAGGCCAACAAGAGGGGGAGGCGGCGTCAGATGGCCTCAGTAGAGTTAGAGATATGTGCTCTCGATTAGTTGGAATCGAGGGAGAACGAGAGGAGTATGCACCCCTGCTCAGTCGTACTTAAATACGACCTGTACGGCCTCGTCCTGTCGCTCGTCAAGCAACCGGTAGGCCTCGGCCGCACGCTCGACGTCGAACGTGTGGGTCACGAGTGACGAGAGGTCGTTTTGCCGCACGCACGAGCAGACGACATCCAGTCGGCGGTCCTTGTCCCACCGGTCGGCGTGGTCCGGATCGATGCGACTCACCTGGCTGCTCCGGATCCGGACGTGGCTCCGGTGATAGGACTCCCCGAGATCGAGTGTCACGTCCTTCGTGCCGTACCACGACCCGACAACGACCTGTCCCGCGTAGCCCGCAACGTCGATAGCGTCGTCAAGCGCCTCCGGGTTCCCCGAGAGTTCGTACACGAGGTCGGCGTTCGCCTCCAACGCCGCGTCAAGTTCCCCCGGCGCGACCGACCGATCGGCGCCGAGCGACTCCGAAATCGCCCGCCGGGTTTGGTAGTAATCGACGGTGACGAGTTCCGCGAGCGGGAACTCCGCGAGCAGGGCGGTCGTCAACAGCCCGACGGGACCTTGGCCGAACACCACGACACGGGCGCCGATTCGCGGCCGCCCGTCCATGACGAAGTTGACCGCCGTCTCGACGTTGGGGATGAAGATCGCCTGCTCGGGCGGGAGCGTGGTTGGGATCAGCGCCTCCGGATCGGCGACAAAGTGGCTCTCGTGGGGGTTGAACGCGAACACCTGACGGTCAAGCCATTCCGCCTCGACCGCCTCGCCGACGGCCGTCACCCGGCCGACCACGGCGTAGCCGTATCGAAGCGGGTACGAGAACGTACCCGAAAGCGCCTCGATAGTCTCGTCGGCCGACAGCTCCGGAGGCGCCTCGTTGCGGTACAACAGCATCTCGGTGCCCGGGCTGACACCTGAGCGCTCGGCCCGAACCAACACCTCTTCGGGCCCCGGTTCGGGGACCGGTTCAGTTCGAACCTCGACCGACTTTGGCCCGGTGAAACATACCGCCCGGCGGGTCATCGCGTCTCACGTCGTCCGGGGAGTGTCGGCCCGAGCGTGGTCGGAGGGACATCAGATCGAGGTCGGATGTGTTGGCGCTTCCTCTGGGGATTCACGGGATATAGATGCAGGCTATCGAACTAAAAACTACGCGTACCGGTCTCATAGGTAGTAGTTATAGATACCCGAGCGCGGCGAGGCGTTCCTCGTCGGTTTCGGCCCCGTACACGCGACCCACCGGAAGCGGTTCAGGGGGATCGAGCGTCGGCGTATGTGTTCCCCGATCCTTCCCCGTCGTTTCCGCCCACGGGACCGCGAGTAGGGCGGGAACTGGGGTATGCATCGGGTGGCCGTAGAGCCCCCACTCCCCGAAGAGGTTGCCGTGGTCGGCGGTGACCGCGATCCGGCCGTCGATGTTCTCTACGAGCGTCCCGACTTCCTCGAGGACGTATCGCAGGTTCGCCCGGTAAGCCCCCCGGACGCGGTCGGGCGACATCTCGCCGCGTCGGAGGGACACCCATGGGTTCGCGTCGCTGCTGTGGCTGCTCGTGCGGGCCATGCCGTCGTCGCCCGCGAGTGGATCGGGGACAAACGGGTGGTGCGGTTGCATGTAGTGGACGACTAACCTGTCTGGATCTCGCTCGCGGGCCGTCGCGATCGCGCGGTCCGTGATCGGCGACGCCGGGACTGTGCCGAGGTCGTCGTCCCAGGCGTACTTCCAGACCTCGTCGAGGACATCGAAGGAGTCGGCATCGAGGTACCGATCCGTCCACGTGTTGCCCGTCACCATCGCTGTCCGGGCAGTCGCTTCGCGGCCATTGAACGTGTTTTCGAGCCACTCCGAGGAGGAACTGCCGACCGATCGGACGGTCCCGACGTCCGTTAAAAATCCCACATCGGGGGTCACCTCGCGTAACGCGTCGGCGCGGCAGGCATCGAGGACGACGAGGACGTCCCACTCGCGGTCGAAGGCGTTGGTGCCGTAGGGTACCTGCCGCCCGATGGCCTGAATGCACCGCAGGTAGGCGGTGCCGAGGCGGCCCATCCCCGGTTCGGTCATACCCGGTATTCGCCGTCAGTCAACTAAACGCCGTCGCCGGGACACATATGTGTCTCGACGCCGCGCATATGGCCGTGAACTGTCTGTTCGTAGGGGCGGGTGCCATCGCCCCCGAGTACGCCGCTGGCTTGGAGACAAGTTCGCTCTCGTTGGCCGGTGTCTGCGATCTTGACGCCGAACGCGCGGCGGCGCTGGCCGACAAGCACGGCTGTCCGTCCTTCACCGATCTCGACCGGGCGCTCGGAGCGATCGACGCTCCACTGGTAGTGAACCTGACGAGCCACGCCGCCCACGCGCCGGTGACGCGGACGGCGCTTGAAGCCGACCGACACGTCTACTCTCAAAAACCGCTGGCGCTCGACGCCGACGTCGCCGGGGAACTGGTGGCGACGGCGCGACGGCGCGGGTTGGCGCTCGACTGTGCGCCCGGTACCACGCGGGCCCCCGCACAGCGCCGTGCGGGGCGGCTCGTCGCGGACGGCCGGCTCGGAACTGTCCGGCTCGGGTACGCCCACGCTCACGTCGGCCGCGTCACCGACTGGCACGACACTCCGGACTCCTTTCTCGAGGTTGGCCCGCTGTACGACGGGTCGGTCTACCCGCTCGCGCTCTTGATCTCGTGGTTCGGCCCCGTTGAGCGCGTCCGCGTCGCCGACCGGCTCGACGTTTGGCCCGACCGCGAGACAAGGCGGCCCTCAACGCCGAGTCACATCGAGGCGACGCTCGCCTTCGAGTCCGGGCCGACCGTCCGGCTCACCGCCAGTCTCTATGCGCCCCACCGCAGCCGGGAGTTCTACGGGCTGGAGTTACACGGCGACGACGGGTCGCTGTACCTCCGAGGAACCGGCGCGATGGGGACTGAAGCCGACGACGTCCGATTCGGCCGAGTCGGACGGGAGTACGCGAGCGTCCCGTCGCAGTCTCCCGAACGCGAATACCGGTACGTAGATTCGATCGAACGCCTCGCCGAGCGCATCGTTACGGGAGCCCCGCCCCGGTCTGGCGGCCGCCGCGGTGCCCACGTCGTCGCTGTCTGCAACGCAATAGAAACGGCTGCCGAGGGCGGGGAACCGGTCGCCGTCCCGGACTACGGGGCCGAAGAGGATCCCGTTCCGAAGCCGGTCGTCTGTCCGCCGGCCCGCGACGCTATCCGGCCGGAAGTGGCGGGGACGGGACGGAGCGCCACGGCGACAGAGGCGCGGTCGCTCCGGCTCCCGCCGGTCGGGTTCGGCTGCTCGCGCTACCGCGACGGCGAGTACGTTAATCGAGCCGACTCGATCACGACCGCCCTCGACGCCGGCTACCGGCTCCTCGATTGTGCGGAGCTGTACGGTAACGAATACCGGATCGGCGACCTGCTCGCCGCGCCGGGCACCCCTAACCGCGAGGGCCTCTTTGTCGTCGGCAAGGTCTGGCGCACGAACCACCGCCGCGAGCACCTGCTCGAAGCGTGTGCGGGTAGCCGGTCCGAACTCGGGATCGAGGCCTTCGACTGTTACATGCTCCATTGGCCGTCGGCACTCGCCCACTGCGGCGAACTCTGCCGGCTCGCCGAGCAGCCGGTCGAGCAACAGGAAGCGCTCACATTTCCGACCGGCGACGACGGGAACCTCGAAACAGCTGACATCCCGCTGGCCACGGCCTGGCGGAATCTCGAGGCGGCGTACGATCGCGGGTGGGCGCGAACCCTCGGCGTCTGTAACGCCTCGCGGGCGCAGTTGGAGACGATCCTCGAGTCCGGAACCGTCCCGCCGGCGATCGTCCAGATCGAACGCCACCCGTATAAGCCGCAAACGGATCTCGTCTCGTTTTGTCACGACCGGGGGATCCGTGTCGTCGCCCACTCGCCGCTGTCGGCGCCCGGGCTGCTCGAGGAACCCACGATAGAGCGGATCGCCGCCGAGCGTGGGCTCTCGCCTGCGGAGGTCGTCATCGCGTGGAATGTCACGAACGGCGTCGTTCCGATCCCCTCGAGTACCACCCCAGACCACCTCGTCTCGAACCTGGCCGCGGCCGCGACCCGGTTGCGCCCCGCGGAGTGTGCGCAACTCGAATCGCTCCGCGACCCGGAGTTCGAACGCTGAACCGGCGGACTGCGCTCGATGGTTCCAGCCGGCAGTAAAACTATGTGAGTTAGTGTCGTAGATCAAGTATGGCAACGGCTGACTCCCAACAGCTGGAACTCAGCACCGATACCCTCCGCGGTCTCCACTGGATGGGCATCCTCACCGCGCTCGTCTCCGCCGCCATCCACCTCCTGCTCGGGGTCCGGATGCTCCCCTCGGGGATGGCGATCAGTTTCGTCCTCGCCGGGCTTGGCTTTCTGGGTGCGATCGCCCTCGTGTTGTTCGATTACCGTCGCCGGGCGGTCTACGCCCTCGGCATCCCGTTCACGCTGGTCCAGATCGTCCTGTGGTACTATTTCAACTTCGCGGCCGGCCCAAAGTCGTTTCCGGCCGACGTGGGCACGCTCGGGATCATCGACAAGGTCGCACAGGTCGTTCTCATTGTGGTTCTCGTCGTGCTGTTACGGTAGCCGAGATTTCCCAACGGCCCGGGCGTTGCTGGGCCGGGGGGTCGAATCTTGCCGCCGCACCCGCGCTTTAGTCGGGCGTGGACGTAACATAGGTGAGTGGTCCCCGCATGAGCGACCCGTGCCGAATCGAGAAGCCAGTCCCATCCGCCCCGACCACCGGGATCGGGCAGCCAGGCCGAAGCGGGTACCTCCGGGGGGGCACCGATGAGCAAATTCGGGCGTGATCGCCGGATACACCTTGGTCTGGGGGTCGGACTGCCGTTGCTCGCCGCCGTCGCGCTCGCAGTCACGCTCCGGTGGGTGCTTCCGGTGGGGCCGACGGGTCAGTGGGGACTCTCTCCGGCGGTCGTCGCCGGACTCTGTTTGGCGGGCCAACTCTGGTACGTTGGGTACAGACTCGGTTCGACGCGGCCCGGCGGCGTCCAGAGTCGGCTCCTCGGGTTGGCGAACACGCTGACGCTGTTTCGGGGGGCGCTCTACGCGGTCGTGGCCGGCTTCGCTGTCCTGCCACCCGAGACCAGCCTCGCGTGGGCGCCGGCGCTCTGTTATGGCGTCGGGATCGTCCTCGATAAACTCGACGGCACTGTCGCACGAAGCGTCGGCAGCGAGACCGATCTCGGCAAGCGCCTCGACGTGGCCTTCGACACGTTCGGATTCGTCGCCGCCCCCGTCGTGGCAGTGTCGTGGGGCCTGTTGCCCGCTTGGTATCTCTCGATATCGGCGGCTCGCTACCTCTTCGTTGGCGGGATCCGCTGGCGACGGTTGCGGGGGCACCCTGTCTTCGACCGCCCCGACAGCGACCTCGGTAAGTATCTCGCCGGCATCCAGATGGCGTTTCTGACCATCGCGCTCGTCCCGGCCGCGCCGACCGGCTTGGTCCATGCGGTCGCGCCAGTCGTTCTTGCGCCGTCAGTTGCCGTGTTCGTCCGGGATTATCTCGCCGTCAGCGGTCGGCTCTACCGACACACCCAGGGCCAAGGTTAAGTCGGGTCGCAGCCGTAGTTCGGACGGATGCTGTTCGTGACCCACCTCGCCGCGGCCGCGGTCGTTGGCCGCCTCTCGCGGCTACCGACGGCGCCTCTCGTCGTCGGCGCGGCCGCCCCCGACGTCCTCGACAAGCCTCTCGGAGCGGCGGGGATCGTCGAGTTGTACCACTCGGTCGGCCACAGCGCACTGGCGGTCGTGGCGCTTCTCACGCTCGCACTGTTCTTGCGCGTCGGCACGGCGCTCACGATCGGGTGGGTCTCGCATCTCTTTCTTGACGTGGTTCACGTCGTAATCAACGGCCGCCCGGGCCACGCGCTGTTTCTGTTGTGGCCGCTCAAACGGTCGACCGATCCGCTCGGTCTTCCGCCGGTCGCGTTCGTCCGGCACTACATCGGGACGTCGTCGTTTTATATCGAGGTCGTCCTGTGGCTTGCGCTTGTCGGGGGACTCGCCCACGGGCGGTTCCGGAATGCGCCCACTCACAGCGGGTGACGTCGCTTCACGAACGCCGCTCCGTCGTGACTCACCGGTGCGTCGAGCGGACGGGGTCGATCGAAGTGCCCAGAAGCGTCTGAAACTGTCGGCTCCCGCCGATAGAAACGCCTTTCAGCCTCGGCGGGGTTCCCTCAGATAATGACTAGCGTCAAGGGGTTCCGAGTCGAGGAGCAGGCGACAGCCGACTCGCTCGGGACCGGTGCGTTCGTCTTCACCGACGACTACTCGGTGTTCGACTGGGGCAAGATGCCCGACGCCATCCCGAACAAGGGCGCGTCGCTGTGTGCGATGGGTGCAGCCAACTTCGAACGGCTTGAGGCCGAGGGAATCGCGACCCACTACCGCGGCGTCGTCGGCGGCGGCGGCGAGGTCGCCGGTCTCGACTCGGTCGCGACCCCGCCCCGCGAGATGGCGATCGAGTTGACCCGCGTTCCGGACCTGCCCCACGAGGGGCGGGAGTACGACTACACCGCCTACCACGAGGCCGCGGGCGAAAACTACCTGATTCCCCTCGAAATCGTCTTCAGAAACACTGTCCCGGTCGGCTCGTCGCTACGTTCGCGGGCCGACCCGGAGGATTTCGGCCTCAACGGCGGCGAGTGGCCCGACAGCCCCGTCGACCTTCCCGACCCCGTCGTGGAGTTCTCGACGAAGTACGAGGAGTCAGACCGGTATCTCTCCCGAGAGAACGCCGACTACATCGCGGGACACGCCGACATCGACGACCTCGAGTCGATCGCCCGCGAGGTCAACCGGATCGTCACCGAGACGGCCGCCGACGCCGGCCTCAAACACGAGGACGGCAAGATCGAGTGTCTCTACTACGACGGCGACATCCGGGTAGCAGACGTGGTTGGCACCTTCGACGAAAACCGCTTTTCGTACGACGGTCAACAGCTCTCGAAGGAGGTCCTCAGACAGTACCACAAGCGCACCCAGCCGGAGTGGGTTGAGGCGGTCGCCGAGGCGAAGACCGAAGCAAAAGCCGACGACGTCGCCGACTGGCGCGAGCGCTGTCGCATCGACCCGGAACCGCTGCCGGAACACGTCGTCGTCGCCGCCCGCGATATGTACACCGCAGGGACGAACGCTTACCTAGGGCGTGATCTGTTCGATGCGCCCTCGGTTGAGGATGCGGTGGCGGCGGTCGAGTCGCTTTGAGCCGCTCGACGTGGCGGGCAGCCGTCGAGTCGCTTTGAGCCACTCGACGTTGAGAACAGCCGAACGGCCGTATAACGCCATCTCAACGATTGTGAACTGCCTGCGGTTCCGCGGTCCACAACATTGCGCCGCGCTTGTGCTCCCGCGGAACCCGAGGTATTTTATATACCGGTACGGAAGCGGGCAATATGATCCCCTTGCAAACGCTTTCGAACCCGGCGATGGCCGTCGCCGTGCTAGTGATCGTTATGACGTTCGTTATTATCGCCGCGTTCATCTGGGCGTTCGGAAAAATCAGCGAACCGCCGGAGACCGACGACCACGACGGCGGCGGTCACGGGGCCTGACGCATTCGTCATCGTTGCGCGCGACAGGATAGACGACGCAAACGGTGCGAAACCGGAGGCGCTCACTCCGAGGCCGCATCCGCCACGTTGTCGGCCTCGTAGCCCTTCTGTAGTCGTTTTTCGGCCTCCTCGCGGTCCTCCGGGTACCCGACGTCAATCCGCCAACCGTCCAGGCCGATCGCGTCGATCGTCCGTCCAGACTGGATCAACAGATCGATCGCGTCGCTCAGTTCGTACTCGCCGCGATCGGAGGGCTGGACGAGATGACAGGCGTGAAAGATCGCCGGCGTGAACGTGTAAAACCCGGTCATCACGAGGTTCGACGGCGGATCGTCGGGCTTTTCGACGACATCGGTGATCTCGCCGTAATCGTTGGTATCGCAGACGCCATAGCGTGAGGCCTCCTCGTATGGCACCTCTTCGACGAGGAAGGCGGCATCGGTACGATGTTCGCGCTGCCGCCGGACGACGTCGCCGAGGTTCGCCTCGAAAACATTGTCGCCAAGCAACAACATGAAGTCGTCGTCGACGTGGTCCTCGACGCACAACAGCGCGTGGGCGAGGCCTTTCGGCTCGCGCTGGTGGGTGTAGGTGATCGGGACACCCTCGTAGGCGTCGCCGTAGAAGTCGATGATCCGCTCTTTCTTGTAGCCGACGACGACAAGCAACTCGTCGGCGTCGAGTTCGATGAGCCGGTCGAAACAGTGACTCAGGATTGGTCGGTCGTCGACCTCGACGAGCGCCTTCGGCTTCTCCTCGGTGAGCGGGCGGAGGCGGGTCCCCTCCCCGGCAGCGAGTACGACAGCTTGCATACCTCCACGCTGTGGTCCCCGGGTCAAATCCTTTCGGCTTTTGTCAGCTACGCCGCCCGGTAGGTGGCTCCGGGGCGCGACGCTCTCACATTTCACATTCTTATAAGTCGTGTCCCTCGCCCTCCTGGGAGAGCATCACGACCATCGAGAGCCCCGAGATGAGGATCAAGATCAGCGCAGGCACGGCGGCGTACTGATACAGCGCAGACTCCTGAGCCCGCCAGATCTGGGTGACGATCGTCTCGAAACCCGACGGTCGGAGGATGAGCGTCACCGGCAGTTCCTTCATCGTCGTCAAAAACACGAGTGCGGCCCCCGCGACGAGCCCCGACCGGATGTGTGGCAGCGTGATCCGCCGAAACGCGCCGATTGGGGACTCCCCGAGCGTCCGCCCCGCCTCGACGAGTTTCGAGTCGACCTGAAGGATCGAGGTCCGGGTCGTTCCGACAGCCTGAGGAACGAAGCGGACGACGTAGGCGAAGATCAAAAGCGGCAGCGTCTGGTAGAGCCACGGAATATAGCCGGCGCCGAAAAAGACCAACGCGAGCCCCAACACGACGCCCGGAACGGCGAAGCCGACGTACGTGGCCCGCTCGAAGAGCGTCCCCAGCCGGGAGTCGCGGGTCGCGGCGAAGTACGCCACCGGGAGGGCGGCCAGCGTCGCGACGGCGGCCGCGGCGGCGGCGACAGCAACGGAGTTGACTGCCTGCGTCCACTCGAAGGCCATCGAGGGACGCCTCGCGGCGTCCGTTCGCAGCAGCCATAACAGTAGAATCCAGACCGGAACGGCAAGTGCCATGACGGTAACGCCCGTAGGAAGCAGCGTCGCGGGCCAGCGCCACCGGCCCAGCCGGACCCGGCTCCCCGCGCGGTCGGCGTCGTCGCCGCGGACGGTCTGGTCCGGACGGATCGCCCACTCGAGCGCGAGAACGGCAAGCACGAGCACGAGCAGTTGGAGCGAGAGCAACGCCGCGTATTCCCGGCCAAACGTGTTGTACTCGACGTATATCTCGCGGGTGAACACGGACAGGCGCATGATCGCCGGCGTGCCGAAGTCCGAAACCGCGTACAGCGCGGTCAAAAGTCCCCCGGCAGCGATGGCCGGGCGGATCTGAGGAAGCGTCACCCGGCGAAACCCGCTCCACGTACCGTAGTTGAGCGTCCGTGCGGCGTCGATCAACCGCGTGTCGAAGGAGACGAGCGCGGCCCGGGTCGTCAGGTAGACGTAGGGGTACGTGTAAAGGGTGATCACGAATATCGACCCCGGCAGACCGTAGATCTCCGGCAGGCGCCCGATACCAAGTGGAGCCAGGAGGTCGTGAAACTCTCCTTGGGGACCAAACGCGGAGACGAACGCGAACGCGCCGACGTAACTCGGCACGACGAGCGGGAGCGCGACCGCGATCGACCAAAAGCGGCGAAACGGGAGGTCGGTTCGGACGGTCAGATACGCCAGCGGAACCCCGAGAAGTATCGAGCAGACGGTCACGCCGATCATCAACAGCAGGCTGTTGAAGAGAACGTCGGCGGTACCGGCGCTGAACGTGAGTTCACGCGCGCGACCCGGATCGACGCTCACGACCTCAACCAGCAGCCACGCCAACGGGAACACGAGCGCGACGGCGATCACGCCACAGAGCACTGTCAGCCCCGGCGACAGCGGGAGACTCACCGGTCCGTCGGCGGATTCGTTCTCGGGTTCCATGGCGGTTGATACTGTCGGGGAGAACGTCGCTCTTGCCCTTATGTGGATCGGATCGGACCAACGGATATAAGAGTTTAGGTTTACCTAAAACATGTATGCAACTGACGCGGCGGGACGCGGCCGCCGCCCTGGCTGCGCTCGGCGCCGGTGGGGCGGTCGCGTTCGGGGCCGAGCGGATCGGGCGGAGCGCTCCGGGCGACCCCGCTTCCGATTCGGGATCAGGTTCGAGACCGTCGGACGAGCGGCTTCGGACGACTCTTGTGGCGGCCGCCGATGTCATCTACCCGAGCGATGTCTCCGGAGTTGAGGCCTTCGTCGAGGGATTCCTTGACGGACGGCTCGACCGCTCCGAACACGCGTCTGGGCTCCGGAACGCAGTCGGGAAACTCGACGATCGGGCCGTCTCGTGGCACGGCGACCGCTTTGCTGCGCTTTCTGCCGCGGACCGGGATCGGCTCCTCCGGGAAATCGGGGCCGACACCGCCGAGGAGGATCCAGACGGGACGGCCGCCGAACGGATCCGTTACTACGTCGTCAACGAACTTCTGCTCGCGTTGTACGCGTCCCCGACCGGGGGCGAACTTGTCGGCCTCGAGAATCCTCAAGGCCACCCGGGCGGCACCGAGAGCTACCGGCGGAGGCCACCATGAGCGGTACGGCTTCGACGGATCGGACAGCCGTTCCCGACGCCGATATCTGTATCGTCGGCGCGGGGCCAGCGGGCGCACTCGTCGCCGACCGGCTCGCGGCCGATCACGAGGTCGTCGTCCTCGACGCCGGCCCGCGGTTCGACCCCGCCGACCGGCTCGAACGTCAAGAGCGGGCGATCCGACCCGCGTACGACCGCCCGGACGTGTGGGACAGCGATCCCGAACGCGATGCGCACTCGGCGTCGGGCGAGTGGTTCTACCCCCTGAACCACGCTCGGGTCAAAGGAGTCGGCGGCTCGACGCTACACTGGCAGGGGATGGTGATGCGGCTCCACGAGGACGACTTCGCCTCCGGAACCGAACGCGGAATCGGCCCGGACTGGCCGATCGACTACGCCGACCTCCGGCCCCATTACGCCGCCGCCGAGCGCGAACTCGGAGTCGCCGGGGCGGACGACAACCCCGACGCCCCGCCGCGCGATGAGCCGTTCCCGATGCCCGCGTTCCCACCTTCCTACAGCGACGGGCTGTTCGCCGAGGCCTGCGAGGCGCTCGAAGTCGATATGCACTCCGTGCCGAACGCCCGCAACTCCGAGGCCTACGACGGCCGGTCGGCCTGCGTCGGCTACGGCACCTGCCAGCCAGTCTGTCCGGCGGGCGCGAAATACGACGCCACGGTCCACATCGAACGGGCCGAATCGAAGGGCGCAACGGTGATCGACCGCGCGCCCGTCCAGCGGCTTGAGCACGACGCCGACCGGGTGCGGGCGGCCGTCTACGCTATCCCGGACGGCACGGAGCACAGACAGACGGCCGACGCCTTCGTCGTCGCCTGTGGCGGGGTCGAGACGCCGCGGTTGCTGTTGCTCTCGGAGTCGGAACACTATCCCGACGGACTCGCGAACTCCAGCGGCCTCGTCGGCAGATACTTTATGGATCACCTCTTCGCGGGTACCGGCGGCGTCCTCGGGGAGCCGACACGCCAGAACCACGTCGGCTTTCTCACCAGCGAGAGCCACGCGTTCTACGACGACGCCGATGAGGAACTCGCGCCGTTTAAACTCGAGTTCTTCAATTACGACGGCCCATCGCCCGTCGAGACGGCGCTGTCGGCTGACACCTGGGGTGACGACCTGCTAGAGCAGCTTCGAGAGGACTACGGCACCCACATCGGTATGGGCGCGCTCGTCGAGCAACTGCCCCGCGAGGACAGCTACATCGGCCTCGATCCCGACCGGACCGACGACCACGACAACCCGGTGCCGGACGTTCACTGGAACGTCGGCGACCGCGCGCTACGGACCATCGAGCGCGCCAACGAGGTTCAGGAGGCGATCCTCTCGGAACTCGGCGCGGAGATCACCTGGCAGGTCGGCCCCGACGATACCGGTCCGGCCTATCACCACATGGGGACCACCCGGATGGGCACCGACCCCGGTGCGAGCGTGGTCGACCCTCACCTCCGGACCCACGACCTCGGGAACTGCTGGCTCGTCACCAGCGGCGCGTTCCCGACCGGCGGCGCAGCGAACCCGACGCTCACCATCGCCGCGCTCGCGTTACGGGCGGCCGAGGACGTCCGAGACGCTATCTGAAACGCTATCCGAGAATTTTTAGGTAGACCTAAAAACTTAAGCGTCAGCGTGAGAGAGACGTGGTAATGAGTTCGATGCAGCGGCGGACAAACGGACGAGAGGCCGAATCAGGTGACGAGACGGTGGGGGCCGACATCACCGGCTCAGAGGACTCCGACGCGTGGACCTTCGAGGACGTCAGCGTCGTGATGGGCACGTACAACGAGGAAGCGGCGATCGGAGCGGTTCTGGACGACATCGAGGCTGTCACCGACGGAAAGGCGGAGGTCATTTGCGTCGACGGCTCCTCGGATCGGACCCCAGAGATCGCCCGCGAGCACGGCGCCCGCGTCATCGAACAGGAGCCACAGGGATACGGGGTCGCGGTCCGGGAAGCGATTCTCACGCCGGATCGGCCGATCGTCGTCACCACCGACTGCGACGACACCTACCCGATGGAGCAACTACCGGAGTTCCTCGCGGCGATCAACGAGGGCTACGACGTCGTCAGCGGCGACCGACTCTACCACGGAGCCGAGGCGATGCCGGCGTTCAACCGCTTCGGCAACCGCGCGTTCGCCGCCCTTGCGAGCGCGCTGTTGGGCGAGGTGGTCCACGACACCACGACCGGGATGCGCGCGTACCGCCAGGAGGTCGTAGAGTCAATCGAGTGGACCGAAAACACCGGCCTCTCCGCGGAACTGCTGATCCGGCCGCTGACGAGAGGGTACAACGTCAAAGAACACCCGATTGCGTACACCGAGCGCGCCGGCGAGACGAAACTCAACCCGATCGAAGGCGGCCTTGCGATCGCGAAGTCGATCCTAAAAGTATCGCTGGAAGAACAGTTCCGGTAGGTCAGATAGACGGGGTCGGCCGGACGACTGATTTCCTCCCCGCGGCGAAGCACGGGGCGTTCTCCTCGAAGTTCCATACCCGATATCAACTAAACGCTGGGACCCTCTCTGCTTGATTTCCCCGATCACTCAGTGAGGGGCAGAAGGATACCAAACACGATCGGGGATAGCAGGAAGATCCCGATTCCGAGCACCTCCAGGTCGAACAGGAGGGTCAGTTCCCACGCCGGGAGTTGTACTCCCAGCGTGCGGACTAGGCCTTGCCCGAGCCCGCCGATACAAAAGAGGGCCAAGCCGAGCGCGAAGCTTCGTTTGGTTATCTTCGGGTAGTCGATTTCTCTCGTACGGCCAGTCATGTCTCAGCGTCCATCAGGGGTTTATATAAGCGTTGCGTCTCCCTTGTTCACGCCCGCGGCTCCAGACGCGTTTCGAAGGAGACGCCATCGCGGTGGGCGTCCGGCTCCTCGGGGAGGTAGGTCCCCTCGTTGCCGCAGTCGGTGACGAGCGGGCAGACGGAGCGCTCCGGGGGCCACACCGCCTCGACGCCCTCGAGGTCGGTCCGGACGGTCGTTTCCTGTCGGTACGTGAGCGTCCCGCCGTCGGGTTGGACGAGCGTCACAGTTAGGACAATAGTGTCGGTCCCGCCAACCCGGACAGAGGGCTCAGAGTCGGCGGCCGCTAGGCGGGCCGCGTCGCGGTCGATCGACCACCGCACGGTGATCGACTCGCCGGGATCGGACACCGCGTACTCGGCACGGGCGCCGGTTTCGCTTTCGAGGCGGACCGTCGCACGCTCGACTCGCGGCGGGACGCCGACGACCATCTCACCTGTCAGCGCCGCACCGCGCCGGATGTCGAGCGCCTCGATCGTCGGCGTTACGTGCCGGTCCGCGTCCGGCGTCCACTCGCCTCGGTAGGCGTAGCGGTAGTGCGTCCGGTTCGGATAAGCGTCGAGGACGGCAAAATCGTCGCCGGGCGCGCGATCGAGCGCGTAGACGACCGAGCCGTCCAGCCCGCCGTCGTTGCGGAGGTACTGAAATGGATGGTTCTGCCAGTCGCCGTACGGCGTCGGGAGAAAGACCAGCGCGTCCTCGAGATCGGCCGTCTCGACCGGTTCGTAAGCGGCCTCGTACTTCTCGGCGTGGGCCGCGTTCCGATCAAGCGGGGCCGAGACAGTCGCGGCCGCGGCGACCGACGCGCCGACGAGGCTCACGAGGACGAGGAGCGCGACCGCGACACGCGCGGCCCGCCGGGAGCCACGGCGCTCGACCCGCGATTGGACGGCGGGAACGCCCCGATCCCAGCCGACGACGACGGCGAGGGCGGCGAACACCGAGAGGGGAGCGAGCAGGTCGAAGTGATAGAACGGGCCGAACTGCGAGACGAGGCCGTCAGTTGGGTCCGACATCGTCGCGAGAACATTGTAGTTGCCCCAGAAGGCGACGTTACCGGCCGTGACAGTCACGAAGAGGCCGGCGAGGGCCAATCCCGCCCGTCGCTCGAATTCATCGCCGTCCCGTGACCTCCAGCCGTCGATCCAGCGGCGGGCGGCGAGCGCGAGGCCGGCAAGCGCGGCCGCCGTCCCGATCGGCCCCGCGACGAACCACCGCGTCGCGAAATACCGGAGGACGTAGCCGTTAGCCGTCAGCGCCAACTCGGGGGTGTAGGTGACCGAGTGGTCGAGGATCTCCCGAGGGCCGAATCCCGGACCGTCCGCAGGGGCGAACGCTTCGTAGGGGAACACGAGCGCCGACCCGGTCATCCGGGCGTTGTACGCGAGCGTCACGCCGACGAACACGAGGCCGAAAAGCGCGGTGAGGCCCTGTCTCCGGACCGGTTCGGTGAGCCCGATGCCGTCGGCCGACACCGACCGCGCGATCGAGTAGATGGCGTGGATAATGAACGGAGCCGCGAACAGCACCGCGGTGTAGGGCCGGGCGAAGAAAGCGGCCCCGATCGCGAAACCAGCGACCCCCGCAGCCACGGGTGAGCCGTCTCGAACGCCCCGCAGATACGCAACGGCGAACAGCAGGTTCAACGCCGTCGTTGGCGCGTAGGGGAGAAACGCCGCTGTCGTTACGAGCGCGAGCGGCGAGGCGGCGAATAGCACCGCAGCGACGACGCCGATCCGGCGGTCGAACACTGTTGCCCCCAGCAGATATGTGAGGCCGGCGTTCGCCGCGGCGACCGCGGCGAGGGTCACCCGCGGTTCGCCGAACAGCGCCATCGAGGTCGCGAACAGCGCCGCCGGAACAGGCGTGTACTTCGGGTACAGCCGGCCACCGTCCTCAATGAAGAACCACGGCCGGAACGCGCCGGCCAGTTCGCCTGCCCGGAGTTCGAGTTGTCCGTCGAGAAGCAGCGCCGCCTGCAACAGGTAGACGCCCTCGTCGTGGTTGCTTGAATGGTACGCGAAGACTGTGCTTGAGACGGCGAAAACGGCGACCGCGGCGGCGAGGGCGACCGCGGCGGCGGCGAGTGGCGGGGCATCGAGACGATGGATCGCTCCGCGGACGGCCGCCGAAACCCGCCGTCTGAACCGCTCTCGGGGTGGTGTCACGCTGTCCCGATCAGAGTGCGCCGACGTCGCGCATGAGGTCGACCGTCGGTTCGAGCTCGGAGAGCTGCGTCAGGTCGATGTCGGGGACGTCGAGTTCGTCGATCGAGGGGAGGTCCCCGACCGGTTCGACGTCGGGGATCAGGGGGTACTCGAACGTCGACGTGGCGAAGTAATCCTGGGCTTCCGAGGACAGCAGGTGCCGGACGAAGCCGTTGGCGAGGCTCTCGTCGTCGGTCGTGTCGACGACGGCCGCGCCGGCGACGTTGAACATGGCGCCCGCGTCGCCGGACGTGAACGCGGTCCCGATCGAGGCCCCGGGGTTGCCGTCGATGACGCGTTGGATGTAGTAGTGGTTCGTGAACGCGGCGTCTATCTCGCCGTCGGCGACCGCCTGGCAGGCGGCGAACTCGTCGGGGTAGTCGGTGATCCCGTCGTCGATGACGGCCTCGAGCCACCCGCGGGTCGCCTCCTCGCCCTCGATGAGCCGCATGGCGGTGACGAACGCCTGACAGGAGCCGTAGGACGGGGCCCACCCGAGGTCCCCGTCGAACGCCTCGGGGTAATCCATGATGTCGTTCGGCACGTCCTCGGCCGTGAACGCGTCGGTGTTGTAGGGGATCGTCCGCGCCCGCCCGGAGGTCCCGATCCAGGTGTCGGTTCGGAACTCCTCGCGGACCATCTCGAGGATCGACTCCTCGAGCGGCCCCGTCCGCCCCTCGTCTGCGAGCGCACCGAGCGCCCCGGCGTTCACCGAGTAGAACACGTCGGCGGGTGAGCCGTCGCCCTCGTTAACGATCTGGTTTACCAGGTCGGTCGAACTGGCGTACCGGACCGTTAATTCGAGGTCCTCGTAGAGGGTGTCGATGTAGCTGATGAGGTCACCGACGAGGAACTCGCCGCGCCCCGAGTAGACGGTGAGTTCGCCCGATAAGTCCGGCATCTCGCTCATCGATGTCCCGCCGGGGGCGTCCCGACCCTCGCGGCCGGATCCGATCTGGCCGACCGGCGAGTCGGCGGTATCGCCGTTTCCGTCCCCGTTCCCGCCGAGCGATCCCGAGCAGCCAGCGAGGCCGGCCGCCCCGAGTGCGCCCGCTGTCGCGAGGAACCGGCGCCGCTTCGTCTTCCGTCCGTGGATTCGTTTGTCAGTCATATTTTTAGGTTCACCTAAACATATTTATAGCCGTCGCTTCAGTCGTCGGCTGCAGCGGGCGTTCTCGCCGCCTCGAGCGCGTTGAGGCAGTCGAGCCACTCGAGCATGTACTCGCCGACGTGGACGAAAAAGTCGCCGTTTCGGTACTCGTCGAATTCGCCGTCCGCGAGCCGTCGCGCCATCGCCTCGAAGACCGCCGCGTAGCGGTCGGCCGCCTCGCCGGACTCCGAACGGTCCGGTTCGACGTCATCGACGAGTTCCCAGAGGTGTTCGTTGAGTTCCAGGCCGGCGACCTCGTTGTGGAGGTCGTCGAACGTCGACCGAGGGGCCTTGTTATGCTCGCACAGCGGGCGGCCGTTGTAGATCCGCGTGTCGAGGAGGTCGCAGGCCCGCTTGAGGAAGACGCCGCTCCAGATGTCGTCGAAGCGCCCAACGTCCCACTCGTTGTCGTCCATCGGAAGTTGATAGAACGCGGGGATCACCTCTCGTCGGAAGGCGAGGTTCATCGAACAGACCGTGAGGTAGTTTCCGCGGGCGGCGACGAAGTCCCGTTCGAAGTCGGCCGTCGTCGTCCGCGTCTGGGCCTGCCCCTCCAGATCGCCGTCCATCAGAATCCGAACCGCATCCAGATCGGGAACGTTGGTCCACAGCCCTTGGGAGGCAACGACCTCGCCGGGAGCGATCGCGGTGGTGTCGGTGTCGACGGTCTCGCCCATCGCCGAGTACGGATAGCCGCGGGGGTACAGACCGTGGTCGTCGGCGCGCTGATACAACACGTTCACCCAGTTCTCGTCGGACCGAACCCGCTCGATCTCGCCTTCGTAAGCGAGGTTCGCCATATGGCGGCCAAAGTAGTCCTCGTCGTCGGCCGGGAGCGTGTCATCGTCGATGAAAACCCCGTATTCGAAGGCCGTCTCCGCCCACATGTACAACAACCCAAAGCTCGTCTCGGCGTGGCTCGCGGCTGGGACGACGTGGGCGTACTCCTCGATCTCGTTGGCTTCGTACCACTGCTCGCGGCGCGTGCCGTCGAAGACGGCCCCCGCCACGTCGAGGTCTTCGAGCATCGCCCGCATCGCCGCGGTGTCACAGAAGTCCTCGGTAACGAGGACGAAAAACAGCCGGTCGGTATCGAAGCCGTGTTCGCGTGCGTTCTCGACGTACGCTCGAACGCAGTCGTACTCCCGTATCGTCGGGACAATCACGCAGATGTCCCGCTCCGTCCGATTTGGATTCCGTTGCATTGCGCCCCCGTTTTTAGGCCGTCCTAAAAAACGTGTCGATCAGTCGTCACCTCCCGCCTCGGCGGGGTCAACGCGGGCGGGCGGCCGGAACGGCGGCAGTCCTCGCGTTCGCCTGGCTGTGCCGGACCCCGAGACCGGCGACGGATTGGCGCTCGACGCTGCCGTCGAGTCGATCGAGGAGGCCGACTTCGAGTTGCCGGTGGATGACGAGTACTGCGACTATGTCAGTTCGTCGATCCGCCGCACGCGGCGGTCGCCGACGACACAACAGCCCCGGCGCTCGTGGCCGTGGCGTTCGACGTGAGCCGCTTCAAGACCGGCGTTCCACGCCGCACCGACGTCACCGGGCGTGTCGCCGACGAGGACTCCCCGTCCCGATTCGGCGCCAGCCGCCGACAGCGCCCGCCGGACCGGCTCCGGGTTCGGCTTCCAGCCCGTCTCCGCGTCACAACAGACCACCGAGTCGAACCAATCGCGGATATCCAGTGCCGATAACACCGGATCAGTCAGGTACCGTTGACAGTGGGTCACGAGCGCTGTGGGCGCGTCGAGTTCGCCGACGACGGCTGCGTCCTCGTGGAGGAACGTCGCGTCGGCGCGCGCGGTCGCGCTCTCCTCATCGTGGAAGACCGTCCAAAAGCGGTCGGGGGTGACACCCCACGCCCGGAGGTGGTCACCGCGATCGCCGCCGAAGCCGTGCCAAAGCGTTTCGGCCTGTCGCTCCGTGAAACCGTAGCCGAGTCGGTCCCCGACCCGACCCATTACTTCGTGAACGTAGTCGGGTTCGACGTCGATCAGCGTGCCGTCGAGGTCGAATACCCACCGATCGTACGCGGCGTGGCTCATTCGATAATGCGTACACTGCCCGCGGCAAAGTGCGTTGCGGGCGATCGGGGGCTACCGCGAACGGATTAGCCCGCCGCCCGCCTCGCTGACGGCTCTACTCCCGTTGGCAACGGGCGACCGCCTAGTCGGTGTACGGTGCTTCTCTGGTTTGACGCGGGGCGCGTGACCGAACCGCTGCCGTGGGAGTCGAGGACGGATATAAGCCCCCGGCACGCCTACCGTTCGGTATGGACGTACTCGGCGACGCCATCGTTCGCGACCGGCGCTCCGATCGGCCCGCCCTCGACGTGCCCGCAGTCGGTCGGCACTACGATTACCGCCGGTTCTGTACGAGCGCCTGGAAGGCGGGGAACTTCTTCCGGCTCCTTGGGGTGCGCGAGGGGGTTGGCGTCGCCATCGCCGACGACCCGACCGCTGAGCCGGTCTTGACGCTGTACGGGGCGGCGGCGCTCGGAGGCGTCGTTCGCTTCGGCCCGCCCGCCGAAATAGACGACGGGGTGCGGGCGCTAGTCGTCCCCGCGGCCGACCTCGACGCCCACGCTGTCGGCCCGGCCACGAAACGGGTCGTCTACGGCGATCCGCCCTCCGATCCCGCCGTCTCGTACTTCGAGCGTGATGTCTGGAGCGAGAACCCGACTGAGCCGCCGAACCCCCCCGAACCGGCGGACCCGCTGCTCCGGACAGACGAACAGGAGTACAGCCACGGCGAAGTGGTATCGGCAGCGCGATCAGTCGTCGACGACCGCGGGCTCGGGCCGGACAGCGCCGTCGCGGTCCGCGGCTCGTTCGCCTCCCCGGCGGTCGTCGTGGCCGGCCTCGTCGCCCCCATCGTCGCCGGCGCGCGGCTCTCGCTCGGCCCCGAAAGCGAGGGCGATCTCGTCGTCGGCGGCCCTGACGACGAGGTCGGTTCGCTCGGTCTTCGATAACTTCGCAGGGGCCGACAGAGCCCTCTTTTGTACGATGATTCTACGAGGTATCATTATTCTGCGAGACACCGTTGGCAGCCGCCGGGCTTCGACGGCCGCCGCCGGACGAAAACACGGGTACATCCCCACCCAGAAGCGTCCCCGGGAACCGATCAGCCAGTCTCCGTCGTCTCGCATCGATACCTAATACCCGGTGATACAAATTCGTCGATGCTATTATAATAGCCAATACTGCACGAGCCGTCATCGCGTGCCGAAACCGAGTAGAATTTTATAACTGTCGTGGCTGATAGATCGTATCTGAGAGTTAATACCATGGATGAGCGGCTGGACAAAGACGTATCGTTGGACAGAGGGCTCGAGCGTTTCGCCGACGGGCCGGTCGTCGTGTTTACCTGGTGGAACGACCCGGGCTGGCCGGTCGAATACGTCTCTCCGAACGTCGAGCGGCTCTTCGGGTACTCGCCGAGCGAGCTGTACGACGGCGACCTGAGGTACGCCGAGTTGGTCCACGACGGCGACCTCGGTCGGGTCGCTGAAGAGGTCGAAGCCAACAGCGACGCAACGACCGAACGGTTCCGTCACGAGCCCTACCGGATAGTTACAAAGTCTGGGGACACCCGCTGGGTCTTAGATTATACCCGTATCGTCCGCGACGGTGGCGAGACCGTCCGCTACACGGGCTACGTCGTCGATATCACGGAGCGCAAGGAGCGACTCGAGTACGTCACTGATCTGAACGCGACCATCAGATCGCTGCACCGGGCGTTGATCGACGCCGACTCAGAGGCGTCGATTTGCCGTGCCGTCTGTCGGTCGCTTGTCGATCTCGAACGGTTCGACGGGGTCTGGATCGGCACCGTCGACTCGGCAGCGTCGTCGCTCAGTCCGGTCGCAAGCGCCGGCCTCGAAGAGGGGTTCCTCGACACCGTTCCGTGGTCGCTCGCCGCCGATTCGCCGTCTCCAGCCGTCCAGGTGGCGGCCGACCGTTCCTCGACGGGCGAGTACAGCCGGCCCAACCAGGCGTCCGAAGATCCCTGGGAGAGTGCGATGTGGGCCGCCGACTACCGGTCGGCGGTTTCGGTTCCGGTCAGACACGACGGGATCCGCTACGGCGTGTTGACGGTCTATAGCGCGGCCATGGACAGCTTCGACGAACGGGTCCAGAGCATCCTGATCGAACTCGGGGCGTTGGTCGGGTACGCGATCGCCGCGACCGAGCGCCGCGACGCCCTCCACGCCGAGGGGGCCCGGGAGTTCGTCCTCAAATTGGAGGTCGATCGCGACGACCCATTGCGGACGCTCGCCGCGGGGGTTTCGGCGACCGTCGACGTCCGAAGCGTGAGCAGACGCGGCGAGGATCTGCCTCTCCTGTACTGTTTGATCGCCGACGTTACCTCCAGTCAGGTTATCGAAACTGCGGCCACGATTCCCGGAGTCCGGTCGATCGAGTGCCTCGACGAAGAGGAAACACCCCTGTATGAAGTTCTCGTCGATGGAGAGTGTGTCGCCTCAACAGTAACCGCCTTCGGGGCGGGCCTCCGGTCGTTACGCATCTCCGAGGGCGGGTGTGACCTCGTCGTCTCGGTCCGGCGCAAGCGCGATCGACGCCGCCTCGTCGAGCAGGCCCGGAGTCTGTTCGGCGAGGCTGAACTGAAAGCCGAGCGCGGCATCGCCCCGTCCGATACGATGGCGTGGGCGTCGCTTCTGACGGACGCGTTGACGGAGCGACAGCAGAGCGTGCTTCGGGCAGCCTACCACGCCGGGTACTTCGACGAGAGTCGCAAGCGGACCGGCGCGGAGATCGCCGACTCGCTCGGGATCGCCCAGCCCACGTTCTCGACGCACATTCGCGCCGCGGTCCGAAACCTGCTGTCGGCGATCTGGAACGATCGCGAGGGCAAATGACAGATCGCTCCCGGACGCCGCATCCGATCCCGCAAACGATTTTTTCACCGAACGCTATGACACGATGATGGCTACCCGACGTGCGGTCGTCCCGGTCGAGAACGTGCCCGAAGAAACGACGTATCTCTTTACCGTTCGGGAGAGAGCATCCGAGCAGGAACGTGAGGCGATTTTGATCCGAAACGACGGCGGATTTAACGCGTGGCTCAACTACTGTCAACACTACACCCACATCAAGATCGACAAGGGATCCGGTGCGGAGATGCGCGGCGACGAACTCATCTGTGAGAACCACGGGGCGTACTTCGAATCCGAAACCGGGTTCTGTAACTTCGGCCCCTGCGAGGGAGCGTATCTCAACGAGGTGGAGGTCAGCGTCGAGGACGGAGCGGTGTACCTGAACGACGACGAGTACGAGTTCGTCGCTCAGGGACCAATCGAGGACGGCGACGACGATTTGGGCTCGAAGTCTAACTACAAGTTTTAATGGCACACCGCGGAGTTACTCCACGTAACAGCGTCGATCGACAAGTTCGTCGTACGCCCTCCGGAGTCGAGCGGTTACGGGGCCGCCGCCGATCGTGCTCCCGTCGAGGCGACTAATCGGCCGGAGTTCCCAGGTCGTGTTCGTCAGGAACGCCTCCGTCGCGCGCTCGATATCGTCAACGGTGTAGCGGCCCGTCTCCGTTGGAACGCCGGCGCGTTCGGCCGCCTCGAGGACGGCCTCGCGGGTGATCCCCGGCAGGACCGCTCCACACGCAGGGGTCTTCAGCGTTCCCTCGGCAATAAAGAAGACGTTGCTGGTCGCCCCCTCGGCGACGTACCCGTCGGTGTCGCACATGAGCGACTCGTCGGCGTCCGAACCGCGCAACTCGAGTCGGGCGAGGATGCCGTTGAGATAGTTGTGCGTCTTCGCGTCGGCCGGTAGGGCGTCGTCGGGGATCCGGCGGGTCTCGACCGATCGAACGGTCGCCGGATCGTCCCAGATTGGGTCGCCCGCAGTACCGCCGCTGGGGAGCGCTTTGACGTAGACGACGACCGTCGGGTCGACGTCGCTGTCGGGCGTTAGCTTCCCCGGCTGGACCCCTCTCGTTACCGAGACCCGGATGTACGCCTCCGAGAGGTTGTTTGCCGCGAGCGTCGTGTCGATGCGCTCCCGGAGGTTGCTTGGGACGGCATCGGGCATTCCGAGGGTCTTGCAGGTTGTTTTGAGGCGATCGACGTGGCGATCCCACAGGAACACCGTACTGTCGTAGGCCCGGCAGGTCTCGAAGGCGCCATCGCCGTAGCGAAACCCTCGGTCCTCGACGTGAACGGTCGCCTCGTCCCGGTCGACCAACTCGCCGTCGACGTGATACTGACGTGACATTTCAGCTCTCCCGACAGCGGTGACAGAAGGTTTCGATCATCCGCTCGCCGGCGTCGGTGAGGATGCTCTCAGGATGGAACTGGACGCCTTCATGAGGCTTCTCGCGGTGCCGCACGCCCATGAGCACGGCACCGTCGCCGGTTCGGGCCGTCTCTACCAACTCCGGAGGCAGAGATCCCGGTTCAGCGGCCAGCGAGTGATACCGGCCAACTTCGACGCGATCCGAGAGCCCCTCGAAGACACCCGAGCCGTCGTGGGCGAGGACGGATGGTTTCCCGTGGACGATATCGGGGGCGCAATCGACCGATACGCCGTTGGCGACACACAGTGCCTGATGGCCCAGACAGACCCCAAGCGTCGGATACGAGAGCGACTCGAAGATCGGAACCGAAACCCCCGCCGCAGACGGGGCCCCCGGCCCCGGCGAAACGACGATTCCATCGGGGTCAAGCCGCCGAATCCCATCGACGTCGATGTCGTCGTTGCGCCGGACCACGACATCGGCGTGGGTGCCGACGTACTGGACGAGATTGTATACGAACGAGTCGTAGTTGTCGACGACGAGAACGCTCGGCCGCATCGGTGCCGGGGCATCGCCGCGACGGTTCTCGGCAGTCATCGTTCCGTCGCCTCAATCGTGAACGCCGCTTGCTCCGTCAGTGCGGTGTCGATGGCCGTGAGAAGCGCGCGGGCCTTATCCAGCGTCTCCGCGTACTCGCGGTCCGGGTCGGAGTCGTGGACGATCCCGGCGCCGACGCGGAGGTGATACCGGTCGGCATGTCGAACGAGCGTCCGGATGACGATGTTGAGTGTCGCCCGACCGTCGAAGCCGAAAAGCCCGATGCTGCCGGTATAGGGTCCACGCCGGGTGCGTTCGACGTCGTCGATGATCGCCATCGTCTTGGGCTTCGGTGCGCCGGTGATCGTGCCGCCCGGGAAGGCCGCCGCGACGGCGTCGGTGACCGACCGGTCCGACCGGAGCTGTCCCTCGATCAGGCTGACCAGATGCATCACTTCGGCATAGCGATCGACGCGGCGGTACTCCTGGACCCCGACGCTACCGTACTCGCTCACCCGGCCGAGGTCGTTGCGCTCTAAGTCGACTAACATCGCGTGTTCGGCGCGTTCCTTCTCGTCCGAGCGGAGGTCGGCCTCGAGTTCGCGGTCCGCCTCGGGCGTCTCTCCCCGTGGGCGGGTACCCGCGATTGGCTCCGTCAGGAGCCGGTCGGCCGCCACATCGAGGAGGAGTTCGGGACTCGCACTCACGAGATCAACGCCGGGAAACTCCACGAGCGCGGCGTACGGCGCCGGGTTTACACGGCGGAGCGCGGCGTAGGCGTCGACCGGATGGACGGACGCGGGGGCGGAAAGTCGTTGGGAGACGTTCGCCTGGAAGGTGTCACCGGCCCGTATCGCGGCCTGAACGCGCCGGACGCGGTCGGCAAAGGCCGCTCGCCCGCACTCGCTCTCGAACGCGGCACGCTCGCCCGATGCCGGGGCGCGGCCAACGGACCGATCTCCGGCGATGATGCGGGCGACGAGCGAGCGGGCGCGGTCGATGCCCCACTCGTAGGCGGCGTCGATCGAGCCGTGCTCGTCGAGTCGCGGGCAGGCGGTGACCCGGAGTTCAACCCCGTTGGCGTGGGGTTCCCGCCAGGCGACCATCCGGTCGTACGTTCCCACCTGCAGTCGGGGCAGGTTTCGATCATCCTCGGTTCCATCCGGAATTGACTCCAGTTCACGGGCGATGTCGTAGGAGAGCCACCCGACGATACCGCAGGGGTACGGTGTTTCGCAGTCGCCGCGTTCGAGCGTTTCGGCGCTCAATTCGGCGTCCAGCGCCGAGAGTGACGGGGACGCGCCAGCCGGACGCGACCCCTCATTCGCGATCGGCTCCGCGGTCCCCGAGACCGTGAGCCGCGACACCGGATCCGTCGCGAAGTATCCCCATCCGGACTGGCCGGCCGTCGTCTCAAGAAAGACATCGCCCCCGTCACCGCGGCGGGCGCGGCGGTATGCTTCGAAGGGATCGGCGACCGACAACCGGAGTTCGACCGGTACCCGCGCCGAATCCGTCGCTTCGGTGGCGACGGATTCGAACGCCTCTCGGTCGGTGACGACTCGCATACCGTATTGAGAGGCGTCAGCGAACAATGCTTTTGCGGTTGGGGCGGCACGCGTGGCTATGTCGCTGGCGAACAGGCGGGGATTCACTCCGATCGGCCCGTCCCCGCGCTCCCGCCTCGGGGGCCGACCGCGACGTATCAGGTCACGGGCGGCTTGGTCCCGGTATAGTATAAAAGCGTTCGGGCGAGTATAAATCCTACTCGGCGGCGCGTCCCTGCCAGCGGGCGATCCGCTTTTCGGAGATGTCGGTCGCCTCAGCGAGGCTTACGGTGTCGGCCGCGAGCAGTTCGGGGACCGTTTCGATGCCGGCGTTCCCCAGCCGTTCGGTGTAGGCCGGGCCGATCCCGTTGATCGTATCAACTGAGGCACCCTGCTTCGGGGCGTCGCCCGTGTCATCAGGGGCGTCGTCGGCCTCGTCCGAGTCGTCGGTGTCGACAGTGCCGGTCGCGTCGTCGGCACCGTCGGTAGTGTCGCCGGACGTATCCGGGCGCTCGGGCTCGCTCGGGGCCGGTTGGGCGTCCCCGGGCGGTTCGACGGCCGCATCGGGGTCCGGACCGGACGTTTTGACCGCCGAATCGGCCGAAGCAGTCGCGTCCGGTTTCGGGGCAACGGGGTCGGCTTCGGGATCGGACACCCTCCCCGTCGACCGATCGTCGGAACCGTGCGGAGCCTCGTTCGACCCGTTGGACTCCCGGGTCGGCCCGCGTTCAACCGTGGCATCCGTCCTTTCGGGGGGCGCCGAGTCCCCGGAATCGCCGAGACCCAACACCGATCGGAGCAGATCGACAATACCCATACGATTGGTATGCGGCTATCGGAATAAAAACAATCGGCCGAACGGGCGACCTGCTGGGGTTCCCGAGCGGGCCGTTTATATGTACGTATCCAAACGATCCGCCATGGAGAGCCTCGAAACCGAACTGGAGCGGGCGCACGACATTCCCGTCTCCGAACTCGCCGACGCTATCGAGTCCATCGGTTTCGAGTGCACCCGATGTGGCGGCTGCTGTACCGCGGTCGAAGCGGACGACGCCGACACCGAACCTCACACCGCGACCGTGTTCCCCGACGAGGTTCAACGGCTTCAATCGGCCGCGGCGGACGCCGGTGAGGAGCCCTACGACTGGCGTGATGTCGCCCGGCCCATGCCGTACGGCCTCGACGACACCGGCGGGAAACCCGAGGGGGAGACGTTCGAGTGGGCGCTTCAGACCGACAGCTGTGGAGACTGCGCCTTTTATACTGAATCGGACGACGGCACCGGCGCCTGTACCGTCCACGAGGACCGACCGCTCGTCTGTCGGACCTACCCGTTCAGCCTCGCGCTGGCCGGGACGGCCGAACCGATGGGCGAAGCCGTCGACGGGGAGGGACTCGTCCGCGCCCACGAGTGTGAGGGTCTCGGCCGCGACATCACCCGCGAGGACGCCGAGGAACTCGCGGCGGCTCTCAAAGAGCGGACGATCCGGGATATCGAGGAGGCGATCGGCGTCCGTGACAACTACGAACCGACGGACGCCGCGGGCGTGGTGGTTCACGACTCCGAAGGGCAGAAACGGCCGGACGGAACAGTGCTTCCGGACGAGGGGTAGTGGACATCGTTCTCCTGGCGGGGGAACTCACATACTGGGGCTATCGGTGGGAGTACAACTTATAAACGTTCTGGGTCTTTTAAATCGGATCGCGGCCGGCGAGTCGCATATAATTAAAGATAATTCACATTTGAGGATCTGTATCGAGTTACGAAATAGTACTGTGTATTATATAGGACAACGCTGCACAACGGGCGAGTACCGACTGAAACATATTGAGACGTACACATGATTCTGTGGATATATAAAAAATATAAAATTTGTTTATCACCCCCCTCCCGGGTCCACCTGCATGGTGGAAATGCACCGCAGAGGTCTGATGAAGGCGTCAGTCGCCGCCGCGCTGGGTGCCAGCGCGGTCGGTGTAGCAAGCGCGAGTGAGTCGGAAATCTCGGAGGGGGACACGCCCGGCGCGCCGAGCGTCCAGGGGAATCTAAAGCGGCTCTCGACGACGGCGTTCGGTGCCGAGGTGACCGGCCCGTTCGTCTTTGAGGACGGTTCGCTGTTGTACAGCCTCCAGCATCCCGATAATAGTAATCCCGAACCGTACGGCCGAGCGGCGGTCGGCTACTTCAGCGGCTTCAACTTCGAATTCGACGGCAGCAACGACGACTTCCCTGAGGTCGGCATCCCCGATACCCCGGACAAAGAGGGGAGGGTTCGCTCCGAGGTCGGCAACTACGAGATCCTGATCCAGGGTCGCGAGCCGATCAACGGCGGCACAGAGCGCCTCGGCGTCGCCCAGACGCCCGACGGCACTGACATCAACCAGGACAACTTCGCAGGGACGCAGTACGGGGCCGCGGCGACGAACCCAGACTGCAACCAGTTCGTCCCGACGGACGACGAGGGCACCGAGGGCTACTTGTACACCAACTGGGAGAACAGCCCCGGTGGTCTTTCGCGGGTCTTCATCAGCCAAGACGAAAGCGGCGAGTGGAGCGCCGATCCCGACGACGCGATGAACATCCCGAACACGGATGGGCTCCGCGACCTCGGCGGCACCCGGATCAATTGCTACGGCGACCTCAGCCCGTGGGAGACGCCGATTTCTTCCGAGGAGAACTACGCACATCCCCGCGTCTCGCTGACCAACACGGTCGGCGACATCGTCGAGGCCGGCAGCGGTGAGGGACTGCTCGGCGCGTGTCAGTTCTGGAACCGGCCGAACCCCTCGGCTGTTCAGGGTGCGGTCGACGAGTACGACGAAGTCGACGGCTGGTACATCCAAGGGTACTGGGCCATGACCGGCGTCGAGTTCCTCGCGTACTACCTGGGCGCCGAGCAGGTCGACCAAGGCGACGGCAAGAACGATCTGACGCCCATCGACGATATCTACCCGAACCCCTACCGCTACGGCTACCACGTGGATGTCCGCGCGCCGACCGCCGAGGAGCCTGAGCCCATGAAGTACTGGGTCGCGGGCCGCGCCTCCTGGGAAGCCCCGGACTTCCAGGGCGACGAAAAGACCCTCTACGGCTGCTCCGACGGCGACAGCAAGGGTATCTACAAGTTCGTCGCGGACGAGCCGATCCCGAGCTACGACGACACCGACGACATCGAGGGCACGCTCTACGCCCCGAAGATCACGAACGACGCCGCGAACGTCGAGGATTCCGGCCAGCGCAACTCCCCGGCCGACACGAACCTCGAAGTCGAGTGGATCGAACTGGGCCACGCCACGAACGGCGAGGTCGAGGGCTGGATCGCCGAGTACGACGATGTCACGCAGGCCGATTATCTCACGGCACACACGGACTACTCCGAGAGCGAACTCGGGGACGACGTCGCATACGGCGACGCCGTCCGCGAGGCCGATCTCGAGGTTATCGAGAACGGCAACCAGAACTACATCACGAATCAAGAGATCATCGACTGGGCCGAACAGTACGAACAGGACGGCCCCGACGGCGTCGACGAGGACCTCCGTCGCGTCCCCTTCCTCGAGACCCGCGCGGCCGCAAAGGAGATCGGTGCCTCCATCGAGTTCAACAAGGCCGAGGGCGTCGACAGCGTCGACGACTCCCAGCCCGGCGACTTCGTCTACTTTGGCATCTCGGAGTTCAACGACGACCTCGCAGACGAGACGGGCGACATCCAGATGGACCGCGTCGACGGCGGTGTCGTCTACCGCGCGGAACTCGAGCCGAACTACAACGTCTCGACGCTCGAGCCGGTCATCACCGGCCCGGATTTCACCGACGGCCCGCAGGACGCCGACGACGCGCTCCGCAACATCGACAACGTCTACGCGATGCGTGACGGCCGCGTCCTCTGTTGTGAGGACGGCTTCGGCGGTCCCGCCCGCTCGTACGACAACGACGGGCTCTACGTCTTCCAACCGAACGTCCGGCTGGAGGTCAGTTCGGTCGCGGTCGGTCAGGGCGACGCGGTCAAGGCCGAAGTGTTTGCCAGACACGTCCCGAACGGCCTCGCGGGCGGCGAGTTCTCCGTCCGCGTTGCGGACACGGAGGTCGCCGAGATCACGAGTGCGAGCTATCCCGACGCGGTCGGTATCTCCGCGGCCCCGAGCGTCTCCGAAGACGGCGAGACGGCGTCGTTCCGGTTCGCCGACCTGAATGGCGCAATGCAGCCCGAAGATGTCGATTTCAAACTCGGAACCGTTCGTCTCACCGGCAGCGGCGCCGGCGTGACTGATCTCAACACCGGGGCGACACTCGACAGCGACGCCGGACAGCCCATCGACGTCGAGAACCGCTCCGGAGTCGCGATCACCGGCCCGCCCAGTATCGGCTCCGCGGGTGCATCGCCGACCGATCCCGATGGTGACGGCCTCTATGAGGACGTCAACGGGAACGGCCGCGTCGACTACGAGGACGTCCAGTTGCTGTTCGACGAACTCGACAGCAACACCGTGACATCGAACGCCCGCGCGTTCGACTTCAACCAGAACGACCGACTCGACTTCGACGACATCGTCACCCTGTTCGGCGAGGTCAACTGAGAGACCGGCGCGAAGCGTACCGCCGGCACCGTTCGGTCGGCACTGCGGTTCAACAGAATATAGTTATTTTGACACATATAAATCCATGACACAGTACACGAATCCACACACGAGTATCTCCGATCCCCGTACCTGTATCGCCGCCCTCGCCGTCGCGACGATCGCGTTCGGCCTTCTGTTGGCGGGCGCGGGGGTCACAACAGCACAGACAGGCCAACCGACCGTCAGCGTGAGCAGCGCAACGGCGACCGTCGACGACACCACGACTGTCGACGTCGTTCTCACGGAAGCACCGGACGGGTTATCGGGTTACTACCTCGATCTCACCGTCGACAACCCCGAGGTGGCCACAGTAACGTCGGCGAGTTACTCCGACGAGTTCGGGCTGACGACGGACCCGACGATCGATACCGACGGACAGACGGTCACGCTTGAGGCCGCCGACATTGAGGGATCGATCTCACCCGGCGCGACGGACGTGACACTCGCGACGGTCGAGGTCGCGAGCCAGGCAGCCGGTGAGGTCGAACTCACTGTCGAGCCACAGCAGTTTGATACCAACGACGGCGGCCGGTTCCGTCCCGAGACACAACCCGGCGTGTTGACCATCGGGGAAGGCGGAAACAACGCTGCCGATTCCGGCAGCGCCGGTGGAAACAACGCCGCCGATTCCGGCAGCGCCGGTTCGAACGGGGCGGGCGCCTCTGAGGCCGGATCGGGCGCGGGAAGTGGCGCGGAGGGTAACGACAGGCTGGGGGGCGGTTTTAGCGGGACTTCCATCGTCCTCATCGGTGCCGCTCTCGTTGCCATCGGATCGCTGGCCGCGGTAGCTGTCGCCCGTCGGCGGTCGTAACCGTCGGGCTGGGGGGCCTTCGACTGAGTGAACGCCGACGAACGACAGGACGCGACTACAGAATCAACACGATGATATCCGAAACAGACGACAAGACCGCCGACGGCTCGGCGGAGCAAGCCGAATCGACGCATCGAGAGTACATTCTCGACGTACGGATCGTCGAGTGTCCCCGCCCCGACCGGCCCCCGAAATATCGATTCGAAGCGCCGGCACACGGCGGGATCGAGTTCGAAGATCCCGACACCGCGGAGCTGTACGCCGATGTCTACTTCGATGTCAACGGCTTCGAGGAAGCCGGAACCGGCGAGCGCGGCGTCCCGCCGGAGATAATCCAGGCCGGCCGGGACACACTCGTCGGCTACTTTCTCACGCAGCCGCGCACGAACGTTCAGTGGGTCGCCTCATACTACGGGGAGAAACCGGAGAAGATAGAGCGGTACGCGAACCGGGTTCGAAAGCGCGCCCGGAAGATCCGTCAGGGCGCCGCCGAACGCGGCATCAACTGAGGCGTTTGGGTCGCCCCGTCGACCCGCAACCGGGGGTGAGGATGCACCGGCGTGGGCGGCCTATGGGTCGGCTCCGGTAGCGACCGTTCGGAGGCGGCCACCACCGGGATGACAGACCGAGAAACTGCCGAGGTAAGCCACGATAGGCGATACCTTCTATACGTGCCGTGTACATATCAAAATCGAAGCTCTATGGAAATCTCTGATAAGCTCCTGTGTCTGTTCAGCGCTGAGGTTGAGGAAGACGAGAATAGGTTTGTCGTCGAGGTCCCACGACGCGAGATCGAAACCGGCTCCATCGGCACCGATAACGCCTACCGGATCGCGCTCATCTCCGACGAGACCGCGAGCGACGCCAACACCTCCAGCGGGACGACCCCGTCTGATGAGCCCCAACCGCCGGTCGAGCCGGGCGAGATCAGGTACGTCGAGATTGAGGACCTCGGCAAGCAAGGCGACGGAATCGCCCGCGTCGAGCGCGGGTACGTCATCATCGTCCCCGGTGCCGAGGTCGGCGAACGCGTCAAGATCGAGATTTCGGAAGTCAAATCCAACTTCGCTGTCGGCGAGGTCATCGAGTAACAACCCCTGTCAGTCGGAGCACGGTCCAGTTTCGGTCTCGTACCAACCATCGCCCGCTCGTTCCCCGATCGGGCGTCCCAATCACCGAAAACCGCAGTACTGCAGCCGGTTGAATGACCGTACCAAACCACCTTTTGAGGAGTGCATACATTAGATAGATATGAGCGCGACTGCCGCCGAACCGAACTCAGAGCTCACCGACAAGCAACGGCGCATTCTCGCGTACCTCCGCGAGGAGGGCCGAATGAAGACGTATTTCAAATCCCGGCTCATCGGCGAAGAACTCGATCTGTCGGCAAAGGAGGTCGGGTCGAACATGAGCGCGATCTGTGAGGGGAGCTTCGATGTCGAGGTCGAGAAATGGGGCTACTCGTCGGGGACGACCTGGAAAGTCACTATTTAAGAGTGACCGACGAGACGGAGAGCCGTTCAGGGGTCGTACCGAACGAGTTCGTCTGCCTCATCGGCGAGTTCGACCGCCTCGGGGCCGAATGAATCGGCATACCGGACGACGAGCGTTAACAGCGTCTCGGGGCGTTCAAGACCGTATCCGTCGGTGCGCGACAACAACCCTGCGGCGTCAAGCTTTCCAGCGTACTTCGAAACCGTCGACCGGGATACCCCGGCGGCCGCCGCGATCTCGCTTCCGGAGGCCTCGGGCGCTCGGAGCAAAGCCACGAGCATCCGGCGCGGCGTCTCCCGGCGGAGGTATCCGAGCGCGCGCTGCTCGAAGGCCGAAAAACGCCCTGCGGGGAAGTACCGCTTGTACTCGCCGTCCTTTCGATATTCGATTGTCCCGTCCGTTTCGAGCCGCCGGAGATGGTGCTGGGTCTCACCCGTCCCGAGTTGCAAGTCGTCGCGTAGCTTCGAAAAGTGCGCGCCAGGGGTCGCAGCGAGGTAGCCGACGATAGCTTCGCGGACTTCGCTTCCGTCGTCGTCTGACAGTCGGACGAGCGGCGTCGCCGCGCCCAGCGCGGCGAAGCGTTTGAGCGTCGCCCGTTTTCCCTCGTCGACCCCCCGGTCGGTCATATCTTACTACAGAGGCGACAGGGCTAAAACAGCTTCGGGACCCGGTTGGCCCCGCCCCGGACGGAGCCGCTTAGTTTGTCTCTGTCTCCAGTTCCTCTTCATCGACGTCGGCGTCCGGCATTTCCTCGTCCATCTCGGCGATGACCTCGTCCGGATCCCTGATTTCGGTGGGGTCTGCACCGGTTTTGATCGCCTCGGCCTCGGCCTCCATCTCCTCGACGTCCATCTCGGCCTCTTCGTCGATCTGGCCGAGGATCTCCTCGATGTTATCAAGGCCGAGCATCTCCCGGGTCTCATCGTCGAAATCAAGCCCTTCGAGCACGTCGGTCTGGGTCGCAACGTCGCTGCCGGTGAGGTGTTTGCCGTACCGGCTCAAAAGCGAGGTCATCTCTTGGGGCAGCACGAACGTCGTCGACTCGCCCTTGCCGATCTCCTC
>Ga0207753_1000024_pt1 | contig 67332 bp, 66 predicted proteins | sample PonA233FremontCA_2_FD_187273 | JGI IMG/M metagenome (GOLD analysis project Ga0207753, IMG submission 187273) | Salt pond sediment microbial community from Fremont, CA, USA - Pond A23 Sediment 3 (SPAdes) | ecosystem: Environmental > Aquatic > Non-marine Saline and Alkaline > Saline | place: USA... | reverse complement strand
AACCCGAGAAACGACGCCGCGGGAGCTTCACGGCGGAACGCGCTGAAGGCGTCCGCGATCGCGTCGTCGTACGCCCGTATCGGTTCTTCAAGCCGCTCGATCGGCGCGTCGAGGTCCGCCTCGCCGAGTTCGAGGAGGCGATCAAGCGTCTCGATCCGCTCGTGGAGTTCCCTCTCCCGCCGTTCGGCGCGCTGTTCGGCCTCGCGGCGGCCCGCAAGTGCCGACTCGAGGTCCGCACGGAGTTCCGCGTACTCTCGCGCCGGGGCCAGCGCCTCGCGGGCGGCGTCAAAGTCGCTCGCTCGGAGGGACTTTGAGACGCCGGCCGTCGTCACGTGCTCGTCGGCCTCGACGAACGCCTCGCGCTCGGGGACATCGTCGGGAATCGATTCGAGGGTCCCCGCTAGGTCGTCCCTGAACTTGACGTACCCCTCGAAGTCGTCCCAGTCGGTGGCGCGCTCCTGCCAGCGGTCGAGGACTGTTTCGACGTCCCGATAGGCGTCGGCGACCGTCTCCAGTGTCGAGCGATCCAGCCCCGTTTCGGCGAGTCGGGACCTGAGCGACTCGACGCGCTCCTTTGCGGCGACGAGGTCGTCTGCGGCCGTCGAGTCGGTCTCGTCGGCCATCGGTCACTCGTACACCGTCTCCGGGTCGAAGACCTGCTCGCCGACGACCTCGCCGTCGATCGTCCGGTGAAAACAGCTCTCGTAGCCCGTGTGACAGGCCCCGCCCTCTTGCTCGACAATATAGAGGAGCGCGTCGCCGTCGCAGTCGACGCGGATCTCCTCAACGGGCTGGACGTGACCGCTGGAGCCGCCCTTGTGCCACAGCGTCTCGCGGCTCCGGGAGTAGTAGTGGGCTTCCCCGGTCTCGCGGGTGCGTTCAACGGCCTCGGGCGTGACGTAGGCCAACATCAACACCTCGCCGGAGTCGGCGTCTTGAGCGATCGCCGGCAACAGTTCGTTCTCCGCGAAGGCGAGATCGACGCTCATACTCGACCCGTTGTCGGTTTCCCGCATAGGCCTTTTCGTTGTCCCGGCCAGGGGTGTTGCTCGTTTATATAGGACGTTCGATGGTTTATATAACCTGCCCGCTGAGTTATATACCAACGCGTCGGACTCGTCCTGGCCCACGGCCGATCTGAACTCCCAATCCGATCCGGACGAACGAATTTCGGTTTTTATCTCGTCCTTTGCCGTGTATTAATAATTTCAGTCGTCTATAACCTTCGCCGGAGTTTATATACCGCGCGGCGGTGCGAGCCGCCCCGCCCAAGGGCCAGCATCGAGTCCACGTTCAGGGGACGACCGGCAGGCCCCGAGGCGAACGGAGTGGGTCGACGGGGCCGCCGGGAGTCGGTCGAGAAGGCGTGTGGCTCGCGGGGGCGGCGGCTGTGGCGACTGCGGTGGCGATCGCGAAATCATCACGGGGCCAACCGCGTCGTGATCTGTACGCATTTATATACGACAGATTCCGGACGAGACACAGAGGGCGGCCGAATGACGAACGTCAGACAGGTGTCTGACGAACGCTTATATTTCTGGACGCACGAATCACGACAACAATGGGCAACAAGAACAAGACGATCTCCTTTCGGGTGAACCAGGAGGCGTTCGAAACCCTCCGGGAGATCGCCGAGGAGCGCGACATCTCCCTGTCGGCCGTGTTCCGCGACTACGTGGACACCCTCGTTGCTCACGACGGCCAGGTCCGGGTCGTCCCGGAGCACGAACTCAAAAGTGGCAGCGCCTCCGAAACCGCCTCCGCGGCGGAGAGCTTCCCGCCGAAAGTCGAGGTGCCAAAGAGCTTCGTTCGCGAACACGAACGCCTCGAACTGGAGGCCGAACATCTCCGCGAACAGCTCGACGAGTACAAACAGTACGTCACGAAACTCAGCCAGCAGGTCGAAGAGCAGGAAGCCGACGAGGTCATCCAACTTGAGGATCTCGACGGCAACGAGAACGAGGAAGAGCCGTTCCGACTCGGCTGACCCGCCCGGCTGTTTTGTGCCCATTGCAGTCGTCATAAGAGGTCGTGAGAGACTGAACCCGGAGCCACCGCTTTCCTATGATGGGGTCACCAAGCCGGTTGTTAGCGGCTTTTCAGGACATTACTGCGAGAGGTGTCGCTTTCGTTGCCCGATCCGGTTTTCGGCCTCCGGACGACCGTCGACGTCCGCGAGCCGTTCGGCCGCCTCCAACGTCCGGACGGCGCTGTCCAGAAATGATAGCACGTCGCCCGGGTAGGCGTACAACATGTAGTCGTCGCCCATCACGTCGACGATAGCGTCGGGGCCGAGCCCCTGTGCGCGAAGCTCCAGAAGATACGAGACGAACTTCCGCTCGGGGCAACCACAGTGGGGGTGGCCCTGGCAGTCACAGTCGAGGAAGTCCTCCGCGAACTCGAGCACCCGATCTCGGGAGGCCTCGTCGAGCTTTGCGATGCCATCGCCGGTAAAGAGGATGTCAAGCGTCGCGCCGGAGAAGGCGCTCTTCGGAAAGCTCGTGTCGAGCTGTGAGGCGAGCTGGCGGTGGTTTTTGACGTATATCTTGTCCGTGATCGCCACAAATGCGCGTAGTCGGTCGGGGGTAAAAAACCCACGGACGGCGGGTGAGAGTCCGTCTCACAGCTCCCGAAAAGCCGTAATGTATATAACCGCGAGTTGGTTTATTATTAATTGCGTGTCCGGGTTGGGGTAGTGGTATCCTCCAGCCTTGTGGTGGCTGGGACGTGGGTTCAATTCCCGCACCCGGACCTGTAATATATTTTATATAATGGGTCGACGCGTCGAGTTTCGCCCGAACGGTTTCGAACGAACGCGGGGCAACCGGCAGTATGTACCAGTGCCCACCGCGTTTCGAACGAGTTCTCACGCGTCGGGCACTCGGCGTTCACCACAGCAGTGTGCACGGCAGACGGCTACCGAATCGGACGTGTGATCACTGCGGTGAGGAGTTCCGCTCGCGGTATAAAAAGGAGGATCACATCGTGCCGGTCCGGGCGTTCGTCGAGACACCCGTGACAGCCGAGCCCGACGCTCACTACCCCGACAACCTCGTCTGTCTGTGTCCGTCGTGTCACCGCAACGCCGAGTTCGGGAACGTTGTCCCGGCGTGCCTCCGGGCGGCCACCCCCTCGGCGGCGGCCTTTTGAATCCCGCGGCCGAATCACGGATATGAACGCGGCCCTGTTGACGGTCGGCGACGAACTCCTCGATGGCGATACGGCCAACACGAACGCGACGTGGCTCGCCGCGGAGCTCGCCGACCGCGGCGTAACTACGAAGCGCGTGCTAACCGTCCCCGACGAGACGGATGTGATCGCGGAGGCGACCCGACGCTACAGCGAGCGCTTCGACGCTGTCGTCGTGACCGGCGGCCTCGGGGGAACCCCCGACGACGTGACGATGGACGGCGTGGCGGCGGCGTTCGGGTGCGACCTCGTTGAGAACGATCTCGCCCGGGCGGACATCGAGCGCCACCTCGAGGCGATCACCGACGAATACCCCGATCTGAACGTCGATATTTCCGAAGAGGCGTCGATTCCGGCCGGGGCACGGCCGCTGATCAACCAGGTCGGGCTGTCGCCGGGGTGCGTTCTCGAGAACGTCTACGTGCTGCCGGGGATCCCCTCGGAAATGAAGGGAATGTTCGAGGAGGTCGCCGACGAGTTCGACGGTGACGTCGATTCACGATACCTCTACACCGAGGAGCCGGAGGCCAGCCTCATCGACCGCCTCAACGAGGTCCGCGAGTGTTTTGGGGTCCGGGTCGGCTGTTACCCCGACCGGGAGGCGGGACACAACCGCCTCAAGATCAGCGATAGCGACGGCGAATCGCTGGCGGCGGCGGAGGCGTGGCTCCGCGAGCGGGTCGTTCTCTCGGAGTGACCGGCGAATCATATATAAGCGGGATGGATACCTCCAAGTCGGCGCGGCCCATACCCAACGGTATGTCAGAGCCAGCCGATCCGGAAGCGAGCGCGGAGCCGATGATCAAGCGCGCGGCGTCGATCGAACAACACGCTGTCGACGCCGGTGAGGGGCTCTCGAAGAGCGTCCTCGTCGGCCCGGACGACGGAGCGCCGAACCTCGCGATCCGCCGTTTCGAATTGGAACCGGGGGGATCGGTTCCGAAACACACCAACGAGGTCGAACATGAACAGTACGTGCTTGAGGGCCAGTACATCGTCGGAATCGACGGCGAGGAACACACCGTCGTCGCCGGCGATTCACTGTTTATACCCGCCGGGACAGTCCACTGGTACCGAAACGACGGCGACGACCCTGGGGCGTTCATCTGTGCGGTCCCCAACGGCGACGACACGATTGAACTGCTTGAGTGACGGTGGAAGCGAGAGTCGTGAGGGGACGCGAGAAGCCGTGAGCCGTGGAGCGGACAATCGCGATCGACGGCGCTAGGCCGCTGGTCGCCACGGGACGGATAGGCCCGCTCGAGGCGTCGACACCAGCGTTTGTGTGGCGTTGCGCCATGTGGGCGAGGGATTCGAAATTCGTAATTCAGATTCGAATTCCGCACTCTTTCGCCGGGCTTATTACGATGTACGGGCTTCGATCGGGTAATGCCAGACGAGGACCGCACTATTTTGCTTATCGGCAGCGGGCCGATCCAGATCGGACAGGCGGCGGAGTTCGACTACTCGGGCGCACAGGCGTGCCGGGCGCTGAAGGAGGAGGGTGCGCGGGTCGTCCTCGTCAACTCGAACCCGGCAACGATAATGACGGACCCGGAGATGGCCGACAAGGTCTACGTCGAGCCGATCACGACTGAGGCCATCGCGGAGGTCGTCCGCAAGGAGGAACCCGACGGCGTCATCGCCGGCCTCGGCGGTCAGACCGGCCTGAACGTCACCGCCGAACTCGCAGAGGAGGGTGTTTTAGAGGAGTACGGCGTCGACATAATGGGGACGCCGCTGGACACCATCTACGCCACCGAAGACCGGGACCTCTTCCGTCAACGGATGCGGAAGGTCGGCGAACCGGTCTGTCGCTCCGAAACCATCTCGAAGATGGACGAGCTTGAGGACGCCGTCGAAGCGGTCGGCGGCCTGCCGGTCATCGCCCGCACCGCCTACACGCTTGGCGGCTCCGGGTCGGGCGTCGTCGACGACATGGACGAACTCCGCGAGATCGCGCGCAAGGGGTTCCAGCTCTCCCGAAACCACGAGGTTCAGATCACCGAGTCGATCGCCGGCTGGGTGGAGCTGGAGTACGAGGTGATGCGGGACGCCGACGACTCCTGTATCATCATCTGCAACATGGAGAACATCGACCCGATGGGGATCCACACCGGGGAGTCGACGGTCGTCACCCCCTCACAGGTCATCCCCGACGAGGCGCACCAGGAGATGCGCAACTCGGCACTGAAGGTCATCCGCGAGTTGGGCATCGAAGGCGGCTGTAACATCCAACACGCCTGGCGCGACGACGGCACGCCCTCCGGGGAGTACCGCGTCGTCGAGGTCAACCCCCGCGTCTCCCGGTCGTCGGCGCTGGCCTCAAAGGCGACGGGCTATCCGATCGCCCGCGTCACCGCGAAGGTCGCGCTGGGCAAGCGCCTCCACGAGATCGACAACGAGATCACGGGCGAGACGACCGCCGCGTTCGAGCCGGCGATCGACTACATCGTCACGAAGGTCCCCCGATGGCCAAAGGACAAGTTCTCCGACGTGGAGTTCGAGCTCGGGCCGGCGATGAAATCCACCGGTGAGGCGATGTCGATCGGCCGGACATTCGAGGAATCACTCCTGAAAGCGCTTCGCTCCTCTGAGTACGAACCCGCCGTCGATTGGCCCGACGTGGACGACGACGAACTCGAAACCGAGTATCTCGAACGCCCCACCCCCGACCGGCCCTACGCGATCTTCGAGGCGTTCGACCGCGGCTACACCCTTGAGAAAATCCAAGATCTTACCGGAATTTACGAGTGGTATCTCGAGCGGTTCGGCCGGATCGTCGACGCCGCTGAGGCCGCACGGAACGGCGACTACCAGGCCGCCGCCGATGTGGGCTTCACAAATCAAGAAATCGCCGCCATGACGGGCGACGAATTCACCGACACTCACGCCTCCTGGATACCCGCGGAGGCCGCAAGCCTAGATGCCGAGACCGAGAAACCGGTCGAAACGGACGGAGCGGGCGCGGCTGTCGGCGACGTTGAGGCCGACACCTCTCGGCGGACGTACAAGCAGGTCGACACGTGTGCCGGCGAGTTCCGCGCGTCGACGCCGTACTACTACTCGGCGCGCGAGCCACCGACGGGACGCGGGAACAGCGAAGTCCAGATCGATCGCGACATCGAAAGCGTCGTCGTGGTCGGCGGCGGCCCAATCCGGATCGGCCAGGGCGTCGAGTTCGACTACTGTGCGGTCCACGCCGTTCGCGCGCTCCGGGAGACCGGCGTCGAGGCCCACGTAATCAACAACAACCCCGAGACGGTCTCGACGGACTACGACACCTCCGACGGGCTCTTTTTCGAGCCGATCACCGCCGAGGAGGTCGCCGACGTCGTCGAGGAAACACAAGCCGACGGCGTGATGGTCCAGTTCGGCGGCCAGACGTCCGTCAACGTCGGCGAACCGCTGGAGACCGAACTCGAACGGCGCGGTCTCGACTGTGAGATCCTCGGGACGTCCGTGGAAGCGATGGATCTCGCCGAGGATCGCGACCGGTTCAACGTTCTCATGGACGAGTTGGGGATCAGCCAACCCGAGGGCGGCACCGCCACGAGCGAGGCGGAGGCACTCGAACTCGCCCACGAGATCGGTTATCCCGTCCTCGTACGACCCTCGTACGTCCTCGGCGGGCGCGCGATGGACGTCGTCTACTCCGACGAGGAACTCACCGGGTACATCGAGGAGGCGGTTCGGGTGGCCCCCGACAAACCGATCCTTGTCGACGACTTCCTCGCCGACGCGGTCGAACTCGACGTGGATGCGGTCGCCGACGGCGAGGATGTCCTCATCGGCGGCATCATGGAGCACGTCGAAGCCGCCGGCGTCCACTCGGGCGACTCGGCGTGCATGATCCCGCCGCGTTCGCTGTCGCAGGATGTCCTTGAGCGCGTCCGCAAGGTCACGCTAGATATCGCCCGTGCACTCGAGACGGAGGGGCTCTTGAACGTCCAGTTGGCCGTTCGCGACGGTGAGGTGTACGTTCTGGAGGCTAACCCCCGATCGTCGCGGACTGTCCCCTTCGTGTCGAAGGCGACGGGTGTTCCGATCGCGAAACTGGCCGCGAAGGTCATGGCCGGCCAGTCGCTTGACGAACTCCGAACCCACGAGCAGGTCCCCGAACACGTCTCGGTGAAGGAGGTCGTCCTCCCGTTCGACCGACTACCGGGGTCAGATCCCCGACTCGGCCCGGAGATGAAGTCCACCGGCGAGGTGATGGGGACGGCCCGCTCCTTCGGCAAAGCGTACCTGAAGGCACAGTCGGCCACCGACAAAGCGATCCCGACAGCGGGGACGGCGATCGTCGACCTCGAGACGCTGCGAGGGATGTCCCAAAAGAACGAGGATATCACCGATGTCCGGGAGCACGCCGAACGTCACTTCGACGTCCGAACGAAGGACGACTTCGAGGATGTCACGGCCGCGTTACGCGACAGCGAGGTCGACGTGATATTCTCGCGGGACCGTGATGTCCTCGAAATCGCCGTCGAGGAAGGGATTACCTACTTCTCGACGGTGCCGAGCGCGCGGGCGACGATGGAGGCCATCGAGACGCGAGAGGAACCGCTGGACGTGATGGCGCTTTCCGAGCGCCCCACCGAGCGGCGAAACTGGGGCGAGTAAGGCACCGACAAACTGTTTGCGCGCTTTACTCCGTCTTCTCGGTCGGCCGGTCACTGGTCCCGAATAAAGGAGCCAAGATCCTCAGGGGAGCCGGTTTTACCGGACCCGACGTAGTAGACGGCACAGGTGTTTCCACAGGCGAGGGCGGTGTCCCACGCCCATCCACAGGCCAGCGCGTGGGCCACCCCGGCGCTAAACCGATCGCCGCCGCCGGTGTGGCGTTCGGGATCGGCAACGTGGTGGGTTTCGACGCTCGTTCGCCCATCGCTCGTCGCAGCGGCGGCTTCGTCTCTGGCGTGCATGACAGCGGCCGAAATGCCCGTCGCGTTCCGGATCGCGGTGAGGTTGTCGCAGCCACTCTCGGCGGGGGCCGACAGGGGAGCGGCTGTCGTGCGGATCTCCTCGCGGTTCCCGCTGTAAACGACGTCGAACGTGCCCTGGAGGGCGGCGAGCGCGTCGTGTAGTGCGTCGATGTCGTCGCGAGCACTCCCGACGATGTCGCCGGGGTCGAACACGAACGGGATTCGGGGGAGGTCTGCCGCGCCCAGTCGATGGAAGGCGCTCTCCAGACCGGGCACCGAGACCCAGTTGCTACAACAGATCGCGTCGCCACCGAAGATGTCAGAGAGGCTGCCGACCCGCCGTAGCTCATCGAGTGTCCACTCCACGACCGCCGAGTTGTTGACAAACATGACGTCCCGGTCGCTAAAGCCGAACACGTACACGGTCGAGGGGTCGCCCATCGAGACGGCTTCGAACGGGAGCGAATCGAAGACGGGGTGCCCGAGGTGGCCGTAGCAGGTCACGTCTCCGCCGAGTTCGTGGAGTTGTTCGGCGGCGTTGACGGCCTGTCCCCCCGGCTCGACCGCCTCGACGCGGAACTCGATCGCCGCCCGGTTGCCGAGCAGTTCGCGGGCCAGCGCCTCTCGGGTTTCGAGTGCGTCGGAACCGTCGCCGGAAACCGTACCGTAGCGATCGATACTCCCGTCCGGGAGTGTAGTAACTGTCGGCGAATCGGATTCGGCGAGACGTCGCGCGAGCCGATCGTACGGTGTCTGCTGCTCGGTGTTCATACGGGGTCTCTTTGTTTCAGCGGTGTCACGGCTATCGATCGGGAGAGGCCGTCATACACTCGGTACACAGGCCAGTTTCGGTGTCGTAGTGTGTGTTACACACGAGCGCCCCACACCGTGAGCACTGGTGTTCAGCGGGCGCTGCCTCGCATATCTGACAGAGCGTTTCGACACTCATGATTCCATTCGTGTGGAGTGATGGACGCCCCGGTTCCGGCTCCAATTCGAGACGGGATCAATCCTGGATCTATGCCACTCGTTCAGGGACCGAATGCGGGCTGTAAGCCGGCGACTGGCCTGCCCCGACAGCGGTTGTGGGATGGACAGAGGCTGCTGTCGGTGCTCACAGGGTCGCCGAGAGGCGTGAGCAGGGCGAGTCCCGGCCCAAGTCCGGTCAGACGCTGGAAGGAGTATCAATGTCGACGAAGGACCCCTCGTCGTAATCGTCTGCGTGCACAGAGACGAGCCGACCGAACTCTCAGCGTTCCGACCGGGAGGCGTGGTCGTACGTCTCGAACCGGCGATCGTACCGATCGGTGGGTTTCTCAAACGGCTCAATGGTGGGGATCATCCGCGTGCCGGCGGGTGTTCCCTCCGGGCGGGTTGTGTTTCGATCCGTCGCTCCGAGCGCACATTGTTCGTTTACTCGGCTCCGCCGTTATTTATCTTTGTTGTCGATCCCGGAGCCGTTCTCAGGCGTCGAACGGAGACGCGCTATCGCTCGTGGGCAGTCTGTCCTCGCCCCGGCCTCAAGCAGTCTCTGATACGGGTTTGGATGGTTACTTCGGAGACTGCGATCCCAGCGACAGTGAGATAGTTTCAAGAGCCGTGACGGTAAAGTTCTTCAATAGAGATGAATATAGCAGATATCGCCACCGAAGAGTTCATTCAGGTGGGTAGCGACGAGCGGCTCGGAAAGATCCGATCCGTCTTCGAGCGGGAGAACCCGAAGGGCATCATTGTGACCGACGACGACGGGTACACGGGCGTGATCACGGAACGACAACTGCTCCAGTCGCATATCGAGGACGACGCGAAGGTGAATGTCCTCGTTCGGAGCAACGTCCCGCGAATCGGGCGCGACGAGGACGTTCGTGATGTCGCCCGGATGCTTGTCGAAGGCGGCACAAAGGTCGCACCCGTCTTCGAGGGCGATACGCTCTGGGGCATCGTCACCGAGGACGCGATCCTCCAGGCCGTTCTCGACAACCTCAGTGTACTCACCGTCGATCAGATCTACACCGACGACGTCGTCACCCTCCGTGAAGACGACCACCTCGGCAAGGCGATCAACTACCTGCGCGAGAACGACGTCTCCCGGCTCCCCGTCGTCAACGAGAACGGGCGGCTGGCCGGGATGGTGACGACCCACGACATCGCGGACTTCGCGGTCCGGACGATGGAGCGCCAACAGGCGGGCGACCGCTCCGGCGACACCGACCGGATGTTGGACCTGCCCGTCTACGACATGATGAACAGCCCCGTCGAGACGATCACCGCCGACGAGACGGTCAAGGCCGCCGTTGAGCAGATGTTCGAGACCGACTACGCCGGCTTGGTCGTCACGCCCGAGAGCGACGACACGCTGGTCGCCGGCATCCTCACGAAGACCGACGTGCTCCGCGCGCTGACGTTCACCGAGGAACGGAGTATGGACGTCCAGATCACGAACATCGACCTCCTCGACACCATCTCCCGGGGAGACATCCAGGAGGCCATCGGCGAGGTCGCCGGCAAGTACAATGACATGCAGGTCCACCACGCCCACGTCCGGCTCAGCGAGCACAAAGAACGGCTCCGTGGGACGCCGCTGATCCACGCCCAGATCCGACTCCGGACGAACCGCGGGCAGATCGCCGGCACCGGTGAGGGGTACGGCTCGGACACGGCTTTCCGGGTCGCACTCGACAAACTCGAGCGGAACGTGCTCGAATTGAAGGGGATCAGAGCCGACGAGGAGTACGAGGGGCAGCTGCTGCGGAAACTCGACGAACTGTAGCGGGCAAACGGCGTTTTTTGAGTCAGTTTCGGCCACGGCGGTGGGGTCTGACGATTTTTCACGACTGCGATCGGGGCCTTCAAACGGGGGATCGGGCGATCCACGGAGAGCGGTTCTCAACTCGTTCGTAGCAGGGCCGTGTGCCATGCCGGTTCGATCCCCGACCGAGGGCGTCAGCTCAACACGACAGGGTGCTGAGCGTATTATCAGCGCTCGGCGCGTTCGAGGCCAGTAATTTCGAATCGGGCGCCACCTGCCTCACTCTCGGTAGCCCGGATGGTCCACCCGTGAGCGTCAGCGACCTGGTCGACGATACTCAATCCGAGCCCAGTCCCCGCATCCGCCGTCGAATACCCGGCCTCAAAGATCGAATCCCGTTCCTCACCCGGAATTCCATCTCCACTGTCCTCGAAATAAAAACCGTCATCCAGTTCGCCGACCGTCACTGTGATGTCCGATCCTCCGTGTTCGATCGCGTTTCGCATCAAGTTCTCGAACACCTGTTTCAGCTGGGTTACATCCGCTCGAATCGAATTCTCAGGGTCAATCTCGACCGCGAGTGAGGCGGTCATCGTCTTGACAGTAGTCCAGCAATCTTCGACCAGTGCCGCGAGTTTGACCGGCTCGATATCGGTGAAAGACTCACCCTGACGAGCCAGCGCCAGCAGATCGTCGATCAGCGCCCCCATCCGATCAAGGGCAGCATCGACGTGCGCCAACTCTTCGCTCTCACACTCCTGTTTAGCGAGTTGGAGCCGTCCTGTAGCCACGCTCAGTGGATTTCGAAGATCGTGGGACACGACGCTTACGAACTCGTCGAGCCGATCGTTCTGGCGTTTCAATTGCTGGGTGCGTTCTTTCCGGCCGGTGATGTTTCTGGCGAGCACTACCGCCTCGTCGCGTCCATCGCCGGGCATAGGCGCAATCCGTCCTTCGAACCACGTCTGCTTACCCGCCAAATCAAGCGCATATTTGACGGTCTGAACGGTTTCAGTATCCAGTGACCGTTGAATACCTTCGATGAGAGTCTCCGCAACGTCGAGCTCTAGTATATCCGTCACGTTCGAACCGACAAGTTCCGACACGTCGTCGGCAAGAAGGCTCTCCTGTCCAGTAAGCACCTCTCGATAGTTCCCCTTGCGATCGTAGACGATCGTCACGTCCGGGATGGCATTCGTAATTGCCCGGATACGATTTCGTTCGGCAACCAGTTGCTGGGTGCGTTTTTTCTGGTCGGTGATGTCTCGCTGTGTACCGAGATACCGGACGAGGTCCCCATCAGCATCGTACACCGGCGCGACCGTCAACTCGTTCCAGAGCGGTGTCCCATCCTTGCGGTAATTCCGAATTTCGACGGTGATTGGCTCTTCGTTGTCAATCGCTTTCCGGAGTTGAGCGACGGTCTCAGGATCGGTTTTCTCGCCCTGCAGAAACCGACAGTTCCGCCCGATGGCTTCCGCTTCCGTATACCCGGTGAGGTCTTTAAATGCCTTGTTGACATACACCATGGGGTTGTCCTCTTGATGCGGATCGGTCAGAGTCAGTGGTGAGTGAGCGTTGTCGATCGCCGTCCGGAGGATTCCCAACTCGCGCTCGGTGTCCCGTTGCTCGGTAATATCGGTGCTGACGGCGACGAAATGCGTGATCTTTCCGGACTCATCGGTCACCGGCGCGATTGTCTGATCAATAATGAACGGTTCGCCATTTTTTCGTTGGTTGATCACTTCGCCCCGCCAAACCTCGCCTTTGAGGATGGTCTCCCACAAGTCTTCATAAAACGCCTGCTCGTGTTCCCCCGACTGGAGTATCTGTGAGGTCTGTCCGATCGCTTCCTCGGCTGTGTATCCGGTCATCCTCTCGAAAGCCGGGTTGACGTGTTCAATGACGCCGTCTTGATCGGTGAAATGAATCGCGTGACCCGAGGACTCAACGACACGCTGAAACTGTCGAAGCTGCTGTTCGCGTTCCTTGCGTTCGGTGGTCTCCGTAATGAAGCCGACGACCCGGGTGACGTCGCCGTCATCATTGCAGATCGGTTTTCCTTGGACGTACACCCAGCGTTGGTAGTCATCGTCCTCGTTGACTCGGTGTTCGATTTCAACGGTCCGTCCGTCTCGAAGCTGTTCGATGGCTTGTGCTACCCGTGGTCGATCTTCGGGGCGAGTCGCCTCCAAAAAACACAGTGGATCATTGCGGAGTTGGTCTATAGGGATGCCGTAGAGTTCTTCGAAAGCGGAGTTAATGAAGATCACGTCGTCCATATCCGCGGTGAAAATCCAGAGTATGTTGTGGGTCTCCTCAGCGAGTTCTACGAGCCAGCGCTCGATCTGGTTGGCGCGTTGTTCCGACCGGCGCTGAGAAACGGCGTTGTCGATCCGGTTGGCTAGAAGTTCGTACCGCTCTGTGCCCGACCCCTTCTGTAGATAGTCAGTCACCCCCTTCGAAATCGCCTTGCTTGCGACATCCTCGGATCCTTTTCCGGTGAAGAGAATAAACGGAAGTTCTGGATGCATCTCACGCACCTGTTCGAGAAGTTCGATACCGTCGAGCCTGGGCATGTTGTAGTCGGAGACTATACAATCGACATCATTAGCCCCGAGATGCTCGAGTGCGTCCTCGGCACACACCGAGGTGTGTACCGACAACGAATCATGCTCTTTTTCAAGAAACGCCGCAGACAGCTCTAGCAGGCTCTCGTTGTCATCGACGTGGAGGACATCGATCTGCTCGTCCGTGAGGTTTACACTCTCGCGTAACACGAACTCGTCATCGTCACGTTGCGCTTGGGGTTTCCGTCCCGCATCAGTTGGTGTTGGATCCGATTCGGCCATGTTGAGTTGTTGTTCGGTGGCGTGTTGTTGAATTGTTTCATTGTTCGTTTATAATACAAGTAGATAGCTAGTCGTTACTGTTCCTCAGTTGTCCGTCTGATTTGGTGGTCGATTTTTGCCTCCATCTGTCGCCTTAGGCGTCTGCGTCGCACTCGATGCGTCGACCGTCGCTACGTCGGTTGTTACCGTGGTATCGAGGTCGAACGCTGCGACCTGCTCGCGTTCCCTGCGTTCGTCGACCGGTCGCCACCAGACACGACCGCGAGCCCCCACCTTTTTTGTCGCCAACCCACCGTCTTCGACGAGCGTCTCAAGCCTATTGTAGATGGTTCGGTCGGTACAATCGAACTCGCTACCGACTTCAGACGTTGTCAACGGCGTGCCTGGCGGGCCGAGAGTCGAAACCACGTCGCGGACCTGCATGAGAGTAGGAGACGAACTCATACGCCTCGTTGCTCCGGGGATGGTATAGTATTTCTGTCAAGGGAACAGTAGCCGATCAGCTGTCATGTAGTGCCTGTACTGGGTGCCTTGCCGATGTAGGCGTGCAAGGAGCAACGCGCGCCGTCGAGTCATTTCACCCTTCCAGTTCGATATCCAGAGGGTCTTTGATTTCGCCCATCACCGCTTCGAGGGCGTCCGTCGCGGTGACCAGTCCCACGACGTTCTCCTCGTCCTCATCATACACGAGCGCGAGTTCCTGGTGTTCGTCTTGAAACTGGTCGACGGCATCGCTGATGAGCGTGTCTGCTCGAAGCGTCATCGGTGGAGCGGCGATATCCTCGAACGTGACCTCGCCACGTCGGAGTTCGTCGATTTGATCGACAACCGTAGGCACATAGATAACCCCTCGATACTCGGCTGGATCGTCATCGACCAAGGGAAATCGCGTGTGCGGGCTCGTCCCGATTCGATCGAAGTTTTCTTGCGCGGAGGCGGCCGTTGAGAGAAAAATAATGTCTTCACGATCGGTCATGATGTCGCTGACGGGCTGTTCACCGACGGTGAAGGCATTTAAGACCTCTTCTTGCCGTTCCTCGGAAAGGTTCCCTCGGTCGAGTACGGTTCCGAGGCGGTGGCGGAGGTCTGCCCGCGATTCGACCCGGTCGGTTTCGGTTTCCAGCCAGGCACCGGTCATCTCGACGCCAAACAGCCCGAGGGTCCATTTGGCCGCGCTGTCTCCGAGCACGATAACCGGGTAGAGCAGTTTGGCAAACCAGTACAGCGGTGTCGCGCCGTACCGAGCGACGAACTTCGTCCGTTCGACCCCGAGATACGTGGGCGTCTGTTCGCCGTGGGTCAAGTGAAGCAGATTGATGATGGCAAACGCGAGGATACCACCCGCACCGATCGACGTGAGCAGCGTATTCTCAAACACGGGATCCATCAACGAAGCCAAGGCCGGTTCCGCGACAATGCCGACGGCGATGCTGGTTGCGGAGATGCCGACCTGACAGCTCGTGAGATAGATTTCGAGATCCTGTGTCATTTTCCACGCCCGTTGAAGCCCTGGGACGTCGAATTCGGATTGTGGATACTGCCGAACGCGGGTCAGCGCGAACTCGATCGCAACGAAAAACCCGTTTGCGAGAATAAGCAAGAGGCCGGCACTCAGGCGAAGCGCGAGTTCCAGACCGTTCATACGGCGGTGTTTTCCGACGAGATATCAAAAAAGGGTAGAATTCGTATCAAGACATAGGACAACGACGTTCGACACGTCGGTCCCAGGGCTGAACTATTCGACGGTGTCGAACTAGCGAATCGCCATCGCTTCTACACCGTCTCAGTCATCTTCGGTCAGTTGCTCGAGGACGCGCGTGGGCATTCGTTCGCGCATCTCCTCCGAGAGGGCTTCAGGGCTTCGCGGGGACGTCGGGGGCTCGGCGGGTTCGGGCTTGAGACCGGGGCCGAAGAGCCGTAACGCGGTACTGATCGTCGACCAGTCGTCGTTCTCGGCGGCGTCGCGGATGCTTTGAGTCGGTGCCGAGAGGAGCTGTCCGACGAGGGCGTCGGCCATCGACTCGAGAATCTCGCGTTCGGCTTCGGAGACGCCCTCGTCAGATTCGCTCTCGAGTTGTGAGAGGGCAGTCCGGAGCTCGCGACCCTTGATGCGCTCGGCGCCCTCGTACATCGCCGCAACGATTTGGTCTGCGCGCTTGCGCTTGTATTGGCTCAGGAGGTGCCCGAGTTCCTCGTCGATCATCGTTTCGACGACCTCGGCCGCCTCGCGGCGTTTCGCTTTGGTCTCGTCGGTCATTGTTTCGATCGCGTCAAGATCGTACACGGAGACGTCGTCGATCGAAGTCGCACTAGGCGCGACATCGCGGGGCTGTGCGATGTCAACGATGTAGGTCTCGCCGGCAGTTTCGAGGTCGTCCGGGTCGATGACATGCTCGTGGCTCCCGGTAGCGGAGACGACGACATCGGACTCGTCGGCGGCGACCGAAAGCGCATCGAGACCGACGACAGAGGTTTCGGTCTCGAGTTGGCCGGCGAGGCGTTCGGCGTTCGGGAGCGTCCGGTTCGCGATTACGAGCCGGCTGGCGGACTCGTCGAGCGCCTTTGCCGCCAGCGTCGCGATCTCGCCGGCCCCAACTACGAGAGCGGTCGCACCCCGGAGCCCGTGCTCGTCGTCGATGAACCGGACCGCGGCAGAGCCAATCGAGAGCGCGCCCTCATTGATCGCCGTCTCGCTCCGGGCCCGCTCGCCGACGTGGATCGACTTCAGGATCGCGTCGTCGAGGGTCGGCCCAATGGCGCCGGCGCTGCGGGCGTCCTCGTAGGCATTCCGAAGCTGGCCGATGATCTGGTCCTCGCCCAGCACGAGCGACTCGAGGCCACAGGCGACCGACATGAGGTGTCTAAAGCTCTCCTCGTGGCCGAGTTCGTGGACAGCGTCGGGATCAACATCGTCAACGTACGTCGACAGCGCCTCACGAGCTGAGGCCGTGGTCTCCGAGACGACGTACGCCTCGGCACGGTTGCAGGTCTGGAGGACGAACGCTTCGAGGACCTCGGGCCGCTGGAGTAGCGATTCGACGGCCGCTCGCTCGGATTCGGCCGCGGCGGCCTCAATCTGCTTGACTGTCGCATGACTATGTGAGATGCTGACGCCGGCGACGATTTCGTTTTGTGTTCCCATGGTCACGACTTCTCACCCAACGCCGCGTTAACGACGGCGTCAACTGTTTGTCGTGCTTTGGACGCACCCCCACCTAAATCCTTCCAAACCCTCGGCGATTGGACAGCAGCCCGAACAGCCTGACGGCGGCGATCCGGATCGACGTCACGGGCTTTCAGTTCCGCACGGACATCGGATGTTATTGCTGCTAGTTCGCCTGCGCCATCGAGTTCGGTCTCGATCCGCTTCCGGAGTTCCTTCGCGAGGGCAGGGCTCGCTCCACCGGTCGAAATCGAGACCGTGACGCCGCCGTCACGGACGGTCGCGGGGACGACAACGCTGCCGGGGCCGCGCTCGTCGGAGTGGTCGGCCCGGTTGATCAACGTCCCGCGACGGTGGGCCTCGTGTTCGGCCGCCTCGTTTACCGGGTCGACATCCGTCGCCGCGACGGCAAGTGCAGGTTCGGTTCGGTCGAACCACTCAGCGACACTCTCAGCGTCCGGAGCAGCCCGAACAAGTTCCGCCTCGCCGTAGTCGTCCTCGGTGAACTCGGGGCTAATGACGACGACGTTCGCCTCTCGGGCGAAGCGTCTGGCCTTTCGCGCACCGACTGGACCGCCGCCGAAGACGAGTACCGTCTCGTCAGCGAGATCGTGATATAGGGGGATCATACTACTCCGTGTTGGCGTCGGCGCGTTCGTCGAGTCGGATCCCGGTCTTCTTCAATATTTCCGTCGAGAACAGCGAGTCCCAGTCGTCCTCGCCGACGTCCCAGAGGGCGCCCATCGTCTCTTTGACCCGCTGGATGCGCCGCTCGCTCTCCGCCTCGCTTCGGCCGTGCGTCATCGCAAAGAAATTGTACGGCCACACGCCCTCGTGTCTCGGGCGCTCATAACAGTGAGTGACGAACTCGAGGCCGGCGACCTCGGGGCCGACGGCGTCGAGTTTCTCGTCCGGGACGTTCCAGACGGTCATCCCGTTTTCGGTGTACCCGAGCGAGTAGTGGTTCGGGACGACGCCGACGCGTCGGATTTTCCCGGCAGCGTTGAATCGCTTGATCGTCCGAAGTACCCACTCGACGTCGGCCCCGAGGGCGTCGGCGACGTCGGCGTAGGGGGTTTCGGTGACCGGCAGTCCGCCCTGGATTTCGATGACAAGGTCCCGCTCGTCTGGGGTCAAGGCCCCGCCCTCGGCTGGGTCGACATCGGTGCCGAGCTCGGAGAGGTCGAGGTCACCATCGGAGATCGGTCCGTCAAGGAGAAATTTCGCCTCGACGCGGAACTCCCGCTGTTTCGGGAGGTTGTACGTTTCCTGTCCGGTTTCGGTTTCGATCTCGCCGAGTACCCGCTCGATCGCGTCGGCGTCGGCGACCGAAACGACGAACCACATGTTCAAATGCGGGTGTTCGCGCCGGTAGTTGTGGGCGACTTCCCGGTGGTCGTTGACCGTCTCGGCGACCTCCTCGAATCGGTCTTCCGGGGCATGCATGGCGACGAGCGTCGCCGCACCGCCGATCTCGGCGGCGTTTATCAACGCGCCGAACCGGGTCAGAACGCCCTCGTCGTCGAGCGTCCGGACTCGATTGAGGAGCTCCTCGGCCGTCACATCCACGCCACGGTCACGAAGGGCTGCCGCGGCCGGTTCGAACGGGCGTTCGACGACCGGAAAGCCGCCCTGGTAAGCGTTGACGACGGCGCGGTCGATCCGGTCTAGCCCGGCGGTTTGACTCATTATACGATAATAGGGCGTCCCCGAAATAAGACCCTCGCTCGATCCCAAACACTCGGACGGTCGCTCCGAGGGGCCAGAGGGTTGTTCGATTCTCCGCACCGGGTCATACCATCCCGGCGAGAACCGTGTTGGACAGGACACCGATGATAACCCCAATCGTGACGACGGCCGTGGCGTAGATCGCGAGCAGTCGGCGCTCGAAGCGTTTGCTTAGAAGCATCAGGTTCGGAATGTTGATGCTTCTTGACATATATACATATCATTGTCCGCCCCGGTTATATACGGCTGCTGGCAGTTTTTAATCGAAAGCGAAAGATACGCCGGAGCGCCCCTCAGCGACCGGGAAGCGAGATTACTGCGGTTCGAGGAGGCCGTACGTCGACTCAAGATGGTCGATGATCCAATCGACCGTCGAGGGGTCGTAGGTCCAGAAGCCGTAGAACGACCGGGGCTCACGCTCCTCGGCGAGGAGCGCGCACTTATTAACGTCGACACCAGCACCGTCGTAGGCGACGAACCACGACCGCTCGATCTCGTCGCTCCGTTCGACGTGGATCGTGAGGTCGGTGTCGTGTTCGGGGACATCGGCGTCCGGCACGGCGTAGGCGTGAACGTTGAGGCTGCCTTTCTGGGCCAGTTGTTCGTAGATGTTCATCTGCCCCGAGAGGATCGAGAGCTTCTGAAAGCCCGAGCGGAGAGTGCCCTTCCCGACTCGCCAGGCGCGGTCCTCGATCTCTCGGGAGGCCGCGACCATCTGTTCGATGTCGTAGGAGGTGAACATCGTCTCGTCGAGGTGATCGAGGATCGGGCGGTACGCGTCGCCCTCGAAGCCTGGTTCGGCTCGCTCGTCTTCGTCGTCGATGACGCTCTCGATGTCAGCGGCGGCGACGAACTCGTCGTCGTCCGAGAGGACCGTGAACGCGTCCGGCTTTCCGCTCGGCGTGTGCTCACCAGAAACGGTGACGTTCCGGTCGTGGAGTTGCTCTCTGAGGGTTTCGATGGTCTCTTCGCCGGTGTTGAAGACTGTAAGGGTTTTTTCGTGGTCCTCGACCCCAGCGATGAGTTCGGTGAGGGACATTCGCTTCAAGGGGATTCACGACACTATCACTAATAAGCCTGTGGCCTTCATCACACGAAACAGCTCCCTGAGAGTGGTGCGATCGAAGACTAACGGCACAGGGCGCTTCAAAAAGAGTGGATGCGGTGCGGGTCCCGTATCGCGGGGAGCGGAGAGCGTCAGGCGACGATGCGCAGAGGAGCGGTTATTTATCGGCGTATGGGGAGTAGTTCTTCATGCGTGGGCGTGTAGCGTTCACGTATGCGCGCAGCCATCTGCCGTGGGCCCGGAGAGATCACTGTCGAGGAGGTACCTCGCCCCGAAATCGAGTCGTCGACCGACGCGATCGTCCGCGTCACACACACCGCAGTCTGTGGGTCGGACCTGTGGTTCTACCGCGGCGATAGCGACCGGGAGGTCGGCTCTCGGGTCGGCCACGAACCGATGGGGATCGTTGAGGCGGTCGGCGAGGACGTCCGCTCGGTCGCGCCGGGCGACCGGGTACTCGCGCCGTTTGTCATCAGTTGCGGTGCCTGTGAGTTCTGCCGGAAGGGACTCCATACCTCCTGTGTGAACGGGGACTCGTGGGGCGGCGACAACGGCGGCGGACAGGGCGAGTATGTTCGCGCGCCCCACGCCGATGGGACGCTCGTCCGGGTTCCGGACCATCACGCCGACGACGAGGACACCCTCCGGTCGCTTTTGCCCCTGACGGACGTGATGGGGACGGGCCACCACGCCGCCGTGAGCGCCGGCGTTGAGGCCGGATCGACCTGTGTCGTCGTGGGTGACGGTGCGGTTGGGCTCTGTGGCGTCCTCGCCGCCCGCCGACTCGGTGCCGAGCGGATCATCGCGCTTGGCCACCACGGGGACCGACTCGACCTCGCCGCCAAGTTCGGGGCAACGGAGACAATCCAGGCCCATGGCGAGGAAGCCATCGAGCGGGCAAAAAAGACGACCCACGGCGGCCCGAACCACGTCCTCGAGTGCGTCGGCGCGGCTGCCTCGATGAACGCCGCGATCGAAATCTGTCGGGACGGCGGCACCGTCGGCTACGTCGGCGTCCCCCACGGGGTCGAACACGAGGGCCTCGACATGTTCGGACTGTTCGGCGGTAACGTCACGCTCCGCGGCGGGATCGCGCCCGTTCGCGAATACGCCGAAGATCTGATGGCCGACGTGCTGGCCGGGACACTCGATCCGAGTCCGATCTTCACGAAAACCGTCGATCTCGACGGCGTCCCGGAGGGATACCGGGCGATGGACGAGCGGGAGGCGATCAAGGTGCTGGTGAAGCCGCACGACGGGTGACACACGGGATCGGTGGAGAGGCGAACCAAACCGTCGATCACGCGGCCCTGGTCTCAACCCCCTGGGTTCTCGATGGCGGCCGCGGAAGCCAATCACCGTTCGCCTTACACGTCCGGTGTCGGCCGGCCGGACGCGCCGTCGGTTGACAAGGATCTTTCGTGTAAAACCGCCCTAAGAGACGTTATTAATACAATTATATCACGATTAAAGCATGACATTGTGTAGCAAATACTTTTATTGGTGGACTCTGAAGAACGTTCAACGCCCCCAAGGGCGCAGTGATAGCCAATGACAGAAGAAATTGTCTGGCGAATCGCGGGCGGTTCCGGTGACGGAATCGACTCGACGAGCCAGAACTTCGCGAAGGCCCTGATGCGATCCGGGCTGCACGTATTCACACACAGACACTATCCGTCCCGCATCCGGGGCGGCCACACCTATGTCGAGGTTCGAGCGTCGCCGGAGCCGGTGAAATCCCGCGGTGACGGCTACAACTGCTTGCTTGCGCTCGGCGACTCCTTCGCCAGGAATCCCCAAGAGGACGCCTACTACGGCGACGAGGAGATGAAGCCGATCGTCGAAAACCTCGACGAACTCCGCGAGGGCGGCATCATCGTCTATGACGAGGGGCTCATCGACATCGACGAGGTCCCGAACTTCGAAGAGCGCGTCGAGGAAAACGACTGGCACGTCTACCCGATGGATCTCCGCGCTCGCGCCCGAGAGAAGGGTCGCGAGGTCATGCGCAACACGGCGGGCGTCGGCGCGATCGCCGCACTCCTTGAGTACGAACTCGAGCACATCGAGGACCTGATGTCGGACGCGATGTCCGGCGACGTTCTTGAGACGAACCTCGAAATTCTCCGGGATGCATTCGAGGACGTCAGCGACATGGACTTCGACCACGACCTCCGGATCCCGACCGGCGAGCACGACGAGGAGCAGGTGTTGCTCTCGGGGAGCAACGCCATCGCCTACGGCGCCCTCGATGCCGGGTGTCGGTTCATCTCCGGATATCCGATGACGCCGTGGACCGAAGTGTTCAGTCTGATGAGTAAATACCTCCCCGAGGTCGGGGGAATCTCCGAGCAGGTCGAAGACGAGATCGCCGCGGCGGCGCTCGCGCTCGGTGCCTCACACGCCGGCGTGAAGGCGATGTCCGGCTCCTCGGGCGGCGGCTTCTCGCTGATGACCGAACCGCTCGGCCTCGCCGAAATGACCGAGACGCCGGTCGTCCTCGTCGAGGCGATGCGGGCCGGCCCCGCGACCGGGATGCCGACCAAGCCCGAGCAGAGCGACCTCGAACACGTCCTCTACGCAAGCCAAGGGGACTCGACGCGGGTCGTCTTCGCGCCCGGCAACGTCGAGGAGGCCTACGATCAAACCCGCGCCGCATTCGAGATCGCCTACGACTACCACGTCCCGGCGATCGTCCTCTACGACCAGAAGATCGGCGGCGAACTCAGAAACGTCGACGAGTCCTTCTTCGATCGCGAGCCCGACCCGGACCTCGGGGAGACGCTCACCGAGGAGGAACTCGCCGAGGCGGCACACCACTCCTCCGGGAAGTTCAACCGCTACCGGCACGACCCCGGCGAGAACGGTGTCTCGCCGCGGTCGATCCCTGGCCAGAAGGGTGGTCGGTTCCTCGCCGAGAGCAACGAGCACACGCCGCAGGGACATATCTGTGAGGATCCCGAAAACCGGATCGCACAGGTCGACCGTCGCCTCGGCAAACACGACTCGATCCGCGAGCAATTCAACGGGGCCGACGGCAGCCACCAGACGGCACACGGCGACGACGATGCGGCCTACGGCATCATGACGTTCGGCAGCCAGCAAGGCAGCGTCGAGGAGGCCGTCGACGAACTCAACGACGCCGGCTACAGCGTGAAGTCGCTTGGAGTCTCGGATCTGATGCCGTTCCCCGAGGCCGAGGTGACCGAGTTCCTCGAATCCGTCGACGAGTGTCTCGTCGTCGAGATGACGGCCAGCGGCCAGTTCCGAGGGCTCGTCCAGCGCGAACTGGGGCGGTTCGGCCCGAAGATGCACAGCCTTCTGAAATACAACGGCAACCCGTTCGAGCCGGGGGAGATCATCGACGGGTTCCGATCCATCCTTGAAGGGGACGAGCCCGCGACGACAACCCGGTTCGTTCCCGCGGCAGGTGACTGATAATGAGCGCGTTCAATGCAATCGACGCGGATCGAGACGTAGAGCGAGACGAGTACACGCCCGGTATCGAGCCGCAGGCGACGTGGTGTCCCGGCTGCGGTGACTTCAGCGTCCTGAAGGCGCTGAAGGGTGCGATGTCCGAACTGGGCAAGGACCCAGAGGAAATTCTGGTCGTAACCGGAATCGGCTGCTCGGGCAAGCTCAACAGCTACTTCGACAGCTACGGGTTCCACACGCTGCACGGGCGGGCACTACCGGTCGCGCGGGCGGCGAAACTCGCAAACCCCGACCTCGAAGTCGTCGCGGCGGGCGGCGACGGCGACGGCTACGGGATTGGCGGCAACCACACGACCCACACGGCCCGGGAGAACCACGACATTACCTATATCGTGTTCAACAACGAGATCTTCGGGCTAACAAAGGGTCAGACGTCGCCAACGAGCCCCAAGGGGCACAAATCGAAGACCCAGCCGCACGGGTCCGCGAAGGACCCCGTCCGGCCGCTGTCGACATCGCTCACCGCGGGGTCTTCGTACGTCGCCCGAACGGCGGCGGTCAACCCCAACCAGGCCCAAGAGATCCTCGTCGAGGCGATCCAACACAACGGATTCAGTCACGTCGACTTCCTCACTCAGTGTCCGACCTGGAACAAGGACGCGAAACAGTACGTCCCCTACATCGACATCCAGCAGAACGACGACTACGAGTTCGACATCACGGACCGCCCGGAAGCGGCCAAGATGATGTATGAGACGGAACTAGCGGTCCACGACGGAGAGATCCTGACGGGCCGGTACTACCGCGACGACGAGCGTCTCTCCTACACCGAGGAGAAACAGGCAATCGGCGAGATGCCCGAGGAACCGCTCGCCGAGCGCTACCACGACGACGACTACGAATGGGAGCGTGCCTACGACATGATACTCGACGCGCACAAATAGGGTCGCCTCCCGACGTTCGCCTCCGTTTTATTTGCCCGGCAAAGTACCAGCAGAGCACGGCAGCCACCCGGGGATTTACCAAATCGCGCGAGAAAAACTAGTGTAATGCGACTCCACTGGCACCGGCGGGACCTGCGGCTTGCTGACAACCGCGGCCTCGCAGACGCGCCCGACCGGCCCGTTGGGCTGTTCGTCTTCGATACGGCGGTGTTGGACCACGCGGGCGCGCCGCGAGTGACGTTCCTGCTTGACGCGCTCGGGGAACTACGTGCAGCCTACCGCGAGCGCGGCTCCGAATTGCTCGTCAAGCAGGGCGATCCCGCGACGGTCGTTCCCGATGTCGCGGGCGATCTCGGCGCCGAGTTCGTCTCCTGGAACCGCGATTACTCCGGGCTAGCGAGAGAGCGCGACGAGCGCGTGGACGGAGCGCTCGAAGACGTTGACGCGACCCCTCAGAAGTTCCACGACGCTGTGTGTCACGAACCCGGGTCGATCACGACGAACGCGGGCGAGCCCTACTCGGTGTTTACGTACTTCGGCCGGAAATGGAGCGACCGTGAGAAGGACGACCCCCGCCAGATTCCGGACATGGCCCCGGCCGACGACCTCGGCGTCGATCCGGGGCCGATCCCGACGCTATCGGAACTCGGATTCGACGCCGCGGAAGCCGAGGTTCCGACCGCCGGCACCGGGGCCGCACGGAGGCTGCTCGAGTCGTTTCTCGACGACGATGTCTACCGGTACGAGGAGTTGCGGGATTACCCCACCGAGGAGTGTACCTCCCGGCTCTCCGTACACCTGAAGTTCGGGACGATCGGGATTCGCGAGGTCGACAAGCGGGTCAGGGAGGCCCTGAAGAGCGCTTCCGGCGAGCGTCGCGAGTCGGTCGCCGAGTTTCGCTCCCAACTGGCCTGGCGGGAGTTCTACACTCACGTCCTCTATTTCAACCCAGAGGTCGTCGCGGCGAACTACAAGTCCTATGAGAACCCGATCGAGTGGGACGACGACGAGGACCTGCTCGCGGCCTGGAAGCGCGGCGAGACCGGCTACCCGATCGTTGACGCAGGGATGCGACAGTTGCGGGCGGAGGCGTTCATGCACAATCGCGTCCGGATGATCGTCGCCTCCTTCTTAACGAAGGACCTGCTGATCGATTGGCGACGCGGCTACGAGCACTTCCGGGAGTTGCTTGTCGACCACGACACCGCCAACGACAACGGGGGCTGGCAGTGGGCAGCCTCGACCGGCACCGATTCCCAGCCGTACTTTCGGATCTTCAACCCGATGACGCAGGGCGAGCGCTACGACCCCGACGGAGAGTATATAAAGGAGTACGTGCCCGAACTCGAGGGGGTCGATCCCGACGTTATCCACTCGTGGCACGAACTGACGCCGACCGAGCGCGCGAACGCGGCCCCGGAGTACCCCGAGCCGGTCGTCGACCACAGCGAGCGCCGAGAGCAGGCGTTGTCGATGTTCGAGCGCGCCCGCGGTGACTCGGACTGAGACGGGGCGGCGTACGCTGTTCGCGGCGAGCGTCGATTTCCGGCGGATGTTCGTCTTGTGTCACCGATCAGAAACGATTACTCGTCGAACGTTTCCCAGTCGGCGGTCGTACCCAGAATGTCGGCGAGGGACTCGATCGCCCCCCGGAGCTCCTCGATCTGCCGTCGTTGGTTCTTGACAACCGTCTTGAGGTCGGTGACATCTGCCTCGATCGTCTCGGTCTGGTGCTGTTCGACATCCTCGATGTTCCCCGCGAGTTCCTCGACCCAGTCAGTCAACTCGACGACCTCGGTCTCGGAGGCCATCGCCGACTCGTCGGGGTCTAAGAGCATCTGTCGGTTCGATAGGATGGCCTCGGAGACGCTTTCGGTGCCGTCGGGTAACTCGATTGTCAGCGGATCGGGCGAGATTGCGCCGCCGCCGTCCGACGGGTCGGCGTCCCCGTTCACCGCGGTCAGGTCGGTGGAGTCGTTGCTCGGATCGGTAGTGGCGTTCGGGTCGGAAGTCATGGTTATATTTAGCAGGCTACCGGAATATAAATACGCAGGTCGTGTCAGACGTGTGGCATACGTTCGGTTCAGATGGGACGCAAACCGAACCGACAGCACGGATATCCCACTACCGCTTAAATACCCACAATATAGTGGCGTGGTACCATACCTACATGAAGTTTTAACAGGATTGCGGGAATGTACTTGTACTAGAGGTCGATATAAATGTCCGAACACTCCAACCCCGAACTGCCGCCGCTCCCATACGAGTACGACGCCCTTGAGCCGTCCATCTCCGAGCAGGTCGTGACGTGGCATCACGATACCCACCACCAAGGCTACGTCAACGGCATCGAGGCCGCCGAGGAGACGCTGGCCGAGAACCGCGAGGCCGGCGAGTTCGGCGGCTCCGCCGCGGCGATCCGGGACGTGACCCACAACGGCTGTGGACACTATCTCCACACGCTGTTTTGGGAGAACATGCACCCCAACGGCGGCGGCGAGCCGTCTGGCGATCTTGCCGACCGCATTGAGGAGGACTTCGGGTCCTACGAAGGCTGGAAGGGCGAGTTCGAAGCCGCTGCGGGCGACGCAAGCGGCTGGGCGCTGCTCGTGTACGATCCGGTCTCGGATCAGTTGCGCAACCTCGTCGTCGACCAACACGACCAGGGCGCGCTGTGGGGCAGCCATCCAATCCTCGCACTCGACGTGTGGGAGCACTCCTACTACTACGACTACGGCCCCGACCGCGGAAGCTTCGTCGAGGGCTTCTTTGAGGTCATCGACTGGGACAACGTCGCCGAGCAGTACGAGAAGGCCACCCAGCAGTAACCGTAGTCACACCGACGATTTTCTTTCGACGCTGTCCCGCCGAGTCACGAGGCCGCACTACCCAGTCGCGACGCCGGAGGTTACCTGAAGACGGCACGCCCGCGGTCGTATCGAGCCAGCCAGGAGAGTTAGACACATATGCCTCTGTGTTCTTTTGTCTGGCACGATGGCCCTGCTTCAGTCCGGCGGATTGCTCGCGAACCCGCTCGGACTCCTCGGCCTCGCGGCGCTTGTCCCGCTCATCGTGTTGTATCTCGTCCGCCCCGACCCCCGGCGATACGACCTCCCGACTGTCGAGTTCCTCACGGAGGCCGACGGCGACAGCAGCAGACAGCGAATCCGCGATCGGTTCCGTATCTCGACGATCTTTCTGTTGCAGGCGCTGGTCCTCGTTGCGATCCCGCTCGCGCTGGCCGGGCCGCAGGTTCCCCTTCCCGGCGGGGCAGCCGGTGAGACGGTCGTCGTCCTCGATACCAGCGCGAGCATGGCGACGACGGACGGGGAGTCGACGCGTTTCGAACGTGCCGTCGGCGTCGCCGAGGACGCGACGGGCGACCGGACGACGCTCGTCACCTCAGCACCCGATCCGTCGATCGAAATCGCGGACGGCGGCCGTGATGCAACGGCTGCAGCGCTGTCGCAAACGTCCGTCACGGACACGCCAGGCGATCTCAGGCGGGCGGTCAGGGTCGCCGCCGACGCTCACGACGACCCCCGCCGGATCGTCGTCGTCAGCGACTTCGTCGACGGCACGGACTGGGAGGCGGCTGTCGAGAGCGTCCGGGCAGGCGGCAACGAGGTCGTCCTGCGCCGGACCGGGGGCGGCGGCGCGGACAACGTCGGGATCGTCGACCTGTCGGTGACGACCACGGAGGCGACGGCAGTCGTCACGAACGGCGGCGAGACAGAGCAGACGCGGGACATCTCTCTCGGCGAGAGCACCGAGACCGTCACGCTGGCCCCCGGCGACGTGACCGAGGTGGCGCTTCCGGTCCCGTCCGGGGGCGGCGAACTGCGGCTCTCGCCCGGCGACTCCTTCCCGACGGATGACGTCGCGTACGTCGGCGCCCCGTCGGATCGTGAAATCGACGTTCTCGTCGTGACGAACGACGAGAACGTCTACCTGACGACGGCACTCGACGTGATGGGCGACGTCCGTGTCGACATCGCCGAGCCGCCCGTCAGCGACGCCCGTGGCTACGATGTCGTTGTGTTCAGCAACGTCGATCCGGATCGGATCCTCGAGGGGACGATCGCGGACGTGCGCACCGAGGTCGAGGACGGTGCCGGTGTCGTCGTCCAAAGTCAAGCCGATATCGCCGAGGTCGGGTACGGGGAGCTGTTGCTTCTCGATCCCGGCGAGGTCGGCATCCAAACGGAGGTGCGGACGGTCGAATCCCACCCAATTGTCAACGGGATCGGGTTCGTCCCCGCGGGGGCGTACGTCTCCGGCGACCTCCGACGTGGAACGGCGCTCGCTGTCGCCGACGACGACAGTCCCATGATCGCGGCCGACGGGATCGGTGCCGGACGGGCGGTGTACTACGGCTACATCGAGGACGACTCCGCGTTCAAATTCGACTACCGCTACCCGGTGTTCTGGCGAGGGGTGATGACGCACGCCGCTGGACGGACGCCGATCGAGGAGTTGAACCGTGGAACCGGCGGGACGATCGAGTTCGGCAGCGAGACGGTCGTAGAAACGCCGGGCGGAACGGTCGAAACAGCCCGACTCGAAGCGACCGAGGCTGGATTCTACTCGGCGTCGGGAAAGCGCTACGGCGTCAGCCTGCGCTCGCCGGCGGAATCGGCTGTCGTCTCCGAGCCGATCGAGGCGGAGACGGGAACGCTCCAAACGGGATCGACGCCACAGTCGCTCACGCCGTGGCTCGCGCTTGTCGCGCTACTCGTCGGCGTGCTTGAGCTCGGCTACCTCAAATACCGGGGGGAGCTGTGATGGTCCTCAGTAGTATGCAGGCTGCGGTCATCGGCGCATCACGGGGCGCGGTTACCCTCGGCGCGATCGGCCCGGTCGGCTTCGAGCGGCCGCTGTTTTTCGCCGCGCTTCCTGTCGCGCTCGCTGCTGTCGTCGTCCTTTTTTATTGGAACGTCGGGCCGGGGGCGCCGACGGGGCGGACGCGGACGCTCATGATCGTCACGCGGGTTCTCGTGGCCGTCCTGCTTGTCACCGCGGCCGCCGGACCCTATGTGGTCGACGTCAGCCGCTCCGTCGGCGAGCCTGAGGTGCAACTCCTCGTCGACGACTCGGCGAGCATGGACGTCTACGACGAGGATGCCGAGTCGATCGCCGAGTCGATCGAAGCCGAGGGCGTCCCGGTTCGGCGGACGACGATCGCCTCCGGCGAGTCCTCGCCGATCGGGGACGAGGTGCTCCGGAGCATCGAGGCGGGGTCACACGTCGTGTTGCTCTCCGACGGACGGGTGACGGAGGGGCGCAGCCTCAGGTCCGCGGTCGACATCGCCACCGAGCGCAACGCTACGATCAGCGCGCTCCGGGTAGAACCCGCACGCAGCGAACGGCTCGTCCGCATCGATGCCCCCGAGACCACGACCGAAGGGGCCGAGGAGTCGCTTCTCGTCACCGTCGGGGGCGTGGGCGAGGCGGACGCGACGCTCACCGTAACGATCGACGGCGAACAAGTACGCGAGGAGACGGTATCTGACCCCACGTCGATCGAACTCGAGCACACCTTCGAGGAGCCAGGGGATCACCGGATCGAGGCGACGATCGACGCCGGCAGCGACGGCGGCTTCGAGCGAAACACCGCGTTCCGCCGCGTCGTCAGAGTCGTCGAGCCCCCAGAGGTGCTGTACGTCTCGCGCGTCGACTATCCGATGCAGACGTACCTCGACGGGCTCTACGACGTGACCCGCGCCGAATCCGTGCCGGATCGTGACTCCTTAGAGGAGTATCACGCCGTCGTGATCCAGGATCTGGCGGCCGGTGATCTCGGCAACGTCGGCGCGCTCCAGTCGTACACGGCCGACGGCAACGGGGTCGTCGTCGTTGGTGGTAACAACGCGTACGCTCGTGGCGGCTACGCGTCGTCGTCGATCGCGACGATGCTCCCCGTGCGCTTCGACGAGGCGATCGGTGGCGACGACATCGTCCTCGTGGTCGACGTCTCCGGCAGCGCCGAGGAAACGATGCCCCGGATCAGGGGGCTCTCACTCGATATCCTCGAACAGATCGGCGACGAGAGCCGCCTCGGTATCGTCGCCTTCGACAGCAACTCACAGGTCGTCTCGGAACTCCGCCCCCTCGAGAGCGAGCGCGCGGAACTGCAGGAGACGATACGACGGCTCCAGGCCGGCGGCGGCACGGACATCGGAGCTGGACTCCGAGCGGCCGGCGGGATGCTTGAGGAGGGCGGTGAGGTTATCCTCATAACCGACGGGGTCGACGACTCCGATCAGGCACTCGTCGCCGCCGAGGAACTTGCCGCCAACAACGTGCGGGTGACAGGTGTCGGGTTCGGCTACTGGAGCAACGACGAGCGCCTGGCCGAGATCTCGGGGACGACCGGGGGGACCTACATTCAGCCCGACGAAACCGAGCGCCTCCGGCTGTTCTTCGACAGCGGCGCGGCCCCGCCGGAGGCCGACTCGCTGGTCGTCGTCGACCGCACGCACTTCATCACCGATGGCGTCGAAACCGAGTCGGACCCCTCATCAGCAAACGACGTCGAGGTGCGGGACGGCGCCCGGATGCTCGTCACGACGAGCGAGGGCGACCCGGCCGTCACGAGTTGGCGATTCGGGCTCGGGCGCGTCGTCTCCGTGACGGCCTACGACGCCGACGGGAGCCTCGGCGGGCTGTTGTCCCCGCCGGACGCCGAACTCACGACGCGATCGGTGAACTGGGCCATCGGCGACCCGCGGCGGAAGCGAACTGACGTGGCCTCGGTGGACGACGCCAGCCGTGGCACGGAGGCGAGGGTGGTCTACCGCGGGCCGACCCGGCCGACCGGGACGGATCTGGATTTCGTTCGGACCGACACCGAGCGGTTCGAAGCTACGTTCACGCCGGAGGCGGTCGGCTACGGCTCGGTGCTCGACGCCGAGTACGCCGTGAACTACGCCGAGGAGTACGGGGCGGTGGGGCAGGCGTCGGCGGTCGAGGCGGCCATCGACCGAACCGGGGGGCGGGCGTTCAGGTCCTCGGAGGCGGCCGCAATCGCCGAGTTCACCCGGAGCGAGGCGACCCGCGAGCGCGCAATCCAGCGCTCGTTCGGGTGGGTGTTGCTCGCGCTCGCGCTTCTCGTCTACCTCGGCGAGGTCGCCGCGCGTCGCCTGGGAGAAATATATAGTCTCGGAGATGTGATATCGTAGCCATGGGATACATCGGCGGTAACATCGACACGACGGTGCTCATCGCCCTCCTCGTTGCGGCCGGCGGGCTCGTCGGTACGACCGCGGTGTACCAGGCCGCGAGTTCGGAACTGCAGTCGACGAACTCCGACCTGGAGGCCGAAAACGAGGCGTTGCAGGCGGAGCTAGAGGAGACCGAGGCGACACTTGAGACGAGAGAGCAGGAACTTAACGAAACCCGAGAGTCCCTCAGGACGAGAGAGCAGGACCGCGAGCAACTTCTCGACCAACTTGATAGGACTGAGGCTGAACTCAGTGCGACCGAAGCGGAGTTAGCGTCGACCGAGGGCAGCCTCGCCGAGGCGAGAGCGGAGGTGCGCCGGGCGCAGTCGGAACTTCAGGAGGCCGAGGACGAACTGGCCGATGCGAGGGCGCGAGTCGACGAGTTGGAAGAGGAGAAGGCCGAGCTTGAGGACGACATCGACGATCTGGAGAGTGATGTCTCAAGCTTGAATAGCGAAGTCTCGGCGCTCGAAAGCGAGAACTCGGATCTCAGAGAAGAAAATAGTCAATTAGAGTCAGATCTTGAGCAGTGTCAGACGAGCGGATCATGAGCGAACCCCAGCAACAGGCAGTCAATGCCGACCGCGAGCCACACCCCCGCGAGGAACTGCTCGCGGCCGTCTCGGAGATCAGCCGGGAGGCCAAGAAGGCGGCGTTCCTGCAGGCCGCCCTCGACGCGATGTTGGTCTTTGTCGTCCTCCGGCTGGCCCTCCAGCTCACCCCGGTCGGGGACGGTTCGGGGGCGCTCGTCTCGGTGCCGATTCCCGGCGGCCTCGCCGGCGCGCTCAGCGGGGTCGGCATTATTCTCCCCGATCCAGTGACCGTAACGGGGGCCGGGGCCGCGACTGTCCTGACCGCGGTGTCGTGGTTCGTCGCCGACGCCTTCCTCCGGTACGATCGACTCGGCGTCGAGCGGTTCGAGGCGGACAACCCGGTCGTCGAGGAGGCGCTTCGGACGGCCAGGGACACCGCGGAGGGCGACGTCGACAACCCGGTAGCGGTAGAGCTCTACCGGGAGGTGCTCGGGCGGCTTGAGGACACCTCCAGCCGGGCGTTTGTGCAGCGTCGGCAGCTCGTCGCCGTCGTGGTCGGGCTCGCACTCGTCAGCGCCGCGACTGTCGGCGTGGCAGGGCTCGGGTTGTCACCGATCGGTACCGGCGGCGACGCGGATGTGGGAACGGTCGGGGGGGCTGGCGGCGGCGGCGGTGCGGGCGGCGAGTCGTCCGGCTCGGGCGGGGGGGAGGACCTCCTCGGCGAGGAGGGCGAGGTCGAGCGCGGCACGGATGACCGGTCGCTCCAGTTGCGCGGCGAAGGCGAGGGACAGGCCGGCGGAGGCGGCGACTACAGCGGCGGCTCCTTCGACGCTGATCCGGGGCGTGTTGAGGCCTCCCGCGCGGAGTTTAGCGAGGAAGAGCGTCCCGAAGATGCCGAGCTCGTGCGGGCGTACACGGAACGGATCCGGGGCGGTGGGACCGATGAATGAGAGCACGCAAGCGGCGACAGGGTGGAGCTTGTCGACGGGTGAGCGACCGTCGATGGAGCTGCCCTTGGGCGAGCGCGCGTCGGCGATGGACATCGAAGAGCGGACCGGCGACGAACTGGAGGAGGCAAACACGCATGAGTGATCACGCTACGGCCGAGGACATCGAGATCGATATCGAGACGGCACAGGCGCGGATACAGCGCGTCGAGACGGAGATCGACGAGCGGATCGTCGGCCAGGACGCGGTCGTCAGACAGCTACTGGTCTGTCTCCTGACCGACGGTAACGCCCTTCTTGAAGGGGCGCCGGGGCTCGGCAAAACACTCCTGATCCGAACGCTCGCCGAGACCGTCGACCTCTCGTTTTCGCGCATCCAGAACACCCCGGACCTGATGCCGTCCGACATCACCGGGACGGAGGTCATCCGCGAGTCGGGCAACGACCGCGTTTTCGTCTTCGAGGAGGGGCCGGTGTTCGCGAACGTCGTGTTGGCCGACGAGATCAACCGGGCGACGCCGAAGACCCAGGCCGCTCTCTTGGAAGCGATGGAGGAAGGGCAGGTCACCGCGGGCGGGGAGACGCGGGCGCTCCCGGAGCCGTTCTTTGTTCTCGCGACGCAGAACCCGATCGATCAAGAGGGTACCTACCCGCTGCCGGAGGCTCAGCGGGATCGATTCACGATGAAGATCACGATCGAGCCGCCGGCCTTCGAGGAAGAGTTGACGATCGTCAACCGATACACGGGAACGATCGAGTCCGCACCGCCGATCGAGACGGTCATGACCGGCACCGAACTGCGAGCAATCCAGAAACTCGTCAGGGAAGTGCCGATCGCCGACGATATCAGGGAGCGGGCGGTCAGACTCGTCGCCGACACGAGGGCGGCCGATCAACTCGAATACGGCGCCAGCCCGCGGGCGAGCATGGCGCTCGTCGTCGGCGGGAAGGCGCGGGCGCTGCTCGACGGGCGGGCCTACGTGAGCGAGAGCGACATCGAAGCTATCGCCCAGCCCGTGTTGCGCCACCGCGTCGTCGTGGACTTCCGGGCCGAGCGGGACGGCGTGACACCGGACGACGTGATCGCGGAGTTGCTCTGAACCGATGGCGATCGATCCCGAGTTCCTGACGGAGCTTGATCGCTTCGACGCGACGATCGACCGCCGGAGCTCGGCGCTCCAGCGCGGCGAGCAGCGCTCGACGGAGATCGGCGAAGGACTCGTCTTCAGCGACCACCGGCAGTACGTCCCCGGCGACGACACGCGGCTCATCGACTGGACGGTGTACGCCCGAAGCGACGAACTGTACATCAGGCAGTTCGAGACCGAGCGAAACCTCACCGTCCACGTCCTTCTCGACCGAAGCGAATCGATGGCCTTCGCCGACCGGTCGAAGTTCGATTTCGCCGGGAAGATCGGCCTCGGCTACTGTTATCTGTTCGCCTCTGAACACAACGACTTCCGGCTGTCGGCGTTCGGCGACCGCCACGAGCGTCTCGATTCGGGCGCGTCGACGACCGGGGCGTTGCTCCCGGTGATCGATCGACTGAACGAGGTCGAGTTGCGCGGGCAGGCTGACGTTGAGGCGGCACTATCGGAGTACGCTGAGACGATCGCCTCCAGATCACTCGTGGTGATTGCCAGCGATTGTCTCCTCGAACCGGAAGCCTTCGAGGCGGCCCTCGGCACACTTTCGGATCACACGGTCGTCGTCGTCCATACTGTCGCCCCCGAGGAACTATCGCCGCCGGTCGATGGCGAGACGATCTTCGAGGGACTCGAAACGGAGACGAGTCTCCGGACGTACTTCAGCCCGCGAAAACAGCGACGGTACAAGGATCGTCTGGAGTCCCACTGGGACGCCATCGAGTCGGCGACGGTCGCACAGGGTGGCGAGTACGTTCGCGTCACGACCGACGAACCGTTCTACGAGGCGTTCGAGCGCGCGTGGATCGGGTAGCTCCTGAGGGCCGTTCAGGCTTCGAGTTCGCTGCGGTCGCGGATTAGATTCTCGAGCTCTTCGGGATCGTTGAGGCGCTCGAACTCCTCCCGTTCGATGAGCGCGGTCCCGTCGACGGAGTCGCGTTTGGCTCGGTCGACGACGTACACCGATCGGGTTTCGGTCACCCGGCCGACCGAGGACATGATCCGCGCGCGCTTCTCGGCCGTTCTGGTGAACTCCGAGTGACCCGTAAGCATCCGTCGTTCGCGGGACTCGTCCTCGCTGACCGTTTTAAACGGAGCCCGTGACGTGGGGTGGACCTCGAAGCCGACGCGGGTGAGTACCGTCACGATGTGGGCGTCATCGGGGTCCGCTTCCGGTTCCTCCGGGTCCTCGCCCCCGTCGTGGACGTCCTCGGCGCCGTCCAACACCTCCACGGGGCTCGCGAGCGGCCGATCGAAGATGTCCTCTAGTTCCGCCGCGACCTCGACGCTCGCGTTCATTCCGTCCTCGTACTTCGAGACGGTCCGGCGTGAGACGCCGAGTTCGTTCGCCAGTTTTCCGAGCGACATCTCCTCGTTCGATCGGACTTCCGAGAGCAGATCGCCGTCGATGTTGACGTACAGCCCGCCCGGGGCCGCATAGATCAACGGCGGGACCTTCTCTATGAACAGGTCCATCGCCGTGTCGGGCGAGAACACCGGGACCCCGTGTCTGAAGTAGACCACGCCCGGGTCCAACTCCTCGTCGCGCGTCCGAAGGCCGATGACGAGCGGCGTCGCGTCGAGATACTCCCCGAGACGACGCATCTCGGCCCCGGTGTAGCCGTCGAAGGCATCGATGTTTGCGAGCAGTTTCAACAGGAGCACGTCGTCACCACGTCGAGCCGCGATGTCGAAGCTCTTCGGACGAATCGCACACCGGTCACTCACCGTAAACCCGGCGTCCTCGAGCATCGCGGTGATGTTGCCGACCAGTGCGGATCGGGACATAAAGGTATATAGACGCTTTCCCATTTAAATCAGTTTCCCCGCGGGCGGGCGATTCGGCGATTAAATCTGGCCGGAGGTCGCATCGAAACGCCGTTAGCCGAGGGGTGCCTACCGGTGGCTGTGACCATCATCGGGATCGACGACACGGACTCCCGCGAACGGGGAATGTGTACAACATACATCGCCGATACGGTCGCACGGCGCCTCAAGTGCCGCGGTGCGACCGTCGAGCGGGTCCTGTTGATCCGGTGTAATCCCGCTGTCGAATATAAAACACGGGGGAACGCAGCGCTCGCGATCCACACAGACGCGTCGGTCGAGACAGCCTTCCAAGCTGCCAGCCGAACTATCGACGACGTCGCCGAGACGAGCGACGACCGAACCAATCCGGGTCTCGTCGTCGCTCCGGGCGATCCCGACCGCGTCCCGGAAGCAGTCGTCAGGTTCGCCCGAGACGCGGTCGATGACCACCTCACCCGGGCGGCCGCGCAGACGCTCGCCGACCGCGTCGGGTATCGACGTCACGGCTGGAAGAACGGGCGCGGGATCATCGGCGCGCTCACCGCCATCGGGGCGTGGCAGGCGTTCGGGGAGTGGACCTACGAGCGGATCACCTATCGCGAGCCGTCGCGGTGGGGAACCGACCGAGCGGTCGATCCCGACAGCGTCTTTGAGGCGGCTGATGCCCGCTACCCGGCGGTCTGGGACACCGTCGATCGTGGCACCGGCGAAGTCGTCTGTGTCCCCCGCACGCCGGGACCGATCCTATACGGCATCCGCGGGGACAATCCTGAAGCGTGTCAGGCCGTCGCCGAGGGGATCGAGAGCGAGCCGGTCGACCGCGCGAGGACGTTTTGCACGAACCAGGGGACCGACGGCCACCTGCGGGACGGAACGCTCGAAAGCGTTCGTGACGGGTACGCCTACCGACTCGACGGTTGTGTTCTCAGCGCCCCGGAGACGCGTCGCGGCGGACACGTCTTCTTCGGGGTCGGCGACGACGAACGGACCATCGACTGCGTCGCGTTCGAGCCGACCAAGCGGTTCCGCAATCGGGTCCGTGACCTCCACGTTGGCGACCGCGTCACCGTCTGCGGCGAGGTGAGCGACGGGACGCTGAAACTCGAGAAGTTCGCCATCCGCGGGCTCATCACGACCGAACCGACGACGCCGACCTGCCCCGAGTGCGGTCGGACGATGGAATCGGCCGGCAGCGGCCAGGGCTACCGGTGTCGGGACTGTGACACCTCGTCGCCGGGCACGGTCGACCGCCCGATCGAGCGCGATCTTGAAGTCGGCTGGTACGAGGTCCCACCGCGGGCGCGGCGACACATCGCCAAACCGCTCATCAGAGGCGGGTTCGACGGGCCAACGCACCCGGAGCGATGACCGCTGACTGGCTCACGTCTTGAGCCCGCTTCCGGATAGCGCGACGACAACGTCGTCGGTCGGATCGATGACACCCTCTCGGCGGAATGTTTCGAGCGCCGCGGGCGCGACTGCACAGGTCGGTTCGGTGTAAAACCCCTCGGCGTGAAGCCGATCGAGTTCGGTTTCGACCGCGCCCTCGGAAACCGCGATGGCGTCGCCACCGGAGTCCCCGATCGCCTCGAGGATCGCGTCGGCCTGCACCGGGTCGCGAATCCGGATTCCGTCCGCCGCCTCGTTGTCGCCGGTGGCCGCCTCCGTGCCGTGAAGCGCTTTCGCGATCGGGGCGTACCCGGCTGCTTGCGCGCCCAGAAGCGCCGGCATCCGGTCGATCCAGCCCGCTTCGAGCAGCGAGGCGAAGCCGCGGTACGCGCCCAGAAACATTGTTCCGTGTCCGAGCGGCATCACGACCGCATCTGGAGCCGACCAGTTGCGCTGGTGGGCGATCTCGTAAGCCATCGTGGCCGTTCCGGCGAAGAATGCCGGGGCCCACGCGTGGCTCGCATACCAGCCATCGCCGGCGTTGACGGCGTCGACACACGCGGCCGTCACGTCTCCGCGATCCCCCTCGATGCGGACGATGTCGGCCCCCGTACGCCGGATCGCCCGCAGCTTAGACGCCTTTGCCGTGGCCGGAACGTAGATAGTCGCCGGAATACCCGCTCTGGCGGCGTAGGTGGCGATCGCCGCGCCGGCGTTTCCGGAGGAGTCCTCGAGCACCCGATCGACGCCGAGTTCGACCGCGCGCGAGATCGTGGTGGTCGCCCCTCGATCCTTGAACGACCCCGTCGGAAACACGTAGTCGAGTTTGAACGTCGCCTCCCACGCCGGTGCGTCGACGAGGGGCGTATACCCCTCGCCGAGCGAGACCCGACGTGGGATCGGAATGAACGCTGAAAAGGCCCACAGCCCGTCTCGCGGATCGATGTCGGCCTCTCCCGGGGTTGCGGTCGGGAGGGGTCGTTCGGCGAACCGGAGGGGCGATCCGCAACGGCATCGCCACCGGTCGCTGTACGTGTCGCCACACGTCGGACAGCGAAGCGTCATGCCGGAGCGTAGGCTGGCAGTTGCCTGTGGCTTTCGGTTAGGCAAGCAGGCGGGATCAGGGGTCCGGCGGCAATTTCCCGCGCTACGGCCTCGGTTGGCCGCCGGCCGTGTCTCACGTCACGCGGTAGTCTGGCCGCGTTCGAGTATATAAACAATCGGACGGAGGAAAGGATCGTTCGGCTCGGTCAGCACTCGTCGATATTCGTCCCGACCGAACAGACGTACTCGCCGGTCGCCACCTGTGGGAGTCGTCGATGGCGCCAGAGGATGCCCTTCGAGTCGGCGGTCACCTCCGCTTTGACCGTGCCAAACGGATCGGTGATACTAAATAGCGTGTCGCCGCGCTCGACCTCGTCACCGAGGTCGAACTCGAAACTCACGAGACCACCCGCCGGAGAGCCGTACTGCTCGAAGTTGGACGCGCGGGTCTGTGGAGCGGTCGTAACCTCGCCGCCGAGGAATCCGTAGTGATAGAGGACGTTGAAGACGCCCTTGACGCCTTTCTGGATCGACGTTTCGTCCCACCCGACAGCGCCGCCGAGTTCGGGATCGATCGTTGGGACGCCCTCGTCGGGGCCGGCGCGCGCGAGCTGCCCGTCGGGGCCCTTCAAATCGAGAATATATCCGCAGTCGAACACCTTGGCGAGTTCGAGACAGTCCCGGTGAAGCCGGTGTCTGGTGCCACACCGGACTCGGGTCTCGTTTATCATGCACGAGGTCGATCCCTGATGGAGATCAAGCGCGAGATCCGCCCGCGTCACGGCCTCGAAGACCGCGGCGGCGATCCGCTCGGAGGCCGTCCCCGACTCGTTGCCCGGGAACGTCCGGTTGAGCTTCGTGTCGTCGATCGGGTTTCGGTGTTCGCCGACAAGGAAGCCATAGTAGTTGGCGATGCCAACGATCAGGATCTCTCCGGCTATCTCTTCGGGGTCGAGTTGCGGTACGACGCGGCGGATGACCCCCAGTCCGTTGAGTTCGTCTCCGTCAGAGACCGCCTGCATGAACAATGTCTTGCCATCGCGGCGGCCGTTGATAACCGCAACTGGAAGTCCGACGTCGGAGCCATCGCGTGCTTCGCCGACCGGGAGCCGCCCGATATCCATCTCGCCGGGCGGTGCGCTCGCGGTGCCGAGGGTCGTCATTACTAAAATTCGTATCGTGACCGTTATTAGACCTACTGATAACCGCCGGAGTTTCCGCCACCGACATGCCATTTGGGCGACGGGAATGGTAACAATCGTTCATGCAAACGGTAACCCTTTTCTTCCGTCCATAGGAATCGACAGCATATGACCGAGGAGCTGAAAAAAGGGTTGGAAGGTGTTCTGGTCGCTGAATCGTCGTTAAGTTTCATCGACGGCGAGGCCGGAGAGCTTGTATACCGCGGGTACACGATCGATGATCTCGCCCGGAACGCGAGCTTCGAGGAGGTCCTGTACCTGCTTTGGCACGGCCAGTTGCCGGCCGCCGAGGAACTCTCCGTGTTCGAGTCTTCGATGGCCGAGGAACGCAGCCTCAACGACGGCGTCCACCGGCTCGTCCGCGAACTCGCCGAGGCCGATGAGGAGCCGATGGCAGCGCTTCGGACCATCGTCTCGAACCTCTCCGCGTACGACCCCGACGTCGACGCGGAGCCGACCGACGAGGCGGCGAACCTCCGGAAGGGACGCCGGATCACGGCGAAGATCCCGACCGCGCTCGCGGCCTTCTCGCGGATTCGCGACGGCGAGGATCCGATTGCCCCCCGCGAGGATCTCGATCACGCGAGCAATTTCCTGTACATGCTCAACGGCGAGGAGCCCGACGACGTCCTCGCGGAAACGTTCGACATGGCGCTCGTGCTCCACGCCGATCACGGCCTGAACGCCTCGACGTTTTCGGCGACGGTGACTGCCTCGACGCTCTCTGACCTCCACGCGTCGGTCACGTCCGCGGTCGGGACGCTTTCCGGGAGTCTCCACGGCGGCGCGAATCAAGACGTGATGCAGGCGCTTTTCGAACTCGACGACTCCGGAAAGGATCCGGTTGAGTGGGTTGAGGACCGCCTCGACGCGGGCGATCGCGTCCCCGGTTTCGGCCACCGCGTCTACAGCGTCAAGGACCCGCGCGCGAAGATCCTTTCCGGCGAGTCCGAGGCCCTCGGTGAGGCCGCCGGAACGCCACACTGGCACGACTACTCGGTCGCGATCGAGGAGTACCTCACAGAGGAGAAGGGCCTCGCGCCGAACGTCGACTTTTACTCGTCGTCGACGTACTACCAGATGGGAATCCCGGTCGACATCTACACGCCCATCTTCGCGATGAGCCGCGTCGGCGGCTGGATTGCTCACATCCTCGAACAGTACGACGACAACCGACTCATCCGGCCGCGCGCCCGCTACGTCGGCCCCAAGGACCTGTCGGTCACGCCGATCGACGACCGATAGGGCGCGACCGGAGGACGCCACTGACCGGTGCCCATTTCAATCGCCGGGGCGTATTCACGATGAATGAGCGAGGAGTACGGCCTGCTCGAACCTGAGGATGGGGTCGACGGCGACGAGTGGGGAGACATCGACGTCGCCGACACGGACGCCGACCGCATCGCCCGCCGGCAGGACCGGGAGTTCCTCGAGTTCCGAAAACGGATCAAAAACACCGAGCAGTTCAAAGTCGAGGCGTCGGTCTTCGACGACGCGACGCTGGGAGCGCTGTACAAGCTCGTCCAAGACGGCCACATCGACGCCTTCGGCGGCCCGATTTCGACTGGCAAGGAGGCGAACGTCTACACGGCGTTAGCCCCCGACGGCGAGGTCGCGGTGAAGGTGTACCGGATCAACGCTTCGGACTTTCAGCACATGCGGGAGTATCTCGACGGGGACCCCCGCTTCGAGGGGATCGGTTCGGACAAAAAGAAGGTTGTAGTCGCGTGGACGAAAAAGGAGTTTGCGAACCTCGAGCGGGCGCGGAAGGCCGGCGTCAGGGTGCCGGAACCGATCGCGATGGAGCGGAACGTCTTGGTGATGGAGTACCTCGGCGGGGAGGCTCAACGCGCAAAGCGGCTCAACGAGGTCGACATCGAGAACCCCGAGACGGCCCTTGGAGTCGTCCGCGAGTACATGCGTCGACTCTACGCCGCCGGGTTGATTCACGGTGATCTCTCGGAGTACAACCTCGTCATCCATGAGGGCGAACTCTGCCTGCTCGATTTGGGCCAGGCGGTCACGGTCCACCACCCAAACAGCCGGGAGTTCCTCGAGCGGGACTGTCACAACGTCGCAGCCTTCTTTGGCCGGCAGGGATTCGCGGTCGACGAGGACGCCCTCCTCGAGGCGGTCACGGAACCGACCCCCGACCCCTCCGGGGACGGCGACCCCGAAGAGTAGCTTTTTCGAGCAGCCGGCAAGACGTGTTAGTATGTTCGACATCGTTCCGGAGGCCGCCATCGCGGAGGGGCGGGCGACGGACGCGTACTTTTTGCGGACGGAGGAAGCCTTAGAACACGCCGACCGGAACCCGCACGTCGTCGCCGAGGTGACAGCCGACCAGTTCCCGACCGGGGCGTTTGAGCTGTTTGCCGGGGTGGCCGATGCCGCCGGGCTGCTGGAGGGGCGGACCGTTGATGCCGACGCCCTCCCCGAAGGGACGCTGTTCGACGGCGGCCCAGTACTGCGGGTTGAGGGGCCCTACCTCGAGTTCGCACGGCTCGAAACGTCACTGCTCGGATTCCTCTCACAGTCCTCGGCCATGGCGACAGCCGCGCTGGAGGCCCGGCGGGCCGCCCCCGAGACGTCGCTTTTGAGCTTCGGAGCCAGACACGTCCACCCCTCCATCGCGGGGACGGTCGATAGGAGTGCTCTCATCGGGGGGTTCGAGGGCTTCTCGCACGTCGCCGCCGGTGACCTGATAGACCGGGACGCCTCGGGAACGATGCCGCACGCGCTGATGCTCTGTTTCGGGCCGGGGAATCAAGAGGACGCCTGGCGCGCGTTCGACGAGGCTGTCGCCCCGGACGTGCCGCGCATCGCGCTGTGTGATACCTTCGACGACGAGGTCGATGAGGCCGTCCGGGCCGCGGAGTTGGGGTTCGACAGCGTCCGACTCGACACCACTGGCTCGCGACGCGGCGACTTCCGGCATATCATCCGGGAGACGCGGTGGAAACTCGATGCGGCCGGCCATGACGACGTGGACATCTTCGTCAGCGGGGGTATCACGCCGGCGACGATACGGGAGCTCCGGGACGTCGCCGACGGCTTCGGCGTTGGGAGCTATATCACGAACGCCAACCCCATCGATTTCGCTCTCGATATCGTCGAGGTCGACGGCGAATCGACGGCGAAGCGGGGAAAGCTCCCCGGCTCAAAAGCCGTCTATCGGACCGCGGAAGGCGGACACCACATCGGGGCGGCCGACGCCGACGCGCCGGCCGATGCCGACTCGCTGTTGGAGCCGCTCATCCGCGACGGCGAGGCCGTCACGACGTTCGACCTCGAGACGGCCGCCGAGCGGGCGAGCGCCGACGCTCGACGGGTCGGGTTCGACGGGACGGAGTGACGGTCGGAGACTCCCTAGACGACTACGCGACGAGGAAGTACACCTGTTTTCGCGCGTCGTGGAAGGAGTACCGCGACTCGACGAGGGACTCTTCTTCGAGACGGTTGAGCGCGTAACGGACAGTCCGATCCGGCAGGAGCGATTCCTCGGCAAGTTGCCCCTGTGAGAGAGGCTTGGCGTCCTCAAGTACCTTCGCGACCAACTTGGCGCTGGGGGGGAGTTCCCGGAGCGTCTCGCGGAACTCCGGATCTGCGAGTGGCGATTCGGCTTGGCGTGAGCGGTCCTCCGTGGTGGTGCTCATACTAGCGTGTGCACGGAACACACGTGTAAACGTTCGCTATATGTATAACAAAACAATACAGAGAATCAAGGTGTATAATGAGTCCTTATATATTCGAAATCGGGGCCGGGCCGTCCGGCACCGCGCATCCACATCCTTTTATAATCGAGGCGGGTCGACCGGCATAGTGTGAAGGGACAGGAGTGGTATCAGGAGAGCGACGTCGCGGAGTCCTACGAGGACAAGCGGTTCTCCGGCGGCGGCCGTTTTATCGATCGCCGCGAGAAGGAGGCCGTCCTGGACGCTCTCGGTCCGGTGGAAGACAAGCGTGTCCTCGAGGTGGCCTGTGGAACTGGTCGGTTCACCGTCATGCTCGCCGACCGCGGTGCCGACATCGTCGGGATGGACATCTCCGAGGCAATGTTAGAACAGGGCCGGCGGAAAGCCCGTTCGGTCGGCGTCGACGGATCGCTGTCGTTCATGCAGGGTGACGCCGGGCGGTTGCCGTTCCCGGACAATCACTTCGATTCCGTGTTCGCGATGCGGTTTTTTCACCTCGCCCCCGACCCCGAGGGATTCATCGCTGAGATGCGACGGGTCGCGAAGGGACAGGTGTTTTTCGACACGTTCAAGCGCTATTCCGCCCGATCGACGTACAACTGGGCGCTCCCGATGGGGTCGCGGCTGTACTCCGAACGGGAGGCAATGGAACTCATCGTCGGTGCCGGCCTCGAACTCGCCGAGGCCGACCACGATTTCGTTCTCCCCTACGGATTTTACCGGGCGATCCCGAGGTGGGTCGCCCGGCCGTTCCGGGCCGCGGATACAGCGATTCGCGGGACCGAAATCGGCGATCGGATCGCGACCGTCTCCTACTGGAACGCCCGCGTTCCAGAGTGACCGTCGTGAAAGCGGCGCACAAACACGGCACTTTTGACGGTCGGCAACGCTATTTCCGATATGGATGTCTCGGTAGTGGTCCCGACGCTAAACGACCGCGATCAGTTGCGGGGCTGTCTTGAGTCGATCGCCGGCGAGGGGGCCCATGAGGTCGTCGTGGTCAACGGACCGTCTACCGACGGCACGAGTGGGATGGTGCGCGAGCGGACCGACGTCGACGTCTTGGTGGAGATCGACGAGCGAAACGTCAACGTCGCCAGAAACGCCGGATTGGATCGGTCCCGAGGCGACGCTGTCGGGTTCCTCGCGCCGACGATGGCGGTCGAGCCGGGGTGGCTCGAAGCGGTTCGGGAGGCGCTCTCCAGGGCCGACGCTGTCACCGGCCCGACACACGAGCGGCTTGACGCCGGTGTCGCGACCGATACGGTCGAATCTAGGCGGATCCGTGGCCGGCAGGTCACATACTTCAACGGCGGCAACGTCGCGTTCACCCGAGAGCTCCTGGCAGAACTCGATGGGTTCGACGAGTACCTCGCGGTGGGTGGCGCCCGCGATGCAGCCCATCGGGTCGCCGGGATCGGCTCCGAGGTCGATTGGTCGGCCGGAATGTGCGTCGCACAGGAGGCTGCCACGGACGGCGGAACGACCGAACGAGACTGGCGGGCACGGTACCGCTCACTCGCCTATCGGCTGGCCAAGAATTACGGCATCCACCCGACGGTCCAGTTTCGGACGCTTCGGCACGCAGGGGCTGACGCGGCCGGGGCGCTCCGGGATGTCATCCGGGGGGAGGCCAAGCCGACGTCCTGGTTCGGAAACGGCCGGGAGGTTGCCCTCGGCGGAGGCCGCGGGTACGTCGATGGGCTCTGGGCCCGCTACACCGACCCGAACCCCAGCCGGAACCCACGGGGGCTCTCAGCGCGAGCCGACCGGGCGGTCGCGATCCACGACCGCCGGTAAAAACCCACCGGAATCCGACCCCTCGAAGCCCCACCGTGTCCCGGCTGTTACGAAGGTTTTATATAGAACCGCTGACGACATATTAACTGAACATGTCACAGCAGATGCGTCAGCGACGCGGACAGCCGCTTTTCATTCTCAACGAGGACAGCGAACGCACCCGGGGCAAGGACGCCCAGTCGTCGAACATCACCGCCGGGAAGGCCGTCAGTGAGTCGGTACGCACGACGCTCGGCCCGCGCGGGATGGACAAGATGCTCGTTTCGGACTCCGGGGACGTCGTCATCACGAACGACGGTGCGACGATCCTCCAGGAGATGGACATCGAGCACCCCGCGGCTCAGATGATCGTCGAGGTCGCCGAGACACAGGAGGAGGAGGTCGGCGACGGGACGACGACCGCCTCCGTGCTCGCGGGACAGCTGCTCGCCCAAGCCGAGGACCTCATCGACGACGACATTCACCCGACGACGATCGTCGAAGGGTATCAAGAGGCCGCCAGCCTCGCCGTCGAGGCCATCGCGGACATCACGCTTGCGGACGATCTCGACGATGAGAGCCTCGCCGCGGTCGCCGAGTCGTCCATGACCGGTAAGGGGACCGGCGACATGGACGCCGCAGCCCTCGCCGAAACAGTCGTTGCCGCGGTCCAGCAGGTCCGAAGCGACGACGTCGTCGATCGCGACGCCATCACGCTTCGAACGCAGACCGGGGCCGGCGCATCGGCCACCGAACTCGTCCAAGGCGTCATCAGCGAAGAGGAGCCGCTCCACGATGACATGCCGACGGCCGTCGAGGACGCTTCTATCGGGGTCTTCGACCTCGATCTTGAGGTCCAAGAGGCCGAGATCGACGCCGAGTACGATATCACCGATGTCGACCAGCTGAACGCCGCAATCGAGGCCGAGGAGTCCGAACTCCGCGGCTACGCCGAAACCGTCGCCGACGCCGGCGTCGACGTCGCGTTCGTCACGGGCGACGTTGACGACCTCGTCGCATCGTACCTCGCCAAGAAGGGCGTCCTCGCATTCGACTCCGTCGACGACGACGAGGCCCGCTCGATCGCCCGCGCGACCGGCGCCCTGACCGTCGGCACGCTGAACGACTTCGAGAGCGACGACCTCGGCAACGCTGAGGCCGTCCGTGTCAACTCCTTCGGCGACGACGACCTCGCGTTCGTCGAGGGCGGCGCAGCAGCCGAGACCGTCACAGTCTTTGCCCGTGGCGGCACCGAGCACGTCGCCGACGAACTCGAGCGCGCGCTCAGGGATGCGCTGGACGTCGTCACCGCCGCACTCGACGCCGGCGGCGTCGTCCCCGGCGCCGGCGCGACCGAGATCGCGATCGCCGATCACATCCGGACCAGCGTCGCGAGCGTCGAAGGTCGAAAACAGCTCGCCATCGAGGCGTTCGCGGACGCCGTCGATGTCCTGCCGCGGACGCTCGCTGAGAACACCGGCATGGACCCGATCGACGCCCTGGTTGAACTCCGATCGACCCACGACGCCGAGGGCCGCGCGGGTCTCATCAGTGAGGGGCAATCCGGGGACGTCGGCGACCCCGTCGAGCACGGCATCCTCGACCCCGCCGCGGTCAAGCACGAGGCTGTCGAATCCGCCACCGAGGCGGCGACGATGATCGCCCGTATCGACGACGTCATTTCCGCCGAGTAACCGCGCCCGCCGCTGCGTCATTTTTTCACTGGGATACACCCGTAGCTACCGAGGTATTACCTAAAGCCGGGGACGCGGCAAGCTATACGGTGGAAAGCGGAGCCGAGAGGAGTAACGAAGGTCGTGACCACGGTCAATGATCGTGCGTTTCCCGGCTCCATTCGTCTGTATAACGCGTAAAGACACACTATTTATGCTAATTCCCAGCTATTTAGACTCGGGTTATGGTATAAATACCCTTCAATTCTAACCGGTCAGCCCATCGGAAATACGTATCTGAGCACGTGCCGATGGTAGTTCGGACTCTATTGAAGACGTATCAGGAACGCAATGAGGGCGAGGGCGAGGCGGTGGGGGAACAGTAACTCAACTTTCGTGGGCGCGTTGGAATGGCGGAGCCGCGTGGCGGTGGCAGTACGATCTGTGGGTGTCACCCACATCCAGGGCGCGCCGACACCGACTGTCCCCAGATAGTGCGTCTACGTCGGCCGATGAATAATTTTTCCTTGAGCGCGTGTACTATAATCTATGTTAGGGGGCCCGATCGCCACGACAATCGGCCAGAAGGGATATACTATCGGATAGGATTCGTTCGGTATGGACCGACGACGGTATCTCGAAGCGCTCGGCACGGTCGTTTCGACCGGCGCATTGGCCGGTTGTACGGGTAGCGGAAACGGAAATACATCGCCCGGTGGCGGCGACGACAGCGGTAATGGAGGTAGTAACACGACTGACACGTATGGGACCCTCTCGACAAGCGTTACTGACCAGCCGAACGACATCGGCGACTTCGAGTCGCTCGTCGTGACGATCGAGGGGATCTGGGTCAAACCCGTCGGCACGGGCGAGGAAGGGTACGAAACCCCGGACAGCGAGGGTGACGACACCTCGGAAAACGAGGACGGAACGGCAACGGACGGCGACACCGATACCGCAACCGGGGACGGCAACGGTGACGGCCAAGCCGGGGATAACGACGGGGACGGAGACGACGACGGTGATATCGACGAGGACGAGGGCGACGAGGGCGATGTCGGCGAGAGCGCCGGGCGTGAGTACATCGAGTTCGAGAATACCCAGGAGGCGGACCTCGTCGAACTGCAGGGCGGCGAGACCAGACTCGTCGGCGAGACGGAACTCGAGGGTGGCGAGTACGAGTATCTTCAGTTGGACGTGAGCGGGACGACCGGCGTCCTCGTGGAAGGCAGCGAGGAGGCGACCGTCGAGACACCCGGGTCCGCTCCGCTGCAATTCAAACAGGCGTTCGAGATCCGGGCCGGAGAGACGACACACTTCATCGCCGACTTCGCGCCGTTTCGACGTGGGAACGGGACGTACCTCATCCGGCCGGTGGCGAGTGGGACGGAAGTCCGCTACGGTGATGGTCCGGGTGTCGGGGCGGAAGACAGTGATAGCGAAGAGGGTGATAGCGAAGACGGCGGAGACGAGAGCACGGACGACAGCGACAGGGATAACGGAGCCGCAAACGAGGACGCACCGAACGGCTCTGAAACGGATGGGAACGGCCCCTCCGGGGCCGCGTACTGAAGCGGTCTACGGGGCATATAGAGAGGACAATTGTGATCGGTGGCCCGCGAGCGTCACTTCGAACCGACGCTCGTCGAGGAGTACTCACGACGCTCTATACTACGGGATTCGAACCCCCCCGCGTTTTTGTCGTCGCCGACAGAGAGAGAGACATGGGACGGCTCAACGACGAAACGGTGATCGTGACCGGGGCGAGTCGGGGATTGGGCGCGTCGATGGCCGGGCGGATCGCTCGCGAGGGGGCGAACACAGTTTTAGCCGCGCGGAGTCGGGGGGATCTTGAGGCGGTCGCCGAGGCTGCCGACGGCGAGACGCTCGTCGTCCCCACGGACGTGACCGACGAGGGTGATGTCAAGATGCTCGCCGAGGAAGCGATCGAGTCCTACGGCGACCTCACCGGTCTCGTCAACAACGCGGCTATTGGCATGTTGAGCCTCTACGACGAGTTGCGCAACGTCACGGCGGTCGAGGTCGACGACTGGCGGCAGATCATGGATGTAAACGTCACCGGAGCGTTCCTCTGCTCGAAACACGCCGCCCGGAACATGGAGTCAGGCAACGTGATCAACATCTCCTCGGGGCTCGGCCGTCGTGGGTCAGCGGGATGGGGACCATACGTCGCCTCGAAGTGGGCCTTAGAGGGCTTTTCGCGGACGCTTGCCCTCGAACTCGAACCCGATATCAACGTCAACTGTCTCGATCCCGGCAGCCGCGTCGAAACGGGGTTTTGGGACCACCTCGACGCGGAGGAGCGCGAGTCGATCCCCGATCCCGACGTGATGGACGACGCCGCGGTGTCGCTTCTGGAACAGACGTCGGGTGGCGTCACGGGCGACTCGATGCCGGCAGACGAGTGGGAGGCGCGGCTCGGCTGATCAGGCCGGTTCGCCGTCGCGGTCGCGGTCGTCGTCCGCCGTTCTGTCCTCCCGTTTGCGCTCGCGGTCGGTAGGATTGCTTTTTTCGCTGTCGTCGGGATCGCTCACCTCGCCATCGCGGCGCGCACGTTCGGCTGCGAGTTCGCGATCGATGTCGTCCTCGAAGGCCGAGACGGATTCGACGGTCAGGACGTTACCCCCGCCGGGGTCGACGACCATCACCTCCTCACCCTCCGCTATCTCGCCGTCAAGCGCTCGAGCCTGGTAGTAGGGGTTGAAACCGCCGCCCTCAAGCTTTATCTCGCCGTCGCTTCTCGTGACGTGCTGGGTGACGAGGCCAGTCTTGCCCCGGAGAGACGCCGAGTCGCTGGTCTGTCCGGACCCCTTGCCGCCGTAGAAATCGAACTGTCGGTAGCCGTACAGCGCCGCCCCGCCGGCCACGAGAACGACCGCGGCGAGCACGATCGGAAGCGCCGCCGCGGGGAGGAAGCTGCCGATCAAGAGTCCGGCGAGTCCCGCCGCGAGTAGCGCGATTCCGACGACGATGAAGTGGGCGCCGGGGGCAAATGCTTCCATAACCATCAGCGCCGCCCCGAGGAGGACGAGAGTAAACGGCACTGACAGCCCGAACAGTTCCGCCATAGTTTCGGTAAGGCCGCCCGGTGGTTAACGCTTCGGACGACGAGTGTGAGACCGGGACAGCGTCCGATCCGGTTCGAGCCACTTCCTCGTCATTGTCGCGTGTATGCCCTCGCCATTCGACCCCTCCTCAACCCTCCGCAATGGCCAACAGTACCGATCGATTCGCAGTACTCACCTCCGGGTCCTGATGGCTGTTCGGTTCAGCGCGGCTACCCCAGTATCAGCCGTGAAATAATGAACAGCGTGAGGACGACGCCAAGCAAAACGAAAACGGTGTTCTCAAGCGACGGCGACCCCGGTTCGATCGGTTCGCTCCGCTCCTGTTCCGCCTCGGCGGCCGCCTCGGCTTCGGCCTCGCGCCGATCGATATCCGACAGCGAGAACTCCCACGACTCGTCGACATCGTCGGCAACGTCCCGGTCGTTCATATCGGATGTAGCCGACCGGCGGATAAATGACTGTCCCCACGAAACGCATATGTTAGTTCGAGCCATGGATACGATCGTCATGGAACGCATCACTCACGCCGGAGCAGTCGTGTTGGCTGTGTTCCTCGTCTGCTCTCTGTTTGCGGGGGTTGCTCCTGCGGCTAGCCACGGTGGGGCGGACATGGACGAACTCGTTTCGCAGTACAACGCCAACGTGGACGAGGCACCCGGGCTGATCACGAACCGCCTAGCGGGCGAGCGGGTCGAACTCCGCTTCGGTTCGGGCGACTCGATGGCGTCTAGTGACTCCGGGTCGGCACACCACTTCGACATCGACAGCGACGGCACGGTGACCGAGCATAGCGAAGGCGCTCCGGAAGACCCGACTATCCGGGTATTGACGAGCGAGAACACCATCGACGAGATCCTCGCCAGCGACGACCCCGGATCGGCGTTCAACGAAGCCTACAATAACGACGAGATCCGGATTGAGGGGGTCGGAGTCGTCAACAGCGTCAAGATCGGAGTTACGAAGGCTGGCTTCCGGGTGGGTAGCTCGCTCGGGCTGTTCTGAACGCCGTCCTACTGTATCCTCGTGCCCGGTGCCGCGTCGCCGCGTGTCGTCAGCAGGTCCGCCTCCTCGCCAGCGGCGAGCAACATTCCGTCCGACTCCACGCCGAACAACTCGCTCTTCTCGAGGTTGGCGACGACCACGATCCGCGTTCCCGGCAGTTCCCCGAGGTCGTGGAGCTGTTTGATGCCGGCGACGATCTGTCTCGTCTCGACGCCGATATCGACCGCAAGCTTCGCGAGTTTGTCCGCGCCCTCGATGGGATCGGCGCTCGTGATCTCCCCGACGCGGAGGTCGAGATCTTTGAACTCCTCGAAGCCTACCCGGTCGTCGGCGACCGGTTCGAGATCGGGCGCCTCGTCCGCCTCGCCGTCAGCATCTTCCGCGTTCTCCGCGTCGTCGTCGCCGGCAGCCTCGACGCGCTCTGCTAGTTGTCGGTTGAGTTCCGCCACACGGTCGTCCTCGATCTTCTTGAAGAGCTCTTCGGGCGCGTCGAACGCCGCGGGTGGGCTCGAAAGCGCCTCCTCAAGGACGACATCGCCGACGGAGCCGTCCTCGCCGAGTTGGGTCCACAGCGCCTCCGCTTTCCCCGGCAACACTGGCTGCATCAGCACCGCGATAGCTTTCGAGAGTTGCACGCAACCGCGAATGACCTGTGCCGCCTGCTCGGGATCCTCGTCGGTGAGTTTCCAGGGTTCGTGTCGTTGGATATACTCGTTGCCGAACTTCGCGAGTTCGACGGGGGCCCGCCCCAGTCCGCGGACACGGTAATCGTCGATTGCTTCGCGGAACGCCTCGATCGCCGCCTCGATCTCGGCCTCAACCTCGTCACTCACCGCGGCGTCGGGCGTCCCGTCGTAGTTGCGCTCGGCGAACAACAGCGATCGGTACAGGAAGTTCCCGAGCGTGCCGACCAACTCGTTGTTGACGCGCTCCTGAAGCCCGTCCCACGAGAAGTCGACATCGGCCGTGAACTCGCTACCGGTGACGATGTGGTACCGATAGAGGTCTGGGTCCAGCCCCGACTCGACGTAGTCGTCGGCCCAGACTGCCCGATTTCGCGACGTCGAAAAGGCCTCGCCATCAAGATTGACGAAGCCACACGCCATCACGGCCCGGGGTTCGTTGAAGCCCGCTCCGCGCAACATCGCGGGCCAAAACACCGTGTGGTGCTGGATGATGTCGTGGCCGATAACGTGAATTATCTCGCCGCCGTCAGGCCTTTTTGAGTCCGGAGCGGAGCGATCTTTCCAGACGGCCTCCCAGTCGTAGACATCCGATCCGACCCGTTCGGAGTACTGCTTCGTCGAGGAAGCGTACTCGATCGGGGCGTCGACCCACACGTAGAGAACGAGGTCCTCGCTGTCCGCCCCGTCTTCCCCGCCGGGGTAGTCGATCCCCCAGTCCATATCGCGGGTGATACACAGGTCCTGCAGTTCGCCCTCGATCCACTCTCGAGGTTGGTTCTTCGCGTTGTCGGTGCCCTCAACCCGGTCGATAAAGTCCTGTAAGTACGCTTGAAAATCCGCGAGTCGGAGAAATTTGTGCGGGCGGGTGCGATACTCGGCGGAGTTGCCCGTGATCGTCGAGACCGGGTCCTCGATTTCGCCCGGCTCAAGGTGTCGTTGACAGCCGTCGTCGCACTCGTCGCCACGGGCTCGCTCGCCGCAGTACGGGCAGGTCCCCTCAACGAACCGATCCGGCAGCGGCTGGTCGGTTTCCTCGTCCCACGCGACCTCGATTTCCTTCTCGATGACGTGGTCGCCGTCGATCCACGACCGGACGAACGATCGGGTCATCTCCGCGTTCGTCGCGTCGTGAGTGTGGCCGTAGTTGTCGAACTCGACGTTGAATTTCGGGAACGTCTTCTCGTACTGGTCGTGGTACTCGAGAGCGAACTCCTCGGGGTCAACACCCGCCTCAGCGGCGTTGACCGCGATTGGCGTCCCGTGCATGTCCGATCCACAGACGAACGCGACCGACTGGCCGAGGCGGTCGAGCGCCCGCGAGTAGGCGTCGCCGCTGACGTACGTTCGTAGGTGGCCGACGTGAAGGTCGCCGTTGGCATAGGGCAACCCGCAGGTGACCACCGCCGGGGAATCCGTCGGGAACTCCTCGTGCATACACGACACCCCGGGCCAGGGGGGTAAAACACTCCCGCTCTCGGGGCGCGCAACGTCTCAGTCGGCCAGTCGGTCGACGTCATCGAGGAACTCGACCAGCATCGACCGGGTCACGTGGGGCATACAGACGATCCGGGCTTCGCCCGCCTCGGTCCGGGAGAGTCGCCACCCGGCTTCTCGGAGGTCGTCGATCAGCCGGGCCGGGAAGTCGACCGTCACGATCGGCAGCACGGGCTCGACGACATCGAAGTTCCGGTCACTGAACTCCGCGGCGAGCCAGTCGGCGTTCGAGCGGGTGCGACGGTACTGCTTCTCGTAGCCGTCCCGCCAGAGCTTCTCCATCACCGCCGCCGCGCTCGCGACGCCAGCCCCGCTTCGAGTTCCTGTCAGCGTCATCTGAGAGGTTGACTCAAGATACGGTGTGTCGATCGCGAGTTCGTCGAGCAACTCGGGGCCGCGGGCGAGGAGACCACCCGCCGGGACCGCTGCCCGACCCACCTTGTGGGGATCGATCGTCATCGTGTGGATATCGGCGTCGGCGAAGTTCCAGGCGTGTTGAGTAAACGGGAGGATGAACCCGCCCCAAGCGGCGTCGACGTGGCAGAGCGCGCCGGCATCGGACGCCATGTCCGCGAGCGCGGGGATCGGATCGACGCGGCCGTACTCGGTCGTTCCGGCGACGCCGACGACACAGACCGTATCGGAGTCGATCAGTTCCGCGACGGCGTCGAGGTTTGCCCGGTAGTCCGAAAGGGGTGCCGTCCGGAGTTCGACGCCCAAGACGTCGGCCGCCTTGCGGAACGAGAAGTGTGCGGACTCCGGGGCGACGAAGTTCGGTGTTCGCGTATCGGCGCGGTTACGCGCCAGCCGGATCGCCTGGACGTTCGATTCCGTCCCGCCCGAGGCGATGTAACCGGCCGCGTCGGCAAGCCCGGCGACGGTCCCGAGCCGATCGACAGCCTCGCGTTCGAGTTTCGAAACCGTCCCGTAGGTACCGGGGTCACCAGGGTTGCTCGCTAGGAACTGCTCGGCCGCCTCGCGGGCCGTCGGATGCGGCTCGGTGCACATCGACGACAACACCCGGGAGAACTCCTGCGGTTCGGCCCGCTGCATACTGCGTTTCAGCGGGGCGTCGGGTTTATTGGTTGCGTTTTCCACAGTCGTTCGCCGCTCTCAGTTTCAGTTACCGGATCGAGTCCAACAACAGCTTCTGCTCTTTTCGTTTGACTTCGTGTTGGACATCCCGGACGGCGTCGATGTTCGCCGAGATCGACGAGACGCCATTGTTGACGAGGAACCGAACCATCTCGGGCTTCGAGCCGGCCTGTCCGCAGATACTCGTCGCGACGTCGTACTCCCGGCAGGTCTCGATCGTGTCGCCGATCAGCTGCAACACGGACGGGTGGAGCTCGTCGAAGCGGTCGGCGACGTGCTCGTTGTTCCGGTCCACCGCGAGCGTGTACTGGGTGAGATCGTTCGTGCCGAAAGAGGCGAAGTCGATCCCGGCCTCAGCCATCTCCTCGATCGACAGCGCCGCCGCCGGGGTCTCGATCATCACGCCCCACGAGCGCACTTCTGGGTCGACCCCCGCCTCTTCCATCAGGTTCCGCGCTTGGATGACATCCTCGGCGTCGTTGACCAGGGGGAACATGACCTCGACGTTGTCGTAGCCCATCTCGAAGAGCCGCCGGAACGCCTCGAGTTCGTATTTAAATAACTCCGATCGGTCGAGACTCCGTCTGATTCCCCGATAGCCGAGCATCGGGTTGTGCTCGTGGGGTTCGCTCTCCCCGCCTTCCATCTGCCGGAACTCGTCGGTCGGCGCGTCAAGCGTCCGGACGCGGACGGGGCGAGGATAAAAATCGTCGGCGACGCCGCGGACGCCATCGATGATCTCCTCAACGTAGGCATCCTCACCGTGGTCGGCGATGTAGCGCTCCGGCGTCTTGTTCGTCGAGAGGATCATGTGTTCCATCCGGAGCAGGCCGACGCCGTCGGCGCCGGTTGCCGCGGCGCGCTCGCCTGCCTCGGGGATCGAGACATTCACCTTGACCTCCGTTGCCGTCATCGGCTTTACGGGGTTTTCGGGGCGGACCGCCTCGACAGCGTCAGTCTGCTCGTCGGGCTCTACGGTCCCCTCGGTAACGCTGCCTTTCTCGCCGTCGATAGTGACGAGTTGGCCGTCTTCGAGCTGTTCGGTCGCTGTTCCAGCGCCGACGATGGCCGGCGCGCCGAGTTCGCGGGCGACGATCGCGGCGTGGCTCGTCATCCCACCCTCATTGGTGATGATCCCGCTCGCACGCTTCATCGCCGGCACCATATCCGGGGTCGTCATCTCGGTAACGATGATGTCGCCCTCGCCGACTTTGTCGAGCTGGTCGAGTTTTCCGACGGTCTGGGCGGGGCCGGAGGCGATCCCGGGGGACGCACCCAGGCCCTGCAGCAGGAGGTCGCCGTCAGTTTCATCGCTCGACTCCGACGCCGACTCTTCGGAGATGGTCGTAATCGGGCGGGACTGTAGCATGAACACCTCGTCACCAACGATGGCCCACTCAATGTCTTGGGGCTCTTCGTAATGTGATTCGGCGCGCTCACCGAGCTCTGTAAGTCGATTGAGCTCGTCGTCGTCGAGCACTCGGGCGTTTCGCTTGTCATCAGGCACTGGGCGTTCGACGGTCTCACCCGTCTCCTCGTCTTTGAGCATCATCGTCTTCTTGTCGGCGACTGTCGCCTCAAGAATCTCGTCGCCCTCGCGGTCGATGACGTAGTTGTCCGGCGATACCGACCCGGAGACGACAGCTTCGCCGAGTCCCCAGGCTGCCTCGATGATGGTCTTCGGCTCGCCGCTTGAGGGGTGGGAAGTGAACATCACGCCCGATTTGTCCGCAGCGACCATTCGCTGGACGACGACGGCGATATCCACGATGTCGTGGTCGAAGCCCTGTTCGTTTCGATAGTAGATCGCTCGCTGGGTAAACAGCGACGCCCAGCAGTGTTTGATGCGGTCGATCAGCCCATCGCGGGTAATATTGAGGTAGGTGTCCTGCTGGCCGGCAAATGAGGCCGTATTGTGGGTAATAACGCTTCCCCGGCCGGCGGCGAAGTTTTCCGCCCCGGGAACACAGAAATCGTACACCGAGCCGTCGTAGTCGACTGTCTCGATCGTCTCGATGTCCTCCCACGCGACCGAATCGTCGAACGAGAGCGACTCGACTCCCAGCTCCGAGGCGAGTTCGCCGAATTTGCGTTGGCTGTACGTCCCGGCTATTTTCGCCTTGTTCCAAGGCTCTTGCCCGGACTCGAACCGGCCACGGTCATCTCGGCCGGAGTACCGCTCGTCGGTGTCGAAAGCCACGTCGGACTCGTAGTACGCCGAACCGCAGTCGGGGCAATACCACCGATCTCGGCCGTCGTACGGGCTCGATTTGTTGATTTCATCGCCGCAGTCCGGACACAGTGAAACCGTCGTTTCCTCGGTTGGAAGTGTGGATTCGAACCGATCGCGGACGCGTGCGGAGAGTTTTTCAGAAACGGTGATCGTTCTAGCGAACTCCGGGTAATTGTCCTTCTCGGCGTGTGCATCGACCAGATCGTCGAGTTGCTCCCGCTTTCGCTCGGACTCGAACCCGACGCGCTCGCGGAAGGCTTCGGCCTCGCGTGCCGGAACGAAGATGCGGTAGGAATCGCTCCAGCCGCCATCACCCCCCCGTTCGCCGATCCGGTAATCGATACCGATCAGTTCGAGGAGACGCACGAAGCCGTCTACGAGCCGCTCGGAGGTCGTCGCGTACGAAACCTCGTCGCTGACCGTTCCGTCGCCCTCAAAACAGCCACGGAGGAACTGCCCGATTCGATCACGATCCCACCCGAATACGAACTCCGGAACTCGCTTGTTGCTGGCGAGGCGTCCCTTCCCCTCGGCGTCGTCGGGTCGCCCCGCGACGGCGTGGAGGAACCGGACGAGAGATTTACAGTGGAACCGATATGAGTGGTTGTTCTTCGCCTGTCCGTCCCAGAGACCGAGTCGGTCCATGACCTCGACGGCTCTATCCAGCGCTTCCTCGTCGGTGTTCGTGATCGATATCTCGTTCGTTCCGTAGGTACTTCCCTCGGCAACGTAGAGACCGAGGAAGTACGCAAACGCCTCGTCGGCCTCAATCGTCGACGGGAGCGAGTGTTGGATCGTCTCGTTCGACGAGGCGTTGTCGATCATGACGCCACCGTCGGCCCGGAGCACGTCCTCGCCGTAGATATAATCGGTTACGTCGATTGTGTCCGATCCGGCGTCAATCGGTTCGAGCTCCCGGGCGACGGGTACCTTTTCCTCACCATCGAGTTCCTCGATCGTCGTCGTTTTTCTCTCCAGCGTCTCCTCGTCCAACACGACGAGAGAGTGGTCCGGTGTGACGGTGATCTGCCGGCCGGTACTCGTCGTGATGCGGTGGAGTTGCTCGTCCGCCGCGGCGTGTTCGTACAGGCGGTCGACCTCGTTCCACTCGATCCCGTCGTCAGTCAGCGACGGCACTTCAACGGTCCGCCGACCACAGTCCAGCGGTGCGATTTCGTCCATCCGGCCGAAGACGGGATCTCCATCCACTTTCAGGAGAGCGGGTTCGTCCGCTGCGATGCTGGGAAGATCCTCCGCCGTGGCCGACGAGCGGACCGCGACGAACGCCTCGCCATCGTCGAGGTCGTCGTAGGCCGCGAGGATGTCCTCTCGGACGTCCTCGGGCATCTCGGTCCCGAGGATGAGTTCCTTTGCCCGCTCCTCGGCGGTGGAAAGTGCTTCGGAGTCATCGGAGTCGATGTCGACGGCGTCGAACAGTTCCTCGTCGATCCCCGTTCCTTCGATGAACGTGCGGTACGTCCCGGCGGTGACGACGAAGCCTGGCGGGACCGGCAGCCCCGCATCCGTCATCTCGCCGAGTGACGCGCCCTTGCCGCCGACTAACCCGATATCGTCGGATCGGATCTCGTCAAGCCAGAGCACGGGTTCCTCGAGACTGTCTATCCCGTCTGCTGTCATTGCTTGACGATTCAGGTGCCCCCAACTTAGGCCATTCGTTCGGCGTTCGCACCCCTTGTGAGTGCGTCCCGAGTCGCGGGCGCGTGTCCGGTCGTTCGGTTACCACCCAAGGACTCGCTATATTTCGATGATATCGTCTCCGCCCATCTCGGGCACCGAGATCGTCCCCTCGAACGCGGTCACCGCCCGCCCGCCGATCGAAACCGGATCCGTTCGAGCGCGAACCCGAACCCGCCCCGGCCGGTCGATGAAGTGCCCCTGCTCGAGAACCATCTCCTCGGGCAACTCGCCGTCGAAGGCTTCGACCTCTCGGAGATACGCCCCGACGGCCCCCGAGGCGGTGCCGGTGACCGGGTCCTCGTCGACGCCGACGGCAGGGGCGAACATCCGCCCGTGCAGCGTCGAGTCGGCTTCGAGCGCATCGAAGGTGAACGCATAGAGTCCGGTCACGCCGAGTTCGTCGCTTAATTCGGCGATCGCACGGAAGTCGGGGGCCAGCCCCGAGAGCGACGCAAGAAAGTTCACCGGGACGATGAGGTATTCGAGCCCCGTGGCGGCGGTCGCGAGCGGCAGGTCCGCGCCGATGTCCGAGAGCGTCGCCGGGTCGGCCCCAATCGCCGACGCGACCCGGTCGTAGCCGAGGTCGACCTCGGCGACCGACGACACCTCGTTGTCGTTCGCCATCCGGACCACCCCGTCGTCGAGTTCGATATCGATCGATCCGGCGTTCGTCTCGAAGGTGTGCGCTCCGTCCGCGAGTTCACCGGCGCCGGCGAGCCACGATCCCGCAGCCACGGTCGCGTGCCCGCAGAGGTCGATTTCCCCCGTCGGGGTGAAGTAGCGGAGGCGTCGGCTCGCGTCGCCCCCGTCGGCGTCGAGGAGGAAGGCGGTCTCGGAGGCGTTCAACTCGCGAGCGATCGCCGCCATCGCCTCGTCGGCGAGGCCGTCGGCGTCGGGGATGAGTCCTGCCGGGTTGCCGGAGAGCGGGTCGGTCGTGAACGCATCGACGAGCAAGGCGCGTCGGGTATCCATCGTCGGCCGTTTCTCGGCCGGTGATTAAAAACCCCGGACCGTCGGTGGAGCCACGTCGGGGGGTCGACCGGGCGTCGTGGAGCGCGTCCTCCGCTTTCGGTCCTATTCAGGGTCGCAGTTCCGGTCCTAGCCACGGCTCCAGTCTCGGCCTTGATTTCTCTCAGGGCTCGATAATCAGCTTTCCGAACGCCTCCCGCCGCTGCATATCGGCGAACGCCTCCGCGGTGGATTCGAGATCGTACGTTCCCCCGAGGGCTGGTTCGTATGCCCCCTTCGCCGCGAGGTCGACCAACCGGCGCAGGTCGCCCTGTGTTCCCATCGTGCTCCCGATGACGTGTTTGTGGCCCAAGAAAAGGTCCGGAACGTCGAGTTGCGAGACCGTTCCCGCCGTTCGACCACAGATAATCATCCGCCCGCCCCTGGCCATCGCGTTGAGTGCGGGCTTCGTGAACGGGCCGCCAAGGTGGTTGATGACCGTATCGGGGCGGCCGATCTCACGGACGCTCGCAGCCAGCGTTTCGGGGTCGTCCGACTCGATGGGATGGTCGGCCCCGAGGTCCGCGAGTCGTTCGAGTTTTTTTGCCGATCGTGACGTGGCGATCGTCTCGGCGTTCAACACGTCGGCGAGCTGCACTGTCGCGACGCCGACGCCGCCGGTCGCGCCAGGCACGAACACCAGATCACCGGGGGCGACGTTGGCGCGGCGAAGCATCCGCCAGGCGGTCACGTACGCCGTCGGAAGTGCCGCGGCGGCCCGGACGGGGAGCGACTTCGGAATCGCAACGAGACGTGTCGCGTCAACGCGGGCGCGCTCGGCCAGCCCACCATGGTACAGTCCGAACTCGATACAGTGGTTTTCTGGTCCCTCCCGGCAGTACTCACAGGCCCCGCATGTTTGGTTCGGGCAGAGAACGACGCGATCACCAGGGGCGATCCCGGAGACGTCCTTGCCGACCGATCGGACGGTGCCGGCGGGGTCCAGCCCGCTGACGAACGGCAAGACATCCTCGTCGACCATCGCGGAGTCACCCTCCAGAATCCAGAGATCATGGCGGTTGATCGAACATGCCTCGACGTCGATGACCGCCTCGCCCGCGTCCGGTTGAGGGTCGTCGCGTTCGCGTATCGTTACGCCGTCGGGGCCGACTAACTCCGTGAACGCTGCGACGCGCATGATACTGCTTCGTCACCGCAAGATATAAAACCGCCTCCGGAGCGAGTCGGGACGCCCTCAACCCGGCGATTATTAGGTCTGACCCTCCGACAGGCGCGTATGAGCGACCTCCCGGAGGAGTTCAACTGTACCGTCACCAACTGGGAGTACATTTACGGGCTCTGTCGAGACGTGGCGGACGAGATCAAGGCAGCCGAGTTCGAACCGGACGTCGTCGTCGCCCTGGCCCGCGGCGGCTGGTTCGCCGGGCGCTGTCTCTGCGATTTCCTCGGGCTGGACGACCTGACGAGCCTGAAGATGGAACACTACGTTGGCGCGGGGGTCAAGACCGACGAACCACAGGTCCGCTACCCGATGCCCGAGGGCAGCGTCCAAGCGAAGGACGTCCTCGTGATCGACGACATCGCCGACACCGGCGGGTCTATTAGCCGCGCCCACGAGTACGTTACCGAGCGCGACGCAGCCTCGGTCCGGACCGCCACGCTGCAACTGCTCGCGACCAGCGAGTTCGAACCGGAGTTCGTCGGCGAGCGCCTCGAGACGTGGACGTGGGTCGTCTACCCGTGGAACTTCGTCGAGGACATGATCGACCTGATCGAAGGCGTCATGGAGAAAGCTGAGGCCGAGACGTTCGCCCGCGAGGACATCCGAAGCTATCTCTCGTCGTACCACGGTCTCGAACGCATCGAGATGGAGGTCGCCCAGCCGGACCGCCTCGACGAGGTTCTCTCGGAGATGGAACGCCGCGACGTCGCGGTCCGGGTCGACGGCGGGTGGCGACTCTCTTGAGTGGTGTCGGCGGTAGTGCGGTGTTGGCTCCGTAGCCTCCGGAACGGCTGAAAGGGCACGAAAACGAGAACGTATTTTTTGCTCGCGTGGACAGGGAGGCGTATGCCCTCCACACAGCGAACTGTCACGGACGGACTGCCGACCGAAACCGCGGTCGGCCTCGCACTCGTCGGGTTGGTAACCGGAGTCCTCGCCGGGGACCCTGTCGTCGGACTATTCTCGTTCATGCTCGCGCTGGCTGTGTATCTGCTGTACCGTATCCTGCGGGCGCTCGAGTTGATCGCGGCGAGGCTGTGATCTCGGATCGAGTTCCGCCGAGGGATTCGGATACCGACGCCGCGAGAACACCCGGCGAGTCGCTTCGCTCACAGACGGGAGATTAAAAACCGTCGGCCGGTTATCCGGACCTCGATTCGTCGGCGCAGCCTGAACCGATATAAATCGCTCTCGCCGACAGAGTCCCGGCCACTGCTCCCGGCGGCTCACACTACCCACAGGGACCCAGGTTACGACGTTAGAAGATTCTAACGAGCCCGACGACTTCGTCATTTCTTTGCGAGTGAGACGGTCGTGGGATCGACCCCGGCGAGACGGTCGTCCCCGTTTCGCCCGGACGCTGCGACTCGCCCGCCCGAATCGCGGCTAACACACGTTCAGCCGATGCTGGCGATGCAGTGTCGACAGAAGTTCGATGGGACCGCCGTGTTTCGGAATCCCCGAATCTGCTCGTGGATCCCGGCTGTTCGCCTCCGTTGTGGTTGATTCGATCATGTGTACGTGAGTTTCGGCAAGACAGTTCCACGGCGCTGCTCCATCCGCTCCTCGGGAGTCCGCATATCGTAGTGAAGTTCGATGATCTCTCTCGAGGCGTCACAGCGCGCCTCGACGATCTCCATCGGGACGTTGTTCGCAAGATGCCACGAGATCGACCCCTTCCTGATCGGATGCGTCGACTTCGAGGACGGACACTTGCTGTACTTCCCGTGCTCCCGGAACTCGCACTCGGACGGATCGTATCCGTGCGGGCAATCGCGATACCGACACGGCTGCGTCATCTGATAGCTCCACGCCCGGAACGTGTTCTTGTGCGGCCGTCCCTGCTGGCTCGTGAAGATCGGCCGTCGACCCCGATCGTCGCGGTTCCGATAGCGATGATCCGCGATGTAGATCTCGAGAGCGTCGACGACACGATCCGGAATCGACACGACCCGCTCCGAGCTGTAATCGTTCTTCAGCGCTGTACCCTGATCCGGCCGATGCCGGAACCAAACTGCTCCTCGATCCGGGTAAAAATCCCGCAGATCGAGCGCTCGAATCCCCGAAAGTCGACAGCCCGTCGACCAGAGTAGCTCGAGAAGCGCGTGGTTCCGCGATCCCGGCGTTCGGTTTCGGTAGTACGATAGCAGCGGGAAAACCTGATCCGAGGACAGCGTCTCGTGACTGACCTCGTCGCGCTTCGACGGCGTCGGGACCGGAACCTTCTCCGAGAGGCCCTCCTGGACAGCCTCGATACGCTCCCAGTATTGGATCGCCGACCGGACGTCCCGCATATCGCCCTTCAACGTCGTCTTCTTGATGCCCTGCTCTCGACGATGCCGCTCGTACGCATCGAGATCACGGCCGGTCAGTTCGTTGAGATCCTCGATCTCCTGCTGGTCGCACCAGCGACGGAACTTCCGGAGTCGGTAGTCGTAGGTCTGAAGCGACTCCTTCGAGACCTCCATCTTCCGGTAAGAGAGGTACCGATCGATGCCGTCCTCAGGGGTGAGCGACTCAAGTTCGCTCACTGCGAGCCCTCCGATCGATCAGTCTCCGGCTCTTTTCACCGCTTAATATGGCAGCTACCACACAGACCGCCGAAGGGTTCTCCGTCCACCGTCTCACCGTCTGGACCGTCGCACCAGTCGTGACCCATTAGACAGTCGCGTGAAGTACCGCCCATCTACTGCTCGCCCCCGTCGGTCGCGACCGCCGTGACCGGAGCGCATTCGAGGCAGAGCCACCGGCCAGCGAAGGGGCGACACGGCCGGATAAATCCGCAGTCGTCGCACCGGTGAACCGGCTGTCCCGGTGGCATCAGTCGTCCCTCCACGCATCCCGGACGACGGTCTCGACGCCGTCCTCCTCGAGCGGGTTGCACTCTCCACAGTAGTACCGCCGGTTGCGCTCGCCGTCGATCAGCACCGTCACCGGCCGCTTGTGGGCGTCCGGATCGCCACAGCCGTCACAGCCCGGTCCGTCGATAGCGAACGCTCTCGCGAGATCCTTCGCCCCCATCAGGACTCGACCTCCTGCTCCTCGAGCGTGGTCTGATCCTCTGTGAGTCGATCTACTGTCGTGTCGTCCGGCTGGACGGTCGCCTTCAGCGTGTCTCGGTCGTCGGTGCCGTTGCCGCGCTGGATTTTGACGTCCATCGAGAACGTCGGATCGTCCTCGGTCATCGACCGATCAGCCTCCGGAGCTTCGCGCGAACTCGATCGCGTTGTGTGACCCGCCACGAGTCATCAAAGTCGACGTCGTCGTAGTACAGCGGCAATCGCGGGCGTGCGTGCCCGTTGAGGCAGCTATCGAGCTTCTTGCCGATCCACATCTCACAGTGCGGGCAGAACCACGGCGACGGCGTCGCATCGGAGTCGTCAACAACCCGATCAGACATCTACCGAACACCTCCGTCGGTCGCGACAGCCGATCCACTGGCCGATTCCCCGATTCGCGCCGGTCGCAACAGTTCAGCGTCGCCGATCGTCCGCCATTGGACGTCCCCGGAGTTGAGTTCGCGACCCTCACAGAGAACGGTCCCCTCGATCACGTCGACGCGGAGTCGACGGTCGTCCTCGCCGACGAGCTCGAGTGCGCGGAACGAGCCCGACTCGCCCCCGGTCGTCATGTCGATCAGCCCGCGCGCCGTCTGCGTTCCGGCTGCCGACTGGATCGACTCGTAGCGAACGACGACCTCCATCCCGAGGAGATCGTCTCGACGGGGCGTCACGCCCTCGAAGAGTAGCGTCGACCCCTCATCGGTCGACTCCGCGAACGCATCGTCGACGGTCGTCGTGCCCTCGGGTCGTGAGACAGGCGTGACACCCGTCTGCGAGCACCGGAGCGCGTGTATCTGGGCCTGCTTGTGCGCCTGTGCTCGCCCGTCCCGGATGCTCACGCGGTCGCACTCGATACAGCGGACGACGAAATCGCTCGGGCTCTCGTGATCGACTCGCCAGCCGCGCGGGATCGCCCCGGATGCGGGTGGCGTCATCGCTGCCCCCCATCGCAGTAGTATTGAAGATGCGTGTCGAGCGAGCAGCCGGTCGGCATAACGTCACCGCAGTTCGGACACTCCGGACGACCGGTGCCGTTCATCGTGCATCACCATCCTCGACGTAGAGTTCCTCGAGATCGGCGCTCTCCATGCCGTCGTCGTCCTCGACGAGCGGCTCGGTGAACGTCGACACCTCTTCTCGAAACAGCGTGAGGATCTCGCGAACGCTCGACTCGGTCGAGACGGAGCTGTGCTGTTTCGTGATCGTGTTCACCATCGACTCGAAGATCTCGTCTTCCTCCTCGAGGACGTCGATCCCATCAGCCAGCCGGCTGTAGGCCAGCATCTTCTGGAAGCCCTTCGTGTTGAGAATCGCCTCGATCTGCTCGTCGGTCAGGTCCTCCGTCGAGATACGATCGCTCACTGTGATCCCTCCAGTTCGTCGGCTCCGAAGCCGTATCCACACGTCTGACACCACGCGGAAAGCCGATTCAGTTCGGCAGCGTTCTCCGCTGCGAACGCCGACGTGACCGTTGCGTCGCTTCCGCAGTTCGGACAGGATGTTTCGACCGGAGCGGGCGTGTCTCGACTGCCGTTTGCGATGAGATCCGACATCTACCGAGCACCTCCGTCGATCGCTTCGAGCGCGCCTGCGATGCGCTGTGCGTGCTCGCGGATGGTTTCCTGGCCGCGCTCCGAGAGCGCGTACTCGTGCGAGCGCTTGTCGTGTTCGTTCTCGCGCTTCTCGACGAGCCCGGCGTCGACCAGGGCGTTCAGGTTCGGGTAGAACCGTCCGTCGTTGACTTTCTCGCTGCGGAACGATTCGAGATCGTCCGCGATCGCTCGGCCATGCGTGGCTCCGGTGTTTGCGAGTACGATCAGAATGTCTCGTCTAAACCCTGCCAGAGGCATCTCTCGTTTCGAGCCACCGTCTGTGACTCGAGCGTCGGTCTTTTTATTCGCCGGTGCGTCTTCATCCGTGCGGGCTTCGCCCGCGAGATTGGTTTCGGACATTACTGGTCCACGAAACCACCTTTTCCGGGCCTGTGCTGGTTCCACAGGCCCGTGACAGCAGATGCATAGAGCGATCAGCGGCCCAGGTGGTCTCGTGAGCTTCAATTGAGACACTATTTCATAAATGCAACGATAGCTTAGAATAGAGATAATAAATTTATATGACTACTATATATTGGAAATGGTAAACGCGCCGGAATTAGGTATAGCTCTTCTGAATCGGTATCTAATGAGACAATCTGGGACTTGGATGACAATATGGGACGACCGCATCGCGGAGACTCTACGAGCCGATGGTCCGATGTCAGTAGGTAAATTGGCCTCTCGTGATGATATTAGAGTATCAAAATCAACGGTATCTCGGAGGTGCAACAAACTCGCTGAGAATGGCTTAATCGTTCATATTGGCAATGGTGTGTACGATATCACAGAGGTCGGAAAAGGATATCTCGATGAGGAATACGACGCGGAAAACGGGGTGTGGATGCGAAACGGAGATGACAACGGCGCACCGTCGGCTGGGGAACAGCCGGGTGAGATATGAGCGATCGCCGATCGGCTCCCTGGATGTGCCCGCTCGACGAGCGGATCATGGAGATCCTCGATCGAGAGGGTTGGTCGACTGCACGGTTGATCGAAGACGTCACGATGATGAATGCCTCCGAGGACCGAGCGCGTGAACGCTTGAAGCTGTTGTCCGAGGCTGGTCTCGTCGCCCCGATCTACGAGGATGCATCGATGTACGAGCTGACCGGCGAGGGACAGCGGTATCTCGACGGCGATCTTGACGCGGCGAAGCACGTGGACCGACCGAATCCGCACGCGGTCTGAATTTGGTTTTTCAATCCGACTGCTTGTACCGTCGAAGCCGAGTCTGAACTTCGCTGAGGGCATCGTCCGGTTTCCGGGTCGACTTGTATGCCTCGCCGTGACCGCCTGAGAGGTTGATCCGGAACTCGCCGGTCTCGTCGTCATCGTCCGCGGGCTCGTAGTTGATGTTCGTGACCTGGTCGTAGTAGAACTCGGTCGTGCTGTCACCGACCTTCCAGGCCAGCCCAGGGATATCGATCGTTGCGTCCGAGTGTGCCAAGAGCAGGTTGTCCTCGACGAGCAGCGTCGTCACGAAGAACTCGCGCGGCGGTAGCAGGATACCGGGTCTCGACTTGTTGATCAGGCTGAATCGTTCAATGTTGTCGCCTTCGAGTTCGACGACCTCGGAGACGCCCGCACGAGTTGCATCCAGGCCGGCGTCTCTGACGTCCTTCCAGTTCAGCCAAACGTAAACGACAGCCACTGGCGGCAGGATGAACGTAATCAAGATCCCGACGGCACCGACCCAGCCCGGAATTTCGGTGAAGAACGTGACGATCGAGAGAATCAGCAATCCCGCGAACGTTTCTTTTGCGTGCCACCCAGCCGTCCACAACGGCTCTATAAGATCTACGTCGATCGTTCCTTCCTTCCCCATGCAGATATCTGAAAGACTCGCTACTTCAATATATTGAATAGGTTAGTGGTCGTAAATTGCACTTTCAATCTGAAGATCGATGGACGGCGAGAAGAGAAGATCGCGATGATCCCCGAGGATGTTACAGATCTCCGCAGCCACGTCGGGCTCGAGCGTCCCCTCCGAGACCTGTCCGGCGAGATAGTTCGCGAGTTCTGCCTTCTGCTCCTGGTCAGCGACGAGATGGGAACACGCACGAACGACCGAGTCGGTCTTGTTTCGACCGACGACGTCGGCCGCGGCCTCGATCTCGTCCGTCCGCCACGCTTTGTCCCCGTCAGTTCGGATGCGCATACGCTCGCTCGTGTGTACGGCCCCGTATAGGTGCCGCTCAGCGAGCGATGAAAATCAGCCGAGTATATAAACACCGGCCGGATAGCCGGCTCGATCACGCCGGGGACCCCTGCCGTGTGCAGAACCGGCGCCGTCGCGATGGCTCAATATGCACACGTCAGTCTCGTCGAGGATCGGATCTGTGTGCATATTCGGGGAAGCGATGATCGCGACGTCTGACCGGGTGCCTGAATACAGAAACGTCGATCCACGGTCATCGACTCACGATATCGCGTAGTTTCTCGGCCGCATCGATCGACCGAAAGTAGACCCACTCCGCGAAGTCAATCCGGGAATCGACGAACACATACATGAAGAAAAACAGCACTGCGATCGCGATAGGGTCAGCGCCGATCATCGGCGCGAGCAGCAGGCTGACGTCTATCATCACAATCGCCGAAACTATTCCCAACAGCAGCAGCGTCGACACCCCGACGACGTTCTGCGCAGTCACGGACACCGATCGCGGCTCTGGATCGTTCCACTCGTCGCTGTCGTCG
>Ga0207753_1000023_pt1 | contig 67355 bp, 66 predicted proteins | sample PonA233FremontCA_2_FD_187273 | JGI IMG/M metagenome (GOLD analysis project Ga0207753, IMG submission 187273) | Salt pond sediment microbial community from Fremont, CA, USA - Pond A23 Sediment 3 (SPAdes) | ecosystem: Environmental > Aquatic > Non-marine Saline and Alkaline > Saline | place: USA... | reverse complement strand
CTTAGATTTAAAAATGTTACTTGTGAACTGCTAACAAGCTTTCATAGAATCGGGTAGCTCTAACGCGTTTCTGAGCAATCTTCGCAGTCGATTTGCGCACGGAGTGAGGCAATCCGCGAGCGGGAATTATCAAAAACCCATAATTTTATCAACCCACTGCCGCCCGGCGATTTAATGAGGATCGTAACCTGCTGGAGAGTCGAAGTGGCCCGCGCAACGTAGAAGGCCCGCGCTCCCCTTGGCAGAAGATTTGCTGGAGAGGCCCCGGTGAGACTCCTGCGTGAGGATTTGCCGAGTTCCGCCACTCTCGGCAACAGGTTTTAATTGTCAGACAAGCCACTTTTATGCGTCACTCGCTAATTCCGATGTACTTCCACTCAGACTCTCCCGGCCCTGGACAGCCTGACGGTGGTAATCGCTTCGCCGTCTGGCGAATCCTTAGAAAGTGCAACCGGCATGGACTCGCCGGGACTGAGCAAACCCGAAGGGTTTGCGAGGGTCGGCGAGTTCATTGACTGAGCGAGTGAAACGAGCGAAGGAAATGGACTCGCCGGGATTTGAACCCGGGGCCTTCCCCGTGCCAGGGGGATGATCTACCACTGATCTACGAGCCCTCGAACGCAACACATAGTATCTCGACACGATTCATAAACCCATCGAAGCGGCGGGCCGTGTGCGGAATCGTCCCATTCTGCATCGCCGGATGACGGGCAAACACGACCGTAGTTGTGGAATCACAACCACAGTGTTCTTGGAGAATAGCTCCGTTAAAGTCAAACACCTCCCCCCGGTAGTGCTGACTATGAGCACGGAACAGGAACAGCGAACGATCCGGTGTCTGGTTGCGAAAGTCGGGTTGGACGGTCACGACCGTGGTGCCCACGTCATCGCGCGGGCCTTCCGGGATGCCGGGTTCGAGGTCATCTACTCGGGGTTGCACAAATCGCCCGACGACATCGTCCAGGCGGCGGTTCAAGAGGATGTCGATGTGCTCGGGATTTCGATCCTCTCGGGCGCCCACGATACGCTGGTCCCGAAGATCATGGACGGACTCGACGAGTACGACGCTCTTGAGGACACGCTCGTGATTATCGGCGGGATTATCCCCGACGACGACCGGGAGGAACTTTATGAGGCCGGCGTCGCCAACATCTTCGGCCCTGGCTCAACGATGGAAGAGACGATCGAGTTCGTCCGCGAGAACGCGCCAGAGCGATAGATGTCCGAGGACACGCTCGTCGACGAGTTGTTGGCGGGAAAACATCGGGCGCTCGCGCGCGTGATAACGAAGATCGAGAACCGATCGCCGGGGTATCGCGACCTCGTCTCGCAACTACACGAACACACCGGCAACGCGGAGGTCATCGGGATCACCGGGTCGCCGGGCGCGGGAAAGTCCACGCTCGTCGATAAGATGGCGTCGACGTACCGCGATCGGGGCGAAACGGTCGGTGTTATCGCGATCGATCCCTCCTCGCCGTTCACCGGCGGGGCGGTGTTGGGCGACCGCATCCGAATGGCCTCGAACGTCGGCGATATGGATGTCTTCTTCCGATCGATGTCGGCTCGGGGCTCGCTCGGCGGGCTCTCGACGGCCACGACGGACGCGGTAAAGGCGCTCGACGCTTTCGGCAAGGACAAGATCATCGTCGAGACCGTCGGCGCGGGCCAAAACGAGATCGAGATCGTCAAGACGGCCGACACGGTGTCGGTGCTCGTCCCGCCGGGATCGGGCGACGACATCCAGATGCTCAAGGCCGGCATCCTAGAGATCGCCGACATCTTCGTCGTTAATAAGGCCGACATGGACGGCGCCGACCGGACGGTAATGGAGCTTCAGGAGATGGTCGGTATGCGGGACGCGTCGCCGATGGCCGGCCACCACGGCGCAGACACGTTGGCGGACACAGACGATGCCGGTGGCGACGAAGGTACCGACGCCGACGAGGGCTGGCAACCGGCGATCGTCGAGACGATCGCGAAGACTGGCGAGGGAGTTGAGGGGTTCCTCGGAACGATCGACGAGCACGTAACGTGGTTATCCGAGAGCGGGGAACTCGAGGCGCAGGCCAGACAGCGCTACGAGGCCGAGATAAAGACGCTACTGCGGGAAGACACCGCTGGGCTGCTACAGGAGGAACTCACAGCCCGCGGGGGACTTGAGGCCTACATCGATCGCGTCCTGCGGAGGGAGACCGATCCCTATGCGGTTGCCGACGAACTCATGGCGCCGCTGGAGGACTGCGTGGCCGGCGCTCGTGACGGGAGGTGAGCGGGATCCGGAGATCGGGGGTCATGAGAGTTCGATCGAAACGGCGGACGTCGCTGGGGGGCCCCGATCGAGGAGGTCGTACGCCTCGACGAGCTCCTCGCGGGCTGTCTCACCGTCGTCGTTTTCGAGCGCGCCGAGCGCGCGTTCGACCCGGCCGCGTGCCGACTGGACCGCGTCGCTTTGATCGCGCGCCCACTCGCTCGTCAGTTCGTGCCCGAGCCAATCGCCGAGCAGTTCGACGAAGGCGCGCTCCCAGGCAGTGAACTCCGTTCGATCGCCGCGGTCACAAAAACAGAGCGTCCCGTAGCGGCGCTCACCGACGTACACCGGGGTGCCGACGTACGACGAGAACCCGGCCGCCTCGCCCCCATCTGTGTCTCCAGCGACAGCGACGATACCGTCGCCGTCGACGGTTGGGGTGCCGATGTTGTCGGGCAGCGTCACCCCGTCATCGGTTTCGAACGGGAGGTCGTTCTCGGAGCTTTCGACGAGAATCTCGCGGTCGCTGCCGGCTTCGGTGTCGGTCAACAGCGCGCCGTACTCGACCTCGAGGGTCCGACACCCGAGTTCACAGAGTGACTCGATGGGTGTGGAGACGCTGTCGATCACGGTCCGGGCCAGTTCCCGGAGTGCGGACTCGCGCCGCTGGACCGCCTCTTCGGCGCGGTATCTGGCGGCGGCGTTTTCGATCCGGTTTGCGAGAACGCGCCACTGGTCGGAGCCGCGGCGTTTCCGGAAGTAGTCGGTCACACCCTCCGAGACGGCGTCGCTTGCGATCTCCTCGCTCCCGCGAGCAGTAAAGAGAATAAACGGGAGATCGGGGTCCATCTCGCGGACGTACTGGAGCAACTCAAGCCCGGTCATCCGGGGCATGTGATGGTCGCTAACGACGCAGTCGAACCGTCCTGTCTCGGCGGCCTCAAGCGCGTCGTTCGGGTCGGTTTCGACCTGGATCGAGAACCGGTCGCCAAGATCGGAGAGTTGGTTGGCCATGAGGTCAGCCAGAGAGGGATCGTCATCAACGAGCAACACGCGCGTGGGACCGGCCATAAACTAGCTTTCATTCTTCATGAGATTAATCCTTCGGCCCGAATCACCTGCCGAACGCCCGAGGATGTCAGCTGTAGCGCTCCTCGTCCCAGGGGTTTGCGGTTCCGGAGTAACCACGCCGTTCCCAGTAGCCGCGTTCGCGCTCGGTCAGGAACTCGATTCCGGAGAGCCACTTCGCGCCCTTGTACGCGTACTTGTGGGGGGTGACGACGCGGAGCGGCCCGCCGTGTTCAGCCGGGATTGGTTCATCCTCAAGGGTCCAGGCCAACAGCACTTCTGCCCGAAGACACGACGAAAGCGGGAGATCAGTCGTGTAGCCGTCGTGCGCGTGAAACAGCACGTGGGCCGCATCGTTGTGAACGCCGACGCGAGCAGCGAGTGTCGGGAACGGGAGCCCCTCGAAGACGCAGCCGAGCCGCGACCACCCGGTCACGCAGTGAAAATCCTGCCGTTGGCGCTCAGCGCCGAGGCGTTGGAGTTCGTCAAACGAGATGGACCCGTCGTCTTCGACCGCACCCCACACCTCAAGCCCCGGGTCGGTCGGCACGGACGGCGTCTCGCCCTTCGAGAGCACGGGAAACGATGAGGTCTCGCGCTGTCCCGGTGGGAGCCGTTCGCCGCCGAACTCCTCGTGGAGGTCGGTCACGTCTTTCATGTGATGGCTCGAACCGGCGGACCCGTATGGCTGTCGCTTCGATGTCCGTTCGCCGGGTCAGCTCTCGAAGCGAATCTGATGGAATAGAAAAATATTCTTTCAATATTGCTGATGTGGCTTTGCACCGGCGGAAAATTACTCGACAGATTTAAATACACCATCCCCGAATCAGAACTTGATCCGATGCCGAAGGTACAACTTACTGTCCCGGAGCACTTAGAAATGCAAATCGCGCAACTCGTTGAGGAGGGCGAGTTCGTCAACCGCGAGGAAGCGATAGAGGAACTGTTATCGACCGGGCTTCGCGCCTACAAAACGAGTGGTCCGATGGACGACGAGGACGAACCGGGGTTTCAAGAGGACGGGATGATGGGCCACGACGACGAGTACGTCTTCTGACGCCAGCGAGCGCCCACCGGCCGTCCGACCCGGCGAGCGGTGTATGTGTCCTCATGCTGCACAAGTGTTAAACGGCGCGTAGCAGTATCCACGAGTATGCACAAGGACGAACTCCTCGAACTACACGCGAAAATGGTCTCCATCATGGAGCATTTCGACGGGATGGACGAGATCGATAGCTCGGTGTTCGACCCCTACGGCGAACTCGATGTAACGCCCGACGACGTACACAAATCGAAAAGCGAACACAAACACGCGGTGTTCGTTCTCGGCAACGCTCTTGCGAACGTGATGGCCGAAGACGAGTTCTCCGACGCGGGACGGATCGGCAAACGGATGGAGGAACTCGCCGACGACGCCGAGTCCAAATTATAGCGGCGAGCAGTCGTCGGTGAACACGTAACCTAATACGGTGGGGGCCCAAGAATCGGTAATGGAACCGTTGGGTAGCGAGAAGACAGCCCCGCGGACCCGAGGGCTCGTGAGTCGGGCCGTCGAGTTGTCGACTGTCCCGGACCAGCGTTCGGTGCTTTCGGCGGCAAATTCGCCGCGAACGTTCTGGTCGGCCCCTGACGAGGCGACGGTCGTCGGAAGCGGGTCGGCGACGACGATCCGGGCGGACGGCCCGGATCGGTTTCGAACTGTCCGGGAGGCCGCTGCGGAGCTGTTCTCAGTTGGCAACGTCCACGCGGGCGCGCTCGCCGCCCGCCCTCGGCTGTTCGGCGGGTTTGCCTTCCACGACGAGCACACCGAGTCGGCACCTTGGGAGGGGTATCCGGGAGCAAAGTTTGTGCTCCCGCGGACGCAGGTGACGTACATCGACGGCGAGGCGTGGCTGACGGTCAACGATGTCGGGACCGACCCAGAGGCTGTCGAGCGTCGTCTCGAGGAGACGGTCAATCGGTTCGAGACGCTACCGGACCCGGGGCCGGTCGGGACACCCCCTGGAATCACGGAACGAACCCGGACGACATCGGAGGCCGAGTGGCGCAACAGCGTCGTCGCAGCGACCGACCGGATTGAAGCCGGCGAACTCCGGAAAGTCGTCCTTGCGCAGGCGCTTCGGACATCGCTTGAGCGGCCGCTCTCGATGCCGGCGACGCTCATGCGGCTCAAGCGGCGCTACCCCGATTGCTATCGGTTTCTTCTCGAACCCGACGACGGCTCCGGGGGGTTCTTCGGGGCGACGCCGGAACGATTGGTCGGCCGGCGGGGACGGACAGTCGGGACAGGCGCGCTCGCCGGGACAACCGGCCGGGGCGATACCCCCGAGGAGGACGAGTGGCTCGCGGCGGAGCTTTTAGCCGACGAGAAGAACGTCCACGAGCACGAACTCGTCGCGGACGCGGTTCGCTCGCAGTTGGAGCCATACGCCGCCTCGATCCGCGCCGGGAAGCGCTCGGTCCGCCGGCTGGCGACCGTCCAGCACATAGAGACGCCGATTACTGCCGAACTCGCTGACGACGAGCACGTGTTGGCGCTCGTTGAGGCGCTGCACCCGACCCCCGCAGTCGGCGGGCTGCCACCGACGGAGGCGTTACGGACCATCCGCGACACCGAGCCGTTCGAGCGGGGGTGGTATGCGGCTCCGGTCGGCTGGTTCGACGCCGCCGGCTACGGCTCTTTCGCGGTCGCGATCCGTTCGGCTCTTTCGCGGGGGCCGACGGCTACCCTGTTCGCCGGCGTCGGGATCGTCGAGGACTCCGACCCCGACAGCGAATGGGACGAGGTCCAACTCAAGTACCGCCCGATCCTCGACGAACTGGAGTGACCGTATGGCCGGCGAACTCAACACGCTGTGGGGAGAAGCCGTCGCCGACGAACTCGTGAAGGCCGGCGTCGAAACGGCCGTCCTCTGTCCGGGGTCGCGCTCGACGCCGTTGACGATCGCCCTCTCCGAACACCCGGGAGTCAACGCCGTCTCCCACCTCGACGAACGCTCGGCCGGCTTTTTTGCGCTCGGCTACGCGAAACGAACCGGCCGGCCGGCCCCGGTCGTCTGCACCTCCGGGACCGCGCTCGCGAACCTCCATCCGGCGGTCGTCGAGGCAGACTCGGCTCGGGTTCCGATGGTGCTTTTGACCGCCGACCGCCCACCGGAGTTGGCCGACAGCGGTGCGAACCAGACGATCGATCAAGAACGCTTCTACGGCGGCTCGGTCCGGCAGTACCGCAAACTTCCCGAACCCGAGGCCGCTGACCGGAAGCTTCGGTCGCTCCGGACTGCGCTCTCGCGGGCGGTCGCGACGGCCACCGGCGTACCCTCCGGACCGGTCCATCTCGATGTCCCGTTCCGAAAGCCCCTGGAACCAACCGCTCCCGAAGGGGCGGTTCCCAAGGGCGTGCCGGACGGCTCGCTGCCCGAGGGATTCGATGCCGGTGACCGTCCGGCGACCGCGGGTCGGGAGGGACCGTTCGTCGCGGTGACGCAGGGGCGGGCGACGCTTTCGGCGCCCGACCGCGATGCGGTCACCGCGGCGATCGAGGACGCTGAAACCGGCCTGATAGTGTGTGGCCCCGCCGACCGCCCGACCCCGAGCCGCGACGCGCTGGCGTCGTTCGCACGCGCGAGCGGGTTCGCGGTGGCCGCCGACCCGCTGTCTGGCCACCGGTTCGGCCCGCAAACGATCGACATCGCGGTCTGTGGCGGCTACGATGGCTACGTGTCGGCGGTTGAGTCGACGCCCGACGTCGTCGTCAGGTTCGGCGCGTCGCCGACCTCGAAGCCGCTCAGGCACTACCTCCGGGACTCGGGGGCGAGACAGTTCATCGTCGACCCTGGAGGGGGGTGGCGGGAGGCGACGTTCACGGCCACCGACCTCCTCGTCGCTGACCCGACGCGGGTCGCCGCCGACCTTGCTACCGCCGTCGATCGCGAAGCCGGCACGCTCGCAACGGAACTCACCGATCTTGAGACCGCTTACTGGTCGTTCGTCGGGGGCGAGGAGCCGCCAGAGGGAGCGGTGCTCGCCGACGCGGTTGAGTTCGCACCCGACCCTGCGACGGTGTTTATTTCGAACTCGATGCCGGTCCGGGACCTCGATCGGTTCGGCCGCCCTGACGAGGCAGATCTGACCGTCCTCGGTAACCGCGGGGCCTCGGGGATCGACGGGATCACCTCGACGGCGCTCGGGGCCGGCCACGGGACCGACGACCCGCTCGTGCTCGTGACGGGCGATCTCGCCTACTACCACGACATGAACGGGCTACTTGCGGTCGCGCGGGCCGGCGTCGACGCGACTATCGTCTGTCTCAACAACGACGGTGGCGGGATCTTCCATCTCCTGCCGATCGAGGATCACGGGGGCTTCGAGGAGTGGTTCCGGACGCCGCACGGCCTCGATTTCGAGCACTCGGCGGCTCTCTACGATCTTGAGTTCGCACGGACGGACGACCGGAGCCGCCTCCGAGAACTGTACGCCGACTCGACCGGGGCTGACGGGACGCAGGTGATCGAGTACCGCACGGACAGCCAGCGAAACCACGACGACCGCCGCGAACTCGAACGATGCGTTGCCGAACGCCTCGGGTCCTGAATCGGTTGGTTCGCCGTCGTCCCTTTTTAAGTACAGCCATGGACAATCAGCGGAGCGTGTGTGCCAGATACCGGCGGCCGCGTTAACGTATAACTAATCAGGCACAACCGACTGTGTTGATGTATAAACGCGCCGTCGGCCGCGTCTGGTTATATACTGCCGGACGGGATGGCCCATCTTTTCAATAGAACACTCCGTGGAGCGGGTTTATAAGCCACAGTCCAACGGCAGACATGATCCACACGAAAGCTGAGGTTCGTCGTCGGCTCCCACAGCAGTTCAATTGCTGTTCGGCGCTCACGCGTGCTAATGCACGCAGATACCCGTCGATACCCGCTGACGCTCGCGCTCGCCAGCGCCCGCTAGCACCCCCGCGTCGACACACACGATATTGTGGTTTTTCTCCAGTACCAACCTATATTATCGTAGAGCCCATATACCATAGTATGAAGCAAAACGTTGGCTCAACGGACAGAACGTTCCGAACACTCATCGGTGCGCTCGCGGGTGCCGTCTCGCTGGCGACCCTCGCCGGGGCGGTCCCGCTGCCGGCTATCATCTCGCCTGTTCTCGGCGTGGTGGCGATCATAATGCTTGGAACCGCGCTGACGGGGACGTGCGGGCTGTACTCGATCCTCGGCGTCGATACGTGCTCGCGGTCCGGCCGCGGCTCCCTATAACGGTAGCGCGCCGGGACTGCTGATGTCGTCCGCTCGAACAGTCTGACTACATACCTTTTTTATCGCCGGACTCGCACCGTCATCAATGGTTTCGGAACTGTTCGACGCGGAGCTGTGGGAGCCGATCACCGATGAACCTGAGGATCTCACCTACCACCGTTCGACGGAGACGGGCGCGGTCCGGATCGCCTTTGACCGCCCCGACGTCCGGAACGCGTTCCGCCCGGAGACGGTCGACGAACTCCACACGGCCCTCGATCACGCCAAGCGACAGACCGATGTCGGCTGTATCCTGCTGACCGGCAACGGGCCTTCGCCGAAGGACGGCGGCTGGGCGTTCTGCTCGGGCGGCGATCAGCGCATCCGCGGCGACGCGGGCTACGAGTACGAGGACGGGGCGGAGGGCGACGGGACACCGGAAGCCGAACAGCAGTCAGCACCCAGACTCCACATTCTCGAGGTCCAACGGCTCATCCGCCACGTCCCAAAGCCCGTCGTCGCCGTCGTTCCGGGGTGGGCCGTTGGGGGCGGTCACTCCCTGCACGTCGTCTGCGACATGACGCTCGCTTCCGAGGAACACGCAAAGTTCCTGCAGACCGACCCCGACGTGGCCTCCTTCGACGCCGGCTTCGGGTCGGCGTATCTCGCCCGGCAGGTCGGTCAAAAGAAGGCCCGCGAGGTGTTCTTCCTCGGAAAGACCTACGACGCCGCGGAGGCCGCCGAGATGGGAATGGTGAACGAGGTCGTCGCGCACGACGAACTCGAGGCGACGGCCCACGAGTGGGCCGAGGCCATCTGTTCGAAGTCGCCGATGGCGATCCGGATGCTCAAGTACGCGTTTAATATGGATTCGGACGGTCTCGTCGGCCAGCAGGTGTTCGCAGGCGAGGCGACCCGGCTCGGCTACATGACAGAGGAGGCGAAAGAAGGGCGGGACGCCTTCGTCGAAGGGCGCGACCCCGAATTCGACGAGTTCGAGTGGCACTACTAAGCGGGACGGCCGGTATGCGATCTCTCCCGTCCGCCCCATTCCGACCGACACGGCGCACTTATACCGCCGCCGCCCCGAAACATCGGTAATGACAGCGGCGGTTTCGACCCGGAAGGCGTGGCTGATGGCGGCCCGCCCCCAGACGCTCCCCGCGGCGGCGGCGCCCGTCCTCGTCGGTACGGGACTGGCGGTCAGGACCGGCGTCTTCGACCCGCTCCCGGCCGTCGTCGCGCTCGTCGGGGCGCTCCTGTTACAGATCGGGACCAACTTTGCCAACGACTACTACGACGCCGTCCGGGGAGCCGACACCGAGGACCGAGAGGGGTTTACCCGCGTGACCGCCGGCGGCCTCATCGACCCCGGAGCCGTCAAACGCGCGATGTACGCTACGTTCGGCCTCTCGATCCTCGTCGGCACCTATCTCGTGTACGTCGGCGGCGTCCCGATCCTCGTTGTCGGCCTCGCGAGCGTTGCCGCCGGGATCACATACACCGGCGGCCCGCTCCCGTACGGCTACCGCGGGCTGGGGGATGTTTTCGTGTTCGTCTTCTTCGGTCTCATCGCAGTCGCCGGCACCTACTACGTGCAGGCGGTCGGCGCCGTTGCCGATCCGTTTCCGCTTGGGGTCCCGGCGGGAACAGTCCCCGCCGCGGCGATCGTCGCGGCGCTGCCGGCCGCCGGGCTCTCGACAGCGATCCTCGTGATCAACAACATCCGCGACCGAGAGACCGACGCGGCGTCGGGCAAGCGGACGCTCGCGGTCGTGCTCGGCTACCGCGCCAGCCGGATCGAGTGGAGCGCACTGGTCGGCCTCGCCTATGCGATCCCGGTTGTTTTCTTCTTCGATGGCTACGGGTCGGCGGTTCTCGCCCCGGTGCTCACCGTCCCCCTGGCTGTCCGCATTAGTGCGACTGTTTGGCGACAACACGCTGGCGACGCCCTCAACCCCGCGCTCGAACGGACCGGCAAACTGCTCTTTGCGCACTCGGTGCTTTTCGCAACCGGCCTCGCCGCCCCGGCGGTGTTGTAACCGTGGAGATCGAACCCTTTTCTATCGCGCTCTCGCGGCCGCTCGGGACCGCCGCCGGAGCCATCGAGACCCGGTGTGGCTTTCTCGTCCGCGTTGATATCGAGGGGACGCCGGGACTCGGGGAGGCGACCCCGCTCCCGGGGTGGACCGAATCCCTTGAAGAGTGCGAGGAGGCTCTGCGGTCGATCGACGACCCAGTGTCGGCGCTCGCTGACGGCCGGCTGGCGGACACACCGGCCGCCCGCCACGCCGTCTCGCTCGCGACGCTCGACGCCCGGGCACAAAATGTCGGACGGCCGCTCTATCGGTACCTCGGCGGCGACGGCCGCGTCGGGTCGGTCCCGGTCAACGCGACGGTGGGCGACGGCACGCCAGAGGCGACTGCCGACGCCGTCGAGGACGCCGTCAGAGAGGGCTACCCAGCGGTCAAACTGAAGGTCGGCTCGCGGGATCCCGAAGTCGACATCGATCGGGTGGCGGCGGCCCGGTCGACGGCCCCGGATGTCGAGATACGCCTCGACGCCAACGGGGCTTGGAGCGAGGCGACGGCCGAACGGTTGCTCACAGAACTCGCGGACTACGGCGTGTCGATCCTCGAGCAGCCGCTTTCGGCCGACGCCCTAGAGGCTCACCAGCGGCTTCGGGGTCGGGGCGTCGACATCGCGCTCGACGAGGGGGTCGTCGAACGCGGCTTTGACGCCATCCTCGGGGCGAACGCCGCCGACATCCTCGTCTGCAAGCCGATGGCGCTCGGCGGGATCGATATCGCCCGGAACGTCGTTCGCTCGGCCCGAATCGCCGGCGCCGACGCCGTCGTGACGACGACGATCGACGGTGCCGTCGCCCGCGCGGGGGCGGTCCACCTCGTCGCCTCGCTTCCGGGGATGCAACCCTGTGGCCTCGCCACCGGCGGCCTGCTCGAAACAGATCTCCGGGCGGGGATCGCACCCATCGCCGACGGCGCCGTCGTCGTTCCACAAGGAAAAGGAAATATTCCACCCCGCTGAACTGGCGGACGGACCGATGCGGGACTGGCTGGCCGTCCGGGCGGACGCGACGCCAACAGCAACTGCGCTGCGGGCGTTCGGCCCGCTCGACACCGACCGAAGCTACGCTGAATTGGACGACTGCGTCGAGACGCTCGCGGGCCGACTCGCCGGAGCAGGCGTCGGCGTCGACGACGCCGTTGCGATCTGTGCCGACACCCGTCCGGCGTTCGTCCGCATCGCTCACGCGACCCAGCGGCTGGGTGCGGTGCTCGTCCCGATCAACACCCGACTGACCCCCGCTGAGATCGAAGGCCAACTCGATCGGGTCGCGCCTTCGGCCGTCCTCTGCGAACGAGACACCGAAGCCGCCGTCGCCGAGGCTGCCGACGCCGAGGTGCTCTCGCTCGACGACTCCGGGAAGGCGAGACCACTCTCGGACGTTTCGCCGCGGCGGTTCGACCTCCCCGAGTGGGAACCTGACGATCCGATGGCCGTCCTCTTTACCTCCGGGACGACGGGCGACCCGAAGGGCGTTCTCCTGACCCTTGGGAACGTCCTCGCGAGCGCGACCGCTTCGGCGTTCCGGCTCGGACTCCGCGGTGACGACTGCTGGCACGTCCCACTACCGATGTACCATATGGGCGGCCTCGCGCCGGTCTACCGGTCGGTGCTGTACGGAACGGCGCTGTCGATCCAGCGGGGATTCGACCCCGAGAGGACCCGCGAGGCGCTGGCCGGAGCGAGCACCGTCTCGCTCGTGCCGACGATGCTAGAGCGGCTGCTCGATTCGGGGTCGGTTCCACCGTTGCGATTCGTCCTGCTCGGCGGCGCGCCCTGCCCGCCGGAGCTCTTAGAACGCGCCCAGAAGCGGGCCATCCCGGTCGCACCGACCTACGGGATGACGGAGACCGCCTCCGGGATCGCCACCGCTCGCCCCGAGGAAGCTCGCTCGCACCCCGGCTCAGTCGGCCATCCCCACATGTTCGCCGAGGTGTCGATCCTTGACGAGGCCGGCGTCCCCCGTGAAGCGGGCGAGACGGGCGAAATCGTCATCTCCGGGCCGATGGTCACCCCCGGCTACCTCGACGGCGATGTAACCGCGGACCAGTTTATAAATGGCGGGATTCGGACCGGCGACCGCGGGTACCGCGACGAGGCCGGCCGGCTGTACGTGACCGGGCGTGCCGACGAAACAATCCTCACGGGCGGGGAGAACGTCGACCCGGCCGAGGTGGTGTCTGTACTCCGCACACACCCCGGCGTCGACGACTGCGCCGTCGTCGGTCTCGATGACGACGACTGGGGCGAACGCGTCGCGGCGCTCGTCGTTCCGGCCGACGACGCCGACCCGTCCGCGTCGGCGCTCGAAACGCACTGTCAAGGCCGGCTGGCGGGATATAAAACTCCGAGGACGATCGAATTCGCAGCCGACCTCCCGCGGACGGCGTCGGGAACCGTCGATCGGGCGGCCGTCGTCGATCGCCTCGCCGATGACGGGTAGGACCGCGACCGTTTTATTGCGGTGTTCCCACACATCCAACCGTGTGTACGCTCGTCGTCGCTTGGCAGGTCTTTGAGGAGGCGCCCGTTTGCGTCGCCGCGAACCGCGACGAGGCGGCCGATCGCCCGTCCACGCCACCACGCCGATGGGATACCGACCCACCGATCGTCGCCCCACGCGACGAGCGGGCCGGCGGGACGTGGCTCGGATACAACGCCGAGGGCGTTCTTGCTGCGATCACCAACCGCTGGACACCCGGTGAGGGAGAGCGTTCGCGGGGGCTCCTTGTCAAGGACGCTCTCGGCGCCCGGTCGGCCCGCCGGGCGGCCGACCACATTGAAGCGGAACTCCGCGAGCGCGAGTACGCCCCGTGTCACCTGCTTGTCGCCGACGCCGAGAACTGTCTGCTCGCGGTTCACGACGGCGGCGACCGCACGAGCATCCGCCGGCTCGACCCGGGCGTCCACATCGTCGTCAACGTCGGCTTCGACGGCGAGTGGTTTGTCCCCGACCGCCGGCGGTCGCTCGGGCGCAACCAAGCCGACAACGCCGAACGGGTGCGCGAGGCGCTTCGACCCGACCCCGGTGAGGAGGCCGCGACATGGACCGAACGCGCCGGGGCCGTCCTCGGCGACCACGAGTACGGCGTCTGCATCCACGGTGACGGGTTCGGGACACGGTCGTCCTCGCTTGTTCGCCTCGGGACCGAGCGGGTCTTCGAGTATGCCGATGGGCCGCCATGCGAGACGCCCATTCGTCGGCTTGAGGCAGGTATTTAAGCATCGGGCGGTAGCGACGAACACCGCAGCCGATGGCAAAGCAATGATTTAAATCGCTCGCTGGCCGAATACGAGGCGATGAGTACCGCCGCCGAAGCCGACCTCTCGGAGATAGAGCGCGAAGGGCTGGAACTGATTCGGACCACCGGTGGCATCCACCAGAGCGACTTCTGGAAGGAACTCGACGTCGATTCGAGGAAGGGCAGCCGGATCATCGACAAGCTTGAGGAAATGGAACTGGTCGAACGGGCCGAAACCGTGTATCAGGGCCACAACACGTATTTGGTGACTCCGATTCTCGACCCTAGCGAATTGGACTTCTCGCTCCTGATGGCCGGCGACCAGCTCTCGCCGTTCGTCGGTGACGAGGAAATCGACCCACAGGACGACACCTTCTCACAGTGGGTCATGACACTCGCCTACGAGGAGTACTGAGGCCGAGTGGCGTAAGCGGCCCCCGGCGTGTCTGAGGGGGTCTGCTGTCGGTTGCGATCCGCATTGATCGACCGGGCGTCCTGTCGGCCCCGATTCATCTCGATCGACGGGGCGTATTATGCGCTCACGAGGGATCTTATGATCGATATACTGAATATGTGCCATATTAAGTGACATTCTGTCAAAAACAAACGTGTTATCTGAACATATTGTTCGTCGATCGGTGCCAACCGACCTCCGGATAGCCTGTTTTCCGCTTCGGAAGATATTTTTTCACGGACGTAAAACATACTATCATGAGCGTGGAGACGGAGGATAGGATTTTGGCCGTCCTTGAGGACGATGCCCAAGCCTCCTACACTGAGATCGCGGATCGTGCCGACGTGTCGAAACCGACCGTCCGGAAATACATCGATAAACTCGAATCCGAGGGGGTGATCGTCGGCTACTCGGCCGATATCGACCCGAAGAAGCTCTCCGGGAAGTCCATCGCGATGGTCGGCGTTGATGTCGCGAGCGAACGATACGTCGAGGTCACCCGGAACTTGAAAGATCTCGAGGCTGTGGAGTCGCTGTACACATCCAGCGGCGACCACATGCTGATGGCCGAGGTCAGGGCGGCCGATGGCGACGAAGTCGGCGAGATCATTCAGGATGAAATCCTCTCCATAGATGGCGTGGAGGCCGCACACCCTTCGTTTCTCCAAGAACGACTAAAATAGTCTCGGGCTTTTCTCTCCTCACCGCGCTACTGTCTCGTCCGGTTCACAACGCCCCCACCCGGGTACCGGTCGTGGAAGCATCGTCCGCCGCGTGCAATTATATCCACCTGTCCAAGCTTCCCCGGCGCCGGTGCCAATGGAGTCCGACACCCGCGCGGTTTTGACCCCGGAGCGCCTACGGATTATATGGCCACCTATCGCCGCGAGACGTACGTCGACGCACCGTTCGAGGACGTTTGGGCGTTTCACTCGACCACGGAGGGACTTGAGGCGTTGACCCCCGGGTTCATGAACCTCGAAGTCGAGGCCGTCACCGGCCCGGAGGGTGAAACGGATCCCGAGGAACTCGACGCCGGTTCGCGGATCGACCTCTCGGTGCAACCGTTTGGTATCGGACCGAGACAGCACATGGTATCGGTGATCGCGGATCGTGAACACGGGGACGGGGCGGGGATGTTTCAGGACACCATGGAATCTGGACCGTTCGCCGAGTGGGAACATACCCACCGGTTCTTCTCCGATGGCGACGGAACGCGGCTGGTCGATCACGTTCGATACGACTTCCCCGGCGGAGCGCTCGGACGTGCGGTGTCGCCGTTGGGCCGGATCGGGCTCGAACCGATGTTCCGCGGTCGACACCGGACGACGAAGGAGCTACTCGAGGGGTAGAGCCGCTGGTGACGCCGGCTACTGCCGAGCCACGAGCACGACACCGATTATTACGAGTGATCCCCCAGCGACGACGGCGGAGCCCACCGGTTCGTCGAGAAACACTGCCCCGAGGACGACCGTCGCGGCCGGCTCGACGGTGCTGAGTATCGACGCCGGCCCCGCGCCGATCCGAGAGAGGCCGGCGAAGAAAGTGAAGATCGGGAATGCGGTCGCGAACACCGCGATAGAGAGGACAGAGCCCCACGCGACAGCACCGGAGGGAACCCCGAGCGTGTCGGTCGCCGCGCCGACGACGAGAAACGTCCCGGCTGCCGCCGGCATAACGTGGGCGGTGAGCGTGGACGGCGTCACGCCCTCCAGCGCCGTTCGACTCGTCGTGATGTAGCCCGCATACAGAATCGCGGCGAGGAGCACGACGGCGATACCGCGCGGATCCGCGGCGGCGGGATCAGCGCCGGTTATCAACGCGACTCCGCCGAGGGTGACCACGAGTGCGGCGAGCCGTCGACGCCCGATCGGTTCGCCGAGAAACGCCGCCGCGAGGACGAGCACGAACGCCGGGTAGGTGTACAGGGCAATCCCGGCCATCCCGGCGGTCATAAACTCCAATCCGATGAAGTAGAGGCCGCTCACCGCGGCGTAGCCGACGGAACCGAGCCCTACCGCGACGGCGAGTGCTCGTCCGCGTAGCGGCTGGATCTCACCCTGGAGTCCGAACACCGTCCAGACGAGCACCGTCGCCACGCCGAACCGCCACGAGAGGATCGTCGGGATGGAAAGCCCGGCGTCGCCGGCGACTATTCCCAACACGCCCAGCGTGCCGAACCCGGCGGCGGAACACAACACGAGGGCTGCCCCGAGGCGCGTGTCGTCCATATGCGCCGCACCGCCTGGGCCGACAAACCGGTTCCGGAACTGGGTTGCTCCCGGCCGGTCACGCCCCGTCGGCGTCGCGGTGGGCGCGGCTCGCCGCCGCCCGGAGCCGATCGGCGTCCTCGTCGTAAGCGAGGTGCGAACGACAGTTGCAGTCGGAGGCGCCGAACCCGGCAATCGGGGCGTCGGGAAGGTCGGCCGCGACCGCACACTCGATGTCGACACCCGGCGACCGGACATCTCCGCGGATCGAGGCGTCGTCGTGGCCGAGCAGGTAATCGATGTGCCAGTGGCGAGTCGTCCGGTCCCCGGCCGCGAGTTCGTAGTGGCGATCGACCCGGCCGAACCCGCCCGGTCCGAAGGCGCTGCCGGTGTAGGCGTACGCCCCGGCGGGAAACCGGTGTTCGCCGAGCGCACCGACGGCCATGTTCGCGGGATTATCAAGCCCGATCAAAAGGGTGTACGTTCCGTCGGTCACGCCGAACCGTTGTTCGGCGGCGGTGTAGTAGCTGACGGAGTCGGTTCGGACGACGGGTGATGGGGTCGGTTCGGACGACAGGCGACGGAGTTAGCTTGCATGTCCGGGCCTGTGTCGTCGCCCCCGTCAAGCGCCCCGCGGGAGGACCCGCCATACTTTTGCCCTCAGCCGCCCGACTCAGCGGTATGAAGGAGACGCTCTTGGATATCCTGTGTTGCCCGCTCGACAAAGCTGAACTCGAACTCGAAGTTATCCGCGAGAACGACGACGAAATTCTTGAGGGGCGACTCGTCTGTACGGAGTGCGGCGAGGAATACCCGATCGAAGACGGGATCCCGAACCTCCTGCCGCCGGATATGCGCGAGGAGGCGGCGGCGTAGCGCGACCGGTATATTTTTTAACAGTACCGGGAGTGTGTCACGACGTGACGGATTCGCTCGCCGTCGCGGTCAACCGTGACGGGCTGCACACGCTCGCTGTTCCGACGGAGTTCGAGGCTGGCGGCCCCTTCGCCGTCGAACTCCACAACCACGGCGAAGCCGCCCACGTCTATCTCAATCTGGACGACCGACTCTCGACAGTTGCCCGGATCGGCGCCACGAACCACTACGTCGAAACGGGCGAGAGCCGGCGAATTCAGGTTGAGACCCGCGATCCGTCGGCGTGGCCCAACGACCCTGTCCGCGGCAAGCTCAAAGTTGTTGTCGGCCATGGCCAAGAGACCCAGTACGCGGACGTCACGTTCGACGCCGAGCACGGTCGCAACGAGGTCCAAGTCGCCCCCGACCTCTCGACGCCAGCAAACGAACCGGACCAGGGGCCGCCACCGGTACTCAGGGTGCTCCCGGTGGTGGTGCTCGGGAGTGTAGCCGTGTTGCTTGCCGTCGCCGCGGTGTTCACCGGCGAGGGCGTCAACGCCACGGTCGGCGGCCTCGCGACCGTCGCTGCTGGACTGTGCGCCGTGGCTGCGTACTTTTTATTGCGCTAATGCGGGTCACCGTCGCAACGACGCGACTCACTCGGCGTTTTCGTCCGTCGGCACGCCACACAGCCGCCCCTCGTCGTCGAAACGCTTTGCCCGTAGGAATCGCGCCCGGTAGCGGTTCGCGCCCTCATATATGTCCGCTTCCCGGATGTCCTCGGTCTCGCCGTCCGCGACGGCGTCGATGATCGATTCGATCTGTTCTTTCTCGCTGGGCGTCAACTCGAACTCGTAGGTCTGGGTTCGCTCGCCCTCGAGTTTCGTCCACTTGCGCGCCGCAGTCACAACGAGCGAGCAGGGCTCCCGGCAGGGAAAGGCCCCGTCGCCACCGTCGACCGCCAAGTCGGTCTCGTCGTCGTACTCCCACTCGCGACGCTTCAGACACTGGCTGTCGTCACAGCAGGTCTCGGCCACCCAGTCGACGTGCTCGTGGCCCTCGCCACGGTCCCACGTCTGTATGACGCCGTAGATACCGCTTTGCCGCTCCATTGTCTCGCGCCAGTGGTTTACGTCGAGGTCACCCTGCCGTTCGAGATACCAATTCGCGATCGTCGCCGGGTAGACGTACTCGACGGCTTCGGCGAGCGCGGGGCCGTCGAGGTCGACGAACGCCCACCCGGTCGGCAGGGTCGGCGCGGTCTTCAACGGTCGGTATTGCCCCCGGTCGTCGTGTTTGACTAGTTCCCGTGCGTCGAAGGGATCTGTCAGGACATCGAGTTCCTTCGGGGCGATGTCGCCGTCGGCCTCGTGTCTGACCGTGTAGCGCCGACTCCGATCGTCCCCACGGGCGATGTCGATCCGGAGTTGCCCCCACGAGGCGTCGATCCCGTCCCCGGTGAGCGCCTCGTAGCGCTCCGTGACCGATCGTTCCTCGGCACCCTCAAGCCATCGGAGGAACGCCCGCTCGGTGTCCGCGCGGTCGATGCAGTCCCAGTGATACCAGTTCGAGACGAACCACGGGGCATCGGCGGCGACCGACCGAAGTTCCGGCTCAGAGAGCCCAACGTGAGCGTTTCCCGGTGTTTCGAACCGGAATCCGTCCTGTGTCCGGCCGACAGAGAGGCCGTCGCACTCGATTCCATCCACGGCCGCCGAAACCAACGCGTCGAGTTGCGCGTCGTTCACGTCAGTCACCCGCCTCCGCGCCAGCCTCGGCGTCGGCATCCGTCCCGGCGTTCCGGGTCTTCCGTCTGACCTCCTCGATCGCGTCGCCGACGTCGGCCCCGGCGTCGGCGGCTCGCTCGATGAGTACATCTGCGGTGAGCGCCTCGGTACCGACCGCCCCGGCGTACCAGACCCGGTGGCCGTCGACCGCCGCGGGCGTCTCCCAGCCGGTCCGGTAGTCATCCGTCAGCCCCATGTCTTCCGGAATATCCTCCTGCGTGTGGTAGCCGTCGGCGACGAATAGCGGGACGACGATGATATCACTCGTCTCAAAAAAGTCGGTGACATCGTCGACCTCGGGGTCCTCGTCCATGAACAGCGCTTTAACCTCCTCGAAGCGATCCATCGCGTCGATCCGGTCGGCGTGGAGTCGGACCGCCTTCGCCGAATTCTCGTTGCGTTCGGTCCCGTGGCCGACGACCGCCAGCGCGAACTCCTCGCCGACCTCGGGGTCGCCGGTGACGCTCTCTGCCCGCCGGACGATGACGTCGCTCATCGCGTCGTGGGTCCCGACGGGGCCACAGTAGTGGACCGTCTTCCTGACATCGGTCGCCTCGAGAGTGGCGTGTGTCGCGCTCGTTCCGTCGGAGTCCCACGCCTCAAGATCCCACCCGTCAAGCCGGAGTTCCCGCGGGATGACCTCCTCGGTAAAGTATCCCTCAGAGATGAAGAGCGGCACGACATATACCTCATCGCTTTCGACTGTCCGAAGCACCTCGCGGAAGGAGGGTTCTTCCTTCCAGAAGCCGGTCTTTATCTCATCGAAGACGCCGGCCTCGCGTATCGTGTCTGCGTGGTCGTACGTCGGGGTGCTCGCGTCGGGATTGAGGTGTGACCCGTGGGCGACGATGACGAGCGCTTGCATGAGAATACGTTGGGCGACGGCGGCCTTAGGGGCTTCGGGATGTCCCACCGAGTGCAACGTCGGACCGCAAGACGCGGCCACGACGGCCCATCGGTACTGACCGACACGGCCTTATTCGAGCCGGGCGAGACACCTCCCATGACCGTCGCCGCAGACGCGCGTGCCGCCGTTCGGGCGCACCCATTCATTCACACCGCGCTCCGAGCGGGCGTCCTCAACTACACCGCCGCCGCCGAGTTCCTCGACGTTGGCGACACCGACGCGGTCGCAGCCGCGCTCCGCCGGTATTCCGAGGACCTGGGAGCGTACGACCCTCCCAGGTGTCGCGCCAGCGTCTCGATGCGCTCGAACGTGGGCCCCACCGACGGCGGGAATGGGATCTTACGGGTCGGCGACAACGCTTTCGCGGTCGGCGACGGCGACTTGACAGCCGTCGTGGCGACGGGCGAGGTTGATACCCGGTCGCTCGGGGCAGTACTCGAACGGCTTCGAACGGCCGAAATCGAGGTGGTTGCAGCCGCCGGAACGGAGGGTCATATCACTGTCGTCGTCGGCCGTCGGGCCGGTCCAGACGCCGTCAGGGCCGTCGAAGATGCGCTTGAGGCCGGGCAAGCGACGCATTAAAACCGCCGCCGAGCGAGGCTCCGCCAATGACGCTCCGTCTGTCGAACACGCTCTCGGGCGAGCGAGAGACGTTCGAACCAGCCGATCCCGACGACGTCCTGTTGTACTACTGCGGGTTGACGGTGTCAGATGAGGCCCACCTCGGTCACGCCCGAAGTTGGGTCCACGTTGACGTGATCCACCGGTGGCTCGAACACCTCGGATACGGCGTCCGCCACGTCGAGAACATCACCGACGTGAACGAGAAGATCGTCGCCCGCGTCGGCGAGCGCGCCGGCGACGGGCCCCTCGGCAAGGACGAATCCGGTGTTGCCCGTGAGTTTATCCGGCAACTGCTCGCCGACATGCGGTCGCTCAATCTCCAACGCGCAGAGGTGTACCCCCGGGTCTCCGAGCATATCTCGGAGATCGTCGACCTCGTCCGGACGCTGATCGAGAAGGGGTATGCGTACGAGTCGAACGGCTCCGTGTACTTCGACGTGGCCGAGTTTCCAGACTACGGGAAACTCTCGAATCAGTCGATCGACGACGTCGAAGCCCAGGGCGCCGAGGACGAACGCTCCGAAAAGCGCAATCCGGCGGACTTTGCGCTGTGGAAAGCCGGCGGTGTCTCCGAGGCCGCGGTCAAGGAGCACCGAAACGAGGACCGTGAGTACGACGCCGACAACCCGACGGGTGAGACATGGGACTCGCCGTGGGGAGAGGGTCGTCCGGGCTGGCACATCGAGTGCTCGGCGATGTCGATGACCCATCTCGACGACTCCATCGACATCCACATCGGCGGGCGCGATCTCGTCTTCCCACACCACGAGAACGAGATCGCACAGAGCGAGGCGGCGACCGGCAAGCAGTTCGCCCGCTACTGGCTCCACGCCGACCTCTTCGAGATGGGCGACGAGAAGATGTCCTCCAGCCTCGGCAATTTTATCCCCGTCTCGGAAGCCGTCGAGCGATTCGGCGTCAACCCCCTCAGGATGTTCTTCGCGTCAGCGTCGTACAATTCGACGCAGACCTACAGCGAGGCGGCGATCGACGAGGCGATCGAGCGCTGGGAGCGTCTTGAAGCGGCCTACGACCGGGTCGTTTCGGCCGCCGACAGCCCCGATGCCCGGACAAAGGTCGAATCGCCGCTCCGTGAGTCGGTTGAGGACGCGCGGTCGTCGTTCACTGACGCGATGAACGACGATTTCAACACCCGGGAGGCGCTGGCCGCGCTCCTCGAACTCGCCGGGGCGGCGAACCGCCACCTCGACGGCGCTGACAGGTATGACTACCGAGGGCTCAGACGGACGGCCGAGACGTTCGAGGCGTTCGGCGAGGGCGTTCTCGGGTTCGATTTCGGCGGCGACACTGACGGCGAAGCAACGCTCGCCGGCGAGCTGGTCGAGTTGGTTCTCAAACTCCGCGAGAGCGAGCGCGAGGCCGGCAACTACGGGCGGGCCGACGAACTCCGCAACGATCTCGAGGCTCTCGGCGTCGAGGTGCAAGACACCGACAACGGCCCCGAGTACCGGCTGTAGGCGCGTTTCGGCGTCGTTCGCTCTCACCCGAGGATAATCGGGCCGATGAGCACCCCCATCAGGTTCGCGCGGCGGGCGCGGAACCGAGCCGGAACGAGACCGACGACGGTCGCTGCTACGTACGCGCCGACGCCGAGGACGCCGGCGAACAGGAACGAAAGCGCGCCGAGCCCACAGAGCACTCCGACCGAGAGCCGCGCCGGATTCATGCGGCCGACGACAGCGAGATACCGGTCGCCGATCAGGAGGACACAGAGCACCCCGGCGCTCGCGCCCACCGCGACGGCGACGAGCAGGTGCGGCATCGAGAGCGGCACCGATGCCGACTCCAGAGCGACGAGGACGCCAGTGCGCGGCGACCCGAGGGCAACGAGCGCGAACAGGGCAAAGATGCTATTCGCCGTGTTCACACCAGAGGTGGCGACGACGAACCCCCGCGCGCCATAGCGCCCTGGGACGGCCAAAAGCGCCAGCGTCGCCGCGACAGCGCTCGATACCGCCGGCACGTAGCCGACGACCGCACCGGCAAGCGTGCCGATCCCCGACAGTCCAAAGACACTCCGTTTTGACGCCGCGATTTCGGGGCCGTCCTGTGGCGGGACGCCGTCGCCGTCGATGGCGTCGATCAACACGGGCGCTCCGAACAGCCCGGCGAACAGTGGCGCGAGCATCCCGCCGGCGGCCAGCGGCGCTTCCGGGGAGAGATCCAACGTACCGAGCCCTAACAGTGCGCTCAGCCCGAAAGAAACGGCGGCGACAAGTTTCGATCCCAGCCCCCGTTCGGTCAAGATTAGCGTCGCCGCGACCCCGCCGAGGACGAGCGCGAGGTTCGCCCGGAGAATGGGCCACAACCGGACCATCGCCCGGGTGATCGGGATCGCGAGCGGGGCGGCGAGAACGACAGCCGTGGCGCTACCGAGCGCCGAGAGCCGCAATGCCTCTTGTCCGCGCCCCGCCAGCACGAGCCGATGCCCGGGCAGGGCCGCGACCGCCGTCGCCGGATCGGGAACGCCAAGGGCGAGCGTCGGAACAATCTCGAGAAAGGTGTGGACGACGCCCGCCGCGACCATCGCCATCCCGACGTACAGCGGCGGCCCCGGAACCGAAGGGGCGACTCCGGCGAGCAGCAGTGCCATGTTGTTAGCGTGTAACCCCGGCACGAGGCCGCTCACCGCGCCGAGGCCGACACCGCCGCTGACGAAACAGAATGCGAGGACCGTCGCCCGCGGCGCGAGTATCACCTCCATCGAGCAACGTTGCCCCCGTCATCGTACATAAATACCCGGTTGCGCCGGCACTCCACCGCCGCTCCGTCGCTTGTCGCACCGCTGAGCCAGGTTATAAATGAGAAGGTTCGAACCGCTCGAGGGGGTCGGAGAGCCGATTAACCGAACAGCTCGCCGAGACCTTCGCCGCCGTCGTCGTCTTCGTCGTCGCCTTCCTCCTCGGTGTCGGCTTCCTCGGCCTCGTCGGGCTCAGCTTCTTCGGCGTCGGCTTCCTCGGCCTCGTCGGCCTCTTCGGTCGACCCGCCAGCCGCGCTGCCGCCGGCCGCGGGCACCGCAGCGGCCGTCTCGATGGCCTCGTCGACGTCGACGTCCTCCAGCGCGGCGACGAGCGCCTTGACGCGGGACTCCTCGACGTCGACACCGGCGGCTTCGAGCACGCCGGTCAGGTTGTCTTCGTTGATCTCTTCGTCGGTTTCGTGCAGAATGAGTGCTGCGTAAACGTATTCCATTGGTAGTCACCCGAACATGTCGCCGAGCGCGTCGCCGCCGTCGTCGGCGTCGTCCTCGGCACCGTCTTCGTCTTCGTCGCTCGATTCGTCGGTTGCGGCCTCGTCGGCCTCGTCTTCAGCTTCGTCTTCATCCGCTGTCTCGGCGTCAGCTGCCGGCGTAGCGGGGGCAGTCTCGACACCGCGGAGTTCCTTGGGAAGCGCCTCGTCGTCGTCGATAGCGCCGGCGAGCGCCCGAACCTGGGCGTCGGCTTTCGAGACGAGATCGTCAGCAAGGTCGGGGCTCTCGACGGCCGCCGACAGCCCGACGGACTTCGCCTCGCCGGCCGCCTTCGCGAGCATCGACGGCGCCGTCTGGGCCGTCGGGTACTCGGCGTTGAGCGAGAGGTTCCGCGCGGCGCTGGAGGCAGCTTTGAGGTCCGTGACGTACTCTTCGATGTCAATATCGAGTTCCTCGGGCGAGAACAGCACGCCCTCGGAGAACACGCCACGGAGGTCGAGGCCGACCTCCTTTGGTTCGATTCCGAGCTCGGTGAGCACGTTCGCGAGGTCGGCCGACACTTCCTCGTCGGCCGAGAGTACAGTCGAGTCTTCGACAACCTTGATCGACCCGCCGTCGATCCGGGCGTTGGCTCCGACTGTCTGGAGTTCGCCGACGAACGGTCCGGGGTCGACACCGGTGTCGCCCTCCGGAATGACGATGTCGTTGGGGGCGACCTCCCCGGCGTTGATGGGCGCGGGCGTCTTCGAGGCCTCAAGCTGCTGGTAGAGCCCGAAGGGGTTGTCGTTCGTGCCGATCAGGCCTACCTGTCCCTCGACGTGTTCCGCGAGGTCCTCGATGCCGTCGCCGACATCGTCGAGCGCGCGCTCGATCAGGGTATTCCGCGAGACGCGCAGCGCCGCGGTGCCGTGGAGTTCACGGCGCATGTCTTGGAGCTGCTTGCTTGGAATGCCGGTAATGTCGACGACGCCGATCGAACTGTAGCTCTTGAGGAACTCGACGATCGCGTCGGTCTCCTCGCGTTTCCACTTCGGGATCGTCTCAGTCTTGCGTTCGGCCTCGGCGCTCATGCGGGCACCTCCACCGCCGGTCCCATTGTCGTCTTCACGTACACCGTATCGATGTTCTGGGGACCCTTCTCGAGGTCCGTGAACAGTCGGCGCAGAATGACGTCGATGTTGTCGGCGATCGCGTCGGCGTCCATGTCCTCGGCGCCGACGCGCGTGTGGAACGTACGTCGTTCGCCGGAGCGGACCTGAACGGTGTTTTTCATTCGGCTGATGGTCTCGACGACGTCGTCATCGGGTTGCAGGGGCGTCGGCATCTTTCCCCGAGGACCGAGAACGGTCCCGAGATACCGGCCGATGTCCTGCATCAGGCTGGCTTCCGCGATGAAGAAGTCCGTCTCGTCGGCAAGGTCTTTCGCCGCGTTGTCGTCGTCTCCGAGGTCCTCGAGATCGTCGTTGTCGAGCACCTCGTCCGCAACGTCCTCAGCACGAAGGGCGGTCTCACCCTCCGCGAAGACGACAATACGCGTGTCCTGGCCCGTACCCGATGGTAGGACGATGCTCTCGTCCACCCGGTTATTGGGGTCGGCTAGGTCTAAATCGCGCAGGTTGACAGCGATGTCCACCGTCTCCCGGAAATTCCGGTCGGGTGAGTCGCTGAGTGCGCGGGATACTGCGTCCTGTATCGAATCTGCCATCGTTCACCTCCGTAGTCGCAGCCTCGTGGGCTACTACGGCGTGAAACAGGCTACGCCTGTCTCACGTTGAGCGAGGCGGATGAGCCACTTAAGCGCGTCGAACCGGATCTAGGTGTGTCTGGTTGTCACATCCCGCTTGAGCCGGGGGTTCGGGTGGTCTGTGGGTGGTGCGGGCCGGAACGGCTCAGCCGAGAAACCGATCACGGAGGTTGCCGTCAACGAGGTCGCTATCGGGGACGAGACACGCATCCCGCGTTCCGAACCAGTCGTAGCGGTTTCGCGCGAGCCACCGGTAAGCGCGATCCCGGACCCGTTCCGGGACAAGGGCGGCGATCGAACCGAGCGCCCAGGGGAACCCCAACAGCCACGCCAACCGGACGACGGCGTCCGACTTCGTGTAGGCCGTCTCGCCCTCAACGACGACCATGCTCTGATCGTAGTCCTGGGGAAGCCCACAGTGCTCCAGCAGGTCCGTCCCGGAGTCGGACTGGAGCGTCCCGAAACGGAGCCGATCGCGGTGGTCCATCCGGAGCAGCCACGGGAGCGACCCGACACACAAATTGCAGACGCCGTCGAAGAGAACGACCGGATCGGCCTCGGTCTCAACGTTCACGACAGTACCTAAGGGGTGTGCCGTCGAGTATCTGTCGCCGAACGATGCATCCGGAGGCGTCGCACGGCGGACAAGTATGGCGTCAAACGACGAACGAGGGCGGCCGCAAGGAACGAAAAGGGCGTCATACAGAACCATCCAGGAACCCGATACCGGCATGGTTAACGGGTTTCTCGATTGATCTACTGACGAGAGTGAGTGACTGGACAATGCCAACGATATGACACCGTTGTTGCCAGCTATCTATCGGGTCGGTCGTTGTACCGTCCATAGGTTCCCGTCCGTATGTCGCAGACGTTGGAACCCACTTACTTAACTGTGAGATTGTAGAATAGTAATACCGCTTGACTATTCAGGGAGTATATAAAACCAGGCGTTGGGTCGTCTGGGTATTCGACATCTAGTATAAAAGCTAATGCCGAGGAGACGGACCGCCCACCGGATCGATCTCACACCGCCTCAAAAAGTGCGTCGTAGGCATCGGCGTAAGCGTCGGCGACGACCGCGAGATCCTCGCGCTCGGCACTCGATAGCGCCGGCAGCGTGACCGAATCGGCCGGATCGAGAAGGTCGATGACGCTTTCGACGCGCTCTTCGAGGCGGCCCTCGTGGGCACTGCCGCTGGCGACCTCACAGGCCTTCGCGTACCGACCGCCCTCGTAGACGCGACAGCGCCGGGGTTCGACGACGGCGACCGCGTCGGGGACGAACGACGAGAGCGGGCGGGCGATGTCGGCGTAGGATTCCACGATCGCCCCCTTGCGGCGCGCAATATCGTCCGCAAGTGACTCTAGTGCCGGCGCGTGGGATCGGGCCATCAACTCGTTGAGCGCCTCCAGCGACTCGGCGTGATGGGCGCGGTCGAGCGGAAACGCCCGCTTCGCTGCCGGCGGGATGTCGACTTCGCCGTTGACGACATAGGCGTCAGCGTCGAGCGTAACGCGGTCGAACAGAAAGCGCCGCCCGTCGCGGCCCAGGATACCCTTGCCTCGCCCCGGCGTCGGCAGCCATAGCCGGTGGATGGGGTTGATGTCCTCAGGCCGCGTTGACCCCTCGTTTGCGGCGGCGATCTTTTTTGCGTCCTTCCCATAGAGCCGTCCCTCCTCGACCGCCCGCCGGTAGTCGTCTTGATCGTACCAGTAACCGTTCCCGGCGCGGGGCTTGTAGCCGCGGGTTCCGGTTCGCTCGATCAGACCGGTCGTGAACGTCGTCTTCCCGGCGTCGACTTCGGCGCTCCCGGCGACCAGCAGTTTCATCGGAGGCCGTAGTACCCCGGTTCGTCGTCGGTGTCCGGTTCGGCGAAGACAAACGCCTCGCTGTGGTCGAGCATCCACGGGATGGCCCAATCGAGGAGGACGTCCTCGGTCTCGACATCGAGTTCGGCTCCAGGATCGACACCCTGCAGCAGGCGGGCGACCTCGTAGACGGTGTAAAGGGCATCTTCCTCGAGAACCTCTTCGGGTTCCCGGAACTCGAACTCGCGGAGGTCGTCAAAGTCGTCGCGTGGTCTCGGCATGGCTGTCGGTAGGCGTCGACCGATTTAAAAGCGTGATGCCTCGCCGCGGTCGAGACAGGATTGAACCGACGCTCCATCTGATACAGAGACGGGGGGCCGTCTGCGTCCTCAGGCCAGCGCTTCGTGGAGCTTCTCGACGGGGTGAGCGGGGCGTTCGCCCTCGAAGTCGTCGTCTGCGAGCTGGGAACGACAGGAGGCGCCGGGGGCGACGACCTCGCCGCCGGGGCTCTCCTCCACCTTTTCGTGGAGGATATCGCCGATCGCCTTCGAGAGTTCGTAGTGCTCCTCCTCGTAGCCGAACGAGCCAGCCATCCCACAGCACGACGAGTCGAGCGCGTCAACGTCGTAGCCGGCCGACGACAGCGCGGCGGCGGCGTGGTGGTCGCGGTTGAGCGCCTTCTGGTTGCAGTGACCGTGGTAGGTCACGTACTCCGCAGGCGCGTCAAAGTCCATCTCGCCGGTGATCTGGTAGGTGTTGAGGTACTCACAAATGCCGTACGCGGCAACGGCGAGTTCCTCCACGCGGTCGTCTGAGAGGAGGTCGACGTACTCGTCTTGGAACATCACGGCGTCGGAGGGCTCGACGAACAGCACAGACCAGCCGTCCTCGACGTACGGCATCAGCGCGTCGAGGTTCGCCTGTGCACGCGCTTCGGCCTCGTCAAGCAGCCCCATCGAGAAAGCCGCCCGGCCGCTGGCGGCGACTTCGTCCTTGTCCGCGACTCGGACGTGGATGTTGGCCGCCTCGAGCAGTTCGACAGCCGCCTTGCCGGGTTCGGGGTAGTTGTAGTTCGTGTAGGTGTCCGGGAACAGGACGACGGTGTCGTCGGCCTCCGCTAGCGGAACCTGGGAGCCGCGCTCGTCGAACCACCCGACGAGTGTCTCATTCGAGAACTTCGGGAGATCGCGTTCGGGGGCGATCCCGAGCACCTTCTCAGCGATCACGTCCGAGCCGGGGAGCTTCTGTGCCCAGTTCGAGACCGGCGCGAACGCGCTTCCGAGAGCGTTGACGGTGTCGACGTTGCCGAAGAGCTTCGAGCGGAGGCTCGTTCCCTTCTCTTGGTGGTAGTCGTGTTTAACCTCGGCTTTCAGCTTCGCGAAGTCGACGCCGGTCGGACAGTCGGACTTGCAACCCTTGCAACCGACACAGAGGTCGAGTACCTCCTCCTGGAAGCGATCGGAGTAGATCTCGTCCTCGGGGAGTTCGCCACTGATGGCCGCCCGAAGGGAGTTCGCACGCCCGCGAGTGGCTTGGACCTCCTCGCGGGAGGCGCGGAATGTCGGACACATCGTGTTCTCGTCGGTCTGTCGGCAGGTCCCACAGCCGTTACACAGTTCGACGAGGTGCGAGAAGCCGCCCTCGTCTGAGAAGTCTAGTTTCGTCTGCGGCTCGAGCGACTGGTAGCTCGAGCCGTACCGGAGGTTCTCCCGCATGTCAGCACCGACACCGCGGTTGCCTGCCGGGCCGACGTCCTCGGAGTCTTCGCGGTAGACGACGTTGCCGGGGTGCATGAACCACTCGGGGTCGAAGGCGGTCTTGATCTCTTTGAACGCGCTCCAGAGGTCATCGCCGTACATCTTCGGGTTGAACTCGGTTCGGGCCATCCCGTCACCGTGTTCGCCCGAGAAGGAACCGTGGTGTTTCAACACCAGATCGGTCACGTCGTCGGTGATCGAGTGCATCTTCTCGATGCCGACCTCGTCCTTGAGGTTCAGGATCGGCCGGATGTGCAACGTTCCGCTGCCGGCGTGAGCAAAGTACGCGGCGGAGGTGTCGTGATCCTCCAGGACCTCCTCGAACTCCACGACGTACTCGGCGAGTTCCTCCGGCGGCACCGTCGCGTCCTCGATGAACGGATACGGCTTGGGATCGCCCTCAAGACTCATCAAAAGCGGGATCGCCGCCTTTCGGAGCGACCAGATGTCCTTTTGAGCCTTCTCAGTGTAGGCCTCGATGGCGTCAAAGGCGTCGCCCTCGTCGACAAAGTACGCGTTGGTATCGCCGATGGCGGCCTCGAAGTCGCTGACGACCTCCGAGTCGTACTCGAGCATGAGCGCCGCGGCCGTCCCCTCGGGGATCGGCTCGACGTACTCGCTGTAGCCGTCCGACTCGGCGGCCAGCCGGAACACCTCGTCGTCCATCAACTCGACGGCGCTGACGTCGAACTCCAAGGCCTCCGGGACGGCCTCCATCGCGTCGACGAGCGAGTCGAAGCAATAAAGCACCAACGCGGTCTCCTCGGGCATCGTCACGAGGCCGATCGTGGCTTCGACGATGACGCCGAGGGTCCCCTCGCTGCCGACGTAGAGTTTCGAGAGGTTGATCACCGTCTCCCCGTCGTCGTTCTCGTAGATGACGCGGTCGAGGTTGTAGCCGCTGACGCGGCGCTTGAGATCGGGGTACTTCTCCTCGATCACCGCCTCGTTGTCCTCGACGAGCGCGCGGACGGTCTCGTAGATCTCGGCCTCGCGGTCGTCCTTCGAGACGATTTCGTCGTACTCCTCGCTGTCGAGGACGACCTCGCGGGCGTGCAGCAGCGAGCCGTCGGAAAGAACGGCCTTTATTTCCTCGGTGTAGGCGTCGGTGATCCCGTACCGAACCGAGTGCGCGCCGGTCGAGTTGTTCCCGATGCCGCCACCGACCGTCGATCGGTTCGACGAGGCCGGATCGGGCGCGAACTTTAGGCCGTCCTCGGCGAGTTGGTCGTCGAGGTCGTCTTGGACAATCCCCGGCTGGATGCGGGCACGCTTGGAGTCGGTGTCGACCTGGAGTAGGCCGTCCATGTGCCGGGACATGTCGAGGACGACACAGCCCGGACCGACAGTCTGGCCGGCGAGCGACGAACCGGCCCCGCGCGGGAGGACCGGCGTCTCGTGCTCGACCGCGATCCGGACGGCTTCGCGGACGTCGGCGACATCTTTCGGGTAGACGACGCCAGCCGGCCGAGCTTGGTAGACACTCCCGTCAGTCGCGTACAGTACCTGTGCGTACTCGTCGAAACGAACGGCGCCCGAGACAGCCGCCTCAAGATCGGACGCCAGGTCGACGTACTCGGAGACGGTATCACGCGGCTCGCGTTCGAGCGCCGACGGGTCGCCCGGCGGGTCTGCCGGCCGGACCATCGGTTCCTGATTGTCTGCACCCATACCGACGATGCTATCCTTAACAGTATAAAGACTGTTGCTTTTGTTGGTTTTGACCGGTGTGTCACAGTATTGTTTGGTACAGTCTCCACCGCCCGGCGGCGCGTTCGGAGGGGTGATCCAGCTCTCAGGGAGCCGCCGTGCTTGGTGCGCATCGGGACTGTAATACGCGTCTGGACCCAACACAACGTATGCTCGATGCGGCTGCGCTCGGTGCAGGATGGACGATCTGGAACGCCGAGGCGGGCCGGGCCGTGGCGGCGTACCGTCCCGATATCTTCGATGGATCGACGTTCCCCGCTCCGTGTCTGCCGACGGTGTATCTCACCCGCGGCCGCCGGAACCGACGCCCCGAAGGGAACCGCCATCTTCCACCTGACGCGCCTTGGGTGGTCACGCTCCGTCTGGAACCGGACGTTGAACGCGACCCCGAGACGTACGAGTCGAAAGCGGCGGCGGTCAAGGCGACCGAACAGCTGACGGACCGGTTTTCGACAGGCGAAATCGACTACCGGTCGATGTATCAGGTGCCTCGGGACCCGTACTTAAATAGACTCGACGAATTAACCGGGTGACGACGGAAGCACGAGGCGACGTCAGTAGCTTTATTCGGTCTCCGGAGAAACCCAGGTTCATGACATGGGACACTGTCGAGTTAGAGTGGAGCGGTGACGTCGCCACGGTGACCGTCGATCGACCCGACGCCCTCAACGCGTTGAACGTCGAAACGCTCGAAGCGCTCGGCGAGGCCGTCGAAGAGGCCAGAGCCGAAAACGCACGCGTGCTCGTCGTCCGCGGTGCCGGCGACGACGCGTTCATCGCCGGAGCGGACATCGCGTACATGAAGGACCTCTCGACCGCCGAGGCCCAAGCGTGGGGCGAACTGGGCCACGATGTCGCCGACGCCATCGAGCGGTTTCCCGCACCCACGGTCGCCATCGTCGACGGCTACGCCTTCGGCGGCGGCTGCGAGATGGCGATGGCGTGTGATCTTCGGGTCGCCAGCGAGTCGGCGCTCATCGGCAACACCGAGATCGATCTCGGCATCATCCCCGGTTGGGGCGGTACCCAGCGCCTGCCGCGGTTGGTCGGCGAGGAGACCGCAAAGCGGATGATCTACCTCGGCCAGCGCCTCGATGCCGAGACTGCCGAGGAAGAGGGCCTGTTCGGCGAGGTTGTCCCCGACGACGAGATTGACGACCGGGCCGCCGAACTCGCGGCCGAACTGGAGTCCAAGCCCGCCTTCGCGCTCCAAGCGGCCAAGGATGCCATCGCGCAGGGATACAGCGATATCAGCGGCCTCGACTACGAGAAGCGGACCTTCGGCTCGCTGTTCGGGACGCCCGACCAACGCGAAGGGATGGCGGCGTTCGTCGAGGACCGCAAACCGGACTTCGAGTAGTCGGTACGGCCACGGCAGCCCGTTCATACCTCTAAGCGGTCTACGTCGAATACCGTACTAATATCGAGGGCGGTCGGATCCGTCGCGAGCGGCCCTTCTCCGACGTTTTGCCCCACTTTCCAGATATATCTATAACTGGGCCGTGTCACTACGTACGCATTCGTTTATCCCCGCGGTAGGGCGAGTCGAACAGCCTGCTGGATTTGCCGTATTATTGATATATCTCTCGTGGGTCTGCCCGGTGCTATCGAACGCCTGCGTTCGCCGTTATCCTTGCCCGACCATCGAGTCCTCGTCCTCCCACTCGCGCTCGCGGAGTTCGTACTTTTGCACCTTTCCGGTCGCCGTCGTCGGTAGGTCTTCGACGAACTCCACGCGTCGGACCATCTTGTAGCTCGCCAGGTTCTCGCGGGTGAACTCGGTCAATTCGTCCTCGCTCACGCCGGGGTCGTCGGGGTCGCCGCTGGCCGGGACGACGAACGCCTTCGGCGTCTCGCCCCACTCGTCGCTGGGAGCGGGAATGATCGCCACGTCGGAGACATCAGGGTGTTCGAACAGCGTATCCTCAAGTTCGATCGAGGAGATGTTCTCACCGCCGGAGATGATGATATCTTTCTTGCGGTCTTGGATCTGAATCATCCCGTTCTCGTCGACGGTCGCGAGATCGCCCATGTGGTAGTAGCCCTCGAGGCGGTCGTTGAACGCCTCTTCCGTCGCGTCGGGCTTGCCGAGGTACCGGTCCATCACTTGGTTGCCGCGGACGACGATCTCGCCGATCGACTGGCTGTCCTCGGGGACGTCGTTACCGTCTTCATCGACGACGCGGACCTCGGTGCCGAGGTAGCCGAGCCCCTGGGTCTTCTTGACCGCGAAGCGATCCGAGGAGTCGTCGTCGAAGTACCGTCGCGCGTCCGAGGAAGTGATGAGCGGGCCGGTCTCGGTCGCCCCGTAGACGTGTTTGAGGTACCAGCCGAACTCGTCCTCGACGGTCCGGATGGTCGCCTCCGGCGGCGCGCTGCCCGCCGTCGCGACGCGGACATCGGCGTCCCCGCTCGTCGGGATGTCGTGGTCCTCGTAGTAATCGAGCAGCATGTTGAGGACCGTCGGGGCGGCACAGAGGTACGAAATGTCCTCTTCGTTGATCGTCTCGAAGATCCACTCGGCGTCGATTCCGCGGCTACAGACCTGCTTCGCACCCATCCCGGTAACCGCGTAAATATGTCCCCACCCGTTGACGTGGAACATCGGCAACGTCCACAGGTAGGTATCGTCGTCGGTGATCTCTTGATGGAGCGCAATGAGATACGCGTGAAGCGCCTCCGTCCGGTGGGTTCGCATGACGCCCTTCGGGTCGCCGGTCGTCCCTGATGTGTAGTTGATCGTGATGACGTCGTCTTCGTCCATCTCGGGTGCGTCGTAGGTGGGCTCAACCCCCTCGATGATCGTGTCGAAGTCCTCCCACTCGCCGTCGGTCACGTCAGCGTCATTCGAGACGAACACCTCGGTCGGTACGTCGTCACGGACTGCTTCGACCTTCTCGGCCAACTCGTGGTCGGCGATCACGGCCCGCACATCGGCGTCGTTCAGGATATACTCGAGGTCCTCTGGCAACAGCCGATAGTTCAGCGGCGTATGGATCGCACCTAACTGCATGATCCCGTAGGCCGCCTCGAGTTGGTAGTGAGTGTTCGGGTCGAGGACGGCGACGGAGTCGCCCTTCTCGATGCCCCGTGCCTGAAGCGCTGCCGAGAGTCGGTCGGCCCGGTCGCCCAACTCCTCGTATGTGAACCGTTCCCCCGTCGTCGCAACGACGGCCTCGTGGGACCCGTAATCGCGTCTGGCCCGATCGAGGAACTGCGTCGTCAGTAGCGGTTTGTGCATACAAGCGTCTCGTTGAGGTCCCTATTAATAATTTATGTAGGTACGTCCCGGTGGACGGGAGATGGCGACGCCCCAGCAATAAAAAGAACTATTTCGACCCGATCGGTATCGCGTTATACTATGCCACAGCCAGTGATCGCGACCGTCGGGGCCTCTCCCATCGGCCGGACCGACCTCCCCGGGCGGGATCTCTTTTCTGTCGCGCTCGCGGAGGCCTTCGAAGGATTGCCCGATCCCGTTGACCTCGTCGGAGCCGTCTACGTTGGAAACCAATCCGAGACCTACGAGCACCAGATCATGCAGGGCACGCTCATGGCTGAGTGGGCGGGTGTCGGGATGGTCCCCGCCGAACGCGTCGAGGGGTGTGCGGCCGCGGGGGCGCTTGCGCTTCGGCACGCGGTCAAGGACGTCCGGAACGGCGAGCACGACGGCGTCCTCGCCTGCGGCGTCGAAAAGATGACGGCGGGCGGTACCGGTGGGGCGACCGACGCGCTCTCGGCGGCCTTCGACCGGGCGATCGAGCAGCGCTCGGGGGTGACGGCCCCGAGCCAGTACGCGCTGTTGGCGAGCCGATATCTTCACGAGACCGAGGCGACGGAGGCCGATCTCGCGGAGATCGCCGTTAAAAACCACACGAACGCCGCCGCGAACCCGCGGGCGCAGTTCTCCGAGGCGATCGACGCCGAGACAGTCCTCGACTCGCCGACCGTCGCCCCGCCGCTGAAACTCTATGATTGCGCGCCCGTCGGCGACGGCGCCGCGGCGGTCCTCGTGACGACCGCCGAGATCGCCGCCGACCTCGGCGTACCGGCGGTCTCGGTCGACGGGGTCGGCGCGGCCGCGAACAACGTCGCCGTCGCCGAGCGGGACATGACCCATATCGAGGGGGCAGCCGCGGCCGCTGAAACCGCCTACGCAGAGGCCGGCCTCGCCCCCGAAGATATCGATATCGCGGAGGTCCACGACGCCTTCACCGTCTGCGAGGCGCTGCTGTCGGAAGCCGTCGGGTTCGCCCCCGAGGGTCTGGGTTACCAGAGCCACCTGTCACCCGAGGCGCGCGACGACGGCTGGACTGACGTTGAACTCTCCACGAGCGGCGGCCTCAAGGCGCGGGGGCATCCGATCGGCGCGACTGGACTCCTTCAGGCGATCGAGGCCTATGAGCAGTTGACCGGGGCGGCCGGCGGTCGGGCACTCGACGGGGCGGAGCACGCGCTGTTGCTCAACGAGGGCGGCGTCGCGGACGCTGTCACCGTCGTGCACATCCTCTCGGCGGGTGCTGAACCCGATTCGGGTGTCGCAACGGGAACGAAGGAGGTGACGCGATGAGCGACGACCGTCTCACCGCTGACAGCCCGCTGACGCTACCGGGCTTTTTCGACGCGCTGGCCGATGGTGAGTTCCTCGGGGGCGTCTGTGCCGACTGCGGGCAGGTGTTGCTCCCGCCCCGGCCAGCGTGTTACGCCTGTGGAAGCCGCTCGATCGAGGTCGAGGCGCAGCCCCGAACCGGCGAAGTATACGCCTGTACGGCGGTTCACACGCCTCCGCCCGCACTCCAGAGCGACGCCCCGTACACCATCGCCGTGGTCGAACTCGACTCCGGCGGTCGGCTCACGGGTCGCGTCGACGCGCAATTCGACGATATCAGCATCGGAGATCGCGTCGAGATGCGCGTTCGAGAGCCGACGCCCGGGGAGCGCTCGCTCGCGCTCGGACACGAGCTCGAGTGGCCGGTGCATATCTTCGATCCACTGGACGGTTGACGACCGCCCCGATCCGACCGAACCACTTCGATTCCGGATTGATCGGGCCCCGTCATGCGCCGTCGGGCGACGGCCTTAACACGCCGCCAGCGAAAGTATAGTTATGTCGAAGGTCACGCTCATCGGCGAGCGCCTCGCCGAGGTAGGCGCCGAGTTCGTCTATGGGGGCGAATCTGAGGCGTGCGCGGGCTGTCCCTACCGCGAGCAGTGTCTAAACCTGACCGAGGGCCGCCGGTATCGCGTGACCGAGATCCGCGACTCCGGGACACTCGAGTGTGCCGTTCACGCCTCTGGCGTGACCGCCGTCGAGGTCGAGCCGGCGCCCGTGCTCGCGAACGTGTCCTCGAACGCTGCCTACGCCGGGAGCAAGGTGACTCTGGAGGGACCATGCTCGTATACCGAGTGCCCGAGCCACAAATTCTGCGAGCCCGCGGGGGCGGACTTCGACGACGAGCACCGGATCGCGGAGGTGGTCGGCGACCCGCCGCACGACCACTGTATGCTTGATCGGAATCTGACGCTCGTCGAGTTCGCGCCGGAAACAGACTGATCGGTCCGGATATCCGTCCCAGACAGAAGTGACACGTTTTAGCGAGGGCCGCTCTCGGCCCGGGGCGACTCCCCGCCCGTCGGGGTCGAGGGGGATTTGCCGTCGAGCCGCCCTACGAGCGATCCGACGTAGCCGAAGACGTTCTGATACCCGTATGCCGACAGCAACACCGGATAGAAGGGGTTCTCCGCACTGAGTTTCTCGCCATCGGCCTCCGCGAACGCCTCGCCCTCGGCGACCCGTTCGAAGTTGTCGACGAGGACCTCGTAGGTGTCGCCCGGCGGTTTCGGAATCTGCTTTTCGAGCCGAAAGACCGACAGCGGGTGGTGTCTGGGGGCGTCGACCGCCCCGGAGAGAGCGCCGACAGCGACTAGGAACTCCCGCGAGAGCTGTTCGGCGTTCTCTGCGGCCGCAGCCGACCGCTGGAGCCCGCATTCGAGTTCGATCACGTCCGGGTAAGCGATGAGTCGGCCGCCGCTGTACCCTGCCGTCTCGACAACCGCCTCAACGGAGAGATAGGGACAGATCGACCGCGCGTAGCCGTTGAGTTCGGAGACGAGCGCGAATGGGGCGGCGTACGACTGCGTCGAGTGCAAGGAGAGAACCTCACAGCCGCGGATTTCGGTGAGTAACTCGTGGGCAAGCCGCCCCTCGTGGGTATCTGCGTCCGGGTCTCCCGGGAACGCGCGGTTCAGGTCCTCATCGACGTATCTGACGCCGCGGGAGCGCGCGCGTTCGTTCGCGATAATGAGCTTTATCGGGCGTTCTACGTCGGGATCGGCCGACAAAAGTGCCTCGAGAGCGGTCGGTCCGCAGGGCTCGTCGCCGTGAATGCCACCGACGATAGCCACTTCCGGATCACCGTCGCCCAGCGTCTCGACACGCATCTATGGGCCAGTTGCGGCCCCGGCGGTATGAACCTCGCGCTTTTGCTCCGGAGGTATAAAAGAACGGAGCATATCGGTCTCTCGTCGGGAGTCGGTGTGTCGTTTACAGCTTGCCGGCTTTCTGCAGCTTCATGAGGTCCTCGGTGTCGAGGGTCTCGCCTTCCTTGAACTTCTGGTAGATCTCTTCGGCTTCCTCCTTTGCGGCCTCGCGCTTCTCGGAGCGGGCGTCCTCGCGTTCGGCCTCCTCCTCCTTGTCGAGTTCACGCAGCCGTTTTTGAACGCGGACGAAGTCCTCGTGGTGGCGGTCGGCGGCCTCTTGCGCCTCGACAAACTTGTCGTGCCACTCGTCGGCCTCGTCACGGATGTCGTCGGCCTCCCGATAGGCCTCGATCATCTTGTTGTGGTGCTCTTGGGCCTTGTCGGCCAGTTCGGTCACCTTCTGGTGGTGTTTGGAGGCCTCAGCGCGGACCTCTTGAGCTTCGGCCTTGATCTCCTCTAAGTCGCCACCCTGGTCGAGTTTCTCCTCGCGGTCGGAGAGTCTCTCGCGTTTCTCCTCGATCTTTTCTATGAGTTCGCGCTCGTCCTCGCTGGAGAGGACCTCGGTCTGCTGTTTGAACTCCAGATCCTCGATCTCCTCTTTAAGCTCGTCGACGCTCTTGCCTTCGTTCAACTCGAGGTCGTCCTTGAGTTCGTCGACCTCGTCGAACAGCTCGTTGGCCTTCGCGTTGAGATCGTTTCGTTTCTCCTTGTGCTCTTGAACCTGCTCGTTGAGTTCGTCGCGCTTTTCGCGGTGTTCTTGAGCCTCGTCGACCTTCTCGCGCGTCTTCGCGTTGAATTCGTCTCGCTTTGAGGCCCGGTCGGAGGCCATCTGGTTCAGCTCGTTTCGCCGGTCGCGGAGCTGCCCGGCCTTCTTGATGAGCTGGCCTTTGGATTTGTTTTCGAGGTCGTCGTCTGTCAGTTCTACGTTGTCGGATCCGTTAATTGACTCTGCCATAGTTGATCACGTTACTCCATTACCGCCCCGGTCGCGGACAGCAACTGCTGCTGAACTATCGGTCGCCGTATGAGGAAGGTTCCCTGTCATTCTGGTCGGCTGACGATGCTGCCGAACGCCGGATGCGTTCTGGTGAGTACTAATATATCATATCCATATTTAAATCTTGTGGGGATCGAATACCATGGAATCGGCTACCACGGCCCGTCTGCGGCCACGGGAGGTGTTCCCATATAGAGTGGGTGAGTATATAAACCGGCGGGCGATACGACCGGCATGAAAGAGCGCGTCGAGGCACGCGGGCACGAACACGTCACCGCCGAGCACGCAAGCACCCTCGAGCTAACCAGTGACGACTGGCTGACACCTGCCGGCGACTGCATCCTCGCGATTGAAGCGACCGCGGTCCCGTCGGAGTTCGACGCGGCCTTCGTCGAAGCCTGCCGATCCGAAGAGGCGACGATTACCGCAACGCTTCGTGTCGGCGACCGCGAGCAGACTGTCGAGGGGTCGGGCCATCCCGAGTTGACCTTCGGGAGCGACCGGAGCATGGTCGCCCGGACCAGCGACTACGTTGATGACCGGACGGTGATGGTTGGGGCCGACGCCGCCGCCGCCGGCGTTGACCGGGAGCTCGTCGCGGCCCTCGCGTCGGGAAATAAACTCGAGTGCATTCTGGAGGTTGAGGCGTGAATAGAGACGACGCACGACCCGCCGCGGCCGCTTGTGGATATCGACGCCGAACGCAGCGTTATCGTGGCGTCGGCCGTACACCCACACATGGAAGACGAACCGGCCGAGAACATCTCCGGCGGCGATTCTGGGGGGAGTACTGAGGCCGACTTCGACCCCGCGCGTTCGGGGACCCGTGCCGAGGCTGTCGTCGACCAACTCGGCGAAATGTACTGGCAAAAGCGGTACGGCGGTCGCGACGGCTTTGAGTGCCTTGTTCGGACGATCCTCAGTCAGAATACCTCGGACGTAGCGAGCCAGCCGGCCCACGACGCGTTGATGGAGCGCTACGGCGGCGGGGACCTCGCCGCGAACCTGGCCGACGCCGCCCAGCCCAAGTTGGCCGAGACCGTCTCCTCGGCGGGGTTGTACAACCAGAAATCGGAGCGCATCATCGCCATCGCCGAACGGGTCCTCGAGGAGTACGGCGACACGGCGGGATTCGATCGCTTCGTCAGGGAGGCGTCGCCCTCTGAGGTCAGAGAGACACTCCTCGGGATGAACGGCGTCGGGCCGAAGACGGCCGACTGCGTCCTGCTGTTCGCCGGCGGACGCGGCGGCGTCTTCCCCGTCGACACGCACGTCCACCGCATCGCCCGGCGGCTGGGGCTGGCGCCCGCCGACGCCGACCGCGAGGCCGTCCGAGAGGCCCTCGAAGCCGCCGTCCCCGAGGAGAAGTGCGGCTTCGGACACACCGCGATGATCCAGTTCGGCCGCGAGTACTGCACGGCCCGAGCGCCGGCGTGTCTGGAGGACCCCGACGCCTGCCCGATGGCGGACGTCTGCGAACAGGTCGGCGTCTACCCCGAGACGGGGGAGGTCGTCGACCCCGCGGAAGCCCCCGACGTCGCGGAATCGGGGTGAGGCCGCGTTCACCGACACAGGGGAGTACAACCCGTCGAACCGGCCACCTCGCCCCGCTCCCGGGGCGTTTTTGTCCGCGCCTCCCCCAACGCCGGTATGCTCACGAAGGACCTGCTCCGCGTCTCGCGGGCCGGCGGCGGCTACCGGCCGCGCTTCACCGCCCCGGAGGACGAGAGCCTTGCCGCGCGGGTCCTCGGCGTCTACCAAGGTCACGTCGGCGAGCGTCGCCGCGACCTCGACGCCGCGCTCGCCAACCTCGAACGGGAGGCCGACGATTTTAAACTCGTCCGCGGGTTCGCGAAACTGCTCGAACGGGAAGCGGTCTTCGAGGTCCGCTCGCCGGTCGAGCCGAGCCGGGCGCGGACGGCCGCCTTCGAGGCCGCTGAGTCGGTCGATGTCGTAACCGGATCCGAGCGTAGTGACGCGCTTGCGGCAGCTGCCGAGCGGTTGGGCACGAGCCCCGAGTCGGTGGAGGCGTCGCTGTTCGCCGACCGCGACATCGAAGCCGTCCTCACGGCGGTTGAAGCCGACTACGATCCCGAGAGCCTGCGCAAGCAGTACGACCTCTCACTCGCACAGACGGCGCTGTTCGACGCCACCGAGGTCCGAGTTCGGACGTCAGACCCGAAGGCGCTCGTCTCGGCAATTAAACGTCTCCGGCTGCTGTACGAGATCCGACGAACGGGCACGGGACGGGTCGTAATTGTCACCGGGCCGGACGCCCTGTTCACGCGCTCGCGGCGCTACGGGACACGCTTCGCGCGCCTCCTGCGGACGGTAACGAAAGCCGCCGAGTGGGACATAGAGGCGACGATCGACGACCGCGGAACCGAACGCACCCTCCGGCTCGACGCGACGGAGCTTCGACACCCCGACACCGAGCCCGTCGCCGAGCCGACCTTCGATAGCGGCGTCGAGTCCGACTTCTACGCGCGCTTCGACGCTCTGGATCTCGACTGGCGGCTCCTGCGCGAGCCCGAACCGCTGGCGTCGGGCGAACATGTCGTCATCCCGGATTTCGCCTTCGAGTGGCGCTACGGCGGCTTCCGGGTCTTTTTCGAGATTATGGGTTTTTGGACGCCGGAGTACGTCGAAAAAAAGCTCTCGCGGTTCGCCGACCTGGAGGATGTCGCGTTCCTCGTCGCCTACGACGAGTCCCTCGGCGTTGGCGAGGCGATCGAGGCAACGGGCCAGCGTGCGATCCCGTACTCGGGGACCGTCCGCCTCGCCGAGGTCCGGGACGCCTTGCGCCCTTACGAGGACGATCTTCGGGCCGAGAGCGCCGCGTCGCTGCCCGACTCGCTGGTTCCGGACGCAGACGTGACGACGATCGGCGCGCTCGCCGAGGCCCGCAGCGTTCCCGAGCGCACGGTTGAGAACGTCGAGTTTCCCGAGCACGAGCGCGCGGGACGAACGCTTCTCCGGCCGGCGGTCCTTGAGGATCTGTCGAACACCGTCGAAGCCGGGATGGCTCTTGACGACGTCAAGGACATCTTCGAGGGGTACGGAATCGAGGAGACGGATGCGGTTCTCGCACGCCTCGGACTGAGGATCGAGTGGGACGGTCTCAGCGGCGGGACGGTCCGCGCGAAGTCCTGAAACAGGGCTGACAGGGGTACTCGAGCACGTATTCATCACGCTCCCACATTGTCGCCTCAGACTCGCGTCGCTTCGGATTACAGAAGCGGTGTGCCGTCGGCTCGCGGCCCGAGCGTCGGGCCAAGTGGCTCCGCACCGGAATCGATCCGACGGCGTTTCTCGTAATCCGTCGAGCGTTCGACGGGCACCCGACCGATCGATGTGATCATGTCGGCGTACTCCCGGATTGAGCGAAACTCGCCGTAGTCGCCGCCGGCGCGTTTCGTGATCTCTTCGGAGAGGATCGTCCCCATGAAATCGTCCGCACCGCAGGTGAGCATCTTTAGCCCCTGGGCGTCGCCGTATTTCACCCACGACGACTGGATGTGTTTGACGTTGTCGAGATACAGCCGCGAGACGGCGATCATCAACTCGTCCTCGTGGGTCGTTGCGCCCGCCTCGACCATCCCCTGCTCGTGTAGCGGCGTCTCGTGGTGGACGAACGAGAGCGGGACGAACTCGGTGATCGCGCCGGTTCGGTCCTGAAGCTCGCGAATTCGATCGAGGTGTCGGGCTCGGTGAGCCTCGTTCTCGACGTGGCCGTACATGATCGTCGCCGTCGTGTCGAGTCCGACCGCGGCGGCCGCGGTCATCGCCTCGACCCACTCGCTGGTGCCGATCTTTCCGGGGCAGATCACCTCCCGCACCTCGTCGACGAGGATCTCGGCGGCAGTACCGGGCACCGAGTTGAGACCGGCCTCGCGCAGTCGTCTGAACACGTCCTCATAGCTCCAGTCGGTCCCCCGGCGGGCGTGATACGCCTCCTCGGGCGTCATCGAGTGGACGTGGACGCCATCGACGTTCATCGCCTCGATCTGATCGACGTAGGTGCCTGGATCGATGTCGTAGACCTCCGGCGGCTTGTAGCTGTGCTCGCCGTCGCGCCTGGCAAGGATCTCGTGGTGTTCGGCGTCCAGCGCGAGAGCCGGATGCAGCCCCGAGACCGAGCATACTTCGTAGATCCCTCGATCGAGCGCGTCCTCAACGATCGCCCGCGACTCCGCGGGCGTCTTTGTGAAGCCGTCCGTGTCACCGTCGTGGTCGGCCTCGAAGCGCGCCGCGGCGTCCTTGAAATTACAGAACAGACAGCCCACGTCACAGGCGGTCGTGACGTTGTTGTTGAGGTTGGCGACGAACGTGACTTCCTCGCCGACGACCTCCGCCCGACGCCTGTCGGCGGCCTCGAGAACCCGCTCCTTCCGGCGGGGGTTGATCCCGGCGATGTCAGTCCCCGTTGTCAGCAGTTCGATCGCGTCGTCGACATCGAGTCTGGCCCCCGATCGGGCCTTCGCAAGGGCGTTCTCGAACGACTGGTCGGTTTCCGGCCGGCAGTCGAACTCGAAGCCCTCACGTGGGACGTTCGCCGACGCCTCGAACGCATCCATATCATCTCTCCCGACCGGAGCGTAATATGGGTGTCGTCCCCGCTAAAAGTCCCCGAGACCGGACTGTTCTGCCGCCGCACGGATCGAGTCACAAGTCGACCACGAGCGCCGGGTCGGCGGCGGAAACGTTCCGTGATCCTCGAGGTACCGACGAAGAAACGACCTGGTCGTCGGATCGCTGGGATAGCCGCTACCGACCTCGCCGAATCGGTCGGCGAGCGACGCGACGTGACGCTCCCGAGCGCTCTTGGCGATGATGCTCGCGGCCCCGACGAGCGCGTCCGATCCGTCCGCACCGTGGGCGGCCTCGATAGTCACGCCGACATCGAGGCCACGTTTGACACGCTTGGCGAACCGCTCAGCGTCAACGTCACCGGCGTCACAGAGTCCCATATCACCCGTCACCACGATGTCGTTCGCCGCTTCGACGTGCGCCGCCACGGTGAGGTCATTCATGTTCTCCGCGTCGATGCGCTCGGGCGTGATCTCTACGAGGCCGATGTCGACGCTGTCGTCATCGCGGAGTTGTGCTGCCAGTCCCTCGCGGCGGGACGCTGAGAGTCGCTTGGAATCGTCGATGCCGCTGGGTAGGGTATCCCTAGGGGCTCGAACCGCTGCTGCAAACATCGAGCCCAACACGGGGCCCTTTCCCGCCTCGTCGACGCCAAACTGCATGGGCTTGATATCGGTACCATGAATAAAACCGTTGCCCGTCGCCGTTTTTGCATTCGGCGCTGATCACCTCCGCCGGCGCGGGACGACGACCCACCCGATGGCGGCGACAACAGCTAATAACGCGAGAAGCGCAGCCGTCGGTCGCCCGATGCCGACCCGTTCGAGAACGTACGATCCGGACAGCCATCGCGTCAACCCCTCGTCGTCCATCGCCCCGGTCGGGTCGGGTGTCAGTTCCGGCGAGGGTTCGGAATCGGCTGAGTCGGGTGCCACAGGGCCGGCGATGACGAACTGCGAGAACCCGGGCGTCTCCGCCTCAACGAGCAGGCCGCTGTCGACGGCGAACGTCTCGGTCGGCAGCGTCTCCCACTCGTCGCCACCCGTGGGGAACCGATACACCGAGAGCTCGTCTACAACAACGCGGTTTGACTGCAGCAGATCCGGATCGACAACCGCACGGACAATCGCCGAGGTGTCTCGGGCGTCGGCGGGGACGACGATTACCGACGCCGAGACGACGTAGAGGTCGCCCGGAAGCGGCGGGACGTCGCCGGTGACGTTTTCGAACTCCCGGATCGAGACGCGTCCGCTCACGTCGCCATCGAAGACGATCTCGCGGACGGACGTTCCTTGAAAAACGACGGTCGTTCCCGGCGCCTCGGGGTAAGCGTCCTCCACGATACGGCTCTCCTCGGCGATCGGATCCGCAGCATCGGACGAATGATCGGCCGACCCGACGCTTCCACTGGCACCGCCACCCCCGCTCCCGCCGCCACTGCCTCCACTCGATCCACCTCCACTGCTGCCGCCACTACTGCTACTCCCCCCGCTTCCGCCGCTACCGCTACTGCCGCCGCCGCTCCCTCCTCCACTGCTACTTCCCCCGCTTCCGCCGCTACTGCTACTTCCCCCGCTCCCGCCACCACTGCCTCCGCTTCCATCGTCGTCGGTGTCGTCGGAAGTATCGGTATTGCCGTCCGATCCATCGCTTGAGCCACCGGAACCATCCGTCGAGTCGGATGTGGTCGAACCACCGGAACCGTCTGTCGAATCAGACGTGGTTGAACCATCCGCCGTCGTCGATCCCGAATCCGACGTTGATGATCCCCCGTCCTCATCAGAACCGGAGTCGGTATCCGTGGACGCAGTCTGAAACGTCAGCGGCACCTCAAAAACGCCGGGATCCAGTTGAGCTGACCCGCCGATCGGCCCCGCGGCGCCGTCGAGCCGGAACGTCACCTCGTCGCCAGCCCCGCTGTCGACCCGAAGCTTCGCCTCGAAGGCCCCGGAACCGCCGTACTCGCCGTCCGGATCAACGACGATGGAATCTTCAACCTCACCGTCGACGACGGCGACGACCGTCTCCCCTGAGGGGATCGGATCGCCCACGTCGTCTGTCGCCGTTCCATAAAACGAGGCCGGTTCGCCCGGCGCACTGTCGGCCACTACGGAGCCAACAAACACGCCACAGAGAGCCACGGAGGCGAAAAGAATCGCGAATGCGAGCACGGCTACCCGGAGAAGGCCGATCCATCGGTGTTCGGGGATCCCGAGGGTACTGTCAGGCGCTCGTCCGCTATCGGACCTCATTCGCTGCCCCCGTCGCTCTCGGAGAACGTCGGCGACACGACGCGTCTGACCAGGGTTGACTCGTTGCTGGCGCCGACTTCGATCCAGTAGACCTCGTCGTGGGCGACCGGTTCGGACGTCCCGTCAACGTCAATGCCGGCGGTGCCGTCGTGGAGCCGGTCGGTCCGGTCGGCGTTCCAGACGACGAAGCCGTCGCCGTCGAATCCGTCAACCCAGTTCACGTCCGCAGCCAGATCCTGCGTGGAGTGCGAGGAGACATCGTAGTTGGAGCTCGCGAGGTGCCACCCAGAGTTGAGTTCGATGTCCTCGGTGTCGATCGCCCCATCAGCGGTCGTAACGTACTCGAACCCGATTCGGAGACCACCCCCGCCGGCGTAGGCGTAGAAGCCACGGTGGAGGTCCTCGTGGTCGATCCGGTCGGCATCGATAGCGTCCCCCGCCATGTCGGTCGTGAGTCCCTCGTAAGACTCGTTGTTGGGGTTCCATTGGACGATATCCCGTCCACCGTCGGCGTCAACGTACACCGACGCAGGCTGGGAGAGCGACCCGGCCCGCCACGAGCCGCCGGGGCGCTCTATCGCCCGGTGGACTAGCGTGAGGTTGGTCGTGATACGCTGTGTCCCCCCGTCGACTCCGAGGTCGACGGTGGCAGTCTCACCGATATCGACGGCACCGGAATTGATCGCTGTCGGATCGACAGACACAGCGGCCGTTCCCTGAACGGGCATCGGGGTCGCGGTCCCAGCGTCGGCACCGCCGAACCCGACGGCGACCGCCTCGTCGGTGTTGGTAACGGCGCGGCCGTCGGCGTCCTCAAACCCTCCAAGGTCGATCTCGACCACCCCGCCCTCCTCCGTGTCGGTCCCAACGAACTCGCGGTCGCCGCGAACGGAGACGTTCGAGACGCGTTCGATCGGCCCCGTCGCGACGATCTCTGCCGTATCGCGGTTCGTCCCGCCCGGATCGGTCGATAGCGATGTCTCAACCATCGAGGGATCGGGATCGAGCGCCGCATCCCGGGGCATCACGGTCGCCGCGATCCCGTAGCGGGCCGCGCTGTCGGCGTCGAAGACGTATCGACGGACGCCGCCATCGAAGTCGTTGGCCGTGAGGTTGCGTTCGATCGCCCAAGCGTTCGCCCGCCCGAGACGATCGTCGCCATCGTAGCCCGTCGTCTTCCAGGGGTCGGTTGGCGTGGGCGACCCGGTGTCGGGGGCGAAGGTGACGGTTCCGTTGCCGGACTCGCGTCGGAGTTCAAGATCAACCCGTCCGATATCGTCGTCGGGGACCCCCAGAGCCACTGCAACCTCGATAGTCGCGTTGCCACCAGCGTCGAAGTCGCTGTACGCCGTCGTCGTCTCTACCGAGACGTTGTCGGGGTACATCGCAAGCCCCGAAGCGGTTTCCGTGCGGTCCGCCTCGGTGGTCCCCGTTGGCGTCGCCGGCCCCGGCACGTCCGTGACCGTCGCCGAGAGGTCGAACACCCCGAGGTGGACGTCGAGTTCCCCATCGCCGTCCAGTGTGATCCCCGCCGTTCCTTCCGTCGCTGTGCGAACCCCCTCGTGGACGTGTCGCCCCTCGGGCCCCTCCACCGCAAACTCGAAGGTCGCGTTCGGGATCGCGTTGCCGTGTCGGTCCTCCAGCCCGTCGATCGACAGCGACTGTCCCTCGCCGATGCCGAACTCCGTCCCCGAATCGACCCCGAGGTCGAACCCCTCGCCGTTCGGCTCGCCGGGGTAGATATCGAGAACGACGGGCGTCTCCGTGCGCACGTCGTCGTTGTCGGTTAGTTCGGCGTTGCCCTCTCCCTCAACGTCGACGGTGAAGAGGTCCGTGTTGCGGTATCGGTCGGCGGCTTGTATCATCGGCTCCGTTTCTATCCCCAACTGAACCCATACTGCAATAGCTTCATTTGAGACAATCCTCGGCTCGTCATCGACGGTGTGGATCGTGATTGTGATCTGATCATCGTGCCCATTCAATACGTTCGCGTTGCTGGATGTCGTGATCTCGAGCTTAGTTATATTCTGGTCTAAAGTGGCGCCTTCCCAGACATCGTATACACCGATGCCATCCTCGTCGCCAGATTGAATTACATCGGGATCTACGGAGAGGTTTATTTCATCGCCAGTTTCGACGGTAACTGACTCTTCAGAAAACTCTAGTACAAATCGGCTATGATTCCATACCGGGGCGTAACCGTCAGTAATTCTATCGTTTAAAATATCCGAATTAAACCCAATCTCAGCGCTCGGATCGACCGTCGCACGGATGGCGGGTGCGCCGGTGAGACCGCTTCCGGTGTCGTCGGTCGTGACGGTCGCAACGGGAGTCGAGTCGTACTCGTGGGCGCGACCGGTGACGGGAGCCGTAGCGGTGAGGTCGACGCCGACAGCGATCTCTGTCGTCTCGCCCACCGCGCCGCTCAGGTTGGTGAGTTCGACCGTGACCGCGTCGCCGGTGTTCTCGAGAGCGATCCCGACGTCCGCCGGCGTCTCGTCGGTGACGGCGGCGATTTCGAAGTCGGCGTGGTCGCCGCCGAGTTCGAACTGGATCGTGTCGGTCTCGGCAGCAGTGTTGTCGACTATCAACGTCACCGTTCCGCCGGACCGAGTCACCGGCCCGTCGATCAGGAGGTCGGCCCCGTCGTACTCGTACTCGACGGGATCAGTTCCGGCCTGTGCGACAGCTGGCGGCGCAATCGCAGCGGCGAGCGATAGAAAGCAAGCGGTCAGTGTGACGAACGCAGCGATCCGCATCGTTCGGGTGGCCCATGTCATCGACGATGGGTTCTGGGCGGATACTTATAATATCTACTACTAGTATGTACTTTTGAAGACACTCGATGCTCGGCCGCGCTGCCTGGGCGGTGTAATAGCGGCGTACACCCGACGATAGCGGCGATGTTAGGGGGACGCGGTCCGGTGGTGCTGATATAAAACGGTAGTAGTATGCAGGTGCGAGAGGGCAGCTCCGATGGGTTTGCCAGCGGCACGAAGCAAACGTCAGTGAGGCGAGGGTGCGAGCGGGACTGTCAGATCAGGAGTCGAGTTCGGAGTCGAGAAGCGCCTCGAAGTCGGTATTGTCCTCGTGGTAGGCCTCGCGGTGTTGGGCCGCGGCTTGCCCTTTCGGGGTGATCTCGTAGAGGCCGCTGTTTGGTGCCGGCCCGATGCGTTCGAGGAGGCCGTGGTCGGCGAGGAGCGGCAACCGCGTGTTGATGTAGGCGCGATCGCGATCGATCTCGATAGCGATGTTCGCCGCGGTGTTCCGCTTGCCGTCGGAAAGCGACTCTAAAATGTCGAAGTCGGTGGGGGAAGCCAATTTCATCGTTTGGTATGTCCGAGTTGGCGCGTCCAGTTTTTTATACTATCGGCCGGTAGTATTTGTTGAATTGGCGGAGTGACGAGTGCTGCGCGGGGGTTGACTACGTTTCGGCGTCGATCGTTGACGCCGCCAGTTCGAGGTGTTCGATGGCCCGCTCGTGGTGGGTGATCGCTCGTTCAAGTAGTTCGTAGGCCCGTTCGGGGTTTCCGACTGCCTCGGGGTATATCGCAGCGACGAGGTACTGCTCCATCGCACCCATAGACGCATCGTTCGCCATCTGTATGCATCGCAACGTGACCCAGTCGGCGACATCACCGGCATATTCATCATCCGATTTCATTTTTACAGTAATTTGTTGATGAAAACGACCGCTCTTATACCCCTCGTTTATTTCACTCGATGTGATGGAATATAATTTTATTACAACGGAATCGCTACGGCTCAGTCCTATCGGCCGACGACACGTCCCCGCCGGAGACCGGATCGCCGTCCCGCTCGAGACGGAATTCGGGCATCAGAAACGGCCCGTCGACCCCTGCAACGTCAAGCACGTCGAGGGCCGCCACCGTGGCCTCGACGCCGAGCAGACCCCCGAGGCTTGGTTCCGTCCGCCCCTCGTCGCCGCTCACGAGTTCTTTTATATACAGCCCGCCCTCGCCGTGGACCTCGACTGTCGCAGTGTACTCGTCGGTCAACGAGCCCTCGACATCGAAGACGGTCCGCTCCCTGACGAGGTCGGCTCGTCGATGGTCGACCCGGTTCGGCGTGCGCTGTTCGATCGTCGCCCCCTCAAGCGTCTCCAGCGCAGCCTCGAAGTCGGCCGCCGCTACCGGCTCGACGAAATCGACCGTCGCCCGGTAGGTCTTCGAGCCGTCGTGGCCCTTGACACGCTCGATCATCTCGTGAGTCACGAAGGTCAACTCCTCGATTTCGACCTTTCCGTCGGTGCCCTCGTTGACTGCCGTTTGAAGCTCCGTCAGATCGGCGTCGCGCCGGCGGGGCTGTTTGATTTCGAGGACAAAGGGGCGCCCGGAGCCGAGCATCAACGCGTCGACGTCCTCGCGGCCGGCACCGTGAAATACCGCCTCCGTCCCGCGAAAGGCACTCAGAAACGGCGGCGCGACGAGTTCCTCGACGCTCTCGTCGAATTTTTCCCATTCGGTCTGTGGGATATCGCGTTTCAGTTTCCGATAGCGGCCGTAGATCGAAACGGAGTTGCGCTGGATCTCGATCGAATCGGCCTCGAGATCGACGAGAAACTGCACGTCGGGGCGGTGAAAGTCGACATCTGCGCCGAGGCGACGCCCGACGCGCCGGCCCACCTCACGGTTGAGTTCGGAGCGCAGTTCCTCGCCCGCCTCGGGATCGAACCCTGCGTCGATGCGGAGTAGGCGGTCGTTCTCTTCGAGTAGTGGCGGCACCCGGGTCCCCACTTGGTAGGTGTACAGTTCCGTCGCGCCGAGGGCCTCGATCGCGCGGTCGGCGAGCTCATCGAACCGCTCGCAAAGCCCCTCACAGACCCAACAGGGCTCGTCGGGCTCCTCGTAGGGGTCGTCCGCTTCAAGCGCGAGCGCCGTCCGCATCGCGCGGCCCCGGGCGTCGTTCGTCAGCCCGAAGCTCCGGTCGGCGACGGGGCGGCCGAGGCAGGCGTTACAGAGCGGCCCCGTTGCCAAGAGTCCGCGCGTGTCGTCGATGAGGCTCATTGAGTACGCTCGCCGCCGCGCGGCCTTCGGTGTTTTGTTCTCCGGTTCGAGGGATCGGGATCTTGCCGCGAACGCGGCGGGGGATCGCGCTGATCCGTGTGTCGATCCGTTTGACTATCTACGTATAAAGATGACTCCACACTCCCGACAGCCACACACCTCCACAGCCGATTCGCTTACACATGGAATCGGCCGGCCCTCGGGGTCGGCTCGCTCTGCTCGCCGTCCGTCCCGGACACGGATCCGAGGGCGCGCCACCGCCGCGGAGTCGCCGTCTGCTTAAACACCACCCTTCGTTTAGATAGCCTATCGCCAGCGACCGTTATCATATACACCGACCGGGGGCCGTCGGATCATACACTCGACAGCGGCGGCTGGTTTATGTACCTACTGACGACCGCCGGTGTATATACCACATCAACGGCCGTGCTTCGTCAGACACCGCGGAAGCCCGACCAACTCGACGGGTTCGGAGTTGTCGGGGGAGTACACGACCATCTGTCCCTTCTCCATATAGGGGACCTTCCCCTCAAGATTCGAGGGGATGTTGACCGCCGCGATGGCGTCCTCGTCGCCGAGGTTTAATACGACGGTCGTGTTGATCTGTTTGAAAATCGGATCGGCGATGTCTTGGGGGTCCTGCGTGATGAGAAAGAGTCCGAGTCGCTCCTTGCGGCCCTGCTTGGCCGCCTCGGCGAACTTGCCGATCACCCGGTCGGCCTGGACGCTGTCGGCGTCGGTCAGGAAGTTGTGTGCCTCGTCCATCCCGACGACCAGCGGGGTGTCCTTGATCCGCTCGTAGGTGGGGTTGTTCGAGAGTTTCTCGTCGACTAAAAGCGAGGCGAGCGCGAGCACGACCGTCGTTGTCGCCCGCGAGTCGTTGATGTGATACGTTGGCACCGTCGTCACACCGCCGGGGCGGACGAACGCGTCGACGAGGTCGGTAATGGGGCGGGCATCCCGGTCGAACACCGATCCGAACCCCCTGATCCGCCGCCGGATCGCATCGAAGGTCGCCTCGTGGACGCGCCCCGATTCGTCGAGTTCCTCCTTGAGCGCGGGATCGTCGAGGAACGTCCGAAACTGCTCGTACGTGGCTTCCTCGCCGTACTGTCGGTTAAATTGTGGAAGCAACACGCCCACCAGCGCGCCGTACTGGTTATCATTGAGGCCGCTGCCGGCGACGAGCCAGGGGTTATCGAACACCAACGAGAAGGGGATCGTGAACTCGATACACTCGGCACCGTGGTGGGAAGCGGCGTAGGTCGCATCGCCGACCTTCGGGACGAACGCCTTCGTGTCGGCAATTCCGCCGTGGGCGATCCCTTCTCGCTCCAGGCGGCGCTCGTAGTCGGCGTCGATCTCGGGGTTGTCGTCGTGCAATTGGGCGTACTCGTCTTGGGGGTCGAACTGGACGAGCGCCGGGGCGACCGCCCGGCCGTCGTCAGTCGGGTAGCGACGCCCCTCGGCGAGGTACTGGCGGAGGGCGTTCTTCGCGCCGTGGGTCTTACCCGACCCCGTCCCGCCGGCGACGAGCGTGTGTCTGAACACGAGCGGGTCGCCCGCCTCGTAATCGTCCTTTAGCCGGTAGTCGATCGTCGGCGGGTTCGCGGCCGTCCGGACCTTCTCGCCGCCGACGGCGAGGTGTCCCAAAAAGACCCCTTCCTCAGGGATCTTCAACCCCGTTTTGATCTCCGTGCTGTCCCGTGCCCGGCGGACGACGGTCTCGGGTTTCGGCACCCGATCGGTCATCCGGCGTTTGAGATCGCCGCCCTCGGAGTACAGCACGGCGACCGGTTCCAGCGTCGCAACAAACTTGTAATCCTGCTCGTCGATGCCCTCACTACGCATCGCCCGCCGAGCGTGGATCTCCGTTGCGTCGTCAGAGCGGAACTCCTGGGCGTATTCCAACGCGACGATCCGACAGAACAGGCGCTCGCCGTCGGGGTAGCCGGCGATCAGGTACCGCCCGATTCGGACTGCCGACCGGTTCTCGACCGTGACGTAGGCCCGGAGCCGCGTATCCTCGTCGTCCTCGCTCACGATGAGGCCCTCCGAGGCGGAGATCGTCCCGATACCGCGGTCGGTTCCGACCGGTGAGACCGAAACCGGTTCGAAATCGTCCTCCGTGTCCGGTTTCGACCCCGGCTCCGTATCCGTCCCCGTCGCCGTTTTCGTCTCCGGGGCGGACGCGGCGCCTTCGTCCGTCCCCTCGTCCTCGCCGTTGTCGGGGTCGTAGTTCGCGAAATCGCCCAGATCGGACATACGACAATGATCGCCGCGATCGGACAAAAATCCCCACGTATCGGGGCGGGGCGAGCGCCCTGTTACATCGCATCGCTCGGCGGCGAAAAGTACGCGTCAGCCCCATCCCGGCGGTCGAGTTCCACAAGTGACTCGCATCCACACACAGAACACCGCGGCGGCTCCTCGGGATCGGCGTGGGCGGTCCCACAGCCCTCACAGATAAAAAACCGTACTCGGAGCACAAACGAACGTCCGTCCGCTACGCTCATGGCGATGACGGTGCCGGCATACAGTTCGCGGAGCCAGAACAGAGGACCGTAGCGAAGTTGTGGGGCGCCGAACCGCGGTCAGTCAGTCGTCGTCCGCCGGCACGTGCCGCCCGTCCGGCGACGCTCGAAGCGCCAAGGGATCAAGAGGCCCTCCCGACAGCGTCGATTCGGCCGCCGTGTCCCCTGCTGCAGGGCGCGACTCTCCGGCCCCGTACGTGCTCCCGCTGGATTGGGTATTCGTGATCGAGTGAACGTCATTTCCTGATCGGGTGTCCGCGTACGGCAACCGCCGCGTCGTCTCGTTCGACGTGATCCGATCAAGCGTGTCAATGACCGCCTGCAGAGGGTTGGTGAACTTACTCATTTGTTTTCATATTATGTTAAGCGATCTGGCTGATTAAACCCTCCGCTCTCCGAAGCGGTTGTGACGTATTGTCCCCCATAGTCGGCTAAATATGGCGATTTATCACTTGGAATCGGCTGGCTATATCCGGGTAAGATACTTTAGTATTTATTCAATTGAATGTGTCATGTGAGACGAGCCTCGTGGGTTCACATTCGTTGTGATTCCACAGAGAGGCCGCTCCGTGGGCGTTCACTCCCCGCGTGAAAGCCCTTTTAAACACCTGCTTCGAGAGACGGGTATGGAGTACGTTCCCGACGCGTTCGAGGAAACCGAAGTCGAACCCGGCGTCTACCTCGCACAGTTGGCGGTCGGCGAGGAGATGAGCATCCAGCACCTGCGGATGGCTCCTGGCGCAAGAGTCCCCGAGCACAGCCACCACCACGAGCAGGTCGGCTTCGTCTACGAGGGCGAACAGACGTTCGTCCTCGGCGACGGCGATGCGGTCACCGTCCCGGCCGGTGGGTCGTACTCGCTCGAAAGCGGCGAGGTTCACGCCGCCGAGAACCGCGGCGAGGGGACGCTTCGGGCCGTCGACATCTTCAACCCCCCGCGGGCCAATCCAAACTGGCTGGAGTAGAACTCGGATGCAGCGTTGTCGATAGGTACGTACGGCTGATCGGCAGTAGGTACGTCTGATCGGTATTTATATAATCGTCTGACGCCGTCCGCGTCGGTTTATATACGGTTGAGGCGGTCGCCCCGAAGTCGGAGCGGTTCGACCCCGTTCAGCGGCTACCGCTCACGCATCTCGTCCATGTGTTCGATCCGCTTTTCGACCAGTTCGGCCGTCCCGATGTCGTGTCGGACGCGGAGCCCCTCTGTGCCGGTCCGATCGAAGGCGTCCTCGACGATCGCCTCGGCCGCCGAGATCGAGTCGGCGAGGCCGACGACGGCGAACGACCGGGAGGTCGTGGTGTAGATACCGTCCTCTCGGGAGTCGACGCTTGCATAGAACAGCGTTGCATCCCCGGCACTATCGGCGTCGATCGTCACCATCGCACCGGCCTCGGGGTCGGCCGGATAGCCATCGGGGACGGCGTACTTACACACCGTTGCTCGGTCCCTGAAGGAGAGCTCCGGCAGGGAGTCCCCCTCGCGGGCCGCGACGAGCAGTTCGACGAAATCAGTTTCGAGGACGGGGAGAGTATTCATCGCCTCTGGGTCGCCGAAGCGGGCGTTGAATTCGACGACCTTCGGTCCCTCCGTGGTCAGCATGAACTGCCCGTAGAGAATACCCTTGTACCCCGGCATCGCCTCGACAACGGCGTCGATCACTTCGACAGCCGCGTCGTACTCCGAGGCAGTCATGAACGGCAACTCGGGGCTTGCGTCGCTGTAAGAACCCATCCCGCCCGTGTTCGGTCCCGTATCGCCCTCGTAAGCGCGCTTGTGATCCTGGACGGCGGGCGAGACGCGGTACTCGCCGTTGGCGACGAACGCCTGGATCGTGAACTCCTCACCGACGAGTCGCTCCTCAAGAACGAACGACTCGTACTCGCTCTCGAGAACGTACTCGATGCCCTCCTCAGCCGCGATCTGGTCGCCGATGACCCGGACGCCCTTGCCGCCGGTTAACCCCCGCGGCTTGATCGCGAGGTCGCCGTCGTACTCGCGGATGTACTCGGCGGCCGCCTCGGCGTCCTCGAAGGTGGCGAAGTCGGGACAGCCTGGGATCGACTCCTCGGCCATGAACTCCCGCTGGAACGCCTTATCCGTCTCGATCCGCGCCTCGGTTTCCCGCGGGCCGAACGCGTAGATTCCGGCGTCGTCGAGATCGTCTGCGACCCCCGCGTTCAGCGCTGATTCGGGGCCGATCGCGGCGAGCGTCGCTCCGACCGACTCGGCGTACTCGACGATCGAATCGCCGTCCGTCTCGTCGATCTCGGTATACCCAGCCGCGAGTGACGCGATCCCAGGGTTGCGGTTGGAGGCACACGCGTACAGTTCGGCCGTCTCGGACCCAGCGACCGCGCGAGCGATGGCGTGTTCGCGACCGCCGCCGCCGACGAGAAGCACCGTCTCTGTCATACGCGAAAGCGCGACACACGGACGTGTAAACGTTGTCTTTCGTCGCGGCATCGCTACATATGGGCGTGAAATACAGCCTAAGAGACGCGCCCGAAGACGAAACGGCGTCCGACCCGATTAGACCGTTTCCTCGAACCCGTAGCCGAGGGACATCGTCCACGAAAAGTCGTACGCCCCGGTCCGCTCGACCTCGCAGACGCCGCTCGCCGACTGCGGGGCGTTCAGGTTCCCGCGCCACTCGACGGTGTAGCTCCCGCCGGCCTCACGGATGGTCGTCGTGTCGAACGCGCCGCCGCGAACCGGGAACGCCCCTGACGGTGGGGACCCGAGTCCGACGGTGCCGTTCGAACCGTCGACCGTCGGCATGGAGGCGTCGACAATCGTCCCGGTGTCGAGTCGGAGCCCGGTCGACAGCATCGTCAGGTTCACGTCCCGGACGAGGCGGCCGTCTGTCGGATCGGCGGCGACCCACAGCCAGTATCGGTAGCGGTCTGTGCCGAGGTCGTAGCGGGCAAGACACGTATCGGCTATCAACATCGGCGCCTCGGGGTCGACGGCCTCGGGGACGAGAGCGAACTCCCCCTCCGTGGGACTGCCCGGCGTCGTCCGCGTGATCGCGTACCGGCCGACGTAGGCGATCCCGAACTCGTCCGGAGCTTGGAAGTCAGTTCCGCGGACGCCGCTGTCGCCGTACCGATCCGCCATCCGCCCGGCGTAGTCCTCGAATCCCTCGCTGTCGAGGGCGTCCCCCTCATCGTCGGGCGAAAGCGTCCATGTCATCGAGTCGGTGGCCCGCGTCTCGCGTCGCGTCACGCGCTCCTCGATACAGCCAGCGAGGCCCGCGGTCGCGAGCAACGCCCCACCCGCTCCGAGTACGTCCCTGCGCGATTGTTCCATGCCCGACCCGACACGTTCCCGTCTCAAATAACGTGTCATTACGACGCGCCGGTAGCTGACCGATTCCGCGCTCGGTGACGAGCTAAAAACGCTGTCGAAAGCCGCGGCGTTTAGTACCGCGAGCGTCGAATCAGACATATGGAAAACCGCCTCGACGAGGCCGCCTCGCCGTATCTGCGTCAACACGCCGACAACCCCGTCGCCTGGCAGCCCTGGGACGAGTCGGCGCTCGAACTCGCGAGGGAGCGGGACGTGCCGATCTTCCTCTCGATCGGCTACGCCGCCTGCCACTGGTGTCACGTGATGGCCGACGAGAGTTTTGAGGACCCGAACATCGCCGAGTCGCTCAACGAGAACTTCGTCCCGATCAAGGTCGATCGCGAGGAGCGCCCGGACATCGATACCCTCTATATGAACGTCTGTCAGATGGTCCAGGGATCGGGCGGGTGGCCGCTCTCAGTGTGGCTCACGCCGGAGGGCAAACCGTTCCACGTCGGCACGTACTTCCCCCCCGAGGCAAAGGGCAATATGCCGTCGTTTGGCTCCGTTCTCGACGACATCGCCGCCTCCTGGAACGACCCTGAGCGGCGTCCACGGCTCGAGTCTCAGGCCGACCAGTGGGCGAGCTCAACAAAAGGAGAACTCGAGGGAACGCCCGACCGTGCGGGCGAAGCCCCTGGCGAGGGCTTTCTCGACACCGCCGCCAATGCCGCCGTCAGGGGTGCCGACCGGGAGGAGGGCGGTTGGGGACAGGGCCAGAAGTTCCCCCATCCGGGACGGATTCACCTCCTCCTCCGGGCCTACGAGTCGACCGACCGCGACACCTATCGCGATGTCGCCCTCGAGACGCTCGACGCGATGGCGTCGGGCGGGCTCTATGACCACGTCGGCGGCGGCTTCCATCGCTACTGCGTCGACCGCGAGTGGACGGTGCCGCACTTCGAGAAGATGCTCTACGACAACGCCGAAATCCCGCGTGCGTTCCTCGCGGGATACCGGCTGACCGGCGAGGAGCGCTACGCCGAAGTCGCCCGCGAGACGTTCGGGTTCGTCGAACGGGAGTTGACACACCCCGACGGCGGCTTCTACTCGACGCTGGATGCCGAAAGCGAGGACAGCACCGGATCAAGGGAGGAGGGGGCGTTCTACGTCTGGACCCCCGAAACCGTCCGGGAGGCCGTCGATGACCCCACCGCGGCGGAGCTGTTCTGTAAGCGATACGGCGTCACCGAGTCCGGGAACTTCGAGAACGGCACGACCGTTCTCAACGAGTCCACGCCCGTCGGGGAACTCGCCGCCGACGCCGTGATGGACACCGATGGCGTCGAGGAACTGCTCGACGAGGCCCGAACGCAGCTCTTCGACGCCCGCGAGTCGCGCTCACGACCCCCTCGAGACGGGAAGGTACTGGCCGGCTGGAACGGGCTGTTGATCTCGGCGCTTGCGGAGGGATCGCTCGCGCTCGATCCGACCTACGCCGACCTCGCCGAGGAGGCGCTCGAGTTCTGTCGTGATCAGCTCTGGAACGACGCGGGGGACGGAGACGAAGCTGTCGGACGGCTCAACCGCCGCTTCGAGCGCGGCGAGGTTGGCATCCAAGGATATCTTGAGGACTACGCGTATCTCGGCCGCGGTGCCTTCGACCTCTATCAGGCGACCGGAGACATCGAGCATCTCGAGTTCGCGCTGGCGCTCGGCCGCGCCATCCGGGAGTCGTTCTACGATGCGTCCGAGGGGACGCTCTACTTCACGCCGACGGGTGGCGAGGAACTTATCGCTCGACCCCAGCAACTCGCCGACAGCTCGACGCCCTCGAGCACCGGTGTCGCCGTCCAACTGCTCGCGGCGCTGTCGGCGTTCGACCCAGACGCCGGGTTCGACGCGGTCGTGGACTCGGTCCTCGAGACGCACGCCTCGACGCTGGAGTCGAACCCACTCTCGCACGCCTCGCTGACCCTCGCCGCCGTCGATCGGTCGGTCGGCACCTCGGAGCTGACGGTCGCCGCCGAGAAACTGCCCGCGACCTGGCGCGAAGCGCTCTCGGAGACGTATCTCCCGGGCCGGATCCTCACGGTTCGGCCGCCGACCGAGTCGGGGCTATCGGCGTGGCTCGACACGCTCGGACTCGATGCCGCCCCGCCGATCTGGGCCGATCGGGACGCCGCCGACGGACGCGAGACGGTGTACGCCTGCCGGTCGTTCACCTGCTCGCCGCCGACGCATGATCTCGAAGAAGCGATCGAGTGGCTTCGCGAATCGGAAGCATAACGAGCCTGAGCGCGGTGACACGGGTACGAACGGGCCGCGATGGCAGCCCGGGGAAGATCAAGCGGTAGGTCCGAGCAGCCCCACCGTGATTTATATTCACAGCGCGGCAGAAGCATCCATGGCCCGACGGAGCGTCCTGTTCTCACCCGGCGACCAGCCGGAGTTGATGCGCAAAGCACCACGTACTGGCGCTGACACCGTCGTCTTCGACCTCGAGGACGCGGTTGTCCCGGAGGCGAAGGCGGCCGCCCGGGAGACTGTCGCCGAGGTCATCGGTGATCCGACATTCGATCCTGACTGTGAGGTGTGCGTTCGCCTCAACCCCGACCGCGAAACCGCGGAGTTGGACGCCGAGGCTATCACGGCCGCCGATCCCCGCCTCGACTCGATCATGGTTCCAAAGGCCGAGTCGGTCGCAGATATCCACGCGATCAACGATCCAGTCGCCGCCCGCGGTTACGAGTGCCCGGTCATTGCGCTGTGCGAGTCGGCCGCCGGGGTTCTCAACGCGCAGAGCGTCGCGGCCACCGACCCGGTCGACGCTGTCGCGTTCGGGGCCGAGGACCTCTCGGCGGACATCGGCGCGACACGGACCGAGGCGGGGGCGGAAGTCTCTCACGCCCGCCAGCACGTCGTTTTGGCCGCCGGTGCGGCCGGCGTCGATGCCATCGACACGCTCGTGACTGACATCGGAGCGAGCGAGCACCTCGAAGCGGAGGCTACGTTCGCCAGGCAACTTGGCTACGACGGCAAGATGGCCATTCATCCGGCACAGGTCGACGTAATAAACGGGGCGTTCACGCCGCCGCCAGAGGACGTCGAGTGGGCCAAGCGGGTACTCGCGGCGGCCGAAACCGCCGAGCGGGAGGGACGGGGGGTCGTCCGCGTCGACGACGAGATGATCGACGCCCCGCTGATCGCGCGGGCTGAGACGGTGCTTGAGCGGCACGAGGCTGCGGAAGGGGACTGACTGCACACCCCCTGGCTGCCAGACCGAGCAATCGTGCCCTCTTTCCCGTCGTACGGTGACCGATCCGTCACGTCGGGGTCGCCACGCTTAAGCGATCTCTGGACGACCGTGGGAATATGTCCGGCGACGTCAACCCATTTGAGAGTCTCCAAGAACAGATCGACGACGCCGCGGCGCACATGGACGTCGGCGATGACGTGATCGAACGCCTGAAGAACCCCGAACGGGTGCTCGAAACCAATCTCTCGGTCGAACTTGACGACGGGTCAGTCGGCGTGTTTCGGGCCTACCGCTCGCAGTTCAACGGCGACCGCGGCCCCTACAAGGGTGGGATCCGCTATCATCCGGACGTCTCTCGCGACGAGGTGAAGGCGCTCTCTGGCTGGATGGTTTATAAATGCGCCGTCGTCGACATCCCCTACGGCGGCGGGAAGGGTGGCATCGTCATCGACCCGCGGGAGTACTCCGAGGCCGAACTCGAGCGGATCACCCGCGCCTTCGCAACCGAACTCCGCCCCCTCATTGGCGAGGACCGCGACGTCCCCGCGCCGGATGTCAACACCGGCCAGCGGGAGATGAACTGGATCAAGGACACCTACGAGACGCTGGAGAACACGACCGCACCGGGGGTCATCACCGGGAAGGCGATCGACTCCGGCGGGTCGGCGGGCCGTGTCGAAGCGACCGGTCGCTCGACGATGCTCACCGCACGCGAGACGTTCGATTACTTCGGAAAGGACCTGTATAGCGCCTCCGTTGCGGTCCAGGGATATGGCAACGCCGGCAGCGTCGCCGCAAAGCTCCTCGAGGCCGACCACGGCGCGAACATCGTCGCGGTGTCGGACTCCTCGGGAGCTATTTATAATCCCAACGGCCTCGACGCCCAAAAGGCCAAAGAGTACAAAAATGAGACCGGTTCCGTGACGGGTTACCCGGGCGCAAAAGAGGAGTTGACCAACGAGGAGCTTCTGACCCTCGACGTCGACTTGCTCGTGCCGGCGGCCCTGGAGAACGCCATCGACGGCGAGTTGGCGGCCGACGTCGACGCCGACGTGATCGTCGAGGCGGCCAACGGCCCCCTGACCCCCGAGGCCGACGACGTCCTCACGGAGCGGGACGTCACCGTTATCCCCGATATTCTCACCAACGCCGGTGGAGTCACCGTTTCGTACTTCGAGTGGGTCCAGAACCGCCAGCGGTTCTACTGGACCGAATCCCGCGTCAACGAGGAGCTCGAACGCCATATCGTCGAGGCGTTCGATGGCCTCGTCGAGTGCTATGAGGCGTACGACGTTCCGAATTTCCGGACGGCCGCCTACGTTGTCGCGCTCAAGCGAGTGCTGAACGCCTCCGAGGAAGCCGGCCGCTGGCCATAAATATAGGTCCAATACCAAACGGATCGGACGGTCGCTTCAGTCCGCTCGGGGTCCCCGGTTTAACGCGAGAACGCCGCGTAGTCGACTGAAACGTCGGTTCGAGCCTCGGGGAACAGCGCCGAGATCGCGTTGCCGACCGCCTCGACGGGCGAGGGGTCAGGTGCGTCGAAGGCATCCACGCCGGCCCACGCGAACGCGACGTCCCAGTCGGTCCCGACGAGGAAGACCGCCCGCTTCGGGACGTCGTAGTGGCCCTCCCACTCGTCGTGGCGAACGCCGTAGTACTCCGCCGCGCTCGAGGCGTCGCCGAGAAACGCCATCGACAGCCCGTGTCGGTCGGCGTAGTCGGCGGCCGCGTAGATGCTGTCCATCGCGAGAACCCACACTCGGAGTCCGGAGAGATCGGGCCAGCCGGCCGCCTCGATTGCGCGCAACTCTGCCGTCGCGGTCGGCAGGAACGGTGTCGGGACGAACCAAAGCACCACGGCATCGCCGGCCTCAATCGGCCGGAACAGTTCGTAGACAGCTGGCTCGCCGCCCTCAACGCCGGGGAGTGCAAAGTCTGGCGCCGTTTCTCCCTCCCGTATCATACATCATATAGGACGGCCGCTGGCTTCGCTCTGGCGGCTCCGACCGCGTCAAACGGGCGGACCAGCGCCCGTTCACTCGAGTGTGGCTTCGAGTCGGTCGATGTACGCCTCGTTGCCGACAAAAAGCGGTGTTCGTTCGTGGAGCCGATCGGGCGTCAGCGACAACAGCGACTGCTCGCCGTTCGAGGAGGCGCCGCCGGCCGTTTCGACAATGTGGGCGATCGGGTGCCCCTCGAAACACAGCCGGAGCTTCCCCTCGGGGCGGTCCCGGAGGCCGGGGTAGCCGAAGATCCCGCCGTAGGTCAAAACTTGGTTCACATCGCCGATCATCGCGCCGCCGTAGCGGAGTTTCAGCTCCGACTCGACCTCGGAGACGTACTCCGAGAAATCCTCGCGCCACTGGGGGACGCGGCCCCCGAAGCCGTAAACCGTCGGCTCCTCGGGAAGCGTCAGGTCGGCATCGACGGTCCGCCGGGTTCCCTCCTCGATCACGGACTCGGTGACTGTCCCCTCGCGGGCGACGACCATCGTGGTGATCGGGCCGTAGAGGACGAAGCCGCTGGCGAGCAGCGCCGACCCGTCGGTCGGCAGCGGCTCGTCGTAGACGGCGAACAGCGTCCCCATCGTGTTATTCGATTTGAGGTTTGAGGAGCCATCGAGGGGATCGACGGCCACGTAGCGTCGGTCGTCCTCGGGGACCGGCCCGTCCGATTCGGGTTCGACAGCCGAGCCCCGTTCCTCGCTCGCGTACCCCACGACCGACTCGAGCGCGAGGAGTCGTTCCTTGAGGAGTTCATCGGCGTAGATGTCGGCTTCGAGTTGGCGATCACCCGAGGGATTGGCGCCGGCGTCGTAGGTACGGCGGCCGGTGAGTCCCGCGCGGACGTCGGGGGCGACGGATGCGATCGAGTCGACGACGGCGTCGATAGTGTCGGTCATCTACTCGACCGCGGCGAGCGCCTCGTCGACGGTCGCCTCATCGAAAATGACCGATTCGATGGCGTCGAGGATTCGCTCGGGGTTCTCGCGCTGCCAGACGTTCCGGCCGACGGCAAGGCCCTTCCCGCCCGCGTCGATCGTCTCTTTGACGCTTCTGAGGAAGGCCCGGTCGCTACGCTTGGAGCCGCCGGACATGACCACCTTCGTCTTGCCGGCCATCCGGACCGCCTCTTCCATCGCCGAGCGGCTACCGGGGTGTTTGACCTTGGCGACGTCGGCGCCCAACTCGAGGGCGAGGCGCGCGGCGTATGAGATCGTCGAGGGCTTCGTGTCGTTTTTGAGGCCCTGTCCGCGCGGGTACGACCACATCACGACGGGAAGGTCCCGCTCGCGGGCGGCCTCGTGGGCGTCGCGGAACTCCTCGGCCATCTCGATTTCGTTGTTCGAGCCGCCGTAGAGGGTGAAGCCGACCGAGGACGCGCCGAGTTCGGCGGCGTACTCGACGGAGCAGTTGACCGACGAGTCGGGTTCGCCCATCCAGAGGTTCGAGGTCCCGTTGAGCTTGGCGAGCAGCGACACGTCGTCCTCGTAGCTTGGGTAATACGCCTCGGCGAGACCCTTTTGTACGGCGACGGACGTGACCGCGGAGTGGGTGGCCGCCTCGAAGATGCGCTCCGGGTTGGCGCTCTCGGGGATGCCCTCGAAATCGACGGGGCCGTGCTCGAGGCCGTGGTCGTAGGCCAAAATGAGTACTTTCCCGTCCCGACACAGGGGCGTGTCGTCGATCGGAATCATATATGTTCGTCTCCGGTGAGGCGCACAATGAAGATTCTGATCCGTCGGTATCGACTATGAGGCCGAATCGGCCGCGACACCCCCCGGGACGCGCTCACGCGTTGTTCATTCGGATCGAGCGTTCGGCCCCACAGCGCCGACAAGTCGAAACGCGGTAGGGCTCCCGCGAGAACTCTGCGTTCTCCTCTTGACGGCTCTCGGTCCGGAGTTGGATCGAGACATCGTGGGGGGTGTCGCGGCCACACGTCTCACAGCGTTCGGTCATCCCGCTGTCAACGTCGTCGAGTCGGGTGGACATGATCATCTATCGATACCGTCGAATGACCCCTAAAACGGCGAGTCGGTTGCGAACCGTTCAGCCGTGTTCCGGTATTTGCCCGAAACCGACTCTGCAGTACCGAGACCGTTTAAAAACTGTTTTGCACCGGCGTGATCGTTCAAACCGGCGCTGAACGGCCAACGCATTTATATACTATGTCCGGTCGGACAGGGTTATCCCGTCGCCGCCCGGAAGACGCGTATGGAGCAGGTGTTCGCCCCCTGGCGCATCGAGTGGGTCGAACGCGACGACTCGGAGGCCGACATCGACGGGTGTCCGTTCTGCGTCCTCCCCGACCGCGACCACGCCCGCGAGGCGCTCGTCGTCGCCGAGTCCGAACACGCGTTCGTCCTGTTGAATAACTATCCGTACAATCCGGGGCACGTGATGGTGATCCCGCGACCCCACACTGGCGACTACACCGAACTCGAAGCAGCGGTGCTCTCGGATCACGCGCAGCTCAAACAGCGGACGATGATGGCGCTTGAGGCGGCCTTCGGCCCCGACGGCCTCAACGTCGGGCTCAACCTCGGCGACGCCTCCGGCGGCTCCGTCGACGACCATCTTCACACTCACGTCGTCCCGCGATGGGGTGGCGACACCAACTTCATGCCGGTCTGTTCGGACACGAAGGTCATCGTTCAAGCCCTCGAGGAGAGCTACGACCAACTCCGCGCAGCCTTCGCCGAGCAGTCGGAGACGCGGACGGCCGACAACGGCGCAGTTCTGGTCGGCGAGTCACTCGTCGAGGAGTGATCGGTCGGGACGGTCAGCGAGCGACGGCCGTTCGTTGCCGTCAGCGAGCGACGGCCGTGGTCTGTCCCCGTCCATGAGTCCCGATTGTTCGACAGCATCTAAAAATTCTATTTGAGTTATCTAATCCGATGGTTTATCAGGGCGGTTCGGGTACACCCGGGTGTGAGCGACACTGCCGTTGCCGAGGCGGGATTAGACGCTGACGCCGCGAGACGCGGGTTTACCCGCGCAAGCGTCGTCAACGTCCTCGGGAACGCGATCAAGATCGCCGTCGAGGCCGCCGCCGGCCTCGCGTTCGGCTCCGTGGCGCTTCTGGCCGACGCCGCCCACTCGGTCGCGGACCTGGTCGCAAGCGTTGTCGTGTTGGTGTGGGGCCGAAGCGTCTACGACGACCCCGACGAAAGTCACCCCCACGGCCACCAACGGGTCGAACCGTTGGCCGCGCTGTTCGTCGGCACCGTCATCGTCCTGTTGGGGCTGAACCTCCTCTATGACTCCGCACAGGGCATCATCGAGGGGCCGTCGGTCCTGTTTAGCCCCCTGCTCGTCGGCGCATTGGCGTTCTCGATGGCGGATATGTACCTGCTGTACCGGTACACCGTCCGCGTCAACGCGACAGTCGGTTCCTCGGCACTCGACGCGCTGGCCATCGATTGCCGAAACGACATTTACACCTCGGTCGCCGCCTTGGTCGGCGTCGGCGGCGTCTTCCTCGGGTACCCGGTTCTCGACGCCGCCGCCGGCGGCCTCGTGAGCCTCCTCGTCGTCTACCAGGGCGTCGAGATCGGCCGCGAAAACGTCTCGTATCTCATCGGCGCCGCCCCGAGCGACGAGCAACGCCGGGCGGTTGCCGACGCCCTTCGATCGCATCCGGCGGTTTCCGGCGTCCACGACCTCGCCGTCTTCTACGACGGCACCGACCTCGAGGTCGAGGCCCACGTCGAGGTCGACGGCGAGTTGACGCTCGTTGCGGCTCATACGATCGAAACCGAGCTCGTGGCGTCGCTGCAGTCGATGGAGGATGTTGGCGACGTTCATTTACATCTCGACCCCGAGGGCATCGGCGAGTGGAAGGAGGCCGCCGAACGGTAGCGCGCGGTCAAGCCCCGATTAGACCGGGTCGCCGAAGCAGTACATCGCTTCGTGGGCGGTGATCTCGACGTCGAGAATGTCACCGATCTCGACGCCCCGCTCGGCCGCGTTCGTGATGATCACCTGTCGGTAGGCCTCGTCGCGGCACTTGATTGAGTCGCCGGTGCCGGGCTCGACGGCGAGCACCTCGTGGGCCTCGCCGACCATCGAGGCGTGGGTTTCGGTGCAGACCTCGCGTTTCAACTCCGACATCGCCTTTGAGCGTTCCTTCTTTATTGTCCCACCGAGACCCTTCATGTCGGCGGCGTCAGTGCCGGGGCGCTTCGAGAAACGGGTGACGTTGATCTTTTCGGGGCGGACATCTGCCAGAAGCTCCATCGAGCGCTCGAAATCGGCTTCGGTTTCTGTAGGGAAGCCGACGATGAAATCCGTCGAGAGCGTCCAGTGATCGAGACGGTCGTCGAACGTCTCGACAACCTCGCGGAACTTCCCGACGCGGTGTTGGCGGCGCATCGTCTCCAGCACCTCGTCGGAGCCCGACTGGACCGGTGCGTGGATAAAGTCGTAGAGCTTCTCGTTCTTGGCGAAGACGTCGGCCAACTCTCCGTGGATGCCGTGGATCCCACCGGGGTTCGCCATCCCGAGTCGGACCCGGAACTCGCCATCGATGTCGCAGATCCGATCGAGCAACTCGGGAAGCTTCCGCTCGCCCGTGTCCCAGCCGTAGACGCCGGTGTCTTGGCCGGTCACCCGGATCTCCTTCGCGCCGGCATGGACCAGCGCCCTGGCTTTTTCGACGTTCTCCTCGATCGAGGGGGAGTCGACCCGCCCGGTCGCGAACTTCGTGATGCAGTACGAGCAGTTACTCATGCAACCGCGGGCGATCGGGAGGATGCCGACGATACCGTCGAGAATCGGCTCGGCGTCGGGGGTCGTCGTCGGGCACTCGCCGTTCGTGACCGCGGAGGGGACGTCATCCCAGTGCAATACTTGAACGTCAAGATCGGCGAACGCCTCGCCTTGGGCCAGCGCCATACAGCCGGTGACGATCAGGTCGGCAGTCTCGTCGGCCAGTTCCTCGGCGCGCCGCAGCATGTTTCGTTCGGTCTTTTCGACGACGGTGCAGGTGTTGAGGATGGCCACGTCCGCCGCGTCCGGCCCGCCGACGCGACGGTGCCCCGCGTCCCGGAGAGACCGCTCGATCCGGCGGCTCTCTCCACGGTTGGAGGTACAGCCGTACGTCTCGATGTGATAGGTGGCCATTGGATATCTCGTCTTAGATTTCGTCGCTCAAAAGGGCGACGTTTCCCGGGACCCGCGCCGGGGCAGTCACTCCTCCGCAGGGTCGAACGGCGATGCGGCGACCGCCTCGGTGTCGAAGCCCTCGACGATGGTCGCCCCGGCCGACGCGCCGATTCTGTCGCCCCCGGCTTCAAGCATCGATAGCGCCGTCTCGAAGTCGTCGATACCGCCGCTGGCGTTTACCGAGAGATACTCCGACATGATCTCGACGTCCTCGACGGTCGCGCCGCCGGCGGAGAACCCGGTCGAGGTCTTGACGAACGTTGCACCGGCCTCCGCGGCGAGTTCACATGCAGTTCGGAGCTCCCCCACCGAGAGCCGCGGCGCCTCGACGATTACGTTCACCGGGAGGGGGACGGCTGCGACGACCTGGGCAAGTTCGTCGGCGACGGCGTCGTCGTCGCCCGCGCGGAGCCGGCCGATATTTACCACGACATCGACCTCATCGGCCCCATCCTGCCAGGCGCGCTCGGCGGCGAACTCCTTACCCTCCGGTGCCGTCTGGCCGTGCGGAAACCCACAGACGGTGACGAGCGTCACGTCCGGCGCATACTCGCTGGCCTCGGCGGCGTAACATGGAGGAATGCAGGCGTTCATCCCGTGCTCGGCGGCAACGTCAAGGGCCGCTTCGACCGCTCCAGGCGTCGTCTCCGGCCCGAGAACGGTGTGGTCTATACGGGTAGCGAACGCGTCACGATCCATGCGTGTACACACGTCACACTCGTTTAAATTGCCACCGCATCCTACGACCAGTTGAGTGCCCCTGTTCGGGGCCGGAACGCTTC